>Ga0307479_10005729_pt1 | contig 11365 bp, 9 predicted proteins | sample atmos_gasesECM4C_FD_203743 | JGI IMG/M metagenome (GOLD analysis project Ga0307479, IMG submission 203743) | Hardwood forest soil microbial communities from Morgan-Monroe State Forest, Indiana, United States - atmos_gasesECM4C_515 | ecosystem: Environmental > Terrestrial > Soil > Temperate... | reverse complement strand
AAGAACGGGGAACGCCGGCCTCATTGAGGAAGAACGTGTTCGCGTTGAGTACGTCATTGCGCCAGAACTCGAAAAGGTCTCCGTGAATCTGGTTTGAACCAGACTTAATAACTTGGTTGACGATTCCACCAGAAGTACGGCCGTATTGCGCATCATAATTGTTGGTCAGAATCTTAAATTCCTTCACCGCATCCGAGATGGGGTTCTCGACAATGCGGTTGCTTAAGAAGTCCGTATTGTCACCGCCATCCAGCATGAACGTAAGCGACTCCGAGCGCTGGCCGCTCACGGAGAAAGGGTTCCCAGAACCATCGTCTGAGTCGGGAGCGAAGACGCCAGCCTGTAAAAGCCCCAACGCGAGCGTGCCAGACTCACGATCCAAAATTGGGAGGTCCTCCAGGCGCCGCTCATCTTCCACCTTGCCCAGGACCGCCCCGGTCGTATCCACTTGGGTTAGGTTGCCCGTCACTTCCACTACTGCGGTGCTGTGCCCAATCTCCAGCTTCACGTCGAGACGGCCGTTCTGATTGACTTCCAGAACGATTCCCGTCTGACTGAATGTCGCAAAGCCGCGATTAGAAACAGCCAGCTTGTAAGTTCCCGGCTGGACCAACTCAAAAAGGTAGGTGCCGTCACCGCCGGTGGTGCCCTCGTGTGCAGCGTTTGTGCCCGTGTTCGTCAGAGTGACTTTGGCTCCAACCACCACCGCCCCAGACGAGTCTGTGACCGTACCACGGAGGGAAGCTGTGGCCTGGGCCCAGGCCCCAGAGGCAATGAACAACGCGACAAGACCTGCAAGAAAGCATCTTTCCAACGAAACCCACTTCATAGATTGCTCCTTTCGTGCATCCTTTTGGAAGTTCGAGACGACTGCTGCAGAAAGGCACCGCACATAAGAACCTGGCGACCAGCAGCCCGCTGGCCCCTGAACCAGGAATTCCTCAGGTGGGAACTCGGACTCGGACACTCGCCCCACCACTCGACTTAGCAATCGTTGACATAGCTTTTAGGCCGATTTAATCCCCCTGTCAAGTCATGCTATGCCGTTATATCGATTTTTATATCGAATTAACACGAGCCTTCTTTTCGATTGCCGTCTCACCAAGATCGGACTCTTTTGGTCACAGGTCCGTCCAGTTCTATACGTTACAGACCTGCTTGCCTCTAGGACTATATCCACACGTCGCCTGGCGTACTTCTCGGCTATACTGCTCCACCCGGAGGATTCGTTTGCTCGAAGCGGCCAAGAGCGTTTTGCTCATCCTGAGCGCGCTGTTTCCCATCGTGAACCCGCTCGGCGGCAGCCCTATTTTTCTCGCTTTGACGCAGGACTATCCGACCGCGGCGCGCCGCGCCCTGGCGCGCAAAGTGGCCATGAACAGCTTCTATCTCTTGATTGCTTCCTTCCTGGTCGGCACGCACATTCTCAACTTCTTCGGCATCTCCATTCCGGTCGTGCAGGTCGGCGGCGGCCTGGTGGTCATCTCCAACGGCTGGGCCATGTTGAATCAGAAAGAACAGCCGGACCGCGGCAGCGAAGTTCAGCGCAAAGTCAATTTGCAAGACGTTTTCCGCAACGCCTTTTATCCGTTGACGCTGCCGCTTACCGTGGGGCCCGGCTCGATTTCCGTGGCCGTCACGCTGGGCGCGAATCTGCCGCATCATTTCGGGGCCAACCTGCGCGCCATTCTGGCGGCGGTGATCGGCTCGCTGATCGTGGCCGTCAGCATTTTTCTCTGTTATGGATTCTCCGACCGCCTGGCCGCCGTCGTCGGGGAGAGCGGCATGAGCATCATTCTCCGAATTTCTTCGCTGCTGCTGGTGTGCATCGGCGTGCAAATCGTTTGGAACGGCGCCAGCGCCTTGTTGCGCACGCTTCCAGCCGCGGTCCACTGATTCCTTCTTTCGCTGCCGCCCCCCAGCGGTGCGGCGTGGACGCGCTATGGGCGATCTTTAAATCGCGGTGCGCCCTCCATCCACAGCGAGTTTTGCGCCGTAGACGAAACTGGAACGATCGGTCGCCAGGAAGACAACCGCCTCAGCAATCTCGTCAGCGGTAGCTGGGCGGCCTGTGGAGCCTGGGCGGCCAGTTGCTCAAGTCCCTCTCCCATGGCGTCCGTACCTTCGGTACGCGTTGGTCCGGGACTCACCGCATTCACTCGGACACCCTTCGGGCCATATTCAGCTGCCCAGGTTTTCGTCAACAGATTGATGGCCGCTTTGCTCGAACCATACAGGCTCATCCCGGGCGCCCCGTAATCGGCAACCATGGTCGAGATGTTGACGATCGCTCCTTTGCCTCTCTTCGCCATCAGCGGAGCAAGTTCCGCGACCAGGAAATAAGGCGCTTTGACGTTCAGCGCATACACGCTGTCAAACATTTCTTCCGTCATATCTTGCGTTGGCCCGAACGGGAAGATCCCTGCGTTGTTGATCAGTATATCGACATGGCCGTTTCCGAGCTCCACCGCCTTCTTCGCCACGGCGCGCGCGCTCGAGGCATCGCAAAGGTCGGACGAGATAAAATCCGCTCGCGCTCCGGCGTTGCGGATTTCGTCAACCGTCTTTTTGCCGCGCTCCGCATTGCGGCCCACGACCAAAACATGGATGCCGAACTGTGCCAGTTTATTGGCTACGGCCCGGCCGATGCCGCTGGTTCCTCCGGTAATAAGTGCTGTGGAATCCATTTGTAGTTCCCCCTATCGGTTTTATTGTCCAAAATTACCACTTGGAGGACACCTGGTCACGCCCCAGCAAGAGGTTCCGGCCCCTGCGAGCTCTACCCCTGTGTTTTCTTTCTCTTACGCAGATGCGGTTCGAATCCGTGTGTCTATTTCTCAAATACTAGTACTATAAATTAACGTGACATACGCATAATTTTAGGTTTATTATGAATCGTGAACTCTCGACTCCACTCTTGCCAGCGCTGGCACCTTGCCGGCGCTTTGGAGTGCGGCGGCTTGTTTACCCTGAGCCTCGAATGGACGCCGCTTCTCTTGAATGGCGCAGGCCACCGGCAGTGCCACCGAGGCAAGCGCTTGACGGGCCGGGGGGGCTCGCAAGTGTGGCAAAGAATGGACTTATGGGAACCTGTTTTCGGATGTGTGGCAAGCAAAGGGGTTACAGGCGAAAATTCCGGAAGTGTGGCAGGGAAAGAACTTAGCGGCCTTTTGCTGGCGGACGGTTGATCGCATTCATTAATAAGGTCAGGAACCTTGACCGACCTAAGGCAAAACATTGCTTCTGTCTTCGGATTCCGCGCTCAGTCGGTACTCGCGGAAATAGCGGCGGGCTTTTTTTCTGCAGCGCCAAAACCCAGCTTGACGTACCTGAGGCCTTCCAGACTCTCCAGATGACCGAGGGCGCGCCAACAATCGATGACCACGCGCAATCCGTCCTTGCTTGCGGAAAGCCAACTGGATGCCGGGAGCTGGCAGAACTCCTGCCACGGAGTCGCCAGCACGGCCACGCTCGCTGCGGAGATACATTCCTCAGCCGACTCCGCAACGTGAATGTTTGCATACTCCTCCAAGGCGCGCGCGGTATGCGCGGAGGGATCGAAGACAATCACCGGAAGATTCGCGGCGGCCAGTTCGCGGGCCAGCAACAGCCCAAAAGACTCCTCCGTCACATCGGTATCCGGTTTGTAGGTCAGGCCGAGAATGCCGATGGCCCCCCCGGTGTGATGGCTGCGCACGGTCTCCGCCAGGGAAAGGATTTGCGCGCGATTGAAACTATCGGTAGCTTCGGCAAGTCCCGAGGAAGCGCCGACGCGCGCCGACAGCGCGGCCATGGCGCGATTGTCGCGCGGGAAACAGGGTCCGCCATAGCTGACCGCACCTTTCAAATACTTAGGGCCAATGCGTGTGTCGTGGCCGAGCGCCTCGGTAACGACGTTGACGTCAGCTTCCGGGAGTTTTTCGCAGATACGCGCCAGCATGTTGGCATAGCTGATTTTTGTGGTGATATAGGTATTCACGGCCAGCTTGGTAATTTCCGCGTTGATGAAATTCATCCGCGCAATCGGCGGGGAGTTCTCGCAGGTGCGCTTGTAAATGTCGGACAGAATTTCTCCGGCGTGCGCGTCCGATTCGCCGATAAGCAGGAAGTCCGGATGGTAAAAGTCGCGAATGACCGTCCCCAGGGCGATAAACTCCGGGCTGTAACACAAGCCGAAATCCACGCCGCAGGTTTTCCCGCTGGCGCGCTCCAGCGCGGCCCGGATCGTTCCTCCGGTTGCTCCCGGCATCACCGTGCTGGTGAGCACGACCAGGTGAAAAGAATTTTTTGTCGCCAGGGCGCGCCCGATGGATTCGCAGGTGGAAAGCACGTGGCGCAGCGAGAAGCTGCCGTCAGGCTCGCTTGGCGTAGCCACGACGATGAAGGTGGCCTGCGAGGCGCGCACGGCCGCTTCGATATCCTGCCCGGCCGTGAGGCGCCCGGCGGCCTCTTGCAGCAGGTCGGCCAAGCCCGGCTCGTGCACGGGAGCAGCGCCGCGCTTGATGCAATCCACTTTCCGCGGATCAACGTCCACGGCGTGAACGGTGAAACCGCGCGCCGCGAAACATGCCGCCAAGGGAGCGCCCAGCTTGCCCAAGCCGACCAACGAAATCGACGTCAACATGGTCCTCCAGAGGGAAGCGTACTTTTACGCTCGCGCTGCGAAATGGTATCCGCAAGACGCGCACAGAGCGGGAACCCGGATAGTTTAGCTTGAATTTCAAAGTGGTAAATGGATTTCTCCCCGTGAGACGAGCCAACGCGCCTACAGAATGGCAGAAAGGTTTCTCCCCGCGAGATGGGTCAACGCGCTTACAAATCACCTTATTGCGGAAAAGCTTTGGCGTCGATTCCAGGGACGAGTTTCAAGGCGTTCTTGTAATAGACTTTTTTCAGCACTTCATCCGGTACCTGAAAGCCGTAAATGCGCCAGAAGGCGTGGCGCTGGCGGTAATACTCGAAATATTCGTCGCGCGTCTCGAGCGAGCGGAAATACCACTTGTATTCGTTCACGTCGTAAATGTCCTTGCCCATGAGCACGCGATCCTGATACTTCACCAGGAAATCGTGCGCGGAGTAGGGCTGCCGGCCAAGCTCGGCGAGCACGGCGGCGATGTCCACGTACATGTTGGGCAGCGAGTCCAGAGTCTGGCCCAGGCGCTGGAGATCGTTTCCATGAAAAGCCAGGTGTGCGGCGATGAAATTGGTTTTGGGATGCCTGGCGAACAAATGGTTGCGCTCGGCGATGAGCGTTTCAAACGGGGGATATTTCTCCGGAGGCCGCGCACGGCCGGGGAATTCCTTCAGTTCGAGCCAGCGCTCGTTGTGATAGTCCCAGGGATCGAAAAACGCGGAAGGCTCGGCGATATGAATCAGCACTGGAATGCCCAGCTCCGCGCACTTATCCCAGACGGCATCAAATTCGGGGTCGTCGACGTGCACGCGCTCGCCATTCGCGTACTTCAGGTCCATCCCGAAATTCTTGAAGATTTTCAGCCCTTGTGCGCCGCCGTTCTTCACGTCCTGCTCAAGCCGCGCCGCGGCGCGCTTGCCGTAGCCGGGCGTATTCAGATCGTCGTAACTCAGATTGGCGAAGACCACGAAGCGGTCCGGGTAGCGGCCTTTCATCGTCGCGACGGTCTGGCGCAACTGGTCTCCGGTGCCACCGCTGAGATTCACGATCACCCGCAAGTTGATGGTGTCCATTTCCTTGACGAGTTGATCCACGTGCTGCGGCGTGGGGTTCCAGTGGTGGCTGTGAATGTCGATGAAAGGAAACTTGGCGCGCTCGATCTTGTGTTCCGGGGTGACCAGTGTGGATTTGGGCTGATATTCCTCGATGGTTGGCATTTGCGAATATTTCCCTGCCGTGCCCTGTTGCGCTGCGCGCGCCCGCCCGCGGACCAGCACCAAGCTGTAAATGATGGCCAAAAAAGCGATGATCAAGAGCACTGCGCGATGGAGGTTCATAAAATTCCTGGACGCCCCGAATCTCAGATGCTGAATGTCAGATGCATTTTCCCACAGGAAGGTTAACGAGCGGCGGAGAATCCCCGGCCGCCCGGGCCTGAGGATTTGCCAAAGTTTCTGCGGGAGTGACGAGCGCTGAGCGCCTTGCGGAGTTTTCAGCGAGAAGCCAGTAAGGAGTGCGGGGTTTCCTTCGTTTCGAGCTGCGCGCGGCAGGAGCGCAAGACCTCCTCGGTGTTCTGTCGAGATTTTCCTTCGTAGTCATCGTGGTCGAGTGGAAGCAGGTCAATCACATGCCCGAATTCGTGGAGAAGAGTGAGCACCTGCGCCAGCGGTGTCCCGCCCGCGTAAGGACCAACCCGGAGCGGGTACGCGCCTCGGTGCATCAAGGGACCGCCGTCGAAACCCTGTTCGACGACAGTGGTCATGCGGAAGAAGAACGCCCCATTGGTGTTAATCGTGACCGTGGACCGCGGCCCATCCCCCTGGATAACGCGGGCGACATAAGGGTTCCGGAAAAGGTAGATTCCGCCGGACAAGGTTGATTTGCGCACGTAGACGTCCCCCTCGTTGTCCAGGGCGAAAGTGAGCGTACGAAAGGTAGCCGCGGGGTCGGCATCCTTGGTGCGATACCAGGCGCTACAAGCGTTTTCAAATTGCAGGATTTCGAGGACTTTCTCGCGCGCTTGCAGGATTTTCCGGCCAGGCTTTCCCATGCCGTCCAAATCATCACGTACGGAGTCCGTCAGTGGTGCACACCGCACTGCCGAGCGGCTTGAAAGGCTGCACGAAGCCAATGGTAAGGCAGGAGTTGAAATGAGCTTTGGAGGGGCTGTTGAATCATTGCAGGGAACGACCGGATTATCGGTCGTGGATAATCCCTCAGGGAAAAATGAACCTGAACTAGCAGAGCAAGCGTGAGCGGCCAGGCGCATGCTGGGGCTAGGAAGGGAACGCGGCTCCAAACTGGGGAACCGAACAGTTTGTGCACGCGACGGCAGACTGCAAGGGCCGAATACAAACAGAAGAGCGACGGCCCGAACGCTCCAACGAGCGGAGAACATCCTTTTCTCCCGCCCGGATCTGTAACTCACCACAGACCGCTTTCCGGGCGCTCCTCCTGATGGCCGTCAACCGGAGGCTGCTCGGGAGCGGTTAGACCTTAATCCGGGGCTAACTCAAGAGACGAAGGGCAGCGGGGAAGTCACCTCAAACTTTTGTAGAACATTTCTGTGTCGGCCATAAATCGCCAGGGTCATGCGCGATGTAGCTGAAAACACAGATTTTGCGCGGCAAGATTGAACCGATAAGATCGATCAAATTTAGAAGAGTTTCAGCAACAAGAAGTTAGCAACCAGAGGATATGGGGCTGGCTCGAGGCCGCAACCAGCCTTAACAGAGTAGGGGCGAGGTCCTACTCTCCACAACTCATGGCGTCTCCCGGGCTTGAGCCCCGCTCAGGCTGCGAGCGCGCAGATGGTACCAGATCACAATGAGGCCAACGGAAACGGCAAAAATTAGAGTGGAAATTGCGTTGATTTCCGGGGTGATGCCGCGGCGAAGGCGAGCCCAGATTTCGAGAGGAAGGGTGTTCTCACTTCCGATAAGGAAAAAAGTGACAGCGATTTCATCCATGGACAGCGTGAAAATGAGCAAGCCTGCGGCAATCAGCGATAGCTTAAGATTGGGCACAGTGATCCGCCAAAACGTCTGCCAAGGGGTAGCGCCAAGGTCGAGGGAGGCTTCTTCCTGGGCGCGGTCCAATTTCTGAAGACCCGCGAACAACTCCGTGGTGGCGACGGAGATGAGCGCTGTACCGTGGCCGAAGAAGACCAGTGTGAGACTGCGCTGAAAGCCTGCTAGCACCGCAAACATCAGGAGCGAAAGCCCGGTGATGATTCCGGGAAGGATGAGGGGGAGCAAAACGAGCCGGCGGAACAGGGTTTTGCCGGGGAAATTGGCGCGATCCAGGGCCAGAGCGGCGAGCAAGCCAAGCGTCAGGGAAAGAACGACGCTGCCAGCGGCAACCAGCAGGCTGTTGAAGACGGAGTCCCAGATGGCGCTATCGGCGAAGAGTTGCGCATACCAATTCAGCGTGAGATGGCGCGGAGGAAAACCGCCGACGCCATCACGATTAAAGGAATAGAGGATGAGCGCGACGATGGGCAGATAAATGAAAGCGAAAACGAGGACGGAATAGAAAGCAAGAAACGGGGCGCGGCGAATGGAGGGGTTTTCCATCATTTGAACGCCCAGCGCTTTTCGAGGATTTCACTGAAGAAAAGCAAAGAAATCGTGATGACAAGAATGCCTACGGAAATGGCGGCGCCGAGTGGCCAATCAAAGGCCGCCCCGAACAAGGTTTGCACCACATTGGCGATCATAGTGCCGGAGGGACCGCCGACGAGGAGAGGCGCAAGGAAGTCGCCGAGAGACAGAACAAACGCAAACGTCGCTCCGGCAAGCAGGCCGGGGATGGACAAAGGAAGAATCACTCGGAAAAAGGTTTGGGCGCGGCCGGCGCCGAGGTCCTGCGAAGCCTCGAGGAGCGGGCGGGGAATGTGTTCGAGCGCAGCATAAATGGGAAGGAACACAAACGGGGTATAGATGTGCGTGAGCATGAGCACGACGGCAAAAGGGCTGTAGAGCAAAAAAGCCAAGGGCTCCTTCGTGAGATGAAGATACCGGAGAAAGCCGTTGAGAACGCCTTCGCTGCCTAAAATGGTTTTCCAAGCGTATCCACGCACAAGATAGCTGACCCACAGGGGCACAATTACAAGCTGATACAGAAGGTGTTTGCGGGCGCCCGCGTGAAAAGCCAGGTAATAAGCCAACGGATAGCCGAGGAGGAGCGAGCAAAACGTCACGGAAACAGCGATGCGCATGGTGCGGAAGAGTACCTGGAGGTAGAGAGGATTCTCGAAGAGCGTCCGGTAGTTGTGCAAATTCCACTGATGGACGACGACGCCTTCGCGAACAGCCCAGAAACTGTGCGAGAACATCAGCGCATAGGGAAGCAGAAGAAACGCTACGACCCAAAAGAGCGGCGGCAGGGAGACGAGCGTTTTGTAGGCGCGCGAGTACAAAGAAGGCGGCTCCTGATAGGGACGCGAGCTTCGCGTCGAAAGTTACAAACCTTCGGAGAGCGGCTTGCCGATTTCCCAGTGGTGGCCGAAGGGATCCAGGATTCGCCCAAGACGCCAGCCATAGTCGTTAGCGACGGCGTGAACGACCTTGGCGCCTGCGGCGACGGCGCGATTGAAAACGGCATCCGGGTCGTCCACGACCACGATCATTCGCGTAGTGGCGCCACCGAGAGATTCCGGACTGAAATTCAGATCCTCCGGAGACTCGTCGGCAACCCAGAACTCCGCGCCCTCGACGGACAGCCGCGCAACGACCGAACCGTTTTCGCCATCGAGGCGGAACGCCTCGGTCGCGCCGAGAGCAGCTTTGTAGAAGTCAATCGCTTTCGCACCGTTGCGAACTGACAGCATCGGTGCGATGGAAGTTTTTTGGATTTTGGCGGCTTGCGATCCTGTGGCCATGGCAGATCCCTTCCTTGCTCCGCTCAATCTACGAGCCCGGCATTATACCTAGCCGCGGACGGGGATGGCGTCGGAGATGGAGAAAACAAAATCGTGTTCGCCGGAAAGCGGACCGCGCGCCGGGATACGCACGCGCAACGTTTGGCCGGCGCCACAATCGACTTCCAGCAGCTCGCTTGATCCGCCATACATTTGTTGGCGGACGCTGGCGCGAAACTGCGCTTCCTTGTCGTGACTCTTCCCGCCGCTGGAGATACGAATGGCTTCGGGGCGAAGCGAAAAAACCGCCGGGCCATCGCTTCCCTGCGCAGGCCAGCGCAGAAGGCCGCACGTGGCGATGCCGCCCCGAATTTCGCCGCGAAGCAGATTGGCCTGGCCGATGAACTGCGCGGTGTAGGCGGTGGCGGGATGGGCATAAATCTCTCGTGGAGAAGCGACCTGCTCGAGCGCGCCGCCGCGCAGGAGCGCGATGCGGTCCGAGAGCGCCATGGCTTCTTCCTGGTCATGAGTAACAAAAAGAAAAGTGATGCCGATTTCGCGCTGCAGCGATTTCAATTCGCTTTGCATCTGCTTGCGCAGGTTGGCATCCAGGGCGGAAAGAGGCTCGTCCAGCAAAAGCAGTTGCGGGCGATTGATCAGCGCGCGAGCCAGCGCGATGCGCTGCTGCTGCCCTCCGCTTAGCTTGGAAGGGCGGGAGGCGGCAAAGTCCTGCATTTTCACCATGCGAAGCGCTTCTTCCACGCGGCCGCCGACTTCCCCGGAGGGCGTGTTCTTCACGCGCAAACCGTACGCGACATTGTCGCGAGCGCTAAGATGAGGAAACAGGGCATAGTTCTGAAAAACAGTGTTCACGCGCCGCTTGTAGGGCGGAAGACTTTCCAGCCGCTCGCCGCCCATCCAGATTTCCCCCGCGGAAGGCTCCTCGAATCCGGCAATCAGGCGCAGCAACGTGGTTTTACCTGAACCGCTTTCGCCGAGGAGCGTAAGGAATTCCCCCGCAGTGATGTTCAGCGAAATGTTCTTGAGAACGTCGATGGAGCCAAAGCGCTTGGCCACGTTGCGCACTTCGAGCAGGGCTGCCCCCGCGGCTGGGCTCGGTTGCTGGGTCAGATTGGCAGGAAAGGCGCTCACTGCGCGGCTTTGACCTCGTTCCAGATTTCATTGTATTTGGCGCGCCGCGGAACATCCTGCCAGAAATAAATCCGCTGCATATAGGCGTCCGGATTGTCGAGGTGCAGCCCCTTTATTTCCTCCGGCGTCAGAAATTGCGCGGCACCGGGATTCGCGGGGGTGTAATGGGTGCGGTCGGTCACCAGCTTTTGCGTCTTCGCTTCAATCATATATTCGAGGAAGGCATGGGCCAGCTCCTTGCGGCTGCTGGCGGCGGTGATCATCAAGTGGTCGATCCACCCGGTGGTGTTCTCTTTCGGAATGGTTTCGCCAATCGGAAAGTTCAGCTTGCGCAGGTCGTTGGTGTTCAGCGGCCAGCCCATGGCCAGAACGATTTCGTGATTCTGAAAGAGATTCGTGAGCTCACCGCCAGTGGACCACATCTTGCGAATGTTGGGTTTGAGTTCAAGAAGTTTTTTCTTGACCGCAGCCAATTGCTCGTCGGTCAGGTTGTAAAGCTGTGCGGGATCCGGCTTGTCGTAGCCGAGAATTTGCGCCGCCATGTAAACCGTGGAAAGGTCATCCCAGACGGAAATTTTCCCTTTGTATTTGGGATTCCAGAAAATGGCCCAGGAATCCGGCGCCTGCACAAACGCCGTCGTGTCATAGAGCAAGGGGTTCGGCCCCCACATGAACGGCACGCCGTACACCTGGCCGTTGGCCTTGACCAGAGGCAAATC
>Ga0307479_10005728_pt1 | contig 11368 bp, 4 predicted proteins | sample atmos_gasesECM4C_FD_203743 | JGI IMG/M metagenome (GOLD analysis project Ga0307479, IMG submission 203743) | Hardwood forest soil microbial communities from Morgan-Monroe State Forest, Indiana, United States - atmos_gasesECM4C_515 | ecosystem: Environmental > Terrestrial > Soil > Temperate... | reverse complement strand
AAGATCCAGAAACACGACTTGATCGACAACGACATCATCAAGCTGGGCGACATCGAGTTCGAGTTCAAGTGTCGAGCAATGCGCGAGAGGCGCGAGTAAGGACGACACCGTGAAGATGCATCTCTGGAAAGGCCTCGCGGCGGCGACGCTGCTCTTGCCCACGCTGGCGCTGGCCTCGGGCGCGCAGCTCTCCATCCAGCAGGTGGAGGTGAGCAAGGCCAAGTGGCCGCACGCGCGCGGCTACGTCAACGTCATCGGCGCCTCCGGCTCCCCCATCCCCAACCTCTCGCAGGACCTGTTCAAGGTCTACGAGCAGGGCAACACCGACAGCCAGAAGATCGAGAAGGTGGAGTCGCTGGAGACGGCGCAGACCGGCGCCTCCATCGTCATCGTGCTGCAGGCCTCGGGCGCGATGATGGGCGTGCAGGACGATCTCAAGAAGGCGGTGGCCGCTTTCGTCAACGGCCTGGGCGAGAAGGACCAGGTGGCGGTGGTCGACTACTCCGAGGCGGCCGAGACGGTGGCGCCGTTCGCCGACGACAAAGGCGACGTCGCCGGCAAGGCCGCCAAGATCACCTTCACCGGCAAGTCCTTCCTGCTCTACGACGGCATGGCGCAGGCCATCTCGCTCTACGCCTCGGCCGCCGCGCCGGGCAAGGGCGGCGCTTCCTCGCTGCTCCCGCAGGCCAAGGCCATCATCGTCATCTCCGACGGCCGCGACAACGGCAGCGCCACCGACATCGAGAAGGTGATCAGCGACGCCAAGAAGCGGCGCATCCCCATCCACGCGGTGGGCCACTCCGAGCTCGATCAGGACTCGCTCCCCAACCTGGAGCGGCTCGCCCGCGACACCGGCGGCACCTACAAGGCTGCGCCGGCGGTGGACGACATCAACAAGGCGCTCACCCAGGTCAAGGACTACATCAACAAGATGTATGTCATCCAGTGGAAGACCTCGCTGGAGCACGACGGCAAGGAGCACAAGGTCGAGATCGCCATGGAGAACGAGGGCGGCGCCTCGCTCAAGTCCTCGGTGATGGTCAAGACCCCGGACTACATCGACTGGGTCCGGCTCGGCATCATCGGCGCGGTCATCATGGCGGTCCTGGTCGCTGGCGCCGCCATCTACGTGGCCACGCGACCCAAGCCGCCACCGCAGCGCTTCTGCCCGGTGTGCAAGCGCGCGCAGATGCCGGAATGGGACATCTGCCTCTTCTGCCTCAAGTCGGCCAAGGCGCGCCTGGTGATGCAGAAGGGCGCGGGGCCCAAGGGCAAGGCCTGGCCGCTGGTGGGCAAGATCGTCTCGCTCGGCAGCGGGCCGGAGAACAGCATCCGGGTCATGGACGGCGCCGTGTCCGGCAAGCACGCGGGCGTGGCCATCGACAACGACAAGTTCGAGATCGTCGATCTCGGCTCGAAGAACGGCGTGCTGGTCAACGGCAAGAAGACGCCGCGCCGGTTCTTGCGCAACGGCGACGTCATCACCCTGGGCATGACGGAGTTCAAGTTCGAGAGCACCATCGCCGCCGCCGACGACGAAGCGGAGGACTAGCTAGCGCTTCTTCGGCCTGCGCTTCTTCGAGGCCCTGGCCTTTGCGGCCGGGGCCTTTTTCTTTGCGGCCGGCTTTTTCACTTTCGCTTTCTTCTTGGGCGCAGCTCGCCGGACGCGCGCGTCCTTCTTCTTCTGTGGCCTCGCCTCCGGCTGCGGCGGCGGAGGCTCGAACACCGCCAGCACGTCGGGGCGCGCCTCGGCCGACGCCGCTCGCACCGCCTCGAGCTTGCCTTCGTCGTGCAGCACCGCGAGCAGGATGCCGCCGGGCAGATCCACGCCGTAGACGTGGCCGGCCTCGCCGTGCACCACCCGCTCCCCCGGCGCGATGGCGGTCACCCCCTGCACCGCGCCCCGCGCGCCCGCATCGCCCACGCTCACCAGCAGATGGCCCGTGCGCGCGTCGCAGAGCATGGCCGCGCGCGCTCCCGCCGAGGAGAGAATCTGCGAGCAGGCGCGCCAGAGGCGCTCGTGATCTTCGTTCGACAGCTCGCGCATCAGCGTTCCTCCAGCCCATCCAGGAGCGTCCGCCACTGCAGATAGACTTCGCGCAGCCCGCGGTCGAACGGCAGCGGCTCGAGAGTCTGCCCCACCTCGATCCACTGCGGAGGCGGGACGATCTCGCTGATGGGCGCGCTCTCCATCGTCGACATGGTGGGCCCCAGGTCGGCGGCCCGGAACCTCTGGTCCGGCGGCGCCTCCTCGTCCTTCTTCACGTCGCGGCGGATGAGCATCTGCTCCTTGCACTCCTCCAGCGCCCACGACAGCTCGCGCGGCAGCTCGTAGTCCTGCGGGTCCTTGCCGCCCGGCTTGCGGTCGGCGATCTGGTCCCACCACATCATGAACCACTCCGTCTGCAAGGGCGCGATGAAGCGGATCCGCTCCTGCGCCATCCAGGGCAAGTCCACCTTCTCGCGTCGCAGCTCCGGATGGATCCACCACCAGCCGGTGTACGGGGTGACCGGCTGCACGATGCCCTCGTTGGCCGGCTCGCCGCTGCGCGGGTCGAGGCGGAAGTGGCGCGGCCGCAGGCGGTTCAGCGGAGCGCGGGCCAGCGGCGTGCGCGGCCTCACGCTGCGCGAGGGCGAGGGCGCAGGCGCATCGGATGCGAGGCGCGGCGGATCGATCTCGGGAGGCAGGCGTAGGTCCGCGTCGAGACGGAAGTGCGCCGGGCTCGCTTGCCCCAGATCGTGGACGCGGCTCACGAGGGGCGGCGCGATGACCAGCTGATCCGGCAGACGCGGCGGCGGCGGCGGCTCGCGCGGCGCCATCTCCTGCACGACGTCGAGCTTGCGCGGCGGAGGTGGCAGCGCGGAGAGCCGGAGCAGGCGAGAGGGCGCGCGCCCTCGGATCGCCTGCGCGCCGAGCGGCAGCGTCCAGAACTCGCCCGGCGGCGCCTCGAGCGCGAGGGGAACACGCAGCGCCAGGGCGAACGGCCTCTCGGGGGCCGGCAGCAGCCCGCGCGGCAGGGACTGCCCGACCAGCCGGCGCGCCGCCCGCCGCGAAAGCCAGCGCCGGAGCGCGGCGGCGAGCGAGCGAAAAGGGCGGAGCAGGTCGATCATTCGCGCGGGGTCGGGCTCGGGGCTTCTGCGGGCGGCACCTCGGACGTTTCGTCGGCGCCGAGCGCCCGGGCCACCGGCAGGAGTCCTTCGAACAGCGCCCCGAAGTGCACGGTGCCGTTCCGCGCGATGTAGATCGCCGCCCGCTGCGGCAGCCGCGGCGGCGCGGGAAGGTTCCGCTTCGGATCGTCGGCCACTTCCGGTATCCTAGCAGGTCGGCGCGACGGGGGCGCAATCTCGCGAAAACGCGATTTTTCAGATTCGCCTCCAACGTGGTGGAAGTGCTGCACAAAGCAGGCACCCTATTGACCGCTACCGCCCGCTTGCTCGAAACTACGGCAGACCCTCGTCTATCCTCGCCACCGCCCTGTGAGCGAGCGCAGGGAGCTTCCCTTGGCCGACGAAAAGAAGGTCCCCGACTTCCAGCTCTTGATCGACGGCGCCGCCGCCGATGCCGAGTTGGATGGATCGGTGATCGGCATCCGTGTCACCGACGACATGGACAAGGCGAGCCGGTTCTGGGTCCACCTCAGCGACGTCGACCGCAAGTGGACCAAGCAGGACAAGTTCAAGCCGGGCATGTCGGTGGAGATCAAGCTCGGCTACCAGGGCCAGCTCAAGAGCGTCATGAAGGGCGAGGTCTCCAACCTCGAGGTGGTGCTCACGCCCGACGGCCCCACCCGCCTGGTGATCGCCGGCATCGACAAGGGCCACAACTTCGACAAGGGCACCGTCACCAAGACCTACAAGGACGTGAAGGACAGCGATCTCGCCAGCCAGATCGCGCAGCGCCACGGCCTCTCGGCCGACGTGGACGACAGCACCGTGGTCCACGACTACGTCATCCAGAACAACCTCTCCGACTACGATTTCCTCATGCAGCGGGCCGCCCTCGCCGGCTACCGCATGTACGTCGACGACAAGACGCTGCAGTTCAAGAAGCCCAAGCTCGACGAGAGCCCCGCCGCCAAGCTCACCTGGCGGGAGAACATCGGCCGCTTCATCCAGGAGGTGAACACCTTCGACCAGGTCTCGAAGATCACCGCCACCGGCTGGGACTCCGACAAGCAGGAGAACATCACCGGCCCCGCCAAGCAGGGCGACGAGTACAGCACCATGGGCGGGACGGTCACCGGCGAGAAGCTGGTCAAGCAGCTGTTCGGCGACATCGAGGCGGTGGTCCCCGTTGCCAGCGGACAGAAGAACCTGCTCGAGGCGGTGGCCAAGAGCGAGTTCAACAAGCGCGCCGGCGTCTTCGTCCATGCCGAGGCGCGCGTCGAGGGCGACCCCGCCATCAAGGCCGGCAGCGTGGTCGAGGTGGACAAGGCGGGCCAGCGCGTCGACGGCCAGTACTACGTGGTCTCGACCGACCACGTCTTCTTCGTCGACACCGGCTACGCCACCGAGTTCCGCGCCAAGCGCTACAGCATCAAGAAGGGCGCTTCTCCCGTTTCCAACCTGGGCAAGTTCGCCAAGGCGCTGCAGGACGCGGCCAAGCAGGCGCAGGACATCGCCGACAAGATCAAGGACGCGGCCGGCTTCGCGCTCAAGGCCGCGCGCGAGGCGGCCAAGAAGGCTTCGCAGGCGGTCGACTCGGCCAAGCAGGTCTGGGAGCAGGTCAAGGGCGCGCTCGACCAGGTGAAGAAGGGCGCGGGCGACGTGGCCCAGAGCGCGCTCAAGTCCATCGAAGGCCAGCTCGCGGGCCTCAAGGACTACGTCTCGGCGGCGGCGGGCAAGGTGCAAGAGGCGGCGCAGGAAGCGACCAATGCCACGCAGGACATGGCCAAGCAGGCGCTGACCAAGGCGCACGAGGCGGCCTCGCAGGTCTCGGACATCGCCACCCAGGCCATCCAGCACGCGAGCGACGCGTTCGACGCGGTGAAGGCGGCGGCGATGGATGCCGTCCACACCACCGGCGACAAGCTCTCGGGCGCGGTGCAGGGCCTCAAGACCGGACTGTTGGCGGCGGCCGACACCGCCCTCAGCGTCGGCAAGGCCGGCATGACGCTGGCCACCACCGCCATCACCGCGGGCAAGAGCGCGATCGAGATGTGCGCCGCGCAGGCGACCGCGGCGGCGGGGCCGATGATCGCCTCGCTCGGCGGCCAGCTCTCCAGCGTCATGGACGCGGTCAAGACCAGCGGCTCCGCCGCCAACAGCTCCATCGGCGGGGCCATCGCGGCCGGCGCGCAGAACGCGCTCGACATGGCCAAGGGCGCAATCTCCAACGCGCAGGACGCCATCGCCAAGGCCAAGGACGCGGTCAAGAACGTCGATGACCTGCGCAAGAACGTGCAGGGCCAGCTCAAGGACGCGGTCAATCAGGCCAAGGGCATGATCGACCAGGTCAAGAGCACGGTCGACAACGCCAAGAAGCAGTTCGACAACATCAAGAAGCAAGTCGAAGACACCATCGACAAGTACGGCGGCAAGTGGATCAAGGCCGGCATCTTCATCAAGGAGCACGGCGAGAAGGCGTTCAAGGCGGGCAAGGCCTGCTTCGACAACATCAAGCAGGGCCTCTCGCTGCTCAAGGACAAGAAGTGGGACGAGGCCGGCAAGCAGGTCGATCCCGCGCAGAAGAATTTCGAGACCGCCAAGACCGAAACGCAGGCGTGCATCGACAAGCTGAAGGAGGTCGAGCAGGACCTGCCCGACCAGGTGAAGAGCACGCTGCAGGCCATCATCGACGGCATCAAGTCGATGCTGCCGCAGGGCGAGTCGTCGCTCTCCAAATTCATCGACGCGGTGAAGGCCAAGGTCGGCGCGCTCGCGGCCAAGGCCAAGGAAGCCTACGACAAGGCGAAGAAGATCTACGACGAGATCAAGGCCAAGCTCGACGAGTACAAGAAGCAGTTCCAGCAGCTGGTCGAGTTCTACGAGGCGGCCAAGGACACCGTCCAGACCGGCGAGAAGGCGTGGAACGAGGGCAAGGACGCGGTCGCCAAGTGCAAGGACGCGCTCACGCTGGCCGAGCAGCGCAACTGGGACGGCGCCAAGAAGGACGGCGAGGACGCCAAGACCAAGTTCGAGGCGGCCAAGGCCGACGCCGAGCTCTGCTACCAGAAGGCGCAGGAAGCTTACGAGAAGCTGCCCGAGGCGGTGAAGGACGCGCTCAAGCAGCTCACCGTGAAGCTCAAGGATCTGATGGGCAAGGGCGACGGCACTCTCGCCAAGACGCTCCAGGCCATCGAGGAGAAAGTGGGCGACCTGGCGCAGAAGGCGAAGGAGTTCGCCACCCAGGTCGAGAGCAAGGTCAAGGAGTACAAGGCCAAGTACGAGGAGTACAAAAAGGACTTCGATCAGATCAAGAAAGTGATCGAGGAGGCCAAGGCCGCCAAGGACGCCGGGGTATTGGCCTACAACAAGGGCAAGGATTGCTTCGCCAAGGTGCAGAGCGGCCTCAAGAAGCTCGAGGCCCACGACACCGACGGCGCGAAGAAGGACGCCGGCGACGCCAAGAAGCTCTTCGAGGACGCCAAGGCCGCCGCCGAGGATTGCTACCAGAAGGCGGAGAAGGCCATCAACGACGTGCCCGCCGACGTGAAGCAGGTGGTGCAGACCATCGTCGAGAAGGTCAAGTCGCTGCTCTCGACCAAGGACGACGGCAAGGGCGGCGGCCAGGCGAGCGCGTTCCAGAAGTTCATCGACGAGATCGAGAAGGGCATCGGCAAGGCGGCGCAGGAAGCGCAGAAGCTCGCCGAAGAAGCGAAGAAGACGTTCGCCGAGGCCAAGCAGCACTACGACGCGGTGGCCAAGGACTTCGACAAGATCAAGCAGTTCCTCACCGACGCCAACGACGCCAAGGACCACGGCGAGAAGGCGTACGCCAAGGGCAAGGAGCTGCTGGCGAAGTGCAAGGACGCGCTCGACAAGGTCAAGGCGCACAATTACGACGGCGCCAAGAAGGACGTCGAAGACGCCAAGGTGATGGCGCAGGACTGCCAGAAGGAAGCGCAGGCCTGCATCGCCGCCGCCGAGAAGGCGAAGGACGAGGTGCCGCAGTCGGTGAAGGACGCGGTCCAGTTCATCGTCGACAAGGTGAAGGCGATGTTCCAGAAGACGACGGGCTCGCCCGATCCCAAGCAGCCCATCCCCAACGTCGCTCCCGCGCCCGCGGCAGGCGCCGCGCAGCAGCCGGCCGCTCCGCCGCCGCCGCCTCCTCCGGCCGCAGCGTCAGGCCAGCCCGCCGCGCCCGCCGGTGACAAGCCCCAGCCGAACGAAGGCGTGCTCCAGCGCACCATCAAGGAAGTGGAGAAGTTCATCGGCAAGGTCGCCGACGAAGCCAAGAAGCTGGCCGAGGAAGCGAAGGCCAAGTTCGACGAGGCGAAGAAGTTCTACGACGACCACAAGGCCGACATCGACAAGATCAAGGACTTCATCAACGACGCCAAGGACGCCAAGGACCACGGCCAGAAGGCGTACGACGCGGCCAAGGACGTCATCGCCAAGGCCAAGGACGCGCTGGCGCTGGTGAAGGACAAGCACGACTACGACGGCGCGAAGGCCAAGGTCGAGGACGCCAAGAAGAGCTTCGACACCGCCAAGACCGAGGCCGAGGCTTGCTACGCCGCGGCCGAGAAGGCGTACGCCGACGTTCCGCAAGACGTGAAGGACGCCATCAAGTCCATCGTCGACAAGGTGAAGGCGATGCTGCCGCAGGGCTCGCCCGACAACAAGGAAGGCCCGCTCGGCCGCGCCATCGCCGAGATCGAGAAGAAGGTGGGCCAACTCGCCGACGAGGCGAAGAAGCTGGCCGAGCAGGCCAAGGCCAAGTTCGACGAGGCGCAGAAGTTCTACGAGGCCCACAAGGGCGACATCGAGAAGATCAAGGACTTCATCAAGGACGCGCAGCTCGCCAAGGACCACGGCGAGAAGGCGTACAACAAGGGCAAGGAAGTCCTCGACAAGTGCGGCACCGCGCTCGACAAGGCGAAGAAGCACGACTGGGACGGCGCCAAGGCCGACGCCAACGGCGCGAAGGCTTCGTTCCAGGAGGCCAAGCAGGAGGCCGACTCCTGCTACGCCGCCGCCGAGTCCGCCTACAAGGACATCCCCGCCGACATCAAGGCGGTGATCGAGAACATCGTCGACAAGGTGAAGTCGACTCTCGACAAGAGCGGCGACGGCAAGAGCGACGGCGTGCTCGCGCGCACGCTGGCCGAGGTGGAGAAGAAGGTCGGCGAGCTGGCGCAGAAGGCAAAGGAGTTCGCCGGCGAGGTGGACAAGAAGGTCGGCGAGGCGAAGCAGTTCTACGAGGACCACAAGGGCGACATCGAGAAGATCAAGGACTTCATCGCCGCCGCCAAGGACGCCAAGGACCACGGCGAGAAGGCCTTCGAGCTTTCCAAGCAGCTCTTCGAGAAGCTGAAGGAAGCGATCGAGAAGGCCAAGGCCAAGGATTGGGACGGCGCCAAGAAGATCGGCGAGGACGCAAAGCCCCTGGTCGAGCAGCTGCAGACGGAGGCCAAGGCCACCGAGGACGCGGCGCAGAAGGCGTACAACGACATTCCCGACGACGTGAAGCAGGCGGTGAAGGACCTGGTGGAGAAGGTCAAGCAGATGCTCTCGTCGGGGCAGAGCAACCACTCCGGCTTGATGACCGCCATCCAGCAGAAGCTCGACAGCGCCATCAGCTCAGTGGAGAGCGGCGTGAAGAGCGCCGCCGACGCGGTCCACTCGGCGTACGAGAAGGCGAAGTCGGGCGTGGAGAGCGTGGCCGAGAAGGTGAAGTCGGCCATCGAAGAGGGCGTCAACAAGCTGAAGGAGTTCGTCGAGAAGGCGCTCGACAAGGCCAAGGCCGCCTTCGAGCAGGCCAAGGCCGCCGCCGAGAAGGCGTGGGACTTCGCCAAGGACGAAGCGAAGAAGGCGCTGGAGGCGGCCAAGGCCGCGCGCGACGAGCTGGGCAAGCTCTACGACGAGGCCAAGCAGTGGGCCGACAAGATCCGCCAGCAGGCGCAGAAGTCGGTCGAGGGGCTGCTCAACGACCTCGTCTCCAAGGCCAAGGAGGCCTTCGACAAGGCCAAGGATCTGGTCGAGCAAGCCGAGAAGGCGGTGGCCCAGGTCGTCGGCAGCGCGGTCGACGAGGTGAAGAAGGACGCCGGCGCGGTGGGTCACCAAATCCAGGGCGACTACGAGGCGGCGTCGAAGGACTTCCAGGCGCAGGCCGAGGCGGCGAAGAAGCGCATCGGCGAGATCGCCGACGCCGTGTCCAAGCAAGTCTCCGATGCGGTGCAGAAGGCGCAGGCTCTTTATACCAAGTGTAAAGAGTCTGCCGACAAGGCGTACGCCTGGGCCAAGGACGAAGCGCAGAAGGCCGTCAACGAGGCGCAGGCCGTCTTCGAGGAGTGCAAGAAGGCGTACGAAGCCGCGGTCGCGCAGTACGAGTCGCTGAAGAAGGACGTGGCGGCCAAGGCAGAGCAGTTCGCCAAGCCGATCATGGACCAGGCCAAGGCCGCGTACGACCAGGCCACCGAGCTTTTGGAGAAGGTAGCCAAGGCCGCCGGGGAGCTGGGCAAGAGCGCGCTCGAAGAAGCGCAGAAGGCCGCGCAGGAGACGGGCGACAAGATCGCAACCGAGTACGACGCCACCAAGAAGAACCTCGAGGACACCGCCGCCAAGGCCAAGGACGAGGTCTCGAAGATCGTCGATGCCGTGAAGTCGGAGGTCGAGAACGCAATCAAGCATGCGACCGACCTCTACCAGCACGGCAAGGATGCGGCCGACAAGTCCATCGCCTGGGCCAAAAACGAGGCCGAGGCCGCGGTCGCGGCCGCGCAGAACGTCTTCGCCGAGTGCGACAAGGCGTACAAGGCCGCGGTCGCCAAGCTCAACGAGCTGATCGAGAAGCTGGGTGAGAAGGGCAAGGCCGCGGGCCAGCCGCTGGTCGACAAGGCCAAGGAAGCCTACGACATGGCCAAGCAGCTCCTCGACAAGGCGGTGCAGGCCGCTGGGGAGCTGGGCCAGAGCTATCTCGCCGAGGCGCAGAAGCACGCCGCCGACATCGAGGCGGCCACCAAGACCGAATACGATTCCGCCAAGCAGAAGCTCGAGCAGGACGGCAAGGCCATCCAGGGCACCATCGAGAGCCTGGTCGACCAGACCAAGCAGGACGTCGAGGCGGCCATCGCCAAGGCGCAAGAGCTCCAGGCGCACGGCAAGGAGGCCGCCGACAAGGCCTACGCCTGGGCCAAGGACGAAACGCAGAAGGCCATCGCAGCGGCGCAGGCCGTCTTCGCCGAGTGCGAGAAGGCGTACAACGAAGCGCAGGCCACGCTCGCGCGACTGGTGAAAGAGATGCCGGCCAAGGCCGAGGCGCTGGGCCGGCCCGTGGTCGATCAGGCGAAGAAGGCCTACGACATGGCCAAGCAACTTCTCGACAAGGCGGTGCAGGCCGCCGGTGAGTTGGGCCAGTCGATGCTCGAGGAAGCGAAGAAGCAGGCCGCCGCCGCGTCGCAAGAAGCTGGCACCGGCCTCGACCAGTCGAAGAAGGACTTCGACGACAAGGGCGGCGCGGCCGAGAGGCAGATCAGCGACATCATCGACGCCACCAAGGCCAAGGTCGAGGCGGCGATGAAGGCGCTCGAGGACCTGGTTCAGCACGGCAAGGCCACCGCCGACGCCGCGCTCAAGCGCGACCAGGCCGCCGCCGAGAAGGCGGTCGCCGACGCGCAGGCCGTGGTCAAGCAATGCCAGGACGCGTACGACGAGGCGGTGGCCAAGCTCAAGGAGCTCAAGGCCAAGGTGCCGCAGAAGGCCGACACCGTCGGGCAGCCGCTGGTCGATCAGGCCAAGCAGGCGGTCGACACCGCCAACGATCTCTTGAAGCACGCCCAGGACGCGCTCGACGAGGTGAAGCGCGACGGCGTCGCCGGCGCCAAGGCCAACCAGTCGGAGGTGGAGAAGTTCTTCGCCAAGCTCTGGGACGAGGCCAAGAAGGCGCTGGAAGACATCGCCAAGCAGATGAAGGACAAGATCAAGCAGCGCGTCGACGAGCTGCTCAAGAAGGTCGAGGACGAGGTGATGAAGGGCGCCGAGAAGGTGCTCGAGAAAGCGCTCAGCACCGCGACCGCCTCCTGGAACCTGGACGAGACCGCGAGCCAGACCGAGGCCGAGGCGACCACGCAGGTCAAGGCGATCATGAAGCAGGCGCTCGACGACGCCCGCGACGAGCTGAAGAAGCTTTACGAGGACTTCAAGGGCGTGGCCATGCAGGCCGGCACCAAGATGATGACGGACCTGGTTATGGGCACCGACGCGG
>Ga0307479_10005727_pt1 | contig 11368 bp, 6 predicted proteins | sample atmos_gasesECM4C_FD_203743 | JGI IMG/M metagenome (GOLD analysis project Ga0307479, IMG submission 203743) | Hardwood forest soil microbial communities from Morgan-Monroe State Forest, Indiana, United States - atmos_gasesECM4C_515 | ecosystem: Environmental > Terrestrial > Soil > Temperate... | reverse complement strand
TGGAAGAACATTTGCGTTGTGTTGGTGGCGTTAAAGTCGAGACGCCCGATGATCCTATGGGTGTTTTGAGGCAGACCGCCGCCGGCGTCGGAAGGAGAGGTGAAGTTTACGAGGCCGAAGACTGGAGTGCCATCCGGAATGCGGGCAAAGGGACCACCCGCATTGCCTGTCAATGAGCCGACGGCCGGCACACCACCCGTAGTGGTTTTGTTTAATGTGCCAGCGAATGCGAATGGGATATTGCCGTTGGCGGCAAAATAACTCTGAACGTTCGGTGCGGTCAACGCGAGAAATTGCGGCGTGGGAACGAAGGCTTGCAGGACAGCGTTGCTGCGCACGCGCAACCATTCAGTGCTCTGGAAAAAGAAGAGCTTATCTTTGATCAACGGACCGCCGATATCGTACCCGAACTGATTGCGAGTGTACTGGCCTTTGGGTGCTCCGCTGATGGCGTTTGCATAGGTGTTGGAGGTGTACGCGGCCAAGCGGTTATATTCCCAGGCTCCGCCATGCAACGAGTTAGTGCCTGATTTTGTGCTCACGTTTACGACGCCTCCGGAAGCACGTCCGTATTGCGCGTCGAAGTCATTGGTGATCACCCGGAATTCCTGAACGGAATCGAGGGGAACCTGTTCGCCCAGGCTGGCGGTGAATAAATCGAGATTCTCCACGCCGTCGAGCAGCACTTCGGTGCCGGAGCTGCGCTGTCCATTCAACTGGTAACCCACGCCGCGATTGGTTTGGTTCTGGTCGAAGCCGCTGGCGGTGCGATCGCCGGAACTGACGTTACCGGCAAGAGCAACAAAGTCGTAAGGATTGCGCGTTAAGCTGGGCAACTGCTCCATTTGCAGCGTGTTGACCACTTGCGAGAGTTCTTGATTTTGCGTGTTCACCTCCACGCCGCCGGCCGCGACCACTTCAATCGTGGTGGTCTGGTTGCCTACGGAAAGCTGCGCATCGATGGTGGTGGTGCCGCCGACAGTGACTTCCGCCTGACTCTTGAATGCGGCAAATCCCGCGGCGTTTACAGTCACTTCATAAAGGCCCGGCTGGAGTCCTGGAATGTTATAGGTTGCGTCTCCGCCGGTGGTCACCGAGCGAGTGGCGGAAGTTGCGGTGTTCCGGGCCGTCACAGTCGCGCCTGCCACGGCGGCGCCGGTGGTGTCCCGAACGGTGCCCACAATGCTTCCGGTGGACACTTGCCCAAAGATGGGAACGGTAAGCAGGGAGAAAATCATCGCTAGAATGAGTACTTTGATTGCGCTTCGCATTTCGCCTTCTTTCTGTATTTGCGCTTCGCACCTTCGCGGGCGTATCACGGACGCCGCTCGGAAATGCCGTGAGTTCGAGGAACATCCCGGGCGTTTCTTAGGTGCTAAACCAAAACCAAACGGCGGGCTGGGCCACCTGGGCTTTGAGCGGGCGGGACGATTCGGGACTGACCCTGCAGCGACACTGTGAACTGACTGGCCGGGAGAAAACTCCGCGAACTCAAAATCGTCGATTGCGCAGTGTCGAGCTTCCGTGAAGCAAACCGCAGGCCAATCCTTGAGCCGGGATTAAGGTGTTGAACGGCAGCGTTTTACCTTAGCCGGTAAATTCTTGGGGCCCGAATCTCTGCAGTTTCTGAAAGAAATCTATGATTTTCCAAAAATGTGGGTCACTCGGAGGTGATTAAAAACAAAGGTGTTGTGCTCAGGTGCACTCAAGGAATTCTTGTAGGAGTATGTGGAAAGTGATGCACGCCGTTTTCGCGCTTCAGAGAATAGCGGCCGCGATCATAGGTTGTGGAACGCAAGCCTTTCTGCACTCTCTGGCACAGTGCGATGCCTTCCTGCTGCACTTGATCACTGAAACTAACGCTGTCCGAATTCGCGCGCGCTTTCTCATAACTTACATCATGAAAGAACCGCTCAAAAAATGGCGAGGGGCTTTTCCTGGGAGAGGGGCACGATCGGGTTGGTGTAGATATTGTCTGGATAAATGTTCACCATCAGATTAGGGAAGATCCAGAAATACAGCGCTTCCTTTGGGCCGGTTCCCGGCGGATAGAAGCGTACGGCGGAGTCGTCCTGCCGGGCGGCGCGAATTCAACGGCGCTGCAGGATTCCTTGCGGCGTGGCCGCTGTCGAAAGGTTCAGCTTAGCTTAGCGCTCGCTAATCCGCGTTTGCCGCGCACTACGGCCAAGGCTTCGTAGGCTGCGCCCAAGAGCGGGGCGCTTTCGTTGAGGACGACGGAAACGGGAATGTTGGCGAGCAGGCTCTCGAAATGCCACTTATCCTTGAAGGCGGCAAAGAAGGTGCCGTCTTTGATCTTCTCGATGATTTTCACGGCGATCCCGCCAGCGACGTAGACACCGCCGAGGGCTAGCACCTTCAATGCGAGATTGCCCGCTTCGGAGCCGTAGATTTCGGTCCACAAATCCAGGGTCTTGACGCACACCGGGCAGGTTTTCGCCAACGCTTTTGAGGTGATTTCCGGGGCCGGATCGGCGTCGGGATCTTCAAAGGTCGCGTGCTTCACGCCGGGGTCGATGAATTCGTGAATGGTGCGAAAGCCGCGGCCGGAAAGAATCAGTTCCCAGCTTACCTGCGGGTAGCGGCGGCGCATGAAGCGCAGCAACTCAATTTGCTGTTCGGTGTGCGGAGCAAAATCCGAGTGCCCTCCTTCGGAAGGCACGATGCGATAACGTTCGCCGTCCCAAACCAGAATGGATTGGCCAAGTCCAGTCCCTGCAGCGAGCAACGCCCGGGTTCCAACCGGCTCGGGCTTACCGGGATTCAGGACGCAGAATTCGCTGGCGGCCAGATGTTCGATGCTGTGGCCGGTCGCACCCAAATCGTTCATCAGTACGATTTTTCCGACCTGCAGCTCCTGCTCGAGGGTCCGGGCATCAACGACCCATGGGAGATTTGTGGCCCGCACGTGATTTTCAATCACCGGGCCGGCCACGCCAAAACCCGCGGCCACCACAGGGTCAGAAAGGTGCGGGGCAGCCAGGCGCGAAAACTCTTTTACGATCAGGTCAAATTTCGCAAACTCCTTACTGGCGAAGCGCTTGTTAAAGACGGTTGTCAGCGTACCGTTCTTCTCTGAGAACAGCGCCAAATTGCATTTCGTACCGCCGACATCACCCGCCAGGATCACCCAGTCCCCCTGTTCAGCCCTTGACGCTCTTTTCCCACGATTCGCATTCGTGAATCATGGGTTATACCACTGTCGACCCTCGCGTTCGAGCAATTGGTCGGATTCTCGGGGGCCCCAGCTTCCCGCCGGGTATTGCGGCACGCTGCCGGTTCGTGCCGCGCTCCAGACGTCGAGAATGGGATCGACGAGGGCCCAGGCCGCCTCCACACTGTCTGCGCGGTCAAACAGCGTGGCGTCACCGCGCAAGCAATCGCCCAGCAGCGTGGCGTAGGCGCTGCGCGCGCCATCTCCAAACGCTTGGCGATAGCTGAAGTTCATGGTCACGTGTCCAATGCCCATTTCGGTGCCGGGGCGCTTGGCTCCAAAAGAGAAGGAAATTCCTTCATCCGGCTGAATATTCAGAATCAAGCGGTTATCTTCCACTTCGCGGCCGCGGAACACAATGGTCGGCGCGCGCTTGAACTGAATAACAATTTCTGTGCTGCGCCTGGCCAGCCGCTTGCCGGTTCGCAAATAGACCGGTACTCCTGCCCAGCGCCAATTGTCGATCAGCAACTGCATGGCGACGAACGTTTCGGTTCGCGAATGCGGATTTACACCGGGTTCTTGCCGGTATCCGGGGACCTGCTTTCCGTCGATGATTCCGGGCCCGTATTGCCCGCGGACCACGTAGTCCGCCACCATTTTCAAATCGAAGGGACGTATGGATTGCAAGATCTTGATTTTCTCATTGCGAACGGCGGTGGCGTCAAATTGAGCGGGTGGCTCCAGAGACATGAGAGAGGTCAACTGTAAGACGTGGCTTTGGATCATATCGCGCAGGGCGCCCGCGGTTTCGTAGAAGCCGCCGCGCCGCTCGACACCTAGGGTTTCCGCCGCGGTGATCTGCACGTGATCGACGTAATTGCGATTCCACAGCGGCTCGAAGATTCCGTTGCTGAATCGCAGCACTAGCAAATTTTGGACGGTGTCTTTGCCGAGGTAATGATCGATGCGATAAACCTGGCTTTCCTCAAAAACACTGAGGACAATTTTGTTCAGCTCGCGAGCCGAAGCCAGATCCCTGCCGAAAGGCTTCTCGATGATGATGCGCGCCCAACTGTCGGGCGAGCATGGGCGAGCCAAGGCCGCAGCCCCGAGCTGGTTGACAATGTGCGGATAAACCTCTGGCGGCGTTGACAAATAATAGAGGCGATCACCGCACAGATTCTTCTGGCGCTCGAGCTCCTCCAGACAGTGCAGCAGCTTGGCGTAATCTTCGGCCTTGCCATATTCGCCTGCCTGGTAATGAAGATTGGAGGCGAACTCATTCCATTTGTTTGGATCGATCGGGCCGACCTCGGACATGCTCTTGGCAGCCTCGCCAGCCATGGCGCGAAAGCGATCGTCCGTCATCGGCGTGCGGGCATAGCCTACGATGGCGTAACGCGGGCCGAGCGCGCCGTGAACAGCCAAGTCATACATGGCGGGGATGACCTTGCGTTTGGCCAGGTCTCCGGAGGCCCCAAACAACACTACGGTGACCGGCTCGGTGCTGCCGGAGATTTCGTTTCTAAGTGCTTCGTTTTCCACGCTAATCCTCGACTCCCCGGCGCGACGCGACGGTACAGTTCACGCAGGCTCGGACAGCAATATTCCCTCGGCTTCGCTCGGCATGAGGATGCGCCCCACAATCGCGGGTCGCCACTATACCTCAACACCGTATTTTTGCAGTTCCGACCGTAGTTGCGCGGGATTCTGGTAATGAATCACGTTCATCCCCATCCGGCGCGGATTCTCGAGATTAAGGGGACGGTCATCTATAAAGATGCATTCGGCGGGCGGACGTTGCGTAATTTGCAGGGCCAGGCGGTAGATGGCCTCTTCCGGCTTGCGGGAATGCACATAACAGGAACTGAAGAACACCAGGAAGTTGCGGCGCAGGTCAAACTTCTTGATGCGGTACTCGTTGAGCTCGAAGGGTTCGTTGTTGATCGCGCCGATTAGGTATTTGCCGTTGCGAGAGACGGCATCGAGAACGGCCCGGGCTTCCGGATATTCTTTGGATTGTCCCAGCATGAAGGCGATGAACTCTTCGCGGGTGAAGGGGCGCGGCCGATAAAACAAGGTGCGGTCCAGGTATTCATTCAAGCTGACCAAACCGGAGTCAAAGGCCGGAAAGGAGAGTTCGTGGCGGCCTTCAAATTCGTCCCAATCGAGATGGAATTTTTCCGCAGCGGCGCGCCGGGAGTTGTGATCCCAGCCGTTGGTGAGGGTGACCCCCCCGATGTCCCAAAATATTGCGGTGATCGCGGGCAAAGCAGTGGCTCCTGACGTCGCGAATCCATCTGTACCATACACCATGAAGCGCCGGAACGCTTTCAAACCCGAACCGCACGATCGGCCACCGCACACGCGGTGGAGTGCGCCTGCGCACGCCGACTAGGATTTTCTTCGGGCTTGGGGTATCGTCCAGAGTAGCGCTCTCAAAGGAAATGAACGATGGCTAATGATCCTTGTGGTCCTGCGGCGACGAAGAGTGAACCCGTCCAACCGGGCGGGCGTATTGTTCACTGCGTGAAATTCGACAAAGATCTGCCGGGGCTCGATCGACCACCCTGGAAGGGCGAATTGGGCAAACGCGTCTACGAGAACGTCTCCAAAGACGCGTGGAAGCTGTGGATCGAACATTCCAAAATGGTTATGAATGAATACCGGCTGAATCCGCTCGACCCTAGCTCGCAGAAAATTATGGAAGAACAGATGGAGCAGTTTTTCTTTGGCGAGGGCGCGAAATTGCCGGAAGGGTATGTGCCACCTCGGGCTAAGGGCTGACCCAAAGAAAGATTGACGCAGAGTGCGCGGAGGTTAGCGGAGGACGCGGAGGCGGCTGGGTCGCATTCAGACGGGTTGCAAATACCTTTCGCCTCAAAAGCGGCGGCTAGACCGCCGCACTCCAAATTAGCTAAGCACACGATGCGTGGCGGGGTGTTCGACTGGGAGCCGCAGCGTTAAGGTGAAGCTCAACTTGGCATGCGCGGCTCGCAACGCGCGTTCCACTTCTTCTGGGGTATCCGCCCTTGCAAACAAGAATCCCAGATAGCTGGAGCCCTCTGGCCAGGCAGCGATGTAGTCATGCAAACGAGCGGTGATGTACAGCTCGGTGATGTGCGGGGTGGCCAGCGCTGATTCCTCACCTTCTACTTTTTCCAGAACCCCACTTCGAGGCACGGGGATCATCATCACTCCGGATGCGGCAGCTCCTCGGTGCCAATCATTGACGGGCAAATCCACGGCTTGGCGCAGAAGCAAGTCTTCCAGCCCGATGATTTCGCCGGTGGAGGAACTCGCAAACTGCAAGGCTCGCGCACATAAGCCACCGATGGGTCGGGAGGCTACCTCCAGCGGCCACACACCTTTTTCATTCAGCCGAAACTCGGCGTGAATGGGACCGTGCGACAAGCCTAGGGCGCGCACGGCTTGGGCGCCACAGCACTCGATTGCGTGCAGATGAGCTTCAGGAAGTTGGGAAGGCGTTACGTAAATTGTTTCTTCAAAATAGGGACCTGTCAACGGGTCGGGTTTATCGAAAATAGCAAGCACGCGAAACTCACCGTTGGTGAGCAGGCCTTCCACGGCCACTTCCGAACCGGGAATGTAACCCTCGACAAGGAGCTGATCCAGATTCGGCTCGCGCGTCGCCAAGATTTCCGGTGAGGCCAGCAGCCTTCGGATCTTGGCTACTGCGGCAAGAAATTCCTCGCGGGTATTGGCGCGCACGACTCCTTGGCTGGCGGAAAGCGAAAGCGGCTTCAACACGCACGGATAGGAAATGCCGAGGAGCGACGGCTCCGGATCGGGCTTCAATTTCACAGTGCGAAACCACGGGATACGCAGCCCCGCCTCGCGAAAGACCTCGCGCATGCGCAACTTGCTACCGCAGGCCTCCACGGATGCAGGGTGGTTGTAGGGTAATCCCAGTCCACGGGCCACGTACGACGCGGTGACCGCGGGACGGTCACCTAAGGCCAGAATTCCGTCAATCTGTTCGCCCGCGCGCGCGGCCTGCAAAACCGTGTACGCCGCCGAGTCCGGCGCTTCAAAATGGACGGGAATGGCGCGATCGCCCCAGGGATCGTCGAGCTGATGGCAGCGGTCGGTGACGAACACCAGTTCGATGCCGAGCCGCTGCGCAGCCTCATCGAAGCCGCGGGTCTGGTAGCCGAGCTTGCTGGCGAAAAGCAAAACTCGTTTCGCGCGAGGCGTTGTTTCAGGCCTAGAAGACACGCGAGAGCTCACACAAAAACGTCGGCGCCGGCGGCTGCTTCGCGCGCTTTCGCCGGTGCGCTGCCGCCGATGGATACGAGTTGGTCGCGGGTCGGCTCCGCACAGCAATACCAGGGTTCGCTGAGGAACGGCACGGGTCGCGGTGGCGTTTTCACGCGCAGCCACGGAGCAGGACGCGCAGCGGCTGCGTGAGCCGCTTCCCAAATCCGAGTGAAGGCTGCGGAACGCGATTGTTTTTTTCGATCTGCGTCCGATGCGATCGTCTGCACAGCATGGCTTAGCATATCGAGGCGTACGTCCTCATTGCGCCACGGATAAACCAGCGACTCGGCATCGAATGAGCCGACGATGCTTTGTACTTCGTTTAACTCCAATAATCGGGAACCCCGCGGAATCAGCAGCCGGATCCCCAGCTGAATGGGCGCGACATTCTCGGTCAACCCCTCAGCTTGAATAACCTGAAGCAAATCGAGATAGCCCTCGATGGTGGTCCAGGGCGTGAAGGGCACAAACGTCGGATGCAAGGTCATCCCCAAGTCGCGGAATCTTCGCGCGACGTAAAGGAAGTCTTCGCGGGAGTGCCCCTTGTCGAGCCGCTCCAGGATTCGATCGTCTACGGATTCGACAGCAGTGATTACAAATAGGCATCCGGTATCGAGGAGCCGCGGCACGTGTTCTTCGTATTTGCGGAGATGCTCGATCTTTATGGTCACGTCATAGCTGATCTGCGGGAGTTCGCGATGAAAGGCTTCGACGAGATCCATGGCATAACGAATCCCGTTGAAAAAATCAGGGTCGCCAAAGGAAATGTGCTGTGCCCCCGCAGCGACTTGCTGGCGAATGTCTTCGAGCACGACCTCGCGGCCAACGACCCGAAACACGCCGTTGTATACGGGAACGATGGGACAATGGCGGCACAAATGTTTGCAGCCGCGGCTCGCTTCGGTCGAGCCAACTACGCGATAACCCTCGCCGGGAATTACCAGATGCGCGTATTGGGGCAGGGGCGGCATACCGGTGCGATCCGGCAATTCAAAGGCGAGACGTTCCAGCGAAATGAGGGGTTCCGGTTGGGGAATTGCAAGGTCCGAAAATGTGGTCTCTGAGGTTGTGGCTTCTAGCCTCGGCTCAAATGCAGGTGCTGGCTGGGATCCGCTAAAGCGGCCCCCTACAACGCCTGCGATGTGGCCTAGTTCGCTCGAAGAGCCAAGCCGCTCGGCCAACTGCACCAAGCCGCCTTCAAATTCGCCGCCGAGAATTGCTGATACGCCCATACTCCGCAAATACGCGGCGTTCATCGGCGCATACAAGCCATAACAACAAAGATGCGCGCTGGGATTTTGCTCTCGAAGCTGCGGGATCAATTTCGCCGCCAAGCGCGTGGCCGTGTGCATCGGCAAATAGATGGCAATCAATTGCGCCGCGCCAATGGCGCCCTGGTCCAGCGACTGCCGCGTCAGGTCCAGGCAGGTCACTTCATGCCCACGCTTGCGAAGCCACGCGGCGGGGGACACCAAGCCAAAAGGCTGGCGGCCTAGTTCATACGTCGAAATCAGAACAATTTTCATGCGTTTCCCAGTATAGCGCTCCGCGGGCCTCGGCGTTTTCGGTTATGATAGAAAGCTGCTCGCTCAAGCCAGAGGACATTGAGGATGCCCATCCCCGCAGGGAATTCGTTCGGCACGCGCGACAAACTCAATGTTGGCGCGCAATCGTTTCAGATCCATCGCCTGGAATTCCTGGAGAAAAAGGGACTAAGCGATCTCGCCAAGCTGCCGTTTTCACTGCGCATTTTGCTGGAAAATTTGCTGCGCTTTGAAGACGGACGTTTCGTTCGGGCCGACGACATCCGCACGCTGGCCGCCTGGACTCCCTCCACTCCGAAAAAAGAAATTGCGTTTATGCCGGCGCGTGTGCTGCTGCAGGATTTTACGGGCGTGCCTGCGATCGTCGACCTCGCAACGATGCGCGAAGCCGTCAAGAAGATGGGCGGCAATCCCAAGCGCATCAATCCGCTCTTCCCTGCCGAACTGGTGATCGATCACTCAGTGCAGGTCGACAAGTTCGGGGATGCGAACGCCTTTGGCCTGAACGCCGAGTTGGAGTTTCAGCGCAATGTTGAGCGCTACGCATTTTTGCGCTGGGGACAAACCGCGTTTCAAAATTTCAAAGTCGTGCCGCCTGATACCGGTATCTGCCATCAAGTGAACCTCGAGTATCTCGCTCGCGTGGTTTGCGCCATGCCTTCGGGCACACAATTCGAGGCGTATCCCGATTCGATTGTCGGCACCGATTCGCACACGACTATGGTGAATGCGCTGGGCGTGTTTGGCTGGGGTGTCGGCGGCATAGAGGCCGAGGCCGCTATGCTCGGGCAGCCTTCCTCGATGCTGATACCGGATGTAGTGGGTTTCCGCCTGCATGGCAAGCTGCACGAGGGCGCAACTGCGACGGACCTCGTCCTCACCGTCACGGAGATGCTCCGCAAGAAAGGCGTCGTCGGCAAATTCGTGGAATTCTACGGGACTGGCCTGACGAGTCTGAGCGTCCCAGACCGCGCCACCATCGCCAATATGGCTCCGGAGTACGGCGCGACCATGGGCTTTTTCCCTGTCGATGCGGAAACGCTCGCGTATCTGCAGTTCACAGGTCGCGCGTACGAGCAAGTCGCTCTTGTCGAGGCCTACTGCAAGGAACAGACGCTATTCCGGACTGACTCCACGCCTGATCCGGTCTTCAGCGATAAATTAGAGCTCGATCTCAGCAGCGTCGAGCCGACCGTCGCGGGACCAAAGCGCCCGCAAGATCGCGTCCCCCTGCGGCAAGCCAAATCGTCGTTCACCAAGGTGATGGAAGGCACGCCGGACAAGCACGTGCAGGTGCGCAATAACGGCGACTCGTTTGATCTATCCAGCGGCGCGGTGGTGATCGCGGCAATTACGAGTTGCACGAACACATCGAACCCTTCGCTGATGCTGGGCGCGGGGTTGTTGGCGAAGAAGGCCGTCGAGCGCGGGTTACAGGTCAAGCCCTGGGTGAAAACGAGCCTCGCGCCCGGCTCCAAGGTAGTGACCGACTACCTCAAAGCTTCCAAGCTGGACACTTACCTCGATCAGCTCAAATTCAATCTGGTCGGCTACGGTTGCACGACGTGCATCGGCAACAGCGGACCGCTTCCGGAGGCGATTGGCGCGGCCATCAAGGACAATAATCTTGTGGCGGTCGCGGTGCTCAGCGGGAATCGCAATTTTGAGGGACGCATCCATCCGCTGGTGCGCGCGAACTATCTTGCTTCTCCGCCGCTGGTGGTCGCGTACGCGCTGGCCGGCCGTATGGACCTCGACCTTACCACCGAGCCGCTCGGTGCTGACAAATCCGGCAAGCCCGTCTATCTGAAAGATATTTGGCCGACGCCGCAGGAAATCGAGTCCACGGTGCGCGCTTCCGTTTCGACGGCGATGTATCACAAACAATACGGCGAAGTGTTTGCCGGTGACGCGCACTGGAAGGGTATGAAGGTGCCCGAAGGCGACTTGTATCAGTGGGACCCCAAGTCGACCTATATCAAGTTGCCGCCGTATTTCGAGAATATGCCCAAAACGCCGCCGCCGCTGACGGACATTCAGGGCGTGCGCGTGCTTGCGGTTCTGGGTGACAGCGTCACCACCGATCACATTTCACCGGCAGGTTCCATTCCGGCCGATTCGCCTGCGGGCAAATACCTCATCGCTCATGGTGTGAAACCGTTTGAGTTCAACTCCTACGGCGCGCGGCGCGGGAATCATGAAGTGATGGTGCGCGGCACTTTCGCGAACATTCGCCTGCGCAACCAACTTGCTCCTGGCACGGAAGGCGGCTGGACGCTGCACCTTCCGGACGGCGAGAAGATGACCATTTACGACGCCGCGGTGAAGTATCGCGAAGCGGGCATTCCCTTGTTGGTAATCGCGGGCA
>Ga0307479_10005726_pt1 | contig 11368 bp, 5 predicted proteins | sample atmos_gasesECM4C_FD_203743 | JGI IMG/M metagenome (GOLD analysis project Ga0307479, IMG submission 203743) | Hardwood forest soil microbial communities from Morgan-Monroe State Forest, Indiana, United States - atmos_gasesECM4C_515 | ecosystem: Environmental > Terrestrial > Soil > Temperate... | reverse complement strand
TGCTCACCAACCTGCAGCTGGGCGGCGCGCCCCACGCCATGATCCTCAAGCCGGATGGCGGCGAACTTTACGTCACAGTGCCGGATTTACACGTCATCGAGATCATCAATACATGGACGACCGAGATCGCGGAATCCATGCTCGTGGGACTCGCCCCGGAAAGCGGCGTGCTCAACGCGAACGCCGATGCGCTTTATCTTTCCGATTCGGCGGCGGGACGCGTGCTGCCCATTGCTATCGCCGCTCGGCATTTGGCACTGCCCATTCCCGTTGGGCGCGACCCGGTGACGTGCAGGATGGATCCGAGCGGCGAGCTGCTGCTCGTCGCAAATCAGGAGTCGAATGACCTGGCGGTGATCCGGCTGCGCACGTCGAGTTTGCTGACGATGGTGCCGGTGGGGGGGCACCCGACCGACATCGTCTCGCTGCTTTTTTAAATTACCAGATTAACTTCAGCGCAAACTGAATGTCGCGAGGCTGCGTAACCAAGAATTGCAGGCCTCCGGCGCCCGTCGAGGCCCCGGTCTGATCGAACAACTGCGACTGGCTCGCGCCAAAGAACGGCAACGGTGGCGCGAAGTTTGCATGGTTCAAAATGTTGAAGAACTCCGCGCGGAACTGCAAGCTGGAGCTCTCCGAAATCTTTCGGATGGCGAAGTTCTTGTACACCGAGAAATCCAAGTTGAAGAGCGACGGGCCGACAATGCTATTGCGGCTGGCGTTGCCCAGGAGGTTCGAGCAGGTGCCTGCGATGCCGGGGTTCGGGTTTTTTGAACCAGGAGGGCTAAAGCCGAAAGGCACGCATTGCGAAGCTATCGCCGAAGTCGCCCTAGGCAGCGTAAAGCAACTGGGGTTGATGTAACCCAGGAAGATTCCGTTGGGATTGCTCTTATAGTTGTGGTTCACTGGATCGCATCCGGCAACGCGATCCGGAATGCCGAATGTGTCCGAGCCGTTATTTTGCACGCCCATAGGGTCTCCCCCGATGAGGGGCGTCGTGGGAATCCCGCTATTCAGTTTGAGAATGCTGCCCAGCTCCCATCCGTTCAGGAGTGCGCCAGCAGGCCCATGGAGGGACTTAGCTCCAGGTACGTCCCAGATGCCGTTGATCGCTGCGCTATGGGTCACGTTGTAGTCCGATACGGCGCGACTGATTTGCGGGGCGAACCAGAACCAGCTGGTGATGGAATTCCCAAAGGCATCGCCGGCGATGGTCGCGGAATCATTGTCCATGGATTTGCTGTAAGTGTAAGAGCCTCCGAATTGGAAGCCGTGGCTCATCCTCTTCTGGATATTCACCTGACCGGCCTCGTAGGACGAGTCAGTGCCAAACATCATGAATCGGATAGTTCCGAAGTTCGGATTGGGCCTCAGATCCTTGCCCGTGGTATTAGAAGGCCAGAGCCATCCAGCGGAGGTCTGGGTGGGCATAACCATATCGCCATCATCACCGCGTATGAGCATGTGCACACCATGAGAACCCACATAACCCAACGTCGCCGTCAGGCTGGGCGTGATTTGGCGCTGCACGTTCAGATTCCACTGCTCGACATAATTACGCTTGGGATTCGGTTCCATGAAACCGGCGGTGAGCGCACAAGTCCCGACCGGCGAAGTGCATCCGGGCTGCGGTGGGTGAATCTGGGCGTAGGCGCTGGTTGGATCGGTACCGAGGACTCCGATGCCGTTGGCAGGCTTGCTAACGGTGCCTACCAGGAAGAAAGGAGTCTGTATACCTTGCTGGGTGTAGAAAAATCCCGGCAACGCCATTACGTCAAAGATCGCGAAGCCGCCGCGAACGGCCATCCTGCCATCGCCGCGCGGATCCCAGGCAAAACCGATGCGCGGCTCAAAATCATGCTTCGTCGGGTTCGCGTAATAGGGAGCCACCCCGGTGCAGCCCGGCGCCCCGAATACGAGGGTCTGGTTAGGATCGGTCGTACCGCAGTAAGGCAACGGCGAGGTCATGCTGGCGAGATTGGTGTACTTGCCCTGGGCTTCCTTCAGCACGGTGAGAGTTTCATAGCGCAACCCCAGGTTCACGGTGAGATTGTGCCGGAAGTGCCAGTCGTCCTGGATATATCCGCCGAAGAGAGTCTGCCGCAAGGCCCGAGGGGTATCTCTGCCAAGGATCCCGCCTCCCTCTAACGAGTTGGGTTTATTCTGGAGGAAATTCGCTATCGACGTGAAACGCCATATTCCCTCAGGGTTATAGCTCTGAAAAAAGTTGTAGCGCATATTCTCGACGGCAAAGCCAAACTTCAGCGAATGGGTTCCACGGGTCAGAAAGGCGTCATCGTAAAACTGTAGTGAGTTCCAATTGTGATGCGAGAATCCACCGTTCAGGCCCGGTGAAAGAGCTGTAAAGCCGCCACTAATGCGCGTGCTGGGGTTATCTCCACCGGGGAAGGCGCCGAAAGAGGGGTCCGCCGAATTGGGATTAACCGCCTGAGTCGGTTGATAATTAATAACGGCATTCCGGTTATAACCAAGGCGCGCCGTATTGAGCAGGGCTGGGGTGAACGTGTGGGTCCATTCCAGGGCGGCGATATCGCGATTAGTTTGATCCAAATAAATTACGTTATTAAAAGCGTCGGGCTGGGTGAAGGGGTTCTTGTCGTACATGTACGTCGCGAAGATGCTGTCCTTATCGCTGATCTTGTGATCCGCGCGGATGGTAAAGAAATTTTCCGTTACCTTTTGCAGACCGGCAAAGGTGAAGGTCCCCGAATTGCCGCTTTGCGGGCCGTTGGCGTGAGGATAGAGAGCCAAGTAGTTAGCCACGGCTGGGTTCACCGTCACCTGGCATTGCGTTGCCGATACCGCGGCACAGCCAGATGGGAAGGTTACTACGCCGTTTTTGTCTGGGGAGAAGCTAAGTAGTCCGTTACGCGCATTGTCAGAGGGAACCTTCGTCGGCGTCGAGACGCCCTTGGACTGACGTATGCCTTCGTAGTCGCCAAAAATGAAAGTTCGGTCCTTGATAATCGGGCCGCCGGCCGCGGCCCCAAATTGGTTGCGCTTGTAGGGCGGTCTTGAGACCCCACTGGCGTTGGAGAAAAAGTCATTCGCGTCCAACGCATCGTTGCGCAGGAATTCGTAGACGTCGCCATGGAACCCGTTTGTCCCTGACTTGCTGATGGCGTTGACCACGCCGCCGGAGGTCCTGCCATATTCGGCTGAATAGTTGCCGGTAAGCACGGAGAATTCCTGAATGGCATCCACGCCCAGGCTGACGCCGAGCACGCTGCCGGGACCGCCGTTGCCGTAATCGTTAATGCTGAGCCCGTCGAGCCGGTAATTATTTTGCGTGGGACGCCCACCGGAGATGGTCAGTTGCGCGCCAAAGCCGCGGTTCCCGCGCACGGCGCCGGCCTCGAACGGTATTTGGGTTTCGATGGCATTGACGCCCGGCGAGAGAGTCGCAAGCGACGCCCAGTCGCGTCCGTTCAGGGGTAACTCACGCACGGTGGTGGATTCGACCTCGCCGCTCAGTGTCGATGAAGTGAGCTGTACCTGCGGCGCGGCCTCCGTCACCTCGACGGTTTGGCTCGTCTCTCCGACCTTCAAGGAAATATTGAGTTGTTGCGCCGCGCCGACGGCTAGGTCCACATTAGACTGGCGCGCCGTGTTGAATCCCGGCGACATCACTGTGACTTCATAGTTGCCGGGCAAAAGGTTGGGAACTAAGTACAAGCCGGCGGTATCGGCGGTCACCTCTCGCGTGACACCCGTTGCGGTATTCCTGACGGTCACCTGCGCATTGGGTACGACCGCGCCGGAGGGATCCATGATTGTGCCGGAGAGAGTCGCTCCGACCACCTGTGCATAACCCTGAGCAGCAAACAGACTGGCAATCCATATGACCAACACGGACACAACAATGCTGGTTCTCTTCGAAAAGAGTCTGGCTAGCATATCTCGCCTCCGACGAACTAGGTGGGGCCCGAGAAACCCTGGGTATTGGCGCGGCTATATACCGAAGCAAAATCTATGTCAAGTCAAATCGGGGAACAGTCAAATCGGGGAACAGTCAAATCGGGGAATGTCAAATCGGGGAATGAACAATCGTGCTTAGGCGAATTTTAGGGCTGGAGCCAGTTACGGAAGGTGAGGCCTGGAAGAAAGTTGAAGACCCACCCCCCTTATAAACCAAGGGCCGGGAACCCGTAAAACCGTTGCTCAACTTGAGGTGGGAGACTGCGTTAGAGTGCCCAGGCGAAGTGGTCTTCGCCCAGAGGGATTTCGAACGAGCCTTCGGCGGGGAGTAAATCGATGGGCAGGCCTCCTTCCCAGAGCGCAATTACCAAAGAAAAGGAATTGCGCTTGCCCAGGCGCAGCAGCTTGCGCGCGACGGAAACTTCGAGGATACGATCGCAGGCTGCAAAGACTATATCCTGCGGATCGAGCAAGCAGGAATCTTTCGTCTCGACGCGCTGCTCGTGAAGTTTCCCTTCGCGCATGTGCAGGACGATGCGCAATTCCTCGTCGCCGCGCAGGGTGATGCGAAACTCCGCTTCTTTCACCTCGTCGGATCCTCCGTCGGCAAAGTCCACGCGAATGAAAAAGCGTTCAGTGCTGAAGCCGTAGCGGAACTGCTGCAGCCAATGAACCCGGCCGTGCATAGCGCTATCCTTCCGGTCGGGCGAATAAAGTCCCGCGCCCATCCATTCGAAATAATTGGATTCGCGTCCGTCCACGCGCACATCGAGAAACGCGGACGGCGCGATGACTTCGGCCAGTGCGGGTTTGCGCTTAATGGGCTCGGCCAATTCGTCGGGAGCGTCGCGGCCGAGATTCTGATAGGTCTCACTCAGCAGTTGGCGGAAAAATGCGTCGAATTCTGCGTCGTTTGAGGAGCTGTGCTCAGGGCCGAACCACCAGGTCCAGTCGCTGCCTTCGGCCATGAGCAGCGCTTCGAAGGCGGCGGCGAGTTGATCTTTGGTGGGCGCATTCGCTTCGCCACGTTCGCGGCGCGCCAGTTGCTGGCCGTAGAATTCGCGCGCGCGCGCCAATAATTCCCAGGCCGTCACATCTTCTTTGTGGCCAATCCAGACATCGAAATTGGCGTTGATCCAGGAACCGGGGGCGATTCCCTTCACCGTGGCAATTTCGTTCGCGTCGCGCAAGGCTTCACTGACGGTGAGCGCGCGTATATCCGCATCGCGTGAAATTCGTCCGTAAAACTGGCGCAGAAATTCGCGGCCGTTGCCGGGGTAATACTCCCAGGCATTTTCGCCATCGAGAATCAACGGCAGCGTCAGCGGGACGCGCGACTGGACCCGTTCGGCGACCGTGCGGACGCGGCGGTAGAGGTCCTCGGCGGCGGAGGCCGCGTCCATGCGGCTGTATACGAAGCCGACCAAATCGGAAAGATAATGATCGCGAAAGATGCCGGCGATTTCGCGTTGGCCGAGATTCACGCGCAGCGGTGCGTAAAGGCGATCGGCGTTCGAGGGAACGCCGTCGCCATCGCGTCCGAAGCCGATATTCAAAGTGCGGCCGAGCACCCCTTCGTCACTGGCGAACCAGCGGAAGCCCAGTTCGGCGGCGATAGAAAGCGCTTCGTTCGAGACCGAGCCCTCCGACGGCCACAGGCCGACAGGCGGCGCGCCGAAGAGCCGCTCGTGATAAGCGCGCGCGCGAACGAGTTGTTCGCGAGCGTCTTCGGGATGGCGAAACGCGGGGCTTGGCAGGGGCGTTCCAGGATTCGCCTGCCGTGCGATGTCCGTATCGCAAAGCAGCGGCAGAATCGGATGATAAAACGGCGTGGTGGAGACTTCGATTTGTCCGGCGTCGCGCGCGCGGCGATATTCGGGCAAAACGCGAGCAAGCAGTTCGAGCTGCTTGGCGCGCAGCGTTTGCTTGTCTGCTTCGGTGAAATCGCTTCCCTTCTTCGATAGCGCGCTCACCTGGGCATCCGTAGCGAGATATTCCTCATCCATCCAGGCGAGCTGCGAAAGCAGCTGCAGATCGCGACAGTCGCGTGGCGCAAACGTGCGCATGGTCAACGCCACGTCGCCGGAATGTGCGCGGTCGAAAAGTTCCTTGTAGCGAGGCCAGCGGCCTATCAGGTGATCGAGATTGGCCTGAAAGGCACGCACTAGAATTTCGGCTTTGTCCTCGTCGGTTAGTTTCTCGGCGGGCGAAAAGGCCAGCGTGAACCAGGGCTCGTCGAATTTGCCGCTGGCATATTCCTCGAGCTGCGCGGCGAGCGAAGGCACCACGTTGAAGGTGGCGTGGACAGCAGGAAATTCTTCGAGCACGCGAACCATGCCCCAGTAGTCCTTCAGCGCATGCAGGCGCGTCCAGGGAAGAATGTAGCGGCGCGTAGCAGGGTCGCGGTACTGCGGCTGGTGCATGTGCCAAAGCAGCACGAGATGGATTCGCGTCATGTCCGTGCGGCTCCCAATTGACGCGAAGCGCGCGTGCTAGAATGGCGGTCTTCTGCTTGTACGGGCGTTTTCCGTAGGAGCATTCTCGGTAAGCGCGTTTTCGGTCTCGGCGCGATGCGCATCATCGATCGCTACATTTTCCGCGAAGTTCTCTCCCACGCGTTGCTGGGGCTGGGCGTTTTCACGTTTGTCATTTTCGTTCCGCAACTCGTGCAGATCATGAACGTAGTCGCGCGCCATTCCGGCGACGCGCACCAGATCGCGCTTCTTTTCCTCAGCGCATTTCCGCGCGTGCTCACCTTCAGCGTGCCCATTGGCGTGCTGGTGGGCGTGCTGATCGGGTTGGGCCGCATGTCCGCCGATAGCGAGCTGATCGCCATGAACGCCGCGGGAATGGGGCTTAAGCGCATCCTGATTCCCGTGGGTGCGCTGGCGCTGCTGGCTACCGGCATGACCCTGTGCATGACCGTGTGGCTCGGCCCGATCTCGCTTCGCACTCTGCGCTCGCTCGAAGAACGCCTGCGCAGCACGCAGGTTTCGTTCGAGGTCCAACCGCGCATCTTCAACGAGCAGTTCCCTCACCTGGTGCTCTATGTGCAGGATATCTCGGCCGCCGCCATGAATTGGCATGGCGTCTTTTTGGCCGAATCCGACGGGGGGGACGTTTCGCCTCTGACGCTGGCAGAGGACGCCATTGTAGTGGCCGACCGTGACCAGGGCAAGCTGCAGCTCCATCTTCGCAAAGGAACTGTGCACCAATCGCAAACCCAGGGACCCGAGCACTACGGCCTTTCCGTTTTCAGCCAGCGCGATGAGGCGCTCGCTATCGGCAACAATGGCACGACGCAGGCGTCCACACTAATCACCACGGAGCAATCCTTGCGCCAACTTTTGGCCGATAACGGGCCCAAGGCTCTCGAGTCACGCGTTGAGGTTCATCGCCGGTTCGCGTTTCCTGTGGCGTGCCTGGTGTTTGCATTGGTCGCGCTGCCTGTAGGTTCCCGGCCGCGCCGGGGAGGACGTGCTGCGGGCTTCGTTCTGGCGGCCGCTCTTGTATGCGCCTACTACGTTGTGTTTGTGTTCTGCGCGTCGTTGGCGCGGGATGGCTCGGTGCCCACATGGCTCGGAATCTGGACTGCGAACATCCTTATGGCAGCCGCGGGGATCGCTCTGCTGCCTTCGGTAGAAAGATTGGGGGGCGAAACTTGGCTCAGCGAAACATTGGCCGCCGTGATCCATTGGTGGCGACGGCGGAAAGCTAAACCAAAACATGAAATAGCGGTAAGACGGATCGATTTCGCCGCTCCGGTCGAGGTCTCAACGCGGAGACGGTTCGTCGGCGGGTTCCCTCAAGTTCTGGACTACTACCTCCTGCGCAATTTTGTCTTCTACTTTCTGCTGCTCCTGGTTGGCTTCATCGTGCTCTTCGAAATCTTTACCTTTTTTGATCTGCTGGACGATCTTGCGCAGCACCGCGCTTCCTTCATTCAAGTCGCAGACTATTTCCGATACTTAACCTATTACTTGATCTATCAGCTTGCGCCCCTGGCCTGCCTGGTTTCCGTTCTGATCACGCTGGGCGTCATGACCAAGAATAACGAACTGGTGGCCTTCAAGGCTGCGGGCATCAGCCTCTATCGCATCGCGCTTCCCTTGCTCGTGGCCGGCGCGATGATGACCGTGGGGCTCGTTGCTTTGGACCAAAGCTACCTGCCTTACGCAAACCGGCGTGCCGAGTTGTTGCATAGCATCATCAAGGGGCTCCCCCCCTCAACCTATTTGGAGCCGCAACACCGATGGATGTTCGGGAACAACTCAAAGATTTATAACTATCAGCTCTTCGATCCCGACCGCGTTCTCTTCGGCGGCCTGAGCGTCTTCGAACTGAACCCGCAGGATTTTTCGCTGCACCGCCGTGTGTATGCCGAGCGCGCGTATTGGGAACCGCGACAGGGCGCCTGGATTCTCGAGTCTGGGTGGATTCGCGATTTTCAGACCGGCAGCATCACGCGTTATGCGGAGTTTCAGGTGATCGAGCTTCCCGAACTCAATGAGCCACCTTCTTACTTCACGCGGGAACTCCGGCAAAGCTCGGAGATGGATTGGTTCGAGTTGCGCGGCTATATCGACCGGCTGCGGCGTTCGGGCTTTGATGTGGCGCGCTTTTCCGTGCAATTGCACAAGAAACTGGCGTTTCCGCTGATCGCGCCCGTCATCATAATGCTGGCAATTCCGTTTTCGATTCTGGTGGGGAGCCGCGGCGCAGTGGGAGGATTGGCACTGGGTGTCGGCTTGGCAGTGGTCTATTGGGCCACGGCGGCGCTATTCGAAGCGCTCGGCGGAGTTGGCCAGCTTCCTCCCGCGCTGAGCGCGTGGTCTCCCGATTTTATTTTTCTCTTCTGCGGACTTTATTTCTTCCTGCGGATGCCCACCTAGGTGCACGTGCTGTCGCAGGTGGCAGCTCCATTGTCATAGTGAGCGAAGCAGCGCTGAAGACGAGCCGAAGCATCTCTCTGTTCCTCACCGGAGGGTACTTCAACCGGCAGTTGAGACGTCGTCGGCGCGTCGACGCCTTGTCTAGAAATACTTGAAGCATTTCTCATGCGAGTCACTGCACTCTACGATATTCACGGAAAACTTGCCTGTAGCTGAAGCTCTACTGGAAGTTCGCAAAAAAGGAGTCGATCTCGTCGTGCTCGGTTCGACTACACCAAGACAAAATTCAGTCTGCCGCAAGGACTCGAAGACGACCTTGGCGGCGCGAGCGTGGCGCTCGTCTCACAACAATTTCCACGTCGCGGCCGAGCAGCGTCAGAAGCTGCATGAGCCGTTCGGTGGAAAAACCGGAAAGTTGCCCACGCAAAAGCCGGGAGATTTTAGGCTGATCGATCTGTAACATCCGGGCAGCTTCAGCCTGTGTAAGTCCGTGGCCCTGAATAGCCGCCGCTATGCGAATTGCAAGATCCGCTTTCGTTCGGCGTTCTTCGGCATTCGGTAGGCCGAGATCGGCAAAAACATTTCCGCTGCTCTCCTCTACCTCGATTTTTTTAGTCATTGCACGCTACTCCGTGTGGGCACTTAGCCATCTCGTGTGTTCTTCCCCGGCTCGTTTGAGGCGTAATTTAATAAGTTCGTTTTCCGAACGTGGGGTCTTGATTCCCTTCTTCGATTTTTTCTGGAAGGCGTGCAAGGCATAGACGCGCCCGGCCATCCGAACGGTATAGACGGCGCGATAGGTATCCCCAGAATAATTCTCCACGATCTCAAGAACTCCCGCGCTACCGAATCCGCGTAGCGGTTTGGAATCAGGGTGCTTGCCGCCTTGCTGCGCGATATAGAGCGCATAGCCAATCGCTTCCTTCACGTCCTCTGGAAAGGAGGCCACGTCCGCCCTGGTGCTCCCAATCCAAACTACGGGCTTTATTCCCCGTAATGCGCTGGCCTCATATTATGCCTAAATGAGCATAATGGCAAGATTTTCACACTGTCGCGTGCGCGCGTGTTACTTCTCGGCGGTGACGATCTCGGAAAAATCGGCGATGGTGGAGAATTCGCTAAGCAACTCGGAAAGGAGCGTCAGGCGATTGCGGCGGATATCTTCCTGGTCGGCCATAACCATCACACGGTTGAAGAATTCATCGACTTCGGGCCTGAGCTTGGCAATTCCCTGCAGGGCTTCACGGTACCCTCGAACTTTTTTGTGGCCCTCGGCTTCCTGCGCCGTGCGACGCGCGGCGGCATGTAGCTGGCGTTCAGCTTCTTCTTGAAATAATTCCGGACGCACCGCGGGAAAGCGCCACTTCTTTTCGCTTCCCGCTTTCTCCAGAATCTTGCGCACGCGCTTGAAGGAAATCGCCAGCGGCTCGAAGTTCCGAGTCTTGCGAATTTCGCGTACTGCCGTGAGCCGGTCGCGCGTATCCACCAGGTCGTCGGCGCCCGCAGCGATCACCGCGTTGATTTCGTCGTAAGCGAAGCCTTCACGTTCGAGGAAAACATAACGTGCACGGTCGATGAGAAAATGGAGAACCGATTTCTCTGCTTCAGGTGCTACTTTAAGTTTCGGAGCATAACCAAAAAGGCCGCGAGCAGCCGCGGAGATCGATTCCGAGAGCGAGACCGGCAGCTTGCGTTCGAGAATGATCTTGACGATACCCAACCCAGCGCGGCGCAAACCGAAAGGGTCACTTGAACCAGTGGGCGCAAGCCCTACGGCAAAGCAGCCAACGAGCGTGTCGAGCTTGTCGGCGATGGAAACCGTGGCGCCCGTGAGATTTCTCGGCGTCGGCTCGTCGAGTCCAGTGGGCCGATAGTGGTCGTAGACGGCCCAATAAACTTCTTCAGGTTCTCCTTGAGCTTTAGAGTAGAGGCCGCCGACGATTCCCTGCAGTTCGGTAAACTCGCGAACCATGCCGGTGACGAGATCACACTTGGCGAGTTCGGCGGCGCGATCGGCATGGGCCACTCGTGCTTCGTGAATTCCTCGCGCGAACCACTGCTCGGCGAACCAGCGCGAGAGAGCGCGAATTCTTTCCACCTTGTCGCCGTAGGAACCGAGCTTGACCTGAAACGTGACGCTCGCGAGTTTCGGAAGATAGTCGGCGAGCCGACATTTCTGGTCCACTTCCCAGAAAAATTTGGCGTCGGCAAAGCGCGCCCGCAGGACGCGCTCGTGCCCCGCGCGCACAAGCCCCTTCGCGTCGCGATTCAAATTGATCACTGCCAGAAAATGTGGCGCCAGATGTCCATCGCGGCGCCGCGCCGCGAAATATTTCTGGTGATCGCGCATCACGGTGATCAGAATCTCTTCAGGCAATTCCAGATAAGCGGGATCGAAGTTCCCTAAAATCGCAGATGGATATTCGTTCAGGTAAACGACGAGATCAGAGAGCACAGCATCTGTGTTTACGCGGAGACCCTTTCCTGTCGCGAGCTTGGAAAGTTCGCGCTCCACTTTCTCGCGGCGGGCCTCAGGC
>Ga0307479_10005725_pt1 | contig 11368 bp, 11 predicted proteins | sample atmos_gasesECM4C_FD_203743 | JGI IMG/M metagenome (GOLD analysis project Ga0307479, IMG submission 203743) | Hardwood forest soil microbial communities from Morgan-Monroe State Forest, Indiana, United States - atmos_gasesECM4C_515 | ecosystem: Environmental > Terrestrial > Soil > Temperate... | reverse complement strand
GCCGCGCCATTCTGGTGCGCTACATGTGGCTCAATATCTCTCCGCAGTCGGCGCGCATGGAGCAGTCTTTCTCGCCGGATGGGGGCAAGACCTGGGAAGTGAACTGGATTTGCGAGCTTTCGCGATAGGGAATGCCGCAGTCCCTCGGCCGAGTTCCGCTAGCACTGTAATCCGCTCAGGATTGTCGTGACAAACCCCGGTCGCGGTTCGCGTTGGAGAAAATCGCCACGCCCGTGGCATCGCAATTAGGTGCAGGGGTCCTTCGACTCCGTTCGGCTGGCGCCTCACTTCGCTCCAGGATGACAGAGGTGAGGAGAATGCGCGAGATCGACCTCTCCTCAACTTGCGCTTCTCAGGTCGGGTCCGCAGACCCTACGGCTTTCTCTTTTTGGAGGTACTCTCGGGCTTCGCGCTTTCCGATTTGGCGGCATCGGACTTGAGGTCTTTCTTTTCTTCCTTTTTGCTGGCGGAATCCGCGGAGTCACCATTGGACGATGAGGCCGACCCGGTGGAGGATTTCTTGGCGTAGTCGGTTACGTACCAGCCCGAGCCCTTGAACTGCACGGCGGGGGCGGAGACGACCTGCTCGACGGGGCCGCCGCAGTCGGGGCACTTCTTCACGTGGGGGTCGGAGAACTTCTGGATCCGCTCAAAGCGGTGGTGACATTTCTTGCACTGGTATTCGTAAAGTGGCATGGACCTCGCAATATCTCCAGGAAACACGGGCCTGGCGCAGGAGGAAGACGGCTGGCCCGCACGGATGATTAGATTCTAGGGGTGGGCGGCAGGTGGCGTCAATTTGGAAGGGCAGTGACTTGGCATTTAGCAATCGGCACTTGGCACAGATGGTCGATCAGAAACGGGACTCGACCGGCTAAATGCCAAGTGCCAAATGCGAACGGCCAATCTTCGTGGTGTTATCCTTCCCCGCATGACGGCGCAAACCGAGTCTTCTTTGCGCGCGAAAGAACTCGAACCCGGCCCTGCCCTCTACTTGGTGGCCACGCCAATCGGGAATCTCGAGGACATCACGCTGCGCGCTTTGCGGGTGCTGAAGGGCGTGGAGTTGATTGCCTGCGAGGACACGCGGCAGACGCAGAAACTGCTCCACCACTACGGCATCTCGACGCGCACCATCAGCTACCACGAACACAATGAGATGACGCGGGCAGCCGAGTTGATTGTGGACCTCGAACAGGGGACGCGGATCGCGCTGGTGACGGACGCGGGCATGCCGGGGATCTCGGACCCTGGGTTCCGACTGATCACACTGGCGATTCGACATCACGTGCCGGTAGTGCCGATTCCGGGGGCGTCGGCATACCTGGCGGCGCTGGTGGCCAGCGGGCTGCCGACGGACTCGTTTCGCTTCAGCGGGTTTCTTCCGGCTAAGCGCGGAGAGCGGCGGACGGTCCTCGAAAGCATTCGGACTTCGCCAAGGACGCAGGTGTTTTACGAAGCGCCGCATCGGGTGGTGGAGACGCTTGAGGATATTGTCGGAGTTCTAGGCGGGGAACGGCACGTGGTGATCGCGCGGGAAGTGACTAAGCTGCACGAGGAATTTCTGCGAGGGCGGGCGGAAGAGTTGCTGGAGACTTTGAAAGCGCGTGGTGAAGTGAAAGGGGAAATTGTTTTGCTGATTGGCAAGGCCGAGGAGGGCGCTCAGAAGGCGGCGCCGGTGCAGGTGTCGGTACGGGAGCGGGTCGAGCAGGTTATGGCGGAGGACGGAGTCGACGAGAAGGGGGCTTTGAAGAAAGTGGCGAAGGAGATGGGGGTGTCGAAGAGCGAGGCCTATCGCGAGTTGCAGAGGGGGAAGTAGCGGGGCTGCGCCCGGCTGGACGCTTCGACTTCGCTCAGGGCAGGCTTTCGAGGGCGCCCGTCCCCACCTGGTTCGTGCGCTATCGCGGGCCGCGATTGAGTCTGAGCAAACAACTTGTCGTGCTTCGCACGACTGAGCAGACGAGGGCGTCTGCCCCTACGCGGTTCGTGTTCGCGGGCGCTTCTTATTTTCCGGCTAGCTCTTTCTTTACGGTTTCGCTTACTACTTTGCCGTCGACGCGCATGCCTGCCGCGGCGAATCTTGCCATCGCATTCTTCATGACGGTGCCCATTTCTTTCCGGGTGGGGGCGGGGATCATCTCGGCGATGGCGGCTTTTACGCCGGCGACGATCTCTTCTTCGCCGGCGGCTTTGGGCAGGTAGGTTTCGATCAGCTTGATTTCGGCGGCTTCTTTATCGGCCATTTCCTGGCGGCCGCCGTTGGTGAACTGTTCGACCGAGTCTTTGCGCTGCTTAATGAGGGTGGAGAGGACTTGCTGCGACTCTTTGTCGTCGAGCTCGGCCATCTTTTCGATCTTGCGGTTCATGAGCGCGGCCTTGACCATGCGCAGGCAGGAAAGGCGCGCCTCGTCGCGCGCCTTCATGGCGGTGACAATGTCTTTCTGGATCTGTTCGATGAGGCTCATGGTGGGGCCATTATAGCGATTCCCGCTAACCGGCAAATCTGGCCCAGACGTTCGCGAACACGATGCGGAACGCCAGAAGAAAGGAAAGGAGCGAGATAATCCCAAAGAAGCTCGCAAAAACCGCGATCCCGCTGCGGCTTCCGAATGAAATTGCGACGCCTCCCTTCCAATAAGTTAATAAAAGAAGACCAGCCTGAATGACCAGACCGATGGTCGTGTAGAACAGGCAAGTGAAGAACGTGAGCCTCAGAACAAACATGGAGCCTCCGTGAAGCACATGCTTGCACAGTGCGACAGCGCGAGCAACTCGGTCGTGAGAGCGGCGGAGTGGTTCCAAAACACCGGTTCTCGCTGAATTCTGTAAACTATTTACTACTCTATTTTCCTGAGGACTAATCCATGCTGCGCAAGAACCGTCTTTTTACCCCAGGACCCACACCCCTGCTGCCCGCGGCCCAGTTTGCGGGCGCAGCGTTTACCGCGCACCACCGTACGGCGGATTTCCGCGCCCTCTATACGCGCGTGCTGGCCGACATGAAGGAGTTCGTCGGCACGCAGAACGACGTGCTCGTCCTCGCGTGCTCGGGCACGGGCGTGATGGAAGCCTCGATCTCGAACCTGACCTCGCCGGGCGACAAGATCCTTGTGCTCACTGCCGGCAAGTTTGGCGAGCGCTGGACCGGCCTGGCCAAGGCTTTCGGCTGCAATGTTGAGACGTTCAGCAAGCCCTACGGACAGACGTTCGCGCTGGATGAGGTTCGGGCGAAGCTGACGCCGGACGTGCGCGCTCTCTACTTGCAGGCGACCGAGAGTTCTACCGGCGCCCGCCACGACGTGAAGGGGATCGCGAAGCTGGTGCGTTCGGCGGGCAGTGACACTCTTCTGGTAGTCGATGCCATCACGGGGCTGGGAACCACGCACCTCGATGTGGACGGCTGGGGCGTGGATGTGATCATCGGAGGTTCGCAGAAGGCGCTCATGATTCCGCCGGGGCTGGCCTACTGTGCCGTGAGTGAGCGGGCCTGGCAGCGGATGGAAGCCACGAAATCTCCGCGCTACTACTTCGATCTGCGCAAGGAGCGGAAGTCGGCGGCGAAGGGCGAGTCGGCGTACACGCCGGCGACTTCCCTATTTGCGGCGCTGGGTGCGGCGCTCGACTACATCCGGCAGATGGGGAACGGGAATCTGGCTGCCGGACGCGAGGACCTGGTGAACAACGCGGAACTGGGCGCGGAGATGACCCGCGCCGGGGCGCAGGCAGTGGGGCTGAAGTTGTTTGCGGGTTCTTGCCCGGCGGCAGCAGTTACTGCGATTGAGGCTCCCGCGGGTGTGGATTCGGGCGCGATCGTGAAGCAGTTCCGCGAGTCGTTCAACGCGGTGGTGGCCAACGGGCAGGGCGAGATGAACGGCAAGCTCTTCCGCATGGCGCATATTGGCTACTACGACTATCTCGACACGATCGGCGTGCTGGCGGCGCTGGAGCATGTGCTGGGGCACGTGACCGGCGAGGCGGTGGAGTTTGGGTCGGCGGTGCGGGCGGCGCAGGAAGTATTCGCGCGGCAGACGGAGGCAAGCCCGGCGGGAGCCGGGCGCTGATTTCCGATTGGCGAATGAAAAACCCCGGCTTCGCGAGAGCGACGCCGCCCATAGCCTTGTTTCTTGGTGCGTCGTCACATTTAAGAACTCAATCTTTTGGGAAATCCAATAAGAAATGAAAATCGTCGTTGCCGAGAAAATATCTGCCTCCGCGCTGGAGCTGTTGCAGGAGCCGCGCTGGACGGTCATCACGCCCGATCAGATTGAAGGCACGCTGACGTCGCACCTGGAATCGGCGGACGCGCTGATCGTGCGCTCGGTCGTCCAGGTGAATGACGCGCTGCTGGAACATGCGCCCAAGCTGCGCGTCGTGGGCCGCGCCGGCGTGGGTGTGGACAACGTTGACCTCGATGTGGCTACCCGCAAGGGCATTGCGGTGATGAACACGCCGGGCGCGAACGCCGTCGCAGTGGCCGAGCTAACGGTCGGCATGATGCTTGGGATGGCCCGGCTTCTTCCGCGTGCGGATGCGCTCATGCACGCGGGCAAGTGGGAGAAGAAATCTCTGCAAGGGACGGAACTGCGGGGCAAGACGCTGGGCGTGGTCGGGCTGGGCAAGATCGGGATGGAAGTGGCGCGCCGCGCGAAGGCGTTCGGCATGGAGATCGTGGGGCATGATCCGTTCGTGTCGGCCTCGGTGGCCAAGGAGCAGGGTATCCGCTTGGCGAAGCTGGAGGAGGTTTACGCGGCCGCCGACTATCTCACCCTGCACGTCGGGCTGACCCCGCAGACGACGGGCATGATCAATGCGGACTCCATCAAGAAGATGAAGAAGGGCGTCCGCATCGTGAATTGCGCGCGTGGCGAATTGGTCGACGAATCCGCGCTGGCGCAGGCTTTGAAGCAGGGGCACGTGGCTGGGGCGGCGCTGGATGTGTTTCAGGAAGAGCCGCTGAAGAACTCTCCGCTCACTGCGCTCGAGAACGTGATTCTAACGCCGCACATCGGGGGATCGACGCACGAGGCGCAGGAGGCCGTCGGTTATCAGATCGCGCTGCAAGTGAAGGAGTATCTGAAGAGCGGCGTGATTCAGAACGCGGTGAACGTTCCGTCGGTATCGCACGAAGAGTATGCCGAGATGCAGCCGTACGTGGTGCTGGCGGAGCGGCTGGGTTCGTTCCTGGCCCAGGTGAGCGATGGGGCGCTGGAGGAGATTTCGCTGCGCTACAGCGGGCACATCGCTGAGTGGAAAACGGAGCTCATCCGGAACGCGGCCATCAAGGGCGTGCTGAACCAGATGCTCGACGAGAAGGCGAACCTGGTAAATGCGGCGGCGATTGCTTCGTCACGCGGGTTGCGAGTGCACGAAATGCGTAAGCCCAAGAGCTCAACCGGGGGCGCGGGGAGCGTGCTGTCGGTGCAGATCAAGACGGGTGGAGGGGAGCATCTCGTGAAGGGCGCGGTTCTGCATGGCGATGCGCCGCGGCTGCTCGGGGTGGATGATATCGACGTGGAGGCTCCGCTGGAACGCAACCTGATCTACATGCGGAACCGGGACGTGCCCGGCGTGATCGGGAAGGTGGGGACGATTCTGGGAGAGCACAAGATCAATATCGCGAACTTCTCGCTGGGACGGCAGTCAGGAAATGGCGGTGCGGAGAAGAAAGGGGAGCCGCGCAAGGCGGTTGCCGTCGTGCATGTGGACGGAAGGGTGCCGGATGATGTTCTGAAGGCGCTGCGCAAGGTGGCGGCGGTGGAGCAGGCGAAGGCCATACGGCTGTACTGAATGGCGAATGGCGAGTGGCGAATGAAAATCGCTCAATTGCCACCGTTCGGCAATCGAAAATCGCAAATTGCGAATGCCGTTTTTAAGACTCCAGGGCTTCCTTGCGTAGCTTGCGGCTCTCGGCCAGCAGGGCCATGGAGTGCATCAGGTTCTGCAGGGTGATGATCCCGACCAGTTGCTGGTCTTCGACGACCGGAATAATGCTCAGATTGCGCGCGTTCAGCTTGCGGAAGGCGGAGGCGAGCGACTCGGTGCGGGTGGAGACTTCGAAGATCCGGTTCATGACGGACTGCACGTAGCCGTTGCCTTCGGCGCGCAGGGCTTGCAGGATGTTCGCTTTCGAAATCACGCCGACCATGTCTCCGCCACGCACCACGGGGAAGTCGTCCTGCAGGGTGTGAACGGCTTTTTCGAGCGCGTCTTCCAGCGTGTCGGCGGGCGAGAGGGTGGCGAAGTCGGTGAGCATGACGTCTTCGAGATGGACGGTTTCGAGCACCGACTGGAAAATCGCTGACCGTTCTTCAAACTGCGCGCCGATCAGAAGGAAGAAGCCGAGCATCACGAGCCACGCGTTGTCCGGATTGCCGCGGATCAATTGAAGCATACCCACGACCACCATCAGCGTAGCCAGCGCGTGGGCAATGGAAACCGCGCGCCGGGTGGCCTGTACGACGTCGATTCGTCGAGCGAAGATTGCCCGCAATGCGCGGCCGCCATCCATGGGATAGGCCGGCAGCAAATTGAAAACGCCGAGATACAGATTCGACCACACCAGACTGCGCAGCAGGTGGTTGGAGTGAATGAGCGGCTTGGTCCAGAGTTGAGCCTCAGGAAAGCGTGTGAGCACAACGAAGGCGGAAATCACGCCTATCGCAATATTCACCAGAGGGCCTGCGAACGCGATACGAATGTCGCGTATCCAGGCAGGGGTTCCCTTGGATGAGGTTGTGATCGGGTCGTCCATCAGCGTGATTCCGCCGATCGGAAACAGGATGATGGCCTTCGCCTGCAAACCTTCGCGTTTGGCCACCAGGGCGTGGCCCAGCTCGTGGAGCACCACGGAGCCAAAGATAATGCCGACAAGGGCCAGGACGCGTCCGGCGGTGCTGTTTCCCTTCATCGAGGATTCGAGCATCCACACGAACGCCAGCAGGAAAACAAAGGTGAGGTGAATGCGGACTTCGACTCCGAAGAGCCGCCCTACGGGAATGGACCAGTTTCTCATTCTCAACCTGCGCACATGCGACCTGCGAATATGCTAAATCAATTCTATATAGTTAGATTCCGCTGGGAACCCGGCAGTTGCGGGAATGCGGTATCGGAAGGACACAGACTCTGAGAGTGATTGCCGGCCAGTACCGGAGCCGTCCGCTGCGCTCGTTGCGCGGTATGGACATTCGTCCGACGGCGGACCGGTTGCGGGAGACGCTGTTCAACGTGGCGACGGCGGGGAACGTGGGGGCGCTTGAGGGGACGGTCTGGATCGATCTGTTCGCGGGGACGGGCGCGGTGGGGATCGAGGCGCTGAGCCGGGGGGCGGCGAAGGTCTACTTTGTGGAGTCGTCTGCGGCGGCGGCGAAGGTGATCCGCCAGAATCTGAAGTCGCTGCAGGTCGAGAGCGGGTTCGAGGTTGTTCAGAGCGACGCGCTGAAAGCGTTGCGGCGGTTGGAGGCGGAAGGCGTGGTGGCAGATTTCGTATTTCTCGATCCGCCGTACCGTATGGAGCGGGCTTACCGCGAGGTACTGGAATTTCTGGGAGCGTCAAAGGTGGTGAAGGCGGAGGGATCCGTGATTGCGGAGCACGAGAAGCGGGTTGATCCTGGAGAGGCGCTTGGTGGGCTGAAGACTGCGCGCAAGCTGGTGCAGGGCGACGCGGCGTTGCGCTTCTACCGGCGATCCTGAGGGGACGCGAGACTACATCAGGAATTCGGTGGTGCGGCGGACGATGGGGTGCTGCATCTCCGCGAGTTCGTTTTTGACACGGTTGAGGCCGTAGACGCACTCTTCGAAATTCCGCGACAGGTTCGCGAACAGGGGCGCGACCTTGGCGTATTCGAAGTGCTCGAACTTGGAAACGATGTAGTAGCTTTCTTTGCCCGCCTTCATCCAGTCGATCATGCTCTCCCGGCGCTGGCGGCGCAGGCGGTAGTGGTTCACGCTTTCCGGGAACATGCCGGCGTAGAAGAGGGTGAAGTCGCCGATGTGCTTGCGCACCTGGCGTTCGCGGTCGAAAGAAGGCGCGGGTCCATAGACGGGGTCGGATTCGAGCAGCATTTCGCCCACATCGTCGAGCGGGCGGTCGGCGGCGTCGCGAATCTTGAAGAGTTGTTCGGCGTCGCAGAATTCGGTGAGCAGGTGGGCGACGTAGCCGATCACCTGCTGGTCACGGATGCCGATTTCCTCCGCATAATGGCGTCCGACGAGTTCGACGAACATCTGCTGCAACGGATGCGATTCCGGAATCATGGTCTTTGGGCCCCCTGTACTCCGCGCCCCCCGCGCGGATTTCTTGCGTGTTGGCTGACTAATTAACCCACCTCATAGACAAACGCAAGTGACTTTTGTAAGCAAACGCAAAAAACCGATGCTTAGTATTTGGTGCTTCCGCGAGCAACATCGTTGCAAACGATAATTTGTTGGCACTCGCCGGGTGCGGCTGCTAACGGGCAACTCGTGCGTTGGCAGATGCTTTCCGCCCGAGCTTGCACCTGGTTCCTCTAGAATGATCGGCCACGGAGGAATTCTTCTTTGGTCATGGAACGCAAAAATATATCCAGTGGTACTGCTTGGGAGCCGGTCGTGGGTTACTGTCGTGCGGTGAGGATTGGGCCGTACGTGCACGTCGCGGGGACGACGGCGACGGGCCCGGATGGGAAGATCGTCGGGGTGGGAGATCCGTATGCGCAGGCGGTGCAGGTGCTCAAGAATATTGAGTCCGCGCTGCAGAAAGCCGGAGCGAGTATGAAGGACGTGGTGCGCACGCGCATGTTTGTGACGAACATTGCGGACTGGGAAAAGATTGGGCGGGCGCACGGCGAGTTCTTCCGCGACGTTCGGCCGGCGGCGACGATGGTGGGAGTGACGGGGCTGGTCGATCCCGAGATGCTGGTGGAGATTGAGGCGGATGCGTACGTGGAGGATGGCTCGTAGGTGCGAGGGCGAGGGCGCTGGCGCTAAGAGAGAGCGGCGCTAGCCAAATGGCATCGTGTGTGGTGCAAAAGCAGCACAGGCCGACGGTACCGCAAGCAAACACGGGGTCGAAGCTCCCTCGACTGCGCTCGGGATTTCGGCAGCCGGCTCAGACGCCGGCTAAGCGCCTCAACTTCGACTTCGGTCGGCTGGCGCCTCATTGCGCTCAGGATGACAATGTTTGAGAGAGACCGAGCCCAGGGAGTCGTTCGGCGTCGTACAATCTCCGTTCTCTGGAGAACCGCATATGAGAACTATCTCTTGGGGTGTGCTCGTTGCTCTGGCCGCGAGTGTGGTGATCGTGGCTCAGGATCAGGCGGCCACGCCGCAACTGAAGTCGTTCACTGTCATCCGTGCCGGCACTTTGATCGACGGCAAGTCGGACTCGGCGCGGCATGACCAGGTGATCGTGATCCGCGGCGACCTCATCGACAGCGTCTCGGACGCTGCCAACGCCAAGATCCCGGCGGGCGCGACGGTGATCGACCTGTCCAAAGCCACCGTGCTTCCTGGACTGATCGACTCGCATACGCACATTTTCCTGCAGGGAGAGGATCCGGCCGAAGGGGGATACGACGCGAACATCCTGAAGTATCCGCTCTCGCTGCGGGCGGCGCGGGCCACGGTGGCGGCGCGGCGGGCGCTGGAGCAGGGGTTCACCGTGTTGCGCGATGTGGAGACCGAAGGCGCGGGATATGGCGACGTCGGCATCAAGGAGGCGATCGAGGGCGGGTATATCCCCGGGCCTCGTCTGCTCGTCGCGACCCGTGCGATCTCGACTACAGGTGGATATCCGCTGGAAGGCTACGCCCCCGAGTTGGAAATGCCAAAGGGGGCGCAGCTGATTGACGGTCCGGTGGAGGCACGCAAGGCGGCGCGCGAGCAGCTCGATCACGGCGCGGACTGGATCAAGGTGTATATGACGCATCGGTCCTGGGTGGGTAAGACCGGCGAGCTGGTCTCGCAGCCCACGCTAACGGTCGAAGAGCTGAAAGCAATCGTCGACGAGACCCATGGATGGGGCAAGAAGGTCGCGTGCCACGCCTATGGGGGTATCGGGCTGCAACGCGCACTCGATGGCGGTTGTGACTCGATCGAGCACGGTCTCGCGATCAGCGATGCACAGATCGCGCAGATGGTGAGGCAGGGCACGTGGTATTGCCCTACGCTGGCCGCGTACTACACGGATTGGGGGCCGGCCGATACACCGCAGGGGCAGCGTGACCGGTTGCGCGCCTCGGTGCACGGAGAATCGTTCAAGAAGGCGCTGAAAGCTGGCGTGAAGATTGTGTTTGGCACTGATATGGGCGGGATCCCGTGGACCGAACCGATTGCGCAGGAATTCCCGCACATGGTCGAGCTCGGCATGTCGCCGATGGATGCGATCAAGAGCGCCACTACCCGTGCCGCCGAGATGCTCGAGGTGAGTGGCGAGGTCGGCGTGGTCGCGCCGGGCGCTTACGCGGACATCATCGCGGTGCCGGGCGATCCGCTGAAGGACATCAAGGAACTGGGGAAGGTGCAGTTCGTGATGAAGGACGGGAAGGTGTTCCGGGGTGAGGGAAAGTAGGGGGGAGCAGAAAAGATTGAGGCCCCAGGCGCCGCCAAAACGCAGGGTCCCTCGACTTCGTTCGTGTTACGCCCCACTGCGCTCCTAATGAACAACTTCGATGCTGCCTGCAGCGACCCTTAGGCAGTCTGCAGTAAGGGAGTCAATTGGTATCCCAACTTGGCGGCCTTGCGCCTGAGGCTGCTTTCCAGGGGCTTGCGCTGGCGTTGCTCTTCGGCGGCAAAAATGCTTTCGTCATAGGCTCGTCCGGTGGTAACCATGTGAAAAATGATGCGGGCCAGTTTGTGGGCGGTAGCGGTGATCCCGGCAGGCCTTCCCAAGCGGGCGCACATCTTGCGATAAAAGATGCCTAGATAGGAGGTGCTCCTGTGCAAGGTCTGGGCCGCCAGCCGCAGGGCGCGATTTACGCGATTGCCAGTCCTGCGGGTTTTGGCAGAGAGAACTTTCCCGCCGCTCTTCTTATTGTGGGGGCAAAAGCAAGCCCAAGAAGCAAAGGCCTGGGGGTTGCGAAACTTCGACCCGTCGGTTCCCAGTTCCGCCAGCAGGGTGTAGCCGGTGAGTGCGTTGATGGAGGGGATGGCGTTCAGATCCACGCCGAAAATGCGATACAGCTCGCTCCGCATAGCAAAGCGAAACTCGTTTTTGCGCCTGGAGTGGGGATAGGCCGCTGGCGGTAAATCGGGTGCGTCGGGTGGGAGCTGGCGGTCAAAGTTTTGCGATTGTTCCTCCCTCTCCTGGTCGCAACGGGTGATCAAGTCTTGGTAGTAACGATAGGCCTCCAGGGATTGACGCAGGGTGAAAAGATGCTCCCGCCGATAATCT
>Ga0307479_10005724_pt1 | contig 11369 bp, 8 predicted proteins | sample atmos_gasesECM4C_FD_203743 | JGI IMG/M metagenome (GOLD analysis project Ga0307479, IMG submission 203743) | Hardwood forest soil microbial communities from Morgan-Monroe State Forest, Indiana, United States - atmos_gasesECM4C_515 | ecosystem: Environmental > Terrestrial > Soil > Temperate... | reverse complement strand
CCGGCGTCGTGCGCGGTCCGCCGCTACCCAAGAGGAGGAGCGAAGGTGAAAAGAAAGCTGCTTGCAGGAGTGACGGGTGCAATGCTGATGGCGGGCGGGATGCTCTATGCGGCCAAGCCACCCGCCGCCAATGTCAGCCCCCACCGCCATCCCAACCTGGCCGCCGCGCAGCGGCTCGCCAGGCACGCGTGGCAAAGGGTCCTCGACGCCCAGAAGGCGAACGAGTGGGACATGGAAGGGCACGCGCAGAAGGCCAAGGAGCTGCTCGACCAGGTCAACAACGAGCTGAAGATCGCCGCCGGCGAAGCGAACGAGCACCCGGGCCCCCACTAGGCCGTCCCCCGCGTCCATCCGAGCGCCGGAGCGCGTGCCGCCCCCGATCGAGCGGCACGTCTCCGGCGCCGCCGGCCGCCAGCCAAGCCGAGCTACCCCTCCTTGCGGATCAGCTGGCCGAGCTTGACGCGGTCGGGCTCCAGCAGCTCGGCGATCCGCGCCGGATTGACGTCGGCGACGATGATCTGGCCGACGTCGGTCGTGACCTCCGAGAAGATGCCGTGGGACTTCATCTTCGCCGCCTGGTACTGGTTGTCGTCGGTCGGGCTCACGTAGTGCACCGAGTCGATCTTGTAGCGGTGCACCAGGTAGAGGTGGATCAAGGTCATCAGCCGCTTCTGGCGCAGCTTCTCGTCGAAGGTGTTCTGGTCGCGCACCGAGAGGATACTGCGGCCGACGCGGTCCTGGATCGGCTCGAACACGACGTTCGCCTCCTTCTCCCGCTTGTCCGGCTCGCCGGCGACGATCACGAGCTCGAGCAGCTCCGAGCCGGCGCGGTGCGGCTGCAGCTCGACGCGCAGCGGGCCGGGGAGCTGGTAGTGCGCTCGCCACATCGCCAGCCACTCCTCGAGCAGCTTCTTCGGCACCTCGGTCTGCATCAGGTGCTGGTGCTGGGTCGAGCCCTTGCCCATCGCCTTGGTGGTCGCCGTGCGCCCCGACGACGCGAGCAGCGCCGCGTCCAGCCGCGGACCCCCGACCAGGGTCTGCGGCGTGCGGTACGGCGACTCGACGAGGCGGAACTTCCGCTGCAGGCGGGCGAGAGCGAGCATGCCGTCCTGGCGTAGCGCGGTGGCGAACTCCTCCGCCGCGAGGCCGTCGATCTGGTGGCCGCCGTAGGTGATGAAGTTGAAGACGAAGCCCATCTTGCCGAGCTCTTCCGGGAAGCGGCGCATGTCGTCGTCGCTCATCCCGGTCGAGTCCCAGTTGAACGACGGCGACAGGTTGTAGGCCAGCATCCGGTCGGGGAACTCGGCGTGGATGGCGGCGGCGAAGCGATGGGCATAGTCGAGGTCCGCCGTCGCCGTCTCCATCCACAAGAGGTCGGCGAACGGCGCCGCGGCGAGCGACTTGGCGATCGCGTAGTCGATGCCGCCGCGCACCTGGTAGTAGCCCTCCGGGGTCTTGGCGTGCTCGCAGTCCCAGACCACGTTCACGCCGAGCGACCTCGCCTGGCGGCGGGCGGCGTAGTGCGAGGCGCGCCCGGCGAAGCGCCGCCACTCCTCGACCCCCATCGCCAGCGGCTCGCCCTCGCCGGCGCGGAACTCCAGCACCTCGGCCACCGCCTCGCCATAGGTCTCGAGGCCGGCCCCGGCTTCCCACTGCTCGAGAAAGCGGGAGGCGACCTTGTCGAACAAGCCGTCGACGGAATCCGCCGCGTCCGGCACCCGCTTCAGATACGCCGCGATGCTATCGGCGACGAGCTTGGCGAGGCCGCTCCGCTCCAGCCAGTCGTCGGCGACGGCGTACTCCTCCGCGCTCATCGCGTAGAGGAGGTGGCCGTTCAGCTCGCCGATCCCCAGATCGTGGAAGCGCTTGATCAGCGCCAGGTAGCTTGCCTTGTAGGACGGCAGGCCGACGTTGGTGGCGCCGAGGATGAAGGGCTGGTCGCGCTCGTCGCCCCGGCTCTCGAGCAGGTTGGCGGCCTCGGCGTCGGTGCGCGCCACGACCAGGCCCTCGACCTTCATCACGTCGAGCTGGAAGCGCGCCGCGTTCAGGCGCTTGATCTGCTCGTCCGCGGGGACCAGCACCTTGCCGCCCTGATGGCCGCACTTCTTGGTGCCGGGCCGCTGGTCCTCGATGTGGTAGCCCGGGACGCCGGCCTCGACGAACCGCCGGATGAGGTTGCGCACGTGAGGGTCGCCGCCGTGGCCGGTGTCGGCGTCGGCGATGATGAACGGCCGGAAGTCCGCCGCGGGCGTCGCCGTACGCTGCGCCTCGCTCATCCGTGAGCGCAGGAACCGCTGGTTGCGGTCGGCGGCGAGCAGTGCCCGCACCAGGCCCGCCGCCTCGTCGGGGACCTGGCTCAGCGGGTAGCTCGCGAGGTCGGGCCCCGGATCCTCGGTCGTCGAGCCCTTCGCCGAGGTCGCCCAGCCGCCGAGGTAGATCGCCTCGATCCCCATGCGCTTCAAGGTCACCGCCTGGCCGGGCGAGTAGGGGCCGAAGGTGGTGATGCTCCGCTTCTCGGCGAACAGCTCGCGCAGCCGCCGGTGAAACGCCGCCGCGGCCTCGCGCGCCACCGTGTAGTCGTGGGCGATGGTGCCGCGCTGCTCGACCACCTGGCGCGCCGAGTACAGCCGGGTAATGCCGTGGAAACGCGGGCTGTCGAACCACTGCTGGGTCGAGGCGACTTCCTCATCGAACGAGGTCATGGCACGGCTCCTCTCGTGCGGCCGGCGCGGGCCGCCGGCCCCGGCCGCGAGCAGCCAGCCCCCCCGGCCCCTGCGCACGCCGCGGCGGCCGGCGGCGGCCGGAGAACCGGAGGGCGCCTGGTCGGCCACCGCACGCTGCCCGGCTTCGCCGCCGGCGGCAGCCGGGGCCGGGCCGGAGGGCACGAGGATGGGCTGTTCCAGCGTCTGGTCTCGCGACTCTACCCTGCCGCCGCAAGAAAGCGAAGTCCAGACCGCCCGCCTCGCCCGCGCCTCCGCGGGCGTCTTTACCGTGGTGGCGGAGACGCTCCAGGAGGAGGATGGAGCTTCGCCTGAACGTCGCGCAGCTGCTTGTCCGATATCTCTTTGAGGCGCGCGTCCGTGGCGCGCTGCCGGGCCTGCTGGAAGTCGGCCTCCGCCCGGTGCAGGTCGCCCCCCTGATCGACGAGCACCATCCCTATCACGATGAGCGCCCACGCCCCCAGCAGCGAGGTGACGATCGGGGAGACCGACAGCCCGGCGAGCAGCCCGACCAGCAGCACGAGGCTTCCTGCCGCGAGGGTGTGATAGATAGTCTTTGCCAGAGGGCCGAGGCGACGCGCCATGAGTCGACGAACACGGGTGCTGCTGCATCTGCTCACGGCGCTGATCTCGTTCTTCGTGCTCGCCATGCTGGCCGCCAGCTTGTGGCGCTCGACCCTGCTGTTGACCGCCATCTATCTGATCGCTTCGATCGCCGTGCTCGCCCGCTGGCACCGCGTCGACGACCTGGCCTACTTCGTCACCCCGTTCGTCGCCGGACCCTGCGGCGAGCTCCTGGCCGTGCAGAGCGGCGCGTGGCGCTATGCCGGCGCCGGGCTCGGCATTCCGGTCTGGCTGCCCTTCGCCTGGGGCCTGGCCGGCATCTGCATGAAGCAGACCTCCCTGGCAGCGGTTTCTCTCCTCTGCCAGGGGCAGGCGAGCGCGCGGCCGCCGCGCACGCGCTCCCCGACCTGGCCGTGGCGCCGCCGCCCCCGGGTTCGGCGCGGCCCGCGGACGAGCGGCTAGCCGTGGCGGTGCGCGCGCGGGGCCGCAACGCCGTCCTGCAGGCCCTCGTCGCGCACGCCGAGGAGATGGTCGATTTCGCCTCCAGGCTGATCGCCATCCCCACCGAGAACCCGCCGGGCAGAGAGTACGCCGTCTGCGTCGAGGCCATCGCCGGCGAGCTGTGGCGGATCGGCCTGCCTGCCGAGGTGCTGGACGTCCCCGCCGCGGGGCCGCCCGCCACGAACCCTGACCCGACGAGCGGCCGCCCCGCGGCGCAATGGGTGAGGAGCGGCCACGGCGCCGCCGGCGCGCGGACGCTCTGGTTCCATGGCCACTACGACGTGGTGCCGGCGCAGGACCCGCGGCAGTTCCTGCCCTACCGCAAGGGGGACAAGCTTTTCGGCCGCGGCGCCGCGGACATGAAGAGCGGCCTCGCGGCCATGATCTACGCCGTGCGCGCGATCAAGGACAGCGGCATCGCCCTCGCCGGCCGGCTGGGTCTCGCGATCGTGCCGGACGAGGAGACCGGCGGCGCCGGGGGCTCCCGCGCGCTGGCGGCGGCGGGCATCCTGGGAGAGCGCGGCATCGGCATGCTGACGCCCGAGCCCTCGGGTGGCGTCGCATGGAACGCCAACCGCGGCGCCGTCACCCTGCGCGTCACGGTCCGCGGCAAGCCCAGCCACGTCGGCCTGCACTTCCGCGGCGTCAACGCCTTCGAGGGGATGGTCGCCCTGGCCGGCCGCCTGCTCGAGCTCGAGCGCGAGGTCGCGCGCCGCGAGACCGCCTTCCGCATCGCGCCGGCCGCCGCGCGGCGGTCGATCCTGCTGCTGGGCGGCGAGTGCGCGGGCGGCACGGGCTTCAACGTCGTCCCGGAGCGCGCGTCGTTCACCGTCGACCGCCGCATCAACCCGGAGGAGGACCTCGAGGAGGAGAAGCAGCGGCTGCTCGCGCTCCTCGCCGCGCCGCCGCGCCGGGGCCTCGCCGTCGAGGTGGAGGTCCTGCAGGAGGGGCGGTCCGCCGGCGTTGCCCCTGACCAGCCGCTGGCCCGCGCGCTCGCGCGCAGCGTCGCCCGGGTCACCGGCCGGGCGCCGCGGTTCGAGCTCTGCCCGGGCCTGCTCGAGACCCGCTTCTATGCCGAGCGAGGCGTGCCGGCGCTCGCCTACGGGCCTGGCCGCCTCTCGGTGTCCCACGGGCCCCACGAGCTCGTGGAGATCGCGCGCCTCCACGATTGCGCCGCCATCTATGCCCTGACCGCGCTCGACCTCCTGTCCACCCGCGGCTGACCAGCGCGGCCGGCAGGGCGCGGGAACCCCCTGGCATGACCTGCTCCCAGCCATCGATCTGTTTCGGGCGTCGGGGCCTCGCTCGCTCGAGGCTCGCTCGGTCCCGCCGCTCCGGTGGCGGGGGCTCCATCGCCGGGAGTGCTAGCATCCATCGCTGAAGGAGGGCCCCGATGCCCGCAGTGTCCGAGACCGCCGCCGAAGCCTGGCCGCCGCTGCCCTACGCGGAATGGGGCGACACCTGCCAGACGCTCCACCGCTGGTCGCAGATCGTCGGCAAGACTCGGCTCGCGCTCGAGCCGATGCTCAATCACTGGTGGAACGTAACCTTCTACGTGAGCGCCCGCGGGCTCACCACCTCCGCCATGCCCTGCAGCGGCGGGCGCCTGGCCGAGGTGGAGTTCGACTTCCTCGGCCACGAGCTGGTCATCCGGGTGAGCGACGGCGGCCGGCGCGCGCTGCCGCTGCGGCCGTCGAGCGTCGCCGACTTCTACGCGGCGTACCGCGAGGCGCTCGCGGCGCTGGGGATCGACGTCCACATCTGGCCGGTGCCGGTCGAGATGGCGGACACGCTGCCGTTCGCCGAGGACCGCGTGCACGCCTCGTACGACCCCGAGGCCGCGCAGCGCTTCTTTCGCGCGCTGGTGCAGTCGGACCGCGTCTTCAAGGTCTTTCGCGGCCAGTTCCTCGGCAAGGCGAGCCCGGTGCACTTCTTCTGGGGCGGCTTCGACCTTGCGGTGACGCGCTTCTCGGGGCGTCCGGCGCCGCCGCACCCGGGCGGCGCGCCGAACGTCGCCGCGAGAGTGAACATCGAGGCCTACACGCACGAGGTCTCGAGCGCCGGCTTCTGGCCCGGCATTCCCGAAGCCCCGCGGGCCGTCTTCTACTCCTACGCCTACCCGGCGCCGGCGGGCTATGCCGCCGCGCCCGTCCGTCCGTCCGGCGCCTTCTTCGACGAGGCGATGGGGGAGTTCCTGCTGCCGTACGACGAGGTGCGGACCGCGGCGCATCCCGAAGCGGCGCTGCTCGACTTCCTGCAGAGCACCTACGAGGCCGCCGCCAACCTCGCGCACTGGGACCGCGCCGCGCTCGAGCGGCACGACCCCGCCTGACCCGCGAAAAAATCCTTTCCCGAGCGGGTGGGAGGGAGCGTCCCCTGCCCCCCCGGAGGGGTGGGAAGGGGATCGAGGGGATGAGGGGGGCGAGCCGATAGATGCTTTAAACGGGCCTCTCTATCGCTCCGAATTCATAACTCGGGTTGGCCCAGGGGCCGCATGCACTAATTTACTGGCCGGTCGTGAGCACGACACGGAAGCGCGTCTTGCCGCTCATCATCCTGTCGTAGGCCTCGCTCGCGCGCTCCAACGGATAGAGCTCGTTCATGGAGCGCACGCCGGCCCAGGCGCTGAACGCGAGCGTGTCCTGCGAATCGATCGAGGAGCCGGAGGGCCAGCCCGCGATCGACCGGCGTCCCGAGAGCAGGAAGCCGGAAGGCACCTCCAGCTGCCCGGCGGCGCCGAGAACGATCAGCTTCCCATTGATGCCCAGACCGCCCAGGACCGCGCTCATCGCCTGGCCGTTGATCACGGTCGCGACGATCACCTTGGCGCCACCCAGCGCGACCAGCGCTGCCGCGGGGTCCTCGGCCTGGCTGTCGATGTAACGCCACGCGCCCAGCTTCCTGGCCAGCGGCTCCTTGTCCTTGCCGCGCGCGATGGCGACCGTCTTGAAGCCCATCTTGGCGGCGAACTGAACGCCCAGATGGCCGAGGCCGCCGACTCCGTGGATGGCGACGACGTCGCCGGGCCGCGCGCCGCTATGGCGCAGAGAGTTGAAGGTGGTGATCCCGGCGCACACCAGCGGTCCCGCCTCCACCGCCGAAAGCTCGTCGGGGATCAGCGCCAGCACTCCGGCGGGAGCGATCATGTATTCGGCGTAGCCGCCGTCGTACGAGATGCCGGTGACCTGGGGGGCGATCCGGCAGGTCAGGAAGTCGCCGCGGCGGCATGAATCGCAATACCCGCAATGGCCGCCGTGCCAGCCCACCGCCACCCGCTGGCCAGGCGTCCAGGGAGCGACGCCCTCGCCGACGGCATCGACGACGCCGGCGACCTCGTGCCCTGGAACGCGCGGATACTTGATGCCCGGCCAGGTTCCTTCCTTGGTCAAGGAGTCGCTGTGGCAGATGCCACAGGCCTGCACCTTGATCCGCACCGCTCCGCGTCCAGGCTCCGGGATCTCGCGCTCGACGATCTCGAACGGGCCATTGGGATGAGGGACCTGCGCAACTCGCATCTTGGGCATGCTGCCTCCGATCGTTTTCTGGTTCGCGTCCCCGGTGCGCGACGCTCGCGGGACGAAATCGGCGCGGTGGAAACCCGGATCACGTTCCGCGATGAGGGCTTGGGGGAGATGCCCCTTGCCGGCTACGGCGACGACGCCGGCGTCGAGCCCGCGGGCGCGGTGGGCCTGGCCGCCTCTTCCACCTGCCAGCCGCCGCCGAGCGCCTTGTAGAGGTTGACCAGCGCCACCAGCCGGTCGTGGCGGGTCTGGGCGAGGCCGTTCTCGGTGCTCAGCAGGTTCTCCTGTGCGTCGATCACCTCGAAGTAGGCCGAGAGCCCGGAGTTGTAGCGCAGCAGCGACAGCCGCACCGCTTCGCGGTAGGCGTTCACCGCGCGCTGCCGCTCCTGCTCCGCCGCGGCCAGCTTCTGCAGCGCGATGAGCGAGGTCGAGACCTCGCCGAAGGCGTTGGTGACCGCCTGCTCGTACTGCAGCTTCGCCTGCTCGAACTGCGCCATCGCCACCCGCACCTGGGCGCGCAGCCTGCCGCCCTGGAAGATCGGCCCGGTCAGGCCGGCCGCGATCGTCCAGGTCTGGCCCTTGCTCAGCAGCTGCCGCAGGTCCGGGCTCAAGCCGCCGAACAGCCCGGTCAAGCTGATGGCCGGAAAGAAGGCGGCCTCGGCGACGCCGATGCCGGCGTTGGCGGCCACCAGCTGCTGCTCCGCCTGGCGCAGGTCGGGCCGCCGCAGCAGCAGCGCCGCCGGCAGGCCCGCCGGGACGTCCGCCCGCAGCGGCTGCGCGAAGAGTGCCGCGCCGCGCGCGATGGGCCCGGGGCTGCGTCCGAGGAGCAGCGCCAGCTGGTTCTCCTTGGCGGCGATCTGGCTCTCGAGGGCCGGGACCAGCGCCGCCACGTTGGCCCAGGCGGCCTCGGCGTCGGAGGTCTGCAGGCCGGAGGCGACGCCTCCCTGCAGCTGGCGGTTGAACAGGTCGTAGGTCTCGTGGAACGCCCCCGTGGTGCGGCGGGCGATCTCCAGGTCCTCGTCCAGCTGGCGCAGGTCGAAGTAGGCCGAGGCGACCTCGGAGACGAGCGCCAGCACCACGCCCCGCCGCGCCTCCTCGGTGGCCAGGTACTGCGCCTTCGCCGCCTCGGTCGAGCGCCGGATGCGTCCCCAGAGGTCGATCTCCCAGGAGGCGTTGACGTTGGCGGTGACGACGTCGGCGGACGCGCCATGGGCAGGAGCGCCGGGCTGGAAGCCGGAGAAGCGCTCGCGCGCGAACTGTCCCTGGTACCCCACCTGTGGATAGAAGGCCGAGCCGGCGATCCCGTACCGGGCGCGCGCCTCCTCGACCCGCGCGCTGGCGAGCCGCAGGTCGTACCCATTCTTGAGCGCCTCCTCGATCAGCGTCTTCAGCGCCGGGTCTTCGAAGACGGCCCACCACGGCAGGTCGGCGAGCGACGCGGCCTGCGCCTGGCCGGCCAGCCCGTAGAACTGATCGGGTGCGGCAACTGGCGGGCGCTGGTACCCGGGTCCCAGCGTACAGCCGGCGAGGGCAGCCGCCGTGGCCGCCAGGACCAAGACGGCACTGGATCGCGCGAGGGTGACCGACCGCGTCCCATTCGCTCCGGAGGTGGCGCCAGGCGCAACCTCGCGCTCGTACGCCTGCGCGGCGACCTGCGGCGGCTGAGGTCCGCTAGCCTCCAGGAGGCTCCTCATCCAGGAGCCCCCACCGGTGTCTCCTCGGGGACCTCGGCGGGCTGCTGCCCCGGCTCCTCCGCCTTCTTCATCTTCTCCTTCGCTTCCTCCTCCTCCTCCGGCTTCCCCGGACGTGTACCGGGCGGCGGAATTCCCTCGCGGCGCTCCTTTCGGCGCTCCGCCCCGGAGATCCGCTCGACCACTACGAAGAGCATCGGGATGAGGAAGATGGCAAGGCCGGTGGCCGCCAGCATGCCGGTGATGACCGAGGTCCCCAGGATCTCGCGCGATGCGGCGCCGGCCCCCTTGGCCATCCACAGCGGCAGGCAACCGAAGATGAAGGCGAACGAGGTCATCAGGATCGGCCGCAAGCGGAGCTGGGCTCCGCCCAGCGCGGCCTCCTCGAGCGAGCGCCCGCCGCGCTCGAACTCGTCCTTGGCGAACTCGACGATCAGGATCGCGTTCTTGGCGGCGAGCCCGATGAGCATCACCAGCCCGATCTGGCCGTAGACGTCGAAGTCGAAGTGCCGCAGCAGCAGGCCGGCGAAGGCGCCGCAGACCGCCACCGGCACCGACAGCAGGACGCTCCATGGCAGCGACCAGCTCTCGTACAGCGCCGCCAGGATGAGGAAGACGAAGATCAGCGACAGCGCGAAGGTCTTGCCTTCCGTGCCCGCCGCCTTCTGCTCCTGGTAGGAGAGGTCGGCCCAGGCATAGCTCATCTGCCTGGGCAGGACCTGCCTGGCGACCGCGTCGAGGGCGGCCATCGCCTGCTGCGAGCTGTGTCCCGGGGAGGCGGCGCCGGTGATCTGCGCCGAGCGGAAGAGATTGAACCGCGTGGTGTACTCCGGCCCGGCGATCTGGCGCACGTGGACCAGCGCCCCGAGCGGCACCATGTTGCCGTCGTTGTTGCGCACGTAGTACTGATCGATCGCCTGGGTGTTGGCGCGGGCCGCGGGCTCGCCGCTCAAGAACACCCGCCACTGGCGGCCGAAGCGGTTGAACTGGTTGACGTAGACCGCGCCCAGGAACGCCTGCAGCGTCTGGTAGACGTCGCCGATCGGCACCCCTTGCTTGATGGCCTTGTCGCGGTCGACGTCGACGTACACCTGCGGCGCGGCGGAGCGGAAGACGGCGTTGACGTTCTGCAGCTCCGGCCGCTTGCGTGCCGCCGTCAGGAAGGTCTGCAGGTTCTGGTACAGGGTGTCGGGGGTGCCGCCGCCCTGGTCCTGCAGCCACATCGAGAAGCCGCCCGACGCGCCGAGACCGGGAATGGCCGGCGGCAGGAAGCCGAAGACCGCGTTCGCCTCCGGGACCTGCGCCTTGAGCTCCTTGTTCAGCCGCTCGATCAGCGCCTGCGCCGTCTGCCCGGCGCGGGTGCGCTCCTCCCACGGTTTCAGCCCGACGAAGTAGAAGCCGTAGTAGGACGCCGAGACGTACGAGAGCAGGCTGAAGCCGGCGATGGTGGTGAAGTTGCCCACTTCCGGCGTCCTGGCGAGGATGGCGTCGACCTTGCGGCACACCGCGTCGGTGCGCTGCAAGGAGGCGGCGTCCGGGAGCTGCACGTTGAGGAAGAAGTACCCCTGGTCCTCGTCGGGCACGAAGCTCCCGGGCACCGACCTGCCGAGCAAGAACGCCAGCACCGCGAAGCCGGCGAGGATGGCGACGCCGATCGCGAACTTTCGGACCAGGAAGCGCGACGCCGTCAGGTAGCCGTTTGTCGCCCGCCCGAAGGCGCGGTTGAAGCCGCCGAAAAAGCGCGCCAGGGGGCCGCGCGATTCCTGGCGCGGCTTGAGCAGCATCGCCGACAGCGCCGGCGACAGCGAGAGGGCGTTGAAGGCCGAGATCAGCACCGAGATCGCGATGGTGACGGCGAACTGCTTGTTGAGGCGTCCCTGGATGCCGCTCATCAACGCCACCGGCAGGAACACCGAGGCGAGGATGAGCGCGATGGCGATCACCGGTCCCTGGACCATCTCCATCGCGCGCAGCGTCGCGTCGCGCGGCGCCATGCCCTGCTCGATGTTGTGCTCGACCGCCTCGACCACCACGATGGCGTCGTCCACCACCAGGCCGATGGCCAGCACCAGGCCGAACAGCGACAGCGTGTTGATCGAGAAGCCGAGGAGAGGGAACACCGCGAAGGTGCCGATCAGGGAGACCGGCACGGCGATCAGCGGGATCAGCGTCGCGCGCCAGTTCTGCAGGAAGACGAAGACGACGAGCAGCACCAGCCCGATCGCCTGCAGCAGCGTGGTGAGGATCTCCTTGATGCCCTCGCTGATCACCACCGTGGTGTCCAGTCCCACCACGTAGTCGAGGTCGTTGGGGAAGCGCTGCTTGAGGCGCTCCATCTCCTCCTTGACGCCCTTGGCTACCGTCAGGGCGTT
>Ga0307479_10005723_pt1 | contig 11369 bp, 10 predicted proteins | sample atmos_gasesECM4C_FD_203743 | JGI IMG/M metagenome (GOLD analysis project Ga0307479, IMG submission 203743) | Hardwood forest soil microbial communities from Morgan-Monroe State Forest, Indiana, United States - atmos_gasesECM4C_515 | ecosystem: Environmental > Terrestrial > Soil > Temperate... | reverse complement strand
CAACCTATCCCGAAAATGGAAAGGTCGTCTCAGCTCGTATTGCGTCGGAAACCGTGGGTAGCGTGGTCATGGGAGTGGGAAGCGTTGGCCAAATCAAGAAATGGGTCTATCGCGTAAATTGCGGCGACCATTACTTCGATCTGCAAGGAGGCGGAAAGCAATCGCTCCAGGTCGATCAGGCACTGGATTTCCGTATCGAAAAGGGAAAGGCTTATCTGCCTGGCGGCAAAAAGGAAGCGTCGTATCGAGTTGTCGGAATGGGCAAAACCGATCAGTAACTTGCTCAACAAGGACTAACCCTGGACTTCTTGCGGAACATTTGTGGTTGTCTTGAGGCGAGATTTTGGTCTGCGTCGTGCGCTAGTTGCAACAGTTAAGTGCTTAGAAGCTAAGCCGAGGTTAAGAACAATCGCGGGGACGCCTGCTGTTCCCGTTTGTCCCGCTTTATTTCCCGCCGAGGCCACCGATCTGCGAAGCGGAATGCGCTTTTCGGAATCACTATTAGCCTCACCGAGTCTGGCGTTACGCCCGCGCTGGCCAGCGGGTTTTCGCCTGCACGTAGAATCTGCACATGTCGAAGGAGGCTGTGGCGATGGTTACGAGCAATGCTGTGAAGTCGCCGATGGACGCGAAAAAGACAAACGTACGAAATAGCATACTTGAGGCAATCGGCAATACGCCGGTTGTGCGGCTGCGCAAGCTGGTTACACCGGAAATGGCGGATGTGATCGTCAAGCTCGAGTATTACAACCCCACCGGATCGTACAAAGACCGCATGGCCCTGGCGATGGTCGAGGGCGCAGAAGCGCGCGGAAGTTTGCGCCCGGGAATGCGCGTTGTCGAGTACACGGGAGGAAGCACCGGCAGTTCTCTTGCGCTGGTGTGCGCCATTAAAGGGTATCCGTTCGTGCCGGTTTCGTCGGATGGCTTCTCCCGGGAAAAACTGCAGACAATGAGGATCTTCGGCGCGGACCTGCAGATTATTCCTTCCCAAAACGGACAACTCACGCCGGAGCTGTTCCGCACTATGATCGACACGGCGAGGAAATTGGGCCAGGAGCCAAACACGTATTACACCGATCAGTTCAACAATGCCGACGCTATCCGCGGGTACATGGAAATCGGCAACGAGCTGCTCGATCAGGCCGGCCCGGACATTGCGGCGTTCTGCGCCGGAGTCGGGACAGCTGGGATGCTGATGGGCGTGTCGCGAGCGCTGAAGGCGCGCGGATGCCGCGCCAGAATTGTGGCGCTCGAACCGGCGTCGTCGCCAGTGCTCACCACTGGCAAGGGCGGGCCGCATCGGGTGGAAGGGATCGCGGCGGGGTTTCGTCCACCACATCTCAAAGACGGCGATTTTGACGAAGCCCACACCATCGATGAGCAAGAGGCCCGCGCCATGGCTCGGCGCCTGGCCAAAGAAGAAGGAATTTTCGCGGGAACTTCTTCTGGTCTGAACGTGGTCGCTGCCTTGCAGTTTGCCCGTGAACTCGGTCCGGGGAAAACGGTTGCTACCGTTGCTGTAGATAGCGGATTCAAATACCTCGCCGGGGATTTGTATCAGGTTTGAGCCGGTTTTCGGCCTTTAGGGATAAGGCAGCCGAAGAATCTTGCGTTTTCTCAGGTTGCCGGACACGGCTGAAACGATGACCAATCGATCGCTTGCTGAAACGACTCATCCGGCGGAAACACGGTTTTGAAGGTAAAGGCAAACTGGGTTGGGCCATGAGCTTCGAGATGAGCAAGCCGTTTTCTGGCTTCGTCGATGCCGGGAATGTGCCCGGCCGGAACCCACCACAGCGCCAGATACATTCCGGCAAACTTGCTGAACCACTCGTGTCGCTGCCGCAGCAGTTCGGCATGGACGGTGCGATACACGTAATTCTTCAACGCTTCGACACTTTCCCATACCGACATGTTCATGAGAATGCGATCGTCATCGTAAGGACGGAAATAGGTGGCGTTACCCTCGGAGGTTTGCAGGCGCCATACGAATCCTGGAGCGCGATCAGCAATGGCATTGAGTTCGTCGAGCCGGGAGACGAAGCCTGCCATCTGAGGATCGTCAAGAGGCGCGACAATTCGACCAATGTTGACTTGCGCGACGTGATATCGCTGCATGGGTGTTTCCTCGGAAAACGAAAATGATCATAGAAAGGAGCGCAATAGGCAATAGGCGACAGGCAATAAGCGGGAGGAAAAAACAGAGGCTAAAGCCAGGTTCTTGAGTTCTCGGAACGCAGGCCTAAAACGGCCTGCTCCACCCTTTCAACGATTCTCTGACCATCATCGAAATTCCTAATTTGGACAAGCCTCCAGCGCTACGTCTCTACGTGCTAAGCAGCAGGTTTGGCTCGCAGCAAATCCGGAGATACCTCACGGGCTCGGTCTTCATCGTTTGAATCTGTGTGCGCCTGCTCACGTGCGCGAAGGCTCGCGAGTGTCTCCATGAGTTCAACGACAATCGAGAAGTCTGCTTGTTTTTCGCCGGCAAATTCCGCGGAATTGATCTGAAAAGCTGCCGCCGTCGCAGGCATCGGCACTTTCATTTCCGCGGCGGTCTGTAGGATTAAGCGGAAGTCCTTATTCATGAGTTGCAGTGGGAATTGCGGACTGTAGTTATCGTGGGAGACCCTTGCCAGTTTTCCGACCAGGGCTGGAGGAATCACCGCGGTCTTTGCCAGAACGTCTAACAGCACATTGCGATCAAGGCCGGCTTTCTGACCCAAAGCTACCGCCTCGGCCACGGTCTGCATTCCTACGCCAAGCAAAGTGTTCACCACAAGCTTCATGGCCGTTCCCGACCCGCTTGGTCCGAGATAGAAGTATTGCCGCGCGATAACTTGAAGAATCGGCTCGACAGCATTGAAGATCTCAAGATCGCCTCCGGCTAGCAAAGTAAGAGTTCCTTGTTCGGCTGCGGGAGTGCTGCCGGAAATGGCGATATCCAATACGTTCAATCCGCGTTCGAGCCCAAGCCGGGAAACTTCGCGGGAGGTATCCGGGGAGACTGTACTCATTTCCAGCACAATAGAGGCGAGGCGCGCATTCGCGAGCACACCATCCGGTCCGAGGTAAACGCTGCGTACGGACTCGTCGTTTGTCAAGCAAGAGAGAACCACATCTACTTTGCTGGCGAGATCGGCGATGCTGTTGGCCGGCGCTGCTCCGTACATGGTAAGCGCCGAGGTCCTATCGACGCTCCTGTCATAAACCGTCAAGGCGTAGCCATGGTCGATTAAGCGCCGTGCGATTCGCGATCCCATGTTGCCGATCCCGATAAAACCAAGTTGCGTCGATTTCGTGATTACCGAATTCATAAGTCACCTCCGAGGCCAAGACCACTCGCCGTACCGGCGACGAGGTTCACCCATCGCCGGCTACGACTAAGCAGGCGTGTTAGTTTCCAGAGATAACTCCACCGAGTGTTTTGTCCGAAGGAGTTGCCGTCACCACGAACTTGGAGTCTCCGGCGAGTTCGTGCTCTTCCTTGCTTCCGTATATGAACTCGTGTCCATCGAGCATGCCGGGGTAAAACCAGGTCTTGATGGCATCCGGCTTACCCGATGTCCGCTGGGCAAAGAAAATGATGGTCTCGTCCTTTGGGTCCTTACGACTGGCGGGGACTGTATTCAGAGTTGCGAACAGCTTGGTTCGGTTCGCGTTGAAAATCTGAACCGTATCCGAACCGGTAGAGTCATCTACCACGACGAATCGGTAGGTGCCCGCTGGCAGAATCTGGCCGGGGATCTCCACCGCCTGACTGAAGGTCAATATTGTTGCTTGATTGCTTTCGTCCGCTTTTGCCAGTGGCAACATCACTCCCAACATCAGCACTAAAGTAAAGAATGAGAAAAAAGTCTTTCGAATATTCACTTGTCTAACCTCACGTTGATTTCAATTCCAGGTAGCTGTCAAGCACGTCACGTGCCAACAATGTCGTAACGGCTCCTCTGCAGCAAACAGTTGTAGCTAAGGGGTTTCTGCGGATCGTGATTCCTGCGCGCAGACGAACGAGACGCACTGGTGTCGAAACGCTGACTGAAGAATGACCGTGTAGCGACAGACACTTCGCCGTTCAACAGCCAAAAAAGTTCCGGGATAAAAAATCTCAAAAATGTCCGGGGCGCGCCGACCTCCCAATATGGACCTGAATATTTACGATCAGTGGGAAGTTACACACCAGGCGGCACCGTCGTGTCAGCGGTTTCATCCCCCCGGAAAGGGGTTGTCCCTCAAATAGAGATCGGTTGTTTGTCATACAATCCCACACCGTGAGCAAGATTAATTGGTCACGCGTGCTCGGCTGCGGACTGCTCGCCGGCGTCGTTTGGATCATCCTGGGCTCTGTGGTCACGGCGCTGCTCGGTCGGGACTTCGCAGCTTTGCCCAATAACCGTTTGGCCGCGCCCAGCCCGGGCTTCGTCCTGTTCAATGCCATACTCGATTTGCTTGAAGGCATCTCCATTCTCTGGCTGTATGCCGCCATCCGCCCACTCTATGGCGCGGGCGCGAAGACCGCAGTCATCGCCGCGTTCGCATGGTGGTTCATCGTCAGCTTGGGCGACGCCACCTGGTGCTCCTTCGGCTTCTTCCCGCCACGCACCGCGATCCCGTTGATGATAGGAACCCTGCCCGCGCTAATCCTCGCGACACTCGCCGGCGCGAGGTTTTACAAGGACTGACGGCGGCTGGCCGCAGGCTTACTGCCGCGTCTATCTCCGGAGTAAGACAAACGCCTGAAGCAGTCCCTATGGTGTTCCTCTATCAATCTCCAGATCCCAAAGTATGTGGCTTAAAAAATAACCGGAACCAATAAAGGTACTACTTAGCAGACGCTTCACTGTAGTGAGAAGTACATATACTTAAGTACAACATAAGAATTTCTAGAGTACGGCACATAAATTATTACAAAATGGCTCCAACATTGGGACTGTAACGGATAAGTAATCATACGATCCCGAAAAACTCTTGACAGAAAGATTGCGCCTCGCCCAAGATGGGAATCGTCTATCGATTGTCAGGCTTTTTTCGGAGGATGGTCACTTGCGAGTTGCGGCTTTGGCAGGAAATGCGCAGTCGATTTCAGCGTCCGCTCGTTGTCTTGTTACCTGGGCGGCTCTGGCTTTCTTTATGACGGGCTGCGGTACCGCATCCCAACTCAAGTCCGTGCAGATCGTACCCAATTCTACAGACCTGATCGGAATTGGAGCGACCCAACAACTTGCAGTGTTCGCGGTTTTTAGCGACGGAAGGCAATTTGATGTCACGTCGCAGGCAACATTTTCGGTGGCCCAACCAAATCCTCTTGGCCCAGTCACTCCGCCCAATGTCGTCGAAATTAGCGGAAGCGCGCAGGTTGAAAGCATTGGTGCTGCTTGCACATGGACCTCAACAATGGTCGGCACTACCACGACCTTTGCCACGAGCCCCTATTTGCTCACAGCTACTTATAAGACTCTGTCCGACACAGCTTTTATAAGTGTCGCATCTTCGGCAGGCTGCAACCATCCATAGTTCCTCGCAGCGGCGGTGAAGTGTAGCCCCGTGGACGGAGGAAGGTAGGCCAGCCTTGGGGCGCGAATCGTTTGTACCGCGTGCCAGAGTGTGCGTTTTTGGGAGTCCTACTCCATCAAACTCCTCAACAACTCAGCGTCCATAGTGTCCTGCCCCATCTCCCAGAACATCACGCCCCCCAGATGATGTTCGCGCACGAACTGGCGTTTCAGGCGAAGCGCCTGAGGACAGTCATAGCTGAAGAAGTCGCCATTGTTCCAAATGGAACAAGTAGCCGCCTTGGGATAGAACTGGCGGTCCGCCTGTGGCGGCAATGCCTTAAGATTGCGGTATTCTGGCGAAGACTTCGATGCATCCTGCGCCGGCTGATATAAGCCGTGATTCACATCGGCCACGCCGCTCCACCCTTTGCCGTAAAAAGGCACGCCCAGAATGATTTTGCGCGCCGGGACCCCTGCCCGCACGAAATCCTGAACCGCGCGCGCGCCATAATGGGAATCCATCGGGGGCTTTGACGGATCTGCCGGGTCGTGCCATAGCGGGCTGTGCAGGTTGGTGATCTTCTCTCCGTTCCAGTGCAGGTCGTAGGCCATGATGGACAGGTTGTTCATATAGCGGCTCAGCGTCTTTAAGTCGTAATGCTTGTAGTCCTCCGCCGGGGCGGGAATGGCAGCCGTGAGTAGCAAGCCGGCGCGCACCGCATCGAGCTCCCGCCTGAATTCCGCCGCCATGCCGTTGAGGTTCCTGGTGTCCTCCGGACGGCCGGGAATCATGCCGCCGTCCACGGGATACTCCCAATCGATGTCGATGCCATCGAAGATTCCCGGTGCATGAATCTCTTGTGAGAAATTGCCCTTGATAAAGATATCCACGCAGGAGCGCACGAAGTCGCGCACGTTTGCCGGCTGGGCCGCGTCGGAGAACCCTTCGGAATTCGCCCAGCCGCCGAGCGAGATCAGGATTCTTAACTTGGGAAACTTCTTTTTCAGCTCCTGAAGCTGGTGAAAGGTCCCGCGTATCCGATTGGGATCGGGTGAGTCGGCTGTGCCATCCACGCTATCGTCGGCCGTGTAAGCGCGCTTGATTTCTACGTCCGGATTTGGGACCTCGCATCGGGCTTTGGCGACTTTCCCAAAAGCGTAATCGAGCTGCGTAAGTAGTCCGGCAGCTGCGTTCGTTGAAAGCTGCTTCAGCGGATAATCGCCCGAGGCAGCATGTCGCTCGGCGTAGTAACCGATGACTTGAGAACGAGTCGTTTGACCGAAAGCCGCTGATGCGGCAGTCAACCCAATCAAAGCACTAGAGAGAAGCCAGCCAATCTTCATCGCAAATATTCGTACGCGAGTAGAAGGTCGTTGGCAAGGTCAAGGAAGGGGGGCACGGAATATGAAAGGGCGCCGCGTGCGCCACCCGCCTGACAACGCTCGAATAGGTCGATATTAGGGAACTCTTTGTCCCCTTCCGGTGTCATTCATGTTCTCAGCGAGGAATTGCATGGAAAGCTTCCTTCAGGACACCCGCTACAGTCTTCGTGCTTTAGTGAAAACGCCTACCATTACGGGCATTGTTGTCCTCACGTTAGCGCTTGGAATTGGAGTGAACAGCGCAATCTTCAGCATCCTGAATGGATGGCTGTTTCGTCCATTGCCGGTCCGCGCCGCCCGGCAAATTGTTGTATTAGCTTCTCACCACAAAGGGCAGAGTGCGGCTTTTTCGTATCCGGCACTGGTCGAGCTGCGAAGCCAAGCTCAAGTCTTCTCCGACGTTTTTGCATATGGTCTGGGCATTGCCGGGCTCAGCTTCGAGCACAGGCCGCGCGAATTCACTTTTAGTTCCGTTACCGGAAATTACTTTACTGCGCTTGGTCTGAAGCCCGCTGTCGGTCGCCTTTTCTTGCCCGGTGAAGGCGAAAAGCCGGGAGACGAAGCGGTAGTCGTGCTCGGCTACTCCTATTGGCAGAAGAATTTTGGCGGTGATCCTGGCATCGTCGACAAGAAGGTATTGCTCGATGGAACACCGGCGACAATCGTGGGTGTCGCGCCCAAGGGATTTCAAGGGTTGCTCTTTGCATTCGACCTCGATGGGTACATTCCTTTGAACACAGCTCTCTCCGCGGAACGAGTCGGTGACACGCGCAGCTACTGGACAGATCGCAGGGACCGATTTCTTACCGTCGTGGGCAGGCTCAAGCCAGAGACAAGCATCAAGCAAGCGCAAAGTTCCGCCGACTTAATCGCAGCTCGCATGGCTTCCGAGTATCCGAGTACGGACAAGGATACTGGCGTTCGCGTGATCCCCGAGTGGAAGGCCCGCCCTGCACCATTTGTTTCTAGCTTTGTGCCCATAATCGCGGGCCTGTTTCTGACCTTGCCTTCTTTCGTGCTGGTACTGGCGTGCATGAATGTGGCCAACCTCCTCCTGGTACGTGCGACATTGCGCGGACGTGAGATGGCGATCCGCGCCGCCTTGGGTGCGTCCCGAAGCCGACTATTGCGGCTCGTTCTAACCGAAAGTGTTCTGATGGCGTTACTCGGCAGCGGCGCAGGTGTGGCGTTCGCATATGGGGGGATTGGCGTCAGCGGCGTTATGCTGCACTCCACGACAAGTACATCGTCCGGTTTCGGATACAGCATTGACTACAGTCTGGATTTGCGCGTGCTTGCATATACGCTAATCACTGCGGCGTTCAGCGGAATCGTGGCCGGACTCTGGCCGGCACTCCGCGTAGTTCGCGGAAACGTGAACCTTGTGTTGCATGGAAGTGCTGGGGCCGGTCTCAGACGCTTCAGATGGCCGGGAATCAGCGGAATGCTGGTGATTGCGCAGGTATCGGGCTGTCTAACGTTGCTGGTCGTCGCAGGTCTCTTCGTGCGAAGCCTGGTCCGGGGTGAGCATATGTTCCTCGGCTTCGATCCCGATCATGTGATGAGCGTCATGATGACGCCGCGTCAAATAGGCTTCGATGAGGTCCGCACCGAGAACTTCTATCACGACCTCGAAGAACGGATGCGAGCGATGCCCGGCGTGGAGTTGGCCAGCGAGTCGCAAACCGTGCCCATGGGACTGCCCGGCACAGTGAATTCTATTTTCGTGGAGGGCCAGCCTGGCGTCCCAGGGGAGCGACCGCCTCAGGTTTCGTCGAACAGCGTTGATCCGAACTACTTTGCAACGATGAGAGTTCCACTGCTCGAAGGCCGCAGTTTCACAGAATCGGACAGCAAAGTTGCGCCGCGAGTGGCAGTCGTCAATCGAGCGATGGCGCAGAAGTTTTGGCCCAACCAAAGTGCCATCGGCAAGCGATTCAATATAGGAACTAACAGCGGGAATCCCATCGAGGTGGTCGGGACAGTCGCTGACGGACAATACTTTTTTATTTCTCCCGACCCACAACCATACTTCTTTGTTCCGCTTGCGCAGAACTACACTGCATTCCGGTACTTGGAAGTGCGGTCTCCGCTGCCGCCGTCTTCGCTCGCTAACAGTATCGAGGAACAGGTGCACAAACTGGCTCCTGATCTTCCGATCATCGATGCACGCACCATGCAGAACACAGTGCATGGATTGGCGGGACTTTTCATTTTTCGTCTGGCCGCCGCTCTCGCAGGGGCCATAGGACTTCTCGGACTGATTCTGGCCGTGGTTGGCGTTTACGGTGTGGTTTCTTACACGGCTGAACAGCGGACGAGGGAAATCGGGGTTCGCATCGCTTTGGGAGCGAAACGGCGAGACATCGTGAAGTTGGTCTTTGGCCGGGGACTGGGACTTGTAATGGCCGGCATTGCCAGCGGCGTTGGACTGGCCGCCATGCTTACGAGAGTGATGAGCAGGTTACTGATCGGGGTTGCTGCAACTGACCCGTTTACATATTCGTTAGTCGCGCTTTTGCTGGCAACGGTTGCGCTAATGGCATGCTGGCTGCCCGCGCACAGAGCAACGCTTGTGGACCCCATGGTAACGCTGCGCAGCGAATAAGCAATGATTACTCCCAAGACCAGGGAACTCCGTTGTGCGCAGTTTTCGCAGGCTGGGAGATAGATCACCGCAGTGTGCAGAAGAGCTTCCCGGAGCAGCTGAGGTGAGCCCGAAAAGGGCGATATTCCTGTAGCCGATTGGGCGTGAAGCGCGCGGTGCGCCGACAAACTCAGTAAAGCCCCGAAAACAATTTTCCCTGACACTCCGCGGGCTTTCACCAGTTATATCGCACTGTGTAGATAACCTTCTGCTCGCCGTCGGGAGGGACACTGACCGGAAACTCGATGGTAGAGCTGTCTTTCCTGTTGAAATCGGCCGAGTTTTGGCTGATGTCCCAGGTCGCGGCGCGATAGAGGTGCTCTACTACCAGAACGCTTACCGGCTCCTTCTTGTGATTGCGCAGGCGGATTTCGAATGACTCCTCGGCGTTGTTGTTCGCCTGATCGATCTTGAAAGTTGTACGGCGGCGCTCACCCACTACGTCGAAGGCATTGCCGGTGTACACGCGAATGGTCTCGTCCTTGGGCGTGTGTTCGATGGTGTTCTCGCCGATGAACTCCAGTTGGCCTCTTTCTCCTTCATCTTGGCGATAAAAGCGCAGCCGTCCCCGGGGCAGAGGCATGCCCAGATGATTCGCTTCGGAGTTCTTGAATTCTCGCATGACCCATACGTTCCGGTTTTGGGAACTGGAGCCAAGATCGCGATTCTGGCGGAGGTAATCCCAGTTGTAGTTCTGATATTGCGGATCGAGGCGGAAGCCGTCATAGACGTAGATGGTCTTCGACTGGATGCCGCTGGCCCGCAAAAACTCTACTTGCTTGATCTCGCGATTCAGTACGCTCACCGGCCGATGCAGCGAATAGAGATGGTATTCGTCAAAGGTCTTCTGCGTGATCTGAGGAGGAGCAACAGGACCCGCCATGGCTGAGAGCCCGCCAATAACGCCGCCTCCGTACCCAGCTCCGCGCCCGGGCTGGACCTTGTTCACGTCGCCGGCCATCAGTTCCACGTGGGCATCGCGAAATTCCTTGCCACTGTGGTTGTCGATGCTCACCCACCCGATCAGGTCTAGGGTATCGCCTTTGACCGGAGCGATGACGTTGTAGTCGGCCTGCCAACTCAGGCCGCCGGTAATGTATCCGAGTTCGGCATTGAAGTTGCCACCATTTGAATTCAACTTCCAGTTCATCATCGGTTTCAGGATGGTGGCGTCTGGCAGCGACGGAAATAGCGGAATCCCCGGCAATGAAAAGCGCAGGGCCCCATTCACTTCGATGATCGGTTGTTCCAATCCGGGAGGAACTTGCGCGTTCGCATTGGTGTAGTACTGGTTCAACAGCATCTGGTTGTATCCCGGACCGAAACGGCGCTCCAGTCCGGCACGGTCCACGTAGCCGCTTCGAATGATCTTGCCTTTGACGATTTCTGAACGGTCCTGAGTGCGGACCTCAAAATCGATGGTCTGGCCTTCAAAACGCGAAAGCATCAGTTGCTGGCTGGCCGTTTCTGAACGATAGTTCTGCTCCAGAACCTGCACGCTGTGCCTGCCCGCCGGATCGCGCAGGATTACCGAGTCAGGTTCGACCTGCTCGGTGACATCGTCGAAGTTGAGATCGTTCTCTCCATTCTTTAGCGTGAGCGGAAGCGTCTGGCGAACGACGGCAAAATCCTGATTGTAGATAGTCAGCGAAGCCGGCGAACTGGCGCGCACGGTTTGGGAGGAGGCCGGAACCGTGGAAGGTTCCTGGCCCTGAGTCAGAATGCAGCACACGGACACTAGAAACGGCAGCAGAGAACGATGCTTCATGGCCAACTCCTTTTTGAAACTGATCGGGCTCGCGTTGCGAAGGCGCATACAACTACGCCTTATGAATGCTCGG
>Ga0307479_10005720_pt1 | contig 11372 bp, 7 predicted proteins | sample atmos_gasesECM4C_FD_203743 | JGI IMG/M metagenome (GOLD analysis project Ga0307479, IMG submission 203743) | Hardwood forest soil microbial communities from Morgan-Monroe State Forest, Indiana, United States - atmos_gasesECM4C_515 | ecosystem: Environmental > Terrestrial > Soil > Temperate... | reverse complement strand
GCGCGCCCGCCGCTGCTTCTCCTCGCCCAGCAGCCCGATCGCATACACCGTCGGCCCGTTCTCTTCCTGCAACCGCCGGATCGCCTGTTCCAGCGATTCCTGGCTCTCGTTGTCCTCCCCGTCGGTCACCACAAAGAGCACGCGCTTTTCCAGCTTGGCGTTCTTCTTCAGGTGCCCCGCCGAAGCCACTACTGCGTCGTACAACGCCGTCCCACCGCGTGTATCCACCTTCTCCAGCGCCTCGCGCATCTTGCTGATGTCGGCCGTGAAATCCTGGTCCAGGTAGTACTCGTCGTTGAAGTTGACGATGAACACTTCGTCCTGTGGATTGCTCGATTTCACCAGGTTGATCGCGGCTTTATTCACCTTGTCGCGCTTCTCGCGCATCGACCCGGAATTGTCGATCACGATCCCCATCGCCACCGGAATATCTTCATGCCGGAACGAAATGATGTTCTGTGGCTTCCCATCCTCGAGTATGATGAAGGCGGTTTTGTCCAGGTTCGTCACCATGCGCTGCTTGTCGTCCACCACGGTGGCGTGCAACACCACCTCATTCACCTGCGTGTGGAAGACAAACCCGCTTTCTCCCTCGGATGGCGGCGGAGCCTCCTGGGCAGCCGGAGCCTCAGCGGGCTTAGGCGGACTCGGAGGTGGATTGGCGGGTTCCTGCTGAGCCGCAGGCGGAGGAGAAGCTTTAGGCTGGGCCACTTGAGGCGGGAACGCATCTCCCGGAGCTGTGCTCTGCCCGGCCGCGGTGCTGATCAGAAAGCTGATTAGGAGAAAAGCCAGTGGACCGCGGCTACTCCGAAGGTGCATAGTACCCCGTCTTGGCATAGACCCGTAGCGGCGGCAACCCTTTGGGCGGTAGTAATTTCACTTTTATCTTACGCCATTTGCCATCCCGCGTCGGATTAGTTGGACGGTACCCGAGTACATACTGGTTGCGTAGTTCGATACCTATTTTCGTGGCCACGTCCGCCAGGTCGTTCGGATTGTCAATCGTGAACGCCCGGCCCCCGGTGAGCTCCGTGATCTCGCTTAGCAGCGCCGGCCCCAGTCGTTCTTCTTCGGTGGGAAAGTAGTGATCGTATATGCCGACGGCATAAATCAGTACGTCGGCTTCCTTCACCATCGACTTGATCTCGCCCTCGGTGTAGCGGCTGTGGTTGTCGCCGCCGTCCGAGATGATCAGCATCGCCTTCTTCGGATACTTGGCATGCCGCATCTTCGAGACGCCCAGGTAGATCGCATCCAGTAGCGCCGTTCGGCCCTTGGGGATCGTGTACACCAGTTTTCCCTGGATGTCTTCGATCGAGCTGGTGAAGTCGCTCACTTCTTCTGGTTTGTCCGCGAAGGTGATCATGAAAAACTCATCCTGCGGATTCGCCGTCTTGAAGAACTCCACCACCGCTTCGCGCGCCCGCTCGATCTTCGAGCTCATGCTGCCGCTCATGTCGAAGATCACTCCCAGCGACACCGGCGCATCCTCGCTCGAGAACGACTTGATCTCCTGCTGGTTCTTCCCTTCAAAAACCGTGAAATTGTCCTTGTCCAGTCCGGTCACCAACCGGTTCATCGGGTCGGTGATGGTAACCGGCACCAGCACCAGCTCGACCGAAGTCTTGAATGGCCGCGTGTGCGACGCGAACCCCGACTCCTTCACCTGGTCAGCGGTGACCGCCGGTTTCGCTTCGATTCGGGGTTTGATGTGGACGTCATCGTCGGTGTTCTGCGCCCAGATCGCCGGGCTTTGCAGGTTCACCAACAACAACGCGACAACAGACATTGACAGGGCATACAGGGAGAGACGGTTCGTGCGCAGCATGATCCTCATCCCATTTTCGGAAGGGGCCGAGTGGAGGTTCCGAGCTCGGGTCTTGGGGAAAGACCCGCACCCACATTGGCGGGCCATACACTTACCTCGTTGAGCGGATCGTATCACAGTTCTTCACCACCAGAATCCGGGAAAATACGGATTTTTGTAACCGTTTTGTCTCATTTTTCCTGTCCCGTCAATATGTCTTTCGAACAAGCGGCCGGTTCGCCGCGCGATCGGGCACGAACCAACCGGCGCGTCCTTGCTAAAATGCTACGTTCCTATGGCATATGTGATTCCCTTTCGCGCACTTCGTTACGACCCAAAACGCGTCACCCCGGCCTCGGTGGTCACTCAGCCCTACGACAAGATCACCCCTGAATCCCAGGAGCGCTACTACGCCGCCAGCCCCTACAACCTGGTCCGCCTCATTCTGGGCAAGCGCGAAGCCACCGACCATGACCAGGAGAACGTCTACACCCGGGCTTCCGCTTTCTTCCGCAACTGGCGCCGGGAAGGAATTTTCCTCCAGGACCCGCAGCCCTCAATCTACGCCTACTCTCAGCGCTTCCTTGTGCCCAGAACCACCCGCGAAGCCGAACGCCGCGGATTCATCGCCCTGGGCAGGGTCGAAGACTATTCCGCAAACGTGGTCTTCCGCCATGAGCAGACTCTGGCCAAACCGAAGGCCGACCGGCTCGAGCTGCTGCGCGCCACCCGGGCTCACTTTGGGCAGATTTTCATGCTGTACAACGACACCGGAGAGATCGATTCCCTCCTCACGCAAGAAACCCCTCCCACCACCGAAGTGACTGATGAATACGGAGTTGTGAATCGCATCTGGAAGGTTTCCGACCCCGGCATCGTCGACTTGGTGCGCGGCAAAATGCGCGATAAAAAGCTCATCATCGCCGACGGCCACCATCGCTACGAGACCGCGCTGAACTACCGCAACGAGCGCCGTGCCGCCACGCCGAAACTCGTGGGCGCCCCCCGCGAACGTGCATCCGGTACAACCCTGCGCACCGAGACCGAAGAAGCTCCCTACGAGATGGTCATGATGACCTTCGTGAACATGAACGGCCCAGGCATGGTCGTCCTGCCAACGCACCGCGTAGTCCATGGCCTGCAGTCATTTACGCCGGAAGCGTTCCAGTCGGCCGCGCGCGCCGACTTCAACGTGGAAGAGGTGGACCCCTCCGTCGATGCCGACCGCGCCACCGCCATCCTGCGCGAAGCCGGACACGTCGGCACCGCCCTGCTCGCCGGCACGACCACCCGCGTCTTCCTTTTGCACACCCCAAGAGCTCCAGCGTCGATGTTTCCCGGCCTCTCCATCCGCCAGCAGGCGCTCGACGTCGTACAACTTCATAAGGTCCTGCTTGAAGGCGTGCTCGAGCTCTCGGAAGAATCGATCCGCAACCAGCACAACATTTCCTATGTGCGTGATGTAGGCGAAGCTCTGGCCTCAGTCCGCTCCGGCAAAGCGAACGCCGCGTTCCTGATGAACCCGTGCCGCATGGAACAAGTCCGCGACATCGCCTTCGCCGGCGAAGTCCTCCCGCAGAAGTCGACGGATTTCTTCCCCAAGTTGCTGAGTGGGTTGACGATCTATGCGCTGGAGTAGCGCAACGCGGGGCGGAGACGCGGCTTATCGGGTCTCAGTAGAAAATACTGATGGTCCTTTACGGCTGACGAAAACCCCTACACCCCCTTCAATCTGTCATCCTGAGCCACGGACCCGCTTTCAGCGGGTTAAAAGAGGAATGAACAGGCGGCATGTAGGGTGCTGCAAACAGGGTGTGGCTGAAGATATGCTCGTAGCCATCATGGTCGTGGGAAATAGGCCGGCTACGCAATGGTGCTTCGAGCCCGTTCTTGAGCTTGGTCCCAAGCTTCGTGATTGGCGGGAAAGTTCTCTCTGCCAAAACCCGCAGGACTGCCAATCGCGTAAATCGCGCCCTGCGGCTGGCGGCCCAGACCTTGCACAGGAGCACCTCCTATCTGGGTATCTTTTATCGCAAGATGTGCGCCCGCTTGGGAAGGCCTGCCGGGATCACGGCTACCGCCCACAAACTGGCCCGCATCATTTTTCACCTGGTTACCACCGGACGAGCCTATGACGAAAGCATTTTTGCCGCCGAAGAGCCACGCCAGCGCAAGCATCAGGAAAGCAGCCTCAGGCGCAAGGCCGCTAAGCTGGGATACCCATTGATTCCCGTACCGCAAACCGCGTAAGAGGCGCTGCAGGCAGCATCGAAGTTGTTCATTGGGAGCGCAGTGCGGCGCCAGCCGAACGCAGTCGAAGTTGAGGCGCTGAGCGGGCGTTCGAGCCCGCTGCCGAAATCCCGAGCGCAGCCGAGGGAGCTTAGGATCCCGTGTTCGCCTGCGGTACCCCAGGCCTCGTTGATCTCTCTCACCACCGCAAGTGGGTCGACCTGCTTATTGCCTCTCACCCTCGGCCCAATAGCCGCTACGGGCAAGGATCGTTCTCCCCTCCGGCTGCCTCAGCCCGACGCGAATCTCGTGCAGGCCAGGGTGCGGATTCCGCGGCTGGAAGCTCAGCATGTAGCGGCTCTGCAGGTGGTTTGTAAACTGCGTCATCAGCTTCTCGAAACTCTTTCGCGAGGCAAACATCTCGTACTCGCCGCCCGTCATACCGGCAATTGCCTTCGGGGTGTTCTTGCGCACCGCCCGTGAAGCCATCATCAGGGGAGCAAGTAGGTCCGGACCCGCCGTCCATTCATCCTCGTTGCTGCCGCGCTCGGTATCCAGCACCTGTGACAGCGCTGGCGAAAAAGGAAGCGCGTAGATGACCGCGTTGCTATTTCCAATTTCAGCCACGATGTCTTGAATCCGGCCAACGTGGCTGCGGTGGTCGCGTGTCTCGCTGATTAACGGCAGGACCCGCCGGTGTCCTTCCGGAGTGTGGGTGAGTAAGCGTACCGAATACAGCACCGCGTCCAGGATCGCCGCCCCGCCGTCACCGGAGCGAGGATGTTCCAGTTGTTCATCGATCGAAGATTCCCGGTTCGTGAATTCCTGCACCAGGTTTATCTCGCTATCAAATTCCACCAATGCAACCTGCGACCGCGGCTGGCTGAAGATCGGGTTGAGCGTCGCACTCAGCCCGCGAATTCGAGGAAGCTCGCGAAACGCGCGCCGTCCCACCTGCAGCACGAGCACCACAGAGATCGGCTCTGAGTCCGCGGATTCGTCCAGTCGCGCCTCCTGAACGGCTCCGTCGTCCTCAATGATGAAATCCTGCACCTGCAGTCCGTACACAATGTCGCCCTTCCCATCCTTCACCAGCGGGGGAACGGTCACCACGTTGGACTGCGCTCGGAAGGTTGGCTCCTGAGCAACCGTCGACGCGGTCAACAGGACGCATACTACAAGGGGCCAGCTCGTCCACGTCAGCGTCATTCGATTCCTCACGTTCTCGCCGTACCCGCTACGCAGCCGACATCAGACATTTTTCCGACTGCGCCTCTGATACTCTGATGCTTCAAACCCAAGCGCAAGAGGCTTTCGCATTGGTCCCAGGTCCTTCAACCATCCAGCGCCCCAGCCCGGTATGGTCTGGTCTGAGACGCGTTCTCGCCCTGCTTCTGGTGGTCCTGAACTCCATCCTCCCCGCCGGTTCCGCCGACGAAAAGCGCATCGCCGTCTACTCTGCCACCGCCCACTATTCCCTGCCCGTCACCGACCGCGGGGGTCGCGAATATGTCGGGCTCCTCGAAGTCCTCGAACCCCTGGGCACGGTCATTTCCCACACCGACGGCATCCACTGGAAGGTTCGCTACAACAATGCTGAAGCCGAGTTCACCGCCAACCAGAATCGCGCCAAGGTGCAGGGCCGCGACTTCGATCTCACCGGCAATTTCCTCCTCGAAAGCGGTCGCGGACTGGTGCCCGCCAACACTCTCGGCACACTGCTGCCCCGCATCCTCGGAGGCGCGGTCACGCTGAATGAATCCTCGCGGCGCCTTTTCATCGGAAACGTTGCTACCCACTTCACCGCCCAACTGAGTCATACCACCCCGCCACGCTTGGTCATGAACTTCAGCGCGCCGGTGAATCCCACCATCGCGACCGAACCCGGCAAACTCCGTATGTCGTTCACTCGCGAACCGGTAGTCGCCCCCGGGTCGCCGACACTCACGTTCGGGGATAAGAACATCCCGTCGGCCACCTACTCCGAAAACAACGGAACCGCGGAACTTACGGTAAACGGCGGGGTCGCACTGATGGCCAGCTTCAGCAACGACGGACGCACCATCACTATCGCTCCCGCTCCGCAACAGGCCACCACGCAGCCGGCACAAGCGCCCCCTGCGGCAACGGCTTCGTCTCCCGTTCCCCCCGGGACGGCGGCACCGTTCGTCCCTGCTGCTGTCTCCCCAAGCGGCCGTCGCTTCTATGCCGTTCTCGACGCGAGCCATGGCGGCGACGACCGGGGAGTGGCGTTGGCGACTCAACTCGCCGAGAAGGACGTTACCCTCGCCATCGCGCGCCGCCTGCGCCAGGAACTAGAATCGCGCGGCATCGCGACCCTGGTGCTGCGCGACTCCGACGCGAACCTCACCTTCGATCAGCGCGCCACCCTCGCCAACACCGCGCGCGCAATGGTTTACATCAGCGTACACGCGGCGTCCAATGGCAAGGGTGTGCGGATCTACACCGCGCTCCTACCCGCGGCGGAAGAAAACAACGGCCCGTTCGTCGCGTGGAACACGGCCCAGACTCAGTACTTGACGGTCAGCCAGGCGGCCGCTCAGGGCGTCGCGTCGCAACTGCAGAAACAGCAGATTCAGGTGCGCACGCTGGCCGCGCCTCTGCGCCCGTTGAACAACATCACCGCCGCCGCAGTCGCGGTCGAGGTGGCGCCGCCGGGAAGCGACGTGATGGACTTGAACCTGGTGGCGTATCAGCAGAACGTCGCAAGCGCGGTGGCGAATGGAATCGCCGCGCTACGCGCCCAGTTGGGAGAGCCGCGATGATCCCGCGCCACCTGGTGATCGGGATGGGTGTGATGCTGGTCGCAGTGTTTGCCATGGGCATCTACGCGGGCCGCATGCGCGGCCGCGTCGCCCAGACCGCGCCCGCCGCCGACACGCGTCCAGTGGCGCCACCTCCGTCGGGTCCCACTGAGCAGGTCACGCTCTACGTTGCCTACGACGAGGCCGGAATCCTGCGCGCCGAGGCGGCGCGGATTCCGCTACCCTCGGCGCGCCAGCAGCGCGCCGAGGAGTTGCTGCGCGCCCTGCTCGAAATCTACCTGGCCAAAGATTCGCCACACCCGCTCGCTCCCGGAGCCGACGTCCGCGCGGTCTACCTGGTCGACCCCGGCCTGGCCGTCATCGACGTCAACGGCGTCTTCGCCAACGGCCACCGCTCGGGTGTGCTGGAGGAAGAACTTACCGTGACATCGATGATCCAGACGCTGAGTTCGAATATCCCCGGCATATTGCGAGTGAAGATCTTGGTGGACGGCAAGGACCGCGACACCCTGGCCGGCCACGCCGACCTCTCGGCTTTCTACGACACGGGCGCCGTGGCGCAGGCGGTGGGGCAGATGGAGTAGGGCGGTTCTTCGGTCTTGGTTGCTAGGTCTCAGGTGTCAGGTGTCAGGTCTTGGGGTTTCGAGTTTCGGGTTTCAACGCCACGAGTCTAAGACCTGAGACCCGAAACCCAAGACCTAACACCCAAGACCCAACACTCAAGACCCGACACCCGGCTTTTATTAGCTGTGGGATAACATAAGCGCTCTAGGACGCATCAGGAAGGCGCTGCAGGGCTCCGGGACGACCTAAACCTCGGCTCGTCCCCTCGCCCGCGCTCTAGCGCCTTATAAACGCAAATGACGGGCATCCTACGCGACATCTGCAACGGAATCTCGAGACTGAAATACGCCTTTTACCTGTTTTCGAAAACTTAGCTTGTAGTGAACAATTCTTGAGGCAAGACTCTGCTCCGGAGATCGGGCGAGGTTGAGATGCGAGCCCCACGGTCGACTCGGGGAGTCTGGAAATTTCACGCAGCCCAGCGTAGATGCAAGCCCTTAACCGCAGAGACGCCAAGGTCTCGCAAGGGGCGCGGAGAAAGGCCCTTAACCGCAAAGGTCGCAAAGAACGGCCGCGAAGAAGGGCGGAGAGTAGCAGCCAGGCTCGCGCAAGGCGCAGGATTGCTTGATGAGGTTTACATTGCGGTCTTTGCGAGCTTTTCTTTGCGATCTTTGCGGTTAAAGGCTTTTTCCAGCCGGCTGGCTAGTCTAGGCCCCCCACTTTTCAATCGACAACGAGCAAACGGCAATTGACAATCTCCCCATGGTCTATCGCTCCGACAATCGCACGCCGGATCAGATCCGGCCGGTAAGTATCGTCCCGGATTTCATTCGTACGGCCGAAGGGTCCGCCCTGATTGAAGTTGGCAACACGCGCGTCATCTGCACGGCGTCGGTGGAAGAAACCGTTCCGGTTTTCCTGCGCAACAGCGGAAAGGGTTGGGTTTCAAGCGAATACGGCATGCTGCCCCGTTCGACGCTGACCCGGACACCGCGCGAAGTCAGCAAGGGGCGTGCGAGCGGACGCACTCACGAGATCCAGCGGCTGATCGGTCGCTCCCTTCGCGCGGTCACCGACATGACCAAGCTTGGCGAGCGCACCATCTGGATCGATTGCGACGTAATTCAGGCCGACGGAGGCACGCGAACGGCTTCGATCACCGGAGCCTTTGTGGCGCTGGGCCTGGCGCTGGAAAAACTGGTCGAGGCCGGAACGCTGACCTCGGTGCCGCTGCGCGATTTCGTGGCCGCCATCAGCGTGGGGATTGTGGACGGCGAGGTGCTGCTCGATCTTTGCTACGAAGAAGATTCGAGGGCAGATGTGGACATGAACTTCGTGATGACCGCGGGCCGCAAGATGGTCGAAGTGCAGGCCACCGCCGAGCGCCGCGCCTTCGACGACCAGCAGTTCAACCAGATGCTGGCGCTGGCGCGCAAGGGCGTCGACGCGCTGATTGCGAAGCAACAGGCGGTGCTGAGTGCGTTGACGTTGCGACAGTAGGCAAATGGAATTTCACCAAGAACGATCGACGCTGGCTCAGGCTGGTCTGGACCTTACTGTCGTCGCGGCTTTGGTGGTCACTCTCGTATTGGGCGCAGTCCTCTCAATGTCAGCAACGGAAGAATTCTCCTTCGCGTCGCCCTCGGGATCTTTCGCTGACAAGCATTCCAGCAAAAAGCGATATACACGCTTCACGAGAGACTCCACGCTGGATACGAGCTCACCAATCAAAGCGAGGAGACCCTGTGTTTCCCACCGCCCGATCGTTGTGATTTCGCAACCAGCGGATCAGTCCCAAACGCGGACGGAACTGGGGGCGTTGATAGCGGAATTGGATGCGGAATGGAGCGCTCAAAACCGCGAGACTTGCTCGCAGAAATGGAACAGCGTTGCGTAAAACTACCTCCAAATCAGACGCTCCTTACTCAGGATTTTTCGGGATTGAATTTACTGATTTAGGAAAGTGGGATGTGGAATCAAATTTCCGTCCTCTTGAACTGAGCGGCGAAGAAAAGGCCCTCCTAAAGTCGGTCGGTTGCAGGGCAGCCTGAGCGAACAATTTCGTCTCCCTCGGTCGAGATTCAGGTCGTCGAACCTTCGCCCGAACAATGACCGCGATGACCGGACTTCCCCCGTCAACCTCTGTGTTCTCTGTCGTCGAAGTAGTACGGAGTCCAAAAACGCAGTACCGGCTTTCGCCGCTGCTTCCGCGGCGGGCAACCGCGCCTCCGTGACCATCGTCACCGCGTCGGGCTTCAGTCGCCATCTACAACTACTTGCTGTCTTATCCGCAGCGTCATTCCAGCCCAACGAATGCTGTCTCCGGGGAAGGCACATTTTTCGTTACCTCTTGTACATGGGGCCGGAGGGATCTTCTGCAAACGGAACGCTCCGCGATATTGTTCGTCCGAGTGCTTCGCGACTATCGAGCAGCTGGAAAATTTCGTCTTCATGCTTTCGTGGTGATGCCCGATCACTTCCATCTCCTCATCACCGTCGGTTCGGACATGATCATCGAGCGGGCTATCCAGCTTGCTAAAGGCGGTTTTGCGTTTCGAGCAGGTAAGGAATTGGGTGTGAAAGCTCCCATCTGGCAGAAGGTTTTTCCGAAGTCCGGGTTCTCGATTCGGAGACGTTTAAGAACCAACGAGAGTACCTCCACAACGATCTAAGTGGTGGCGAAATTAGCGGCCAGCGCGGACGCATATTCTTACTCATCGGCCAGCGATCCTTCGGAGTTGGACCCGCCCCCTGCGCGGTTGCAGGGTCTCACTTCCAGCGGCTGAAGCCGCATCGATGGACAAACTCGTGACGGCGCGCCTGCAAGCGCGCCCTAATACGAACCGGAACCCCAGCCGAACCAGCGGCGAGGGCCGCGTTGAAATTCCCCGACTGGCACCGAAGGTCGGGGAATGCGCGTTGAACGAAATCCGGACGGTCGTTGAAAAAAATCGCCAGGCCGGAGCTGCCGCCGACGAACACGGGGTCCTTCGACTGCGTTCGGGTGGCGCCTCGCTGCGCTCAAGGATGACGAAGTTAAAGTTAGAGTTGTCCGCAAATGGCGAGGGCGCGTTCAACCCGACGCCCCTCGTTTCATAACGTAGAGAAGCAAAGGGCAAAGCAGATTCCTCCGCCCTCCGCTGCGCTCGGCGTCGGAATGACAAGGAGAGGAGGGTGCGGTCTGGGCGACGCCCTGCTCGCAAACTGAAATAACGTTCAGACATCACACTCCCGTTCCCCACCCCCGTATTACAATGAGAGGCCGCCCAAAACAGTGCCGAGGGCGGAGTGATCTGTGCCAATGTCGCACTCATTTTTTGGAGGAAAGAACTATGAAGCTCACCCCTGGAAAGCTGGCCGGCCTTAAGAAAGTTTCTAACGACCGCGGCGTTATTGCCGCCGCTGCCATGGATCAGCGCGGCTCCCTGCAGAAGTCTCTCGCAAAAGAAAAAGGCGGCGATGTAACCGACGCCATGATGTCCGAGTTCAAGACTCTGGTCACCGAAGTGCTGACCCCGCATGCCAGCGCCATCCTGCTCGACCCCGAGTGGGGACTGCCGGCCTCGAAGCGCCGTGCGCGCAACGCCGGCCTGCTGCTTGCCTATGAGAAGACCGGATACGACAAGACTGGGCCCGGCCGCCTGGGCGACCTGCTGGACCACTGGTCGGCCCGGCGCCTGAAGGAAGCGGGCGCGGATTGCGTCAAGATTCTGCTCTACTACACGCCGTTCGATCCCAAGGATGTGAACGACAAGAAGCACGCCTGGGTGGAGCGCATCGGCGACGAGTGTCGCGCCAACGATATCCCGTACTTCCTTGAGTTCGTTGGTTACGAAGAAGGCGCGGACGAGAAAGGCCTGGAATACGCGAGGAAGAAACCACAGATCGTCACCGAGAGCATGCGCGAGTTCAGCAAGGATCGCTACGGCGTCGACGTGCTCAAGGTCGAAGTGCCGGTGAATCTGAAGTTCGTCGAGGGCACGAAG
>Ga0307479_10005718_pt1 | contig 11375 bp, 8 predicted proteins | sample atmos_gasesECM4C_FD_203743 | JGI IMG/M metagenome (GOLD analysis project Ga0307479, IMG submission 203743) | Hardwood forest soil microbial communities from Morgan-Monroe State Forest, Indiana, United States - atmos_gasesECM4C_515 | ecosystem: Environmental > Terrestrial > Soil > Temperate... | reverse complement strand
GGTCGTGTAGCGTGGCATCCACAACGCCGGCCGGCACCATGAGCCAAACGGCGCGAGGCTTCGAGAGTTTCTTTATGAAGTCGTCGAGAGAGGAAGATCCCATGGAGCCCTCGGCGGCGAGCTGCTTCACGGAATCGGCGCTGCGGTCGTAGACAACGCATTGGTGCCCGTTTTTTTGCAGGCGGCGCACCATGTTGGCGCCCATCCTGCCGAGACCGATCATGCCGAGCTGCATTCGTTTGCTCCTATTGCGAAGTTGAGTTCTGGTGTTGCCGGTCGCGCCAAAGCCCCCTCTACGTTGCGCTTTGCCCCTGTTTACCGCTGGATAGCGGCGGCCAGACCGCCGCACTCCAAAAAAATCACGCTAACGCTTTCTGCATTGCTTTGGCTAGTTTCGCCAAATCCGTTTTTACGTTTTTCCCGATGTGCACGCGAAGCGCTCGACGGCCGCGTTCCGCTAAGACCGCGAAATCCCCTCGCGCCTGAGCCGCCTTCACCACGCCAAACGTGTACTTCTGGCCCGGTACCGGGAAATCGATTTTATCGTCGCAGGTGATTTGCAGAAAGATGCCAGTGTCGGGGCCGCCTTTGTAAGCTTGACCGGTGGAGTGCAAAAAACGCGGCCCGAAGCCGAGGACGGTAGCCACTTTCTTAACGTCGCGAACGTTGTGCCGGATTACCTGCAGCGCGCCTTCATTCGCTTCGTTCATGGTGATGTAGCCGAGCACACCAAAGTAGTCGCCCGCACGGATGCGATCGAGATGCAGTTTCATGAGGTCGAGAAGCGTCGCGGCGCCGCTCAGAGCCGCCATGTTCTTGGGGTCGGCGTAAAATTTGAGCCCTTCCGCTTCGAAGAAGGGCGATTCCGAAGGAAGCTTGCCGGTGGATTCGTATTCGCTGGTCAGCTTTCTCGTTTCGATCTTGCTGGCTTCCACGTCCGGCTGGTTGAAGGCGTTGATGCCGATGATGGCCCCGGCAACAGCCGTAGCGATCTCCCAACGGAAAAATTCCTGCCCCAGGTTGTGCGTATTTTTCACGGAGATGCGCACGACCGGCAGACCGTCTTTTTCCAGCGCAGCCACCGCGGCGTCTTGCTTCTTGTCCGGCTTGGTTTCAAGGCGAAGATACGCGAAGACGCGATCATTGCCGTAGGCCGCCGGTTTAGCAAGTTTTTCGCGATCGACCGGGACGATGCCTTTGCCTTGTTTTCCTGTCGATTCCGCGAGCAGTTGCTCCAGCCACGCGCCAAGATCAGAAATGCCGGGAGACGAAATGATCGTGACTTTATCGGCGCCCTGATTCGCCGCGGTGCCAAGAATCGCCCCGAGCACCACACCAGGATTCTTGTCCGCGGCGACGCTCGCACCGCAAGCCTTCACCATTTCCTGCGTGTTCTTGAGAAATTTCGCAACGTCGAGCCCCATGACAGCCGCGGGGATCATTCCAAAATTGGACAGCGCCGAATAGCGTCCGCCAATGCTGGGCACGCCAAAAAAGATGTGCCGGAACTTATCGGCTTCAGCGACTTGTTGCATTTTGGAGCCGGGATCGGTGATGGCAATGAATCGGTTGCCCACTTCCTTCGCACCGACCTTCTTCTTGATCTGCTCGAAAAAATACCGTTTGTAGATGTTAGGTTCGAGCGTGCTCCCGGATTTGCTGGACACAATGCAGATCGTGCTCTTGAGATCGACCTGAGTCTCGATGGCTTTGATCTGCGCGGGATCGGTGGAATCCAGCACGTGCAGCGCGGGGAAGCCCTTGATCTTGCCGAAAGTCATGCGCAGGACTTCGGGACAAAGGCTGGACCCGCCCATGCCCAGCAGCAGCGCATGCTTAAACTTGGCCTTCTTTACATCCGTAGCAATTTTCTTAAAGACGTCGAGTTGCGCAAGCTGCTTTTCGGTGATGTCTAGCCAGCCCAGCCACTGTCCTTCGTCGCTGCCGGTCCAGACGGTGGCGTCGCGCTGCCACAAGCGTCGAACCTTGTCATTCTTTTGCCAATCATCAAGATAAGTTTTGACCAGCGCGTCAACTTTCTCCGGCAGCATGTAGAGCTGGGAGTTTAGGCTCACGCACTTACGCCGGCGGTCTTGCCGGTGGCCTCCAGCAATTGCCTGAACGCATCGGCGAAAAGCTTCACGCCGTCTACAACAAGCTTGTCGGTGACCTCCTTCATGGAGACTCCGGCTTTCTCGAGCGCGAGCATGGTCTTGGCGGCATCGTCGAGATTTTCCGTCAGGCTTGCGCGCACCCGGCCGTGGTCGCGGAAAGCGTCAAAGGTCGCGGGAGGAATGGTGTCCACGGTATCCGCGCCGATGAGCTCTTCGACGTAAAGCACGTCACGGTATTTTGGATTCTTGGTGCTCGTGCTGGCCCACAGTAGCCTTTGCGTCTGTGCGCCTTTAGCCGCGAGCGCTTTCCAACGCGGCCCGCCATAAATCTCGTGATATTTGTGATAAGTCAGTTTGGCGTTGGCGATGGCGACTTTTCCCTGGAGGCCGGTCAGAAGCGCTCGGCGATTGGCATCAGTTTCGGTCTTCAGCTTCGCATGGATCTGGCTGTCGATGAGCGTATCGATGCGGCTGACGAAGAAGCTGGCCACGCTCGCTATGTGGCTAATGTCCTGGCCCTTCTTCGCGCGCGCTTCCAACGCCTGCAGGAAGGCCTCGGCAACGTCCTCATAGACCCACTGCGCAAACAGCAGCGTGATATTGATATTGATGCCTTCTTCCAGCAGCGTGCGAATGGCGGGCAGGCCTTCCTTCGTGCCCGGGATCTTGATCATCACGTTTTCGCGGCCCACGTTTTTCCACAGTCGGCGCGCTTCGTCGATCGAACCCTGCGTGTCGTTGGCCAGCAGCGGCGAAACTTCCAGGCTGACATAGCCGTCCCGCCGCTTGGTCTGCTGATACACGGGCTTGAAAATGTCGGTGGCATCCTGCACGTCGCGGATAGCGATCTTTTCATACACGCCCTTGGCGTCCAGCTTCTTGGCGTCCGGCGATTCCAGAATGTCCGCGTATTCCTTGCTGCCAGTGATGGCCTTCTCGAAAATGGTAGGGTTGGATGTCATTCCCATCAGGCCGTCTTCCTGAATCAATTTCTTGAGCGTGCCGCTGGTAAGCAGGTCGCGGCGGACGTAGTCCATCCAAGGCGATTGCCCGTATTCCAGCAAGCCCTTGAGCGGGTTGGCGCCTTTTGCTCCGAGGTTCGGAAGCGCTGTTGTGGTTGTCATGACGTTCTCCTTTGCTGCGAAACTCCTCGAACCTTTATTGTACGCCGCTCATGCCCGCAATCGCTCGCTCCAGCCGTTCCGCGTCCGGACATATTCGTTAGAGGCTCATTCAGCGCACCAGCGCATTTTGCAACACGCTGGCCAGCCTAAGCCCTGCCTGCGGATGCAGTTCCTCCGCCGCAGTACTTGGCTTCGATGGCTTTCACTTTGCCAAGCCGCCGGACGTGCCGCTCTTCATTCGTGAACTTGGCCCCAAGGAAAGCCTTCACCAAATCCTGCGCCAGCATAACTCCTACTACGCGAGAACCGAGCACGAGGATGTTGATGTCGTCGTGCTCCACCCCTTGGTGTGCCGAATAAGTGTCGTGGCACATGCCGGCGCGAACGCCAGGAATCTTGTTGGCGGCAACGCTGACTCCCACGCCACTGCCGCAGATGAGCAAGCCGCGCTCCGCTTTTTTGTCCACCACCGCGCGGCCCACCGCCTCGGCGAAATCCGGATAGTCCGAGGGATTTTCGTTGAACGCGCCCACGTCCAGCACCTCATGGCCTAGCGAGCGCAGCAAGTCCCCGATATTGACTTTTAATTGAAAGCCCGCGTGATCCGATCCAATCACCAGTTTCATCTGCCGCTCACTTTCCCAGAACTTCTTTGGCCGCCGCTACGACGTTCTCCGGCAAGAAGCCGAACTTCTTGAGCAAATCCTTCAAAGGCGCGGAAGCGCCAAAGGTATGCATGCCAATCATCTTGCCCTTGGGCCCGACGTAGCGTTCCCATCCAGTCGTCGCCGCCATTTCCACGGACACGCGCGCCGTAATCCCCGAAGGCAACACGCTTTCGCGATAAGCAGCATCTTGCTTTTCAAAGAGTTGCCAGGAGGGCATGCTCACCACGCGCGCTTTGATTCCTTCGGCTTTCAGCTTTTCGTAAGCGGCCATGCACAGCTGCACTTCACTTCCCGTAGCCATCAGAATTACATCGGGCTTGCCGTTTGCGGCGTCTGCGAGAACGTAGGCTCCCCTGGCGACGCCGGACGCCGGCCCACATTTGCTGCGGTCGAAGGTGGGCAGCGCTTGGCGAGTCAGCACGAGCGTGGCCGGGCTGTGCCGAAGCTGCATAATGACTCTGTAAGCCTCCACAACTTCGTTGGCATCGCCGGGCCGCAGCACGATCATGTTGGGCATGGCGCGAAGCCCGGCAAGCTGCTCGATGGGCTGGTGTGTTGGACCGTCTTCGCCAAGGCCGATGGAATCGTGCGTAAAGATAAAGATAGACGGCGTCTCCATCAGCGCCGCGAGTCGCATGCTCGGGCGCATGTAGTCGCTGAAGTTGAAGAAGGTCGCGCTGTAGGCACGCAAGCGAGAAACGCTCAAGCCGTTGACCGCCGCGCCCATCCCGTGTTCGCGCACCCCGAAATGCAAATTGCGGCCGCGACGTTCGTTCGCGTAAAAGTCTCCCGCGCCCTCGAACGTCAAGTTGGTTTTATTGGAGTGCGCCAAGTCCGCGGAGCCGCCGATCAGCCAGGGAATATTCTTAGCCAGCGCGTTCAGCACTTTGCCGGAAGATTCGCGCGTGGCCATGCCCTTGGCGTCCGCGGGGAAGCTGGGCAAATCCTTGTCCCAGCCATCGGGCAATTGGAAATTTTGCATGCGCTGAAGCTGATCGGCGAGCTGCGGAAATTGCTTCTTGTACTCGTCGAATTTCACGGTCCAAGCGGCGCGAGCTTCCGCTCCGCGCTTGCCGATGCCGTTCTTGAAATGGTCGTAGATGCCGTCGGGAACCAGGAACTTGGCATCCTCTGGCCAGCCGTAGTTGCGCTTCACGAGCTTGACTTCCGCTTCGCCGAGCGGTTCGCCGTGCGAGTCAGAGGAGTCCTGCTTGTTGGGCGAGCCATAGCCAATGTGCGAGTCGACGACGATCAGCGTCGGGCGGTCGGTCGTCTTTAGGAAAGTGTTATACGCGCGACCAAGCATGTCCAGGTCGTTAGCATCCGCGACGCGCGTGACGTTCCAGCCCAGGCCCACAAACCGCGTCATCACGTCTTCGCTGAAGGACCACGCCGCGGGGCCATCCAACGTGACGTGGTTATGGTCGTAAATCCAGCACAGATTCGACAGCCCCAGATGCCCGGCGAGAGAAGCGGCTTCGCACGCCACGCCCTCCATCATGTCGCCGTCTCCGCACATGGCGTAAACGTTGAAATCGAAAAGCTCGAATCCGGGCCGATTGTAATTCGCGCCCAGCCATTTGCTGGCGATGGCAATGCCCACGCTGTTCCCGCAGCCTTGCCCGAGCGGCCCGGTAGTGGTCTCGACGCCCGCGGTCAAGTGCGATTCCGGATGCCCGGGAGTCTTGCTGTCGATCTGCCGAAAGCGCTTGATCTCGTCCATCGGCAGCGAAGGTTTGTCGAGCACTATGCCGTCGGGAGAAACGTCGCGCACGCCGGTAAGATGCAGCATAGCGTAAAGCAGCATGGAAGCGTGGCCATTGGAGAGCACGAAGCGATCGCGATTCGGCCAAACAGGATCGGCGGGGTCATAGCGCAAAAAACGCTGCCACAACGCGTAAGCGACGGGCGCAAGCCCCATCGGCGCGCCAGGATGCCCGGAGTTCGCCTGCTGCACCGCGTCGATAGCCAGCGTGCGAATCGTATTGATGCTGAGCAGGTCGAGGTCTACTTGCGTTTTCGGCTGACTCACAGTAGCTCCCCGGCGGGTAGGAAGCACACCCGCCGCGCATTGACAGGACTTAGATGCCCGGGGGCGCACACCGGGTAGGGTATTTTATGCTAAAACGAAGTGACTCGCATCCACGTGAAACCCCAGGAATCCCAAGGCTAGCCACTCTCCAGTTCCCTCGCCGCCCACGGCCCTCGGAAGGAGAGGGGTTTCTCAACCTATCGCGACCCCCAGCGGTAGTCAATTCGGTCGGCGCTCTGGAAGAGCTTTGTCACATCGTGTCCCCCTGGTAGATTTTGAGTGTGTGAGTGAGAAGAGGCGGAAGGTGATGGCCGCCCGGCCGGGGGGAGAGCCGGGCGGCGCGCCGCGGCTAGAATCTTGCCGCCATGGCCACCGCCGTCCCGTACTTCGATTTGGTGCACGGCTCTGGTCATTGTCGTGTGCCGAAATCCGATAGTGTTTCGGCTCTGGCGGAAAGAAAACCCTCGCGTCATGTCGAGGAGCGAAAGTTACCAATTTCGGTAAATCGAGTTCGTTAGTGTGCAGAGTGTTGCACATTGGGCAGCAGTCGCGGATCCCTAACTGTCAACCATCGTAGTATATGTTGCGTTCTTCTGCGCAGTTACAGTCAATTGCTCGAAACCTAAACTTCGGAGCTTAGATTGCTCCTCTTCCGTTTAATTCTTCGGTCGCGAAGAGGGCCAGCACCTCAATCAGGAGGCTACAAGATGAAGAAAACGAGCGTATACGTGTTTACATTGGGCTTATTGGGCTTATTGGCGGCGTTGCCCGCTGCCGCCCAGGTAGTAGATAGCGGGACGCTAAACTTTCAGACCAGCGGCCAGAGTATGTGGGGTTCCGGTAGCGCTTTTAATTTCAGTGCTAGCCCAACCCTTTTCGACCTTAATCTTAACGGGAGCACTACGGCCGGGATCGGCAGTACCGGGGGTTGCCCGTTCTGCCTAGGGGCGAGCCTTACTGCGTCTACCAGCGGTGATTTCGGGCTCGGTGCAAATGTGAATGTGAATGGCGGTACGGTCGACGCCACCGTGCCAGTGGATGTAACGATTGGGTTTCCTGGCAGCTTGGTGGCACCCAGCACGCCGATTAACTTAACCTCCTCAGCGCTTTTTGGAACTGGGTCGCTGACAACGGCTTCTCCCAGTATCCAGGCGTCGGCGAACACCTTTGGTAGCATAGGCGCCAGCCTGAGTGGTACGGCGTGCGCGGTTGCCTGCACGTCGGGCACGATCGTTTCCGTCGGTCCCCTCAATTTGGGCACGACGCTTTTCTCGATCGACAGCAAAACGACTCCGCCGCAAACAATTAGCCTGTTTCCAGGCGTTGACCTGAATGTCGGCCTTCCATTCGTCGCTACGTCTGGGACCGGTGGTCCGGCACCTTTCCCGCCACCGCTCTCGATCTCTGCGAGCGGCGGACCCTCCAATTTCTTGGGCGTCAATGCCAACCTGACTAATCTGCTTACGTCGGCTCTAGGGCTTCCGCCGCTTAGCGGCAGTGGGAGCTTGGGTCCCCTGAACGCGAGCTACAACATTCTGACTGTCTCGGCGGGACTTAACCTCGGCGCAACCCAGGCCTTCAATCTTTCCGCCACGCCATTGGTTGCTTACAAGGTCGTGGAGGTAGGGGCAGGCGGAACGAATTTCACCACATCAGCGATGCCGGTGGGGACCCCGTTCAACTTCTCACTCCTTGGCGGCGTCAGTGCATTCATCACGCCTGAATACTTCTTGTCGGCGGATCTCATGAACAACACAGGTTTGGCTCTTTCCGCAAGCGCCGGTCTCTCGGCATTAGGGGCCTCGTTAGGCGTGAGCGGATTAGGCAGCTTCTCAATCGGACCTGTTATCAATCTCAGCCAAAACTTCCCGATTACCAGTCTCAGCGTGTACGACAACACATTTGGTCTCGGTGGCTGGAACATGTTCGAGGGGAAAACCTTCGAGATTACAGCAACCCCGGAACCTGGGACACTGCTCCTGCTCGGCAGCGGGGCCTTGGCTTTGGCGCGTGGTCTGCGGCGCCGCAGCGCAAAGGCCTAACCTATTAACTTGAGTCAAAAAAGCCCACGGCGAGTCTCGCACTCACCGTGGGCTTTTTATCGGCGTTATTCAGCGCGGTAGTGAGGATCACCATGAAGCTCAAGGTGGATGATTCTGGTTGCGGGCTTGCAATCCTGCCCCGCAAGGTGATAAGAAAAGGCACTCAGATGGTTGCCAGGTTGACAGTCCGGGCCTTACTAGCTCCAGCCCTCGCGGTAGCGTTGTCGGGCTGCCAGTTGGCGACGCAGAAGGAGGCTCCGGGTGATATTCCCGAATATGGGAAACTCGAAGCGTCCGAGTCGGATTATCGAGCCGTCCTGATGAGCAACAATATGGTGCTGTTTGGAAAATTACACGGTCTCGGCACACCCTTCCCGGTAATGACGGATGTGTATTACGTGCAGACTGTCGAAGACCCCGCTACGAAGAAACCGACGAACGTCCTAATCAAGCGAGGCAAGGAGTGGCACGCGCCCGACCGAACGGTCCTGAACGCCAGCCAGATTGTCTTGATCGAACCCGTGACCAAGGATTCCAAGGTCATGCAGGTCATCACTGAGGCGGAAAAGCAGAAATAGCCGCCCCTCTCCTCGGGCCTTGCTGCTCTCTTCTCAACCTATCGCGACCCCCAAGCCATTGTCAATTTAGAGTCGCCCGTGTCGTCGCGCGTGCCCAATGGAGATCGTCATTTCCTCATTGTTTTGAGTAGAGACCGCACGCGCGCCGCGTCGCTCTTTGGGAGCCAGTCGCCGGGCCTCAAGCAAGTGTATGCATTCACTTCCGTGCCTTCCAGCAGCGCTACGGGCGCCCCGGAAACCTCATCCTTCTTCAAGAAAAAGAGCCCCTCTTGATTTTTCTCGAATTTTGGAGCGTGTGCCCAAGCCACGTCATTACATTGAGGAAATCGGACCACGAGCTTGTTCTTCTTCGGTTTCGGGCCCTTGAGGACTGACTCAATTTTAATCACAGCGTCATGCCAGTCCGGATCGTGTTCCGTAACGCGATGAGGCACGGAAGCAGCGTCACGTACTGTCCATGGGCGAACCTCCGTGACCTTTGCGATGACCACGAAGTCCGCCGAAGCGAGTCGCTGCTTCAGTTCCTGATCACTGATCTGCTCCTCAATCTGTCCGATTGCCCTTTCGTTCACGCCGGCTCTCCCCGGCTTTCCGCCGCTGGACGTCGTCTCATGACTCAATTCCTTCACCGCAACCCCTGCGCCAAACATCCAGCCGTCTGTATAAAACGTGACCTCCATGCCAGGCCGAAAAGCACTTGGGTCTTTCACCTCAACCGTGACGTTGTCGCCTTTCTTCAACGAAACAGCCGCGGGCTTTTTCAGGATAAACTCGACGCGAACGACAATGGTTTGCGCCGATTTCGGAACATCAGCAAACGAGGTGGCCCCGAGTTGGCTGACTGTGCCGGCAAATATAATGCTCGATTGTTGCACCAGGGCCGCCTGGCTCCCCATCCCTTGCGGGAATGCCACGGCCGCGGGTGCTATCAGGGTGACCCACAGGATGCTGCAAAACAAAAATCGCGAATGATTCATGGGCCCCTCTTCCCTCCTCGCGGTGGCGGAAATGCTCTTTACGGGATCACAGCAGCACTGAAGTAAAACGGATCGATGGAAATAGGCACGGGGTTGCCCGACCCGTCCGTCAGCCTCTTCTTACTGAAATCCGCTGCCCGTTGGTAGGTCACACCCTGCGGGAAATTACCCAGGTCCGGCGTATTGTTGGCGCAAAAAACGCCGCGGAACTCATTCCCGACAGAAAGCAAATAGTCGTAGTCCCCCAGATACGGCAAGAACTGTTCGGTCGGCGCATCCGCCGGGACGCTCGCGAGAACTACGTCTTGAACCGTTGCGAAGCCATTGTGCGATTGCACTACATGCGTGACCCACCGGTTGCCGGTGAATTGCTGGTAAAGAAGGCCGGCCACGCCATTGTTGGCCACGGCCAGCGCGATGTTCGTCGCATTTCTAACAGTCGTGTTGGGTAAGTCCGTGGCCGACCACGTCGCCCCTCGATCGGTGGATCTCCTCACGTGGAGCGTGTATATGTCTCCCTTGCTCCCGTGGTCTGCCCAGCCCACATACACCGTAGAGCTATTGTTGGGGTCCACAGCTATGGACAGCGTAGAACCGATTCGTTCCTGCCCCAGTGTGGGCAAATTCGACCACGGAATAGCAACTCCTTTGACCACCAGCCGCCCCGGCAAATTGTCCGACGGGTCTTTCAATGCTTGGAAGGGATTCGGCCCCGTCGCTCCCGTGTCATCCCGCACTACGACGACGTCGCTCGTCGCCGTCTTCCCGTCAAACCTGCGCCAACCGAAAAAGGCTGCGTAGACGGTGCTGTCTCCGGCCACAGCCGGACGGACCGACGGTCCGTCCTGTCCCATTGTATTGCGCGCTTCGATCGCAATGGATTTGTACGTAGCTCCGCCGTCCACAGACACGTCCACCGTTGCCGTGTGCCCGCCGGACTGATTGAAGTCATTGACGCCCACGTAGATGCGATCGCCACTGGAAACGCCCAGGGCGCGCACGAATGGTTGGTCCACGTCGGTCCGCTTGGACTGTACGTTCATGGTTGTGCTGGAGCCGACGTCGTTCGTTTCCGACTCATTGAGCGTTATGGCTGTGCTGCAAGCCAGCGTCCCCGCGTGCAGATCACCGCGCGGATGGTTTTCACCCGTTGCCATGGCGTGCGTTATGTCGCAAGTTACCCTCTGCACGGGAGTGATCGCATTCAGAACCCACGTATTTCCGCCATCCTGAGAGACATACACTGGGGCGTTCCCCGTGTTGGAAAACGGGTTGGGAGTGAACGCCGAGGCCACCATGACCTGCGGGTTGGCTGTCTGGATAGCCAGGAAAGGTTCGCTGTCCTGATTCGTTTCTCCGCTCAGGCTCGCCGGGATGAGATCCACAACCTTCACCTGAGAAGAAGCAGGACTGGCAGGTGCAGTGACTTCGGCCCCGAGTTTGGCAACGACCGCGGATTGCCCCCGGACGGACACTGTCCAGGCTATTAGAGCGAGCGTGCCAAACGCCAAAATGCGCTTCCCGGACACAGTGAGGATGGTCATTGCGGAATTCTCCCCGGTAGTGGTTTCCCCACTCGCGGCCGCACTTTATTCCCAGTGGGGGGGTACGCCGGCAGGGGAGCCAGGTTGCGCGTGTCAGGCATACTTTCCTAACAGCTTCTTGAGCTCTGGGTTCGTAACATACACCCGCCCTTCCGAATATTCAATGTCGCTTCCGCCCCATTTTTTCTTTAGGAGGTGGGAGCTAAGCCCCGGCCTGCGTAACTCTCGCGCCTCCAACAACTTGCCAATCCGTTCGAACGAGTAACTCGTCCACCATATATTTCTCTTGACAACAT
>Ga0307479_10005717_pt1 | contig 11376 bp, 12 predicted proteins | sample atmos_gasesECM4C_FD_203743 | JGI IMG/M metagenome (GOLD analysis project Ga0307479, IMG submission 203743) | Hardwood forest soil microbial communities from Morgan-Monroe State Forest, Indiana, United States - atmos_gasesECM4C_515 | ecosystem: Environmental > Terrestrial > Soil > Temperate... | reverse complement strand
GAATTCAAGAAGTAATTTTTCCTCAGGATGGGTTGTTGTCTTGGCGGACGGCTACCTGCCAGCTTACAATCGAAGCGTAAAATGAATTCACGCTCACGCTGGCGGTCGAGGTTGGCTCTGTGCGCCTTGCTGTCGTTGACGGCGACCACTTTGGGTGACGCGCGTCCGCAGGCCCAGAAGACCGAAACTAATCCATGGACACCCGCGGATGCGATTGAGCCTGGTGTATTGGCAGACGAACTCGCGCATGAAGGTGGAAGCGCGCATGCCACGATCCTTTACGTCGGCTTTACGCCCCTTTTCGAGGGGGGCCACATTTCAGGCGCCGTGTTTCACGGCACGGCTTCCAGCGCGCAAGGCTTGGCGGATCTGAAAAAATGGGCCGCCGCGCAACCTCATAACACGAGTCTCTTCATCTATTGTGGATGCTGCCCTTTCGGGTATTGCCCTAACATTCGACCGGCCTTCGTGGCCCTGCATAGCATGGGCTTTACGCATTTGCGCGTATTGGTGATGCCGAACAGCTTTGCAACCGATTGGGTCGATAAGGGCTACCCGGTCGAAAAAGGGCACAAGTAAAACCGATTTGCTTTATCGATCGACGAAAATTCAGTAACAACGTTGAAGAAATTAGTAACGTAAAAGAATCAGGTACGCGCCAGAATCGAACGTCCCTCAGCTGAAGCCGGTCCTACGCGAGGCTAATGGCGCGACTGAAGTCGTGCCCTCCCAAAACCTGGGACGCGCTAAAGCGCGCCCCTACATTTGCCTCGGCGACGAGTTGCGACTATCTACTTGTGGCCCGAGCGGCTTGGGGAGTTCCCCTTCGTCGATGGAACTCGATGCGGAAACATTCTGCCGCATCTCTTTGGCTTCTTTCAGGTGATCCTGCAAGGTTGGCAGAGTCTGTGTGGCGAAATCTTTGATGGCTGGGTTCTTTCCACCGCTGGCTTCCTTGTTGAAGTCGGCGATGTCTTCCTGGTGATCTTTGACCATGTCGCGGGCATAGGCTCGGTCGAACGCGGCGCCCGACAACTTGGAAAGCGAATCATACGTGGCCTTATCCTTCGCGCTGATCTCCCCGGGAAGGGTAATGTTTTCCTCCGCTGCCGCGCGCTTTAGCTCGTCGCCGGCCTTCGTGTGGTCTTGCACCATGTGCTGGCCGAATTTTTTCACCGAGTCGCTGGTTCCCTTTTCTTGCGCCAGCTTTCCGAGCTTTACTTCGGCCATACCGCCTTGCGCGGCCTTTTTGGCGAATTGGGCGTCGCTCACCGCCGCATGGGCTGGCTTTTGTGCGCTTTCCTGGTGCGCCAAGACCGCCCAGCATCCCAAGAAAGTGCAGAACGTCGTTACTGCAGCCACGTAAGCTCCCTTCATCAGCGGACTGTTGAGATTTCTCATGTGATCCTCCAAACGCATTCCTGAGCGTGTAGACACAGTAGGAGCGGCCTGCTGCGATCACAATCCGGTCTTAGCTGTAGAGTTGCGTAGGGGGAGTTGTAGCGCACTGCAGGACAAGAGCTTAGCTGACAACGTCCCACGGAGAGCTAATCGCGAAGAGCGGTTAGTTTTTGCGCAGCACCAAACAGCTGGCAAGCATGTCGTGCAGCGCCTGGCGCTTCTCCGTTAACCCGGCCATAGCGTACCCGATGCCCAGGGGAATAAAACTCGTCACAATTTTGCCGAAGTGGCGGCCCGATGCGCGCGCGAAGGTAACCCTTTCGCCGGCCATATCCGTCACGATCAAGCCGAGCGCCTTCTTGCCGGCGGAGCCCTGCCATTCCGAGCATTCGAGTAGAGCGTTATAGAGCCACGTCCCACCGACGCCCAAAAGGACGCAGAACCAAATGAACAGCAGGAATATGGGAGGCGGCCCGTTTGCAAACGGATTATCCGTATCTCGAGGAATTCTCGCGAATATTCCGCCGAGACCCATGGCCATGGCCGCACCGATTACGATGGGAACGGCGAAAATGCCCAATATGATTGCGTCGATCAAATAGGCCAGGACGCGCAGCCAGAATCCCGCATAGGCCACCGTCATTGCGGGGGCAATTGTTGGGCCAACCGCGACGACAGGAGGGACGATAGGAGGAAGGCCAGTCGCTACCACGGGCGCGGTGGCCGTCGCCGATGTTGGCACGAGCCCACTGGATTGGCGGCATTGACTGCAAAAGGTAGAGCCATCCGCGATCACGCTTCCACACTTCGAACAGTACACGGCGTATCCTCCCAAGTGCAGTCTCGCGGTTCAGGGGCAGCGGCATCGTACGTCGTGCAGTGCTACCGGTCAATACGCAGGGCGCCTGGCAGATGTTCGGTTTGGCCAATGTCTCGGCACCTGATATTCTTCCGCCCCAACAACAATTCCGGAGGCGTTCGCGGTGCGACAAAAAACATTCCTTCTTGTTTTTGGAGCGACGATCGTGTTCCTCGCGGTCGCGGCGCTGGCGCAACAATCATCGGCGCAACCATCGCCGGCGAAACATTTTGACGGCAATTCCTGGTGGGAGCACGTGAAGTTTCTGGCCGATGACAAGCTGGAAGGACGGGAAACTGGCAGCGAGGGTCTGCGAACGGCGGACGCTTACATCGTTGATCAACTCACCAAGGCCGGTCTGCAGCCAGCGGGCGTTAATGGATTCTACCAGCCGGTGAAATTCGTTTCGCGCGAAATCCTCGAGAAAGATTCGTCGGCGGCTCTGGTATTTGCAGGCAAGGTGGAACCGCTCGTTCTTGGCGACGATGCTTATTTCAACACGCGCTTTGATCTCGCATCGGAAGAGATTTCGGCGCCGCTGGTGTTCGCCGGCTACGGCTTGAAGATCCCGGAGATGAACTACGACGACCTCGCGGGGTTCGACCTTAAGGGCAAAATCGTTGTGTATTTGGCAGGTTCCACGGCGGAAACTCCTACCGCGCTTTCCGCTCACAACCAGACGATCGGCGAACGGTGGAAGTCTCTGCGGCAGGCGGGCGTTATCGGTGTCGTGGGAATACCGAATCCAGCTTCGATGGATATACCGTGGTCGCGCATGTCTGTGAACCGCGCGCATCCCTCGATGGATCTGGTTGGAGAAGAGTTCAACGAAACCGCCGGCCTCAAGACTTCCCTGACGTTTAACCCTGCACAAGCCGAGAAACTCTTCACCGGATCGGGCCACACGTTTGCCGAAATCGCGGAGCTCGGCAAAGATCGCAAGCCGCTGCCGCGCTTTCCTCTCAGTGTTTCGCTGAGATGCCATGCGGTCCTGAGATCCACTCCCGTGGAGTCCGCGAATGTGGTCGCGAACCTGCCCGGCAGCGATCCCGTGCTGAAGAACGAATACGTCGTTCTGTCGGCGCATGTGGATCATGTTGGCATCGGCGCGCCGATCAACGGCGATCGCATTTACAACGGAGCGATGGACAATGCTGCGGGCACGGCCGCGCTGCTGGACATTGGCGCGTCGTGGCAAGCGAAGGAAGCGCATCCTCGGCGGTCGATCCTGTTTGTGTTTGTCACTGCGGAAGAAAAAGGTCTACTGGGGTCGAAGTATTTCGCCGCTCATCCCACCGTACCCGCCAAATCCATGATCGCCGACGTGAACATCGACATGTTTCTGCCGATCATTCCGCTGAAAGTGCTAAAGGTGCAGGGACTGGCGGAATCGGACCTTGGCGATCGCGCTCGCGAAGCCGCTCAGGCATTCGGCGTGCGCGCGCAGGCCGACCCGCAGCCTTTACGCAACGCCTTCATTCGCAGCGATCAGTACAATTTCATACGCCACGGCATTCCCGCGGTCAAACTCGACGTGGGCTACGATCCTGGGTCGCCCGATGAACAAATCTTCAAGGATTGGCTCAGCACTCGCTACCACGCGCCTTCGGACGATCTGGCACAGCCTGTCGATCGTGCCACCGCCGCAACCTACGAAGACGTGGTTCGGCACCTGCTAGTTTCCATAGCCGATACCGAGGCTCGCCCCCGATGGAAGCCCGACTCCTTCTTCCGCCGGTACGCCACCGCAAGCAACTGAAGAACGGAAAACGCTTTAACACAGAGGGCACGGAGGTCGGAGCACACAGGGCACGGAGAGTTGCGCGATCCCGAGGAGTTGCCCGCGCCTAAGAATTTTGCCTTTTCAGTTCTAGTCGTCAGCCCAACCACTGAGGGTTGTGCCCAGTCCCATCAAAATTGTCCGTCGTCTTATATCCCTCGAACTTGCCGTCTCGGGCGGGATCGGCGGTCTTTGCAAGTAGCTCTGCGACCTGGGTTTCGTTCATTGGTCGGAAGGTTCGGGCGGCTTGCAGCGACGATTCCAGGATCTGCAAAGAATCGCAGCCAGTGATCACTACGCTGGTCGGTAGGTTCATGGCGTAGTGCAGGCACTCTTCGGGTTTGACCACGTTGCTTCGCAGGATCCAACCGGCGCCCATCGGTTTCATGCCCAGCACGCCGATTTCTTTTTTAACGAGAACCGGCAGGACCTTTTTTCCGAAGCTGTTGAAGTGCGCGTCCATTACGTTTAACGGCATTTGCACTGAGTCGAAATGGAATTTGTGCTGGTCCGCCGTTTCGAGCATTTTTAAGTGAATGTCGGGACTCTTGTGTCCGGTGAATCCGATGTAGCGAACCTTGCCCGCCTTCTGAGCTTCGACTATGGCCTCCATGCCGGCCCCGGACGCAAAGACTTTTTCGGGATCGCCCATGCGAATAATTTCGTGAAATTGCAGCAGGTCGATGTGATCGGTCTGCAATCGGCGCAATGATTCTTCCAATTGTTCGATCGCGGCCTTGCGTGTGCGGCCGTCGATCTTGGTCATCAGGAAAACGCGCTGGCGGTAGCCGTCGCGCAGGGCTTTGCCCATCCGCACTTCGCTTTCGCCGCCGTTGTAGTCCCAGCAGTTGTCCATGAAAGTGACGCCGCTGTCGATGGCGGTGCGGATGATCTTGATGCTGTCCTGCTCGTCCTTCTGGTTTCCGATGTGATAGCCGCCCAGCCCCATCATCGAGACTTTCTCGCCCGTGCGTCCGAGCGTGCGGTAGGTCATGCCGGTTTTCGAGTCGACTGCCCACGCCAGCTTTTCGGTACCCACTGCGACGGTCGCCGCGACCGCCATGCCGACAAATTCGCGCCTGGATATACCCCAGTCCTTCAGACCCTTCACATCTTCTTCAAACATATTCGTCTCCTTCAAGGGCTGAGAGCCTTAGGCTACACCCGCCGCTGTTCCTGTCCAAACCGTGACTCATGGCCGTTAATGAATTCCTCGATAGCGACTTTTTTGATCGCCTACTTGACGCAGCTATGTAGATAAATTGACGCGGGCCGAAGGATCTGGGGACTCCGCCCTGCGCTACGAGTTGTACATCGCGGTGAATCACTCGGGCTGCGGAGCGCCGTGCCTTGGTTCGTAGCGATTGAGCAGCTATAATCCGCGTACCAAGTGGAGTTGCCCGACAGAGCAACTATTGAGGTGTCGCATGCACGCGCGCGTTCTGACCGTCATCACTTCTACTTCGCTGGTTCTTTTCCTCGCCACCACGCTGGGACGCTCGCGGCCGGTTTCACACGGACTTCTGGTGGTGGCGAACCAATTCGAACACACCGCTTTGCTTGTTGATCCGGAGGCGCGCCGGGAAGTTGCCAAAATTGTTGTGGGCGTAAATGGCCACGAAGTCGCCGTCAGCAAAGACGGGCACTTTGCTTATGTTCCCATTTACGGTAATTCCGGCGTCGGCAAGCCTGGCACCGACGGCAGCAGCATTGATGTCGTTGATGTTCGCGAACGCAAACTTGCCTACACCATCGACCTCGGCAAACCCTTGCGCCCACATGAGCCGCGCATCGCACCGGATGGGCAGCTTTACGTCACCGCGGAACTCTCGCAGTCGCTCGACGCCATCGATCCGGTCGGCCGCAAGGTCATCGCGGAGAATCCGACCGGCCAGCCCGAATCGCACATGTTTGTGATCACGCCCGACGGCACTCGCGCCTATACCGCCAACGTGCACGCGGGCACCGTTAGCGTCGTCGATCTCGTCCACCACAGTGTGATCACCACCATTCCCGTTTCCAAGACGGTTCAGCGCATCGCCATCCAGCCCGACGGCCGCTACGTTTTTACGCATGACCAGGAGGCACCACGAATCGCCGTGATCGACACTTCCAGCAACAGAGTATCCGGCTGGATCGATTTGCCGGAGTCCGCCTACAGTTCCGAGCCCACGCCGGACGGTGCCTGGTTGGTGGCCGCCGGCTTGAAGGGTCACATTTTTGTGATCGACCTACACAGCCGCAAGCTGGCGAAGACTTTCGATGCGCCGATAGCTCTCGGCAAAGTGTTGGTGCGACCCGACGGCGGGGTTGCGTATATTTCTTTCCTCACGGCTGGAAAAATCGAGGTGCTCGATCTGAAGTCATGGCAGTTGCAGCCGTCGATCGACCTTACGCCCGGCGTGGACGGGATGGCTTGGGCGTCAAATTGATTTCGGTGCCGGCGGGGACTGGGCGGTCTTTCGCTTAAGCGGCCTTCGCTTAATGGGTCTCGAACTTACCCGTTGGATCTCCTTCGGAGCCGCGCATGGTTGAGCAACAATGAACATCGACCAACTCCGCAAAGTTTGCCTTGGGTTCCCCGGAGCCACGGAACAGACGGTCTGGGAAGGTGATCTCACGTTCAAAGTTGCGAACAAAATGTTTGCGCATACGGTGCTGGAGGTCGCGCCTGTCTGGCTTTCTTTTAAGTGCTCGCCTGAGAATTTCGCTGAACTTACGGAACGCGCCGGAATTATCCCCGCGCCTTATCTCGCTCGCGCTCAGTGGGTCGCGCTGGAAACCCGAGATGCTCTGCCCATCGATGAACTAAGCAGTTTGCTGCGCGAATCGTACGATTTGGTCGTTGCCAAGCTCCCCAGGAAAACGCGCGAACTTCTTTCGCAGGGCGGCGCGGCAGGGCCTCAACGATCGAGTGGGAAGCGTTCGCTCAAGAAAACAGGAAAGAGTAAGAGGCGCTAGCCAGATTCGGCGGCGTACCTATTCCTTTAGGCGATTGATTTCGTTGCAGGGATGTTCGCTACGCGAAGACTACGGCCGATCGTCGTCGTCGTATTCTTTGGGCACATCGTCTTCCGGCACTTCGTGGGTGATTACTTCCGACTCCTCATTCCCCGCGCGTTCCACACCACTGACGATGCCTGCTTCAAAGGCTTGGCCTTCTTCCAGCAATTCATCCGCGCTTTCGGAGTCCACGTCCTCGACGATGGAGATGCCTTGGAGGTCGCCGGCACCGGTTCCTGCGCGGGCAACTCGCGACTCGGGCTTGAGGCGGACCGTCTCAAAATCCTGATTTCCGCGTGAGATGCTGGCTTGCGGGGTGGGCGTTCTTTTCGGAGCGGTCTTGTTTTTCGCAAGCGCTTTTGATTTCGTTGCCACCTTTGCTTTTACGATCGGCTTTTTCTTGGCGCTTGAGGCGGCTTTCGCCTTTTGCGTGACTTTCTTTGTGGTCGCGGGTTTCTGCGCCTTGCCTTTGCTTTTTGGTTTCTTGGGAGGTGCTTTTTTCTTAGCCATGGCGGCAGTCTAGCACTAGCGGACGTTGGGGCAAATACTTGGGTGATCCCTTGAACCGTACGGCGGAAGGAATTAACGCAGAGGACACAAAGGTGGGAGCACAGAGGTCACGGAGAGGCTTGGGTTGTTCTTGATGGAGGCTTGAAGCGAGGAAGGGACGCGCTGAAGTGCGCCCCTACATTTTGCCCTCGCACTTTGTTCTTGCTCTGGGCATCTCATGGCAACTTCTCCAGGTCCACAAACTCTACGGTCCATGGCGTTTTGCCTACGTCAAGACGCGCTACCGTAATCGGCAATTGAAATCTTCTGGGTCCTGCGCTGCCGGGATTGATATAAAGGATCCCGGAGCGTTCGCTGCGCCCCGGTTTGTGCGAGTGGCCGCTTACCACAATATTGAAGCCAGCCTTCGCCGGATCCAGATCGAGCGCTTTGACATCGTGCAGGACGTAGATCTGCACGGGCCCGGCCTCAGCTACCGCAGTGATGGGTAGCGCGGCCGCCCATTCCTGCGTGTCCACATTGCCGCGGACTGCTACGACCGGGGCGAGTTCGCGGAGTTTATCAAGGATTTCTGGGTCGCCCACGTCTCCGCCATGCACAATCAATTCCGAGCTGCGGAGCGCGTGCAGAGCTTCTTCACGCAGCAGTCCATGTGTATCCGATATCAGGCCGACGCGTTTTGGATGTTTTTTCACAGGAAGATTATGGCTGAATCCGATGACACGCCGCGACACGAAAAGGGGAGGAAAGTACAATCCCACGGCGTGAACTATTCGGCGAACCATTTGCCAGGCGGCGGCGTCTGGTAGCTGTACGGGGAGGGCGAGCGCGTTTTGCTCGCGTATAGGAATGCAGGAGCTGGTTCTGACCCAGCCAAGCCGCGCGGCGGAGACGGAATGGGCATGCGAAGCAGCGAGGGCGGCGCGGCGACGCGAATTCGAAGAGCGGCTTGCGGAGTGCGGCCCGCTGGCGTTTCGTGTGGCGCGCGGCGTTCTGCGGAATACCGCCGACGCGGAAGATGTGGCGCAGGAAGCTTTGCTACGCGCATACCACCGGTTCGGGCGTTTGCGCGAGCGTACGCGATTTCGCGCTTGGCTGGTACGCATTACGTTTCGATTGGCGCTTGACCGCGCGCGTTCGGCCAAGCGCCGCGAGTTGCGCGAAACATTGTGGGCGCAACCGGTGCCTCGGCCCACAACGGAGGACTTGGCCGCATCCAGCGAATTTCAGGGACATCTTGCCCGCGCGCTCGATGAGTTGTCGCCGAAGCTGCGGTTGGTGCTACTGCTTGCCGCCATGGATGGCCACACGCTCGAAGAAGTATCTGGGCTGCTCGGCGTGCCTATCGGAACGGTGAAATCAAGGTTGTTTATCGCCCGGAAACAACTTGCGGAGAAGTTGCGATGTCATGTGAAAAATACCAAGACGCGTTGATCGATCTCGTTGCTAGCGGCGCTGAGCCCGTTGGGGTTGTTCGTTCGCATCTAGAAGGGTGCGCGTCGTGTCGCTCTTACCTAGAGAGAGAACATGTGCTTTTCGCGACCATCGAGTGTGGCGTTCGCCAGACAACAAACGCTCCGCTTCCAGCGTCGCTTCTTCAACGATTCGAGGCGCGCCTCGCGCAGGAAACACCGGCCAAGCCGGCCCCGAGACTGAACTGGATTTATGCGGCTTCTGCTGTGTTGGCTCTGATTGGATTCACGTTGCTGATTCAGCGGCCACGAACTGCGCCAGAGCGAATCGTCTCAAGAGAGATGCCCGAAGTCTCGGTACAGGAGAAGGGCGTGGCGGGTGAAAGACTCGTCGTTCCCGCACTGCCGTCACTACCGGTTTCCAAAAGGAACGATCGGCAAAATCCCCAGACTCTACAACCTGTAGCGCAGCCAGCGTTGAGCGAGGATCCGCAGGTCCTGGTTTCTTCCGAAGAACGCAACGCGTTCGCAAGATTCATTTCCAGGGTTGCCGAACGCAGGGAAGTTGCCATCGCTCTGGTCAGCCCTCCTCCCGAAAGCGTAACGAACTCGCTTAACGTCGAAGATCTGCAAATCAGCTGGCTTGAAATCGAGCCGCTCAGGGAGCCGCAGATGCCACCGATCTCAGAGCGATAAGGACCTGAATACCGAATTCTTCTAAAGACTGAGACTCGGAGGACGACCGTGAAACGAATCGCGATCTATGTAGTCATCGCAATGATGCTGGGCGCGATAGTGCCGTTGTGCTTCGCGCAAGACAAGGGCAAGGGCGAGGACAGCTCGAAGGCTGACCTCGCAACGACTCCGATTAAAGTTCAGATCGTTTTCGCCGAGTTTGAGGGCGACAAAAAGGTGAAAAGCCTTCCTTATACGATGTATCACAATGCGCCCCACGGTTCGGAATTGAGACCAAACGGAACTAAATTGAGAATTGGTAGCCGCGTGCCCGTCACCACTGGCGGAGGACAAATGCAGTACATCGACGTGGGCACAAACCTGGATTGCCGGGCAGTCCGGCATGATGATGGTCATTTCGTCGTGCAGTTGAGTCTCGAACGTTCTTGGGTTGAAGGTGACGTTCCTGTGTCCATGGAAAAGGCATCCGACCGGGCTGAGAACGCGGCAAGCACGTTTAAGGAACCCGTGATTCGGGACGTGCGCACTGACCTTGATCTTTCGATGCGTGATGGCCAGACGATCGAGAGCACGATGGCAACCGATCCGCTGAGCGGCAGAGTTGTACGAATCGAAGTAACCTTAAACGTTTTGAAATGATGCCGCGGCGACTCACTTCGCGGGACCGAGGCGGTTCGGCTTGTGCCGGACCGCCTTTTGTTTCAGCGGACGGACGGGACGCGCTTAAGCGCGCCCCTACATTGATGGGACTTGATTAAGGCGGAGACAGGACGTGGATCAGGGCGGAAGGCAAATCTGGATGGCAGAATGGGTAACCTACGGCGGCTAGGCGCGCGGGCTCGACGCGCTGGCTTGTTAGGAGCAGGGAGTCGGCCATTTCCTGGCCCAAGGCGAGACGTAGCGCGAATGCTGGGGCGGCGAAGACGGCGGGGCGGCGCATCGCTCGGGCTAGTTCAGTGGTGAATTGCGCGTTGCGGACCGGGTGCGGGGCGACAACGTTTATGGCGCCGCTCGCGGTGGCGTTTTCCAGGGCGTGGCGAAGGATTCCGATTACGTCTTCGAGAGTTACCCAGGACATCCACTGTCGGCCGGAACCGAGCTTGCCGCCCACGAAAAACTTAAATGGGCGCATCATTTGGGGCAACGCGCCGCCGTGTTTCGCGAGGATGATTCCGAAGCGGGCTCGGACGACGCGCATTCCTAGTGTTTCGGCCTTTATCGCTTCGGCTTCCCATTCAAGAGCGACCTGCGCCAGAAAATCGTCGCCGGCTTTGCTGTCTTCCGTGAGGACTTCCTCTCCGCGATTGCCGTAGTAGCCGATCGCCGAAGCGGAAACGAAGACTTTCGGCAGGGTCTTGAGTTTGCCGAGGGCGGCGACCAGCGAACGGGTGGTTCTTGCGCGGCTGGACCGCAGCACCATTTTTCGCTGGGTGGTCCATCGCTCGCTTGCGATTGGGGCGCCTGCGAGGTTGACGACCGCTTCCGCGCCGGCAATTTCTCCTTGCGAATCCGCGAATGACAAACCGTCGGAAGATTCGGGATCCCATGGCACGTCAAGGACTTGCGGACTGCCCTGTCTTGCCGGACCGGTTTTGGCGGAAACCGTTTCCCGGCGCATCAAGCGGCACACGGTCTGGCCGTCGGCGACCAGTGCCTTGGTCAAGGCAGTACCCACGAGGCCGGTGGCACCCGTAATCAGAACCTTCATCGCTGGT
>Ga0307479_10005716_pt1 | contig 11377 bp, 11 predicted proteins | sample atmos_gasesECM4C_FD_203743 | JGI IMG/M metagenome (GOLD analysis project Ga0307479, IMG submission 203743) | Hardwood forest soil microbial communities from Morgan-Monroe State Forest, Indiana, United States - atmos_gasesECM4C_515 | ecosystem: Environmental > Terrestrial > Soil > Temperate... | reverse complement strand
GGCTGGGGTTGTCCAGGGGAGCTGACCGCCGTTCGGTCATCCACCGCGGTTGATCATGACGCGATGCCTTGATTGCGGCTCGGAGCGCACCACCGACCAGTGCCCTTCGTGCGGCCTGACCACGGCCGCAGCCGAGCTGACATTTCGGCGCCGGCTCATGCGGCAGACGGGTGTTTTCCTGCTGGGTTCGCTGGCCTTTCCGTACATCAGCCAGATTTATCCTCCGCTAGACCTCGACTGGATCCTGGTGTTTTTCGGCTTGATTTTCTTTGGCGCGCTTACGCTGGCCGTCGTTTTGGAGCGGCGCGCGCGCAATCATCAGGAAATCGAGCTGATGAAGCGCGTCTACAACGGATTCATACCGCTGCCATGGATCCTGGCGGCGACGCTGTTCGTTAACGGGCGGCTCGATGCGCAGAAAAATGTCGTCTACTATCCGACTTCGGTCGTGGCGCGCTTCAACATGAAGGGCATTGTAAAGGGGAGCCGGCGATTGGTGGTGCGTTCCTGGCGCGAGGGGGAGCGCGTCGAGCGCCTCGCAGTGGATATGGATGATTACGACCGCTTTCGCGAAGGCGATGCGATTGTCGTTGGGGTTGAGCCGGGCGCGCTGGGGATTCCGTGGTACTACGGTGTGTACCGCCGCTGAGGCGTATCTAGAATTTGGATCAATATGCAGGCTTGCGGCTGGGCAGCATCGGTAATTGAATATCGAGGAAGCTGCCATTCTTTCCGAACCTGAAGCGCACACGCTCTACTGGGCCGACGTCGCGAACTTTCCACTCGGACGTTTCGATGGGTTGATCGGGAACATCGGAAGGCGACCACTCGACATTGTCTCCCTGGGGCTTCACCTTTTCGGGGTCGACCTCGTAGACCTCCTGCTCCTTCACATCCACGAGCATGTATCGCTTCCACAGGCGCACCAGCAGCACGCCGCGTTTTTCACCGTGATAGATATTCCAGGATGCGGGGGCGTCGTCGTTGAAGCGCAAGATCGCAAACTGCACCGGCTTCCAGACGGCCTTTTCACCGCTGTATAGCGATGCCGCTGCAAATGAGGAAATCAGGACAGCCAAGATGTAGAAGGTTGCGAGGCGCATTGGTTCTTTAGCGTAGATTCCAGGTCTTTCGCCGAGCGACTCCCCGGTCGCTAACTCTTCACTTCGCTGAAGGCCTTGTCGAGCAGGCGAACGCCCTCGTCGACGTCGGCTTTGGAAATATTGAGCATGGGGGACAGGCGAAGAACGTTGCCGAAGAGGCCGCCTTTGCCTATCAGTAGGCCGTTGTCGCGGGCGCGCTCCATTACCTGTGCGGTGGCTTCCGGCGCTGGTTCCTTCGTCTTGCGGTCCTTGACCAATTCGAGAGCTTGCATCAGACCCATGCCGCGAACTTCGCCGATGAGCGTGTACTTCGATTGCAGCACTTCGAGCTTGCCACGGAAATACGAGCCGACGGTGTGCGCGTTTTCGAGTAGATTCTCTTCTTCGATAAAGTCGATCGTGGCTTTCGCGGCGACGCTAGTTACCGGATTACCTCCAAAAGTGGAAATGTTCAATCCTTGAAAGCTGGAAGCAATCTCGGGCGTGGTGACGGTCAACCCGATCGGCACACCGTTGCCCAGGCCTTTCGCGCTGGTCAGAATGTCTGGGGTCACTTCCCACTGCTCGATGCCGAACCACTTCTTGCCGGTGCGGCCCCAGCCGGTTTGCACTTCGTCGCTGATAAAAAGTCCGCCGTATTTCTTGACGATTTTGAAAACGATCTTGAAATATTCCTTGGGAGGCGTAATGAAGCCGCCGACGCCCTGGATCGGTTCGGCGATAAAGGCGGCGATGTTTCCGCTGGTGCCGGTCTGAATCAGATTCTCCACGTCGTTGGCGCAAGCCACCTCGCAAGATGGATAGGTCAGATGCAACGGGCAACGGTAACAATACGCATTCACCGCATGCGAAATGCCGACGCTGATTACGCCGCTTTTGCGATAGGGCGCGTGCGCGGTGATTGCTTTGGCAATCGCGGAGCTGCCCGAATAGGCGTGTCGCAGTGCCACCACGTCGTAGCTTCCGGTGGCCATCCGTGCAATCAAGATCGCTGCCTCATCTGCCTCCGTTCCGGAGCTGGTGAAGAAACTCTGTTGCAAGTTTCCCGGCGTGATCTGCGCGATTTTTTCTGCCAGTGCCACGATGTGTTCGTTGGGATACAGCGTGGAGGTGTGCTGCAGGCGGTTGACTTGCGCATTGATCTTGCTGGTCACTTTGGGATTGCAGTGCCCGACCGAAACGGTCAGGATGCCGCCGAAGAAATCCAGGTATTTGCGGCCTTCGAGGTCCCACAAATATTGCATCTCGCCGCGGTCCGCGACCAGCGGCCGCTGGTAGTAATTAGTGACCGACGGCCACAGATATTTCTTGTGCTTCGCGACTACCTCATCGCTGCGCGTCGTCGCGGGCATTGGCTTGGCAGGAGTCGTCACGTTTTGGTCCCCACTGGCTCGGTAGAATGCATAGAGTTTAGCGGAAATAGACGCCGCCCGTCGAATGCCATTGTGGCCTGATAAGGATAACAAGCGTTGCAGGTCAGGCGTTGGCACGTTATCCTCCTCCACTTCGAGGAGGTGACGAATGCAGGTCCGCGCATGTAGAAATCTGGTGGCCGGAGTTCTTGCTGTTCTTGCGGCGGCGATTCCTGCGCTGGCGCAAGAGTACGACCAGAAACTCTTCTCCGAAATGCGCTGGCGCTGCATCGGTCCCTTCCGTGGTGGTCGGACCGTCGCCATCACCGGCGTGCCGCACCAGCCCAATGTTTTCTACATCGCCGCGGTGAATGGCGGCGTTTGGAAGACGACAGATACAGGCAATACATGGCAGCCGATTTTTGACGCGCAGGATACCGGCTCGGTTGGCGCGATTGCTGTCGCTCCCTCCGATCCGAACGTCATCTATGTGGGCAGTGGTGAAGGATTGCAGCGGCCGGACCTTGCGACCGGCGACGGCGTCTACAAGTCAACTGATGCGGGGAAAACTTGGACGCACCTGGGCCTGCCTGACGCGCAGCAAATTACCGCGATTCTCGTCGATCCGAAAGATGCGAATCGCGTCTTCGTGGCGGTGCAGGGTCAACCGTATGGTCCGAACAAAGAGCGAGGCGTCTTCCGCTCGACCAATGGCGGCCAGTCCTTCGAAAAGATTTTGTACAAGGATGAAAATATCGGCGCCGCCGATCTCGCCTTTGATCCCAGCAACGCACAAACGATTTATGCCGTGCTTTGGGCCGCGCGCGTCGCGCCCTGGGAAATCCGTAGCGGCGAGTCATTCATCGCGCCTGGCAGCGGCCTTTTCAAGTCCACCGATGGAGGCAACACCTGGCGGCAATTAACGAAGGGCCTGCCATCTTCCGACGATGGCGGTCTCGGCCGCATTGGTGTTGCGGTCGCGCCAAGTCAACCGCAGCGCGTATACGCCACAGTGGAAGCAAAGAAGGGAGCGGGAGTCTACCGTTCCGATGACGCCGGAGAATCGTGGAGCCTCATCAACGGCGATCGCCGTATCGGAGGCCGCGGTCCTGGAGCGATGGGCATCGCCGTCACGCCCGACAATCCTGATGTGATCTACGTCGCGAACACCACTACCTGGAAATCCAGCGACGCCGGGAAAACGTTTGTGGGTTTCCGGGGCGCTCCCGGCGGCGATGACTACCAGCGCATTTGGATCAGCGGCGAGCATCCGCAAACGATCGCGCTGTCAAGCGATCAGGGCGCGGTGATTACCGTGAACGGCGGAGCCTCGTGGAGCAATTGGTATAACCAGCCTACCGCGCAGTTTTATCACGTCACGACGGATAATCGATTTCCCTATTGGGTGTACGGCGCGCAGCAGGAAAGCGGCTCCGCTGGCACGATGAGCCGCAGCGACTACGGCGAAATTACATTTCGAGAGTGGCACTCCGTTGGCGTGTTCGAGTACGGTTACATCGCGGTCGATCCGCTCGACTCGAATATTTTGTATGGCGCGCGCCTGACGCGCACAAACCAAGCCTTGGGCGAAGTGGCGGACGTAACGCCCGAGCCGGTCCGTCGCGGCGAATATCGATACGACCGCACACTGCCGGTAATTTTTTCGCCCGTCGATTCCAAAGCGCTGTATTTCGCAGCCAACGTCCTTTTCAAGTCCACCGACGGCGGAAATAGCTGGAAAGTGATTAGTCCCGATCTCGCCCGCCCTTCTTACGACACTCCGCCAAACCTTGGCGTTTTCGCGGCCTACGATCCGGAGAAGGGCAAGCACCGCGGCGTGATTTACGCAGTTGCGCCATCCTTCAAAGACGCGAATACGATTTGGGCCGGCACCGACGATGGGCTGATTTACATCTCGCAGGACGCCGGCAAGTCCTGGCAAAACGTCACGCCGCCCGAACTCAAGCCTTGGAGCAAGGTCTCCATTATCGAGGCTTCGCATTTCGACGCCGGCACGGCGTACGCCGCGATAAACAGCTTTCGTCTCGACGACTTGCGCGCGCACATTTACCGCACTCGCGATTTGGGCAAGTCTTGGACCGAAATCACTAACGGCATTCCTGCTGGCGGGGCAAGTAATGCGGTGCGCGAGGATCCCGGGCGCAAAGGACTGCTTTTTGCCGGTACCGAAGGCTCTGTTTTTGTTTCGTTCGACGACGGCGACAACTGGCAGCCGCTTCAGCTCAACCTTCCCCACACCTCGATGCGCGACCTCGCAATACACGGCGACGATCTCATCGTCGGTACGCACGGCCGCTCGTTTTGGATTCTCGACGACATAACTCCGTTGCGCCAAATGAGCGCGGAAATCGCGAAGGCTCCGGTGATTTTGTACAAGCCGCAAGAAGCGATGCGTTTTCGCTGGAATCGCAATACCGATACGCCGCTTCCGCCTGATATTCCTGCGGGAAAGAATCCACCCGATGGCGCGATCCTCGATTATTATCTGGCCGTCCCGTCCAGCAAGCCCGTCACGTTGGAAATTCTCGATGCCGACAGTCATTTGGTGCGCCGCTACTCCAGCACCGACAAGCCGGAACCGCTTGAGAAGATTGCGGCAGCTAATCCGATTCCTATGTATTGGGTGCGCCCAGAGCAAATTCTGGCCGCGGAAGCAGGCATGCACCGTTTCGTTTGGGATGTGCACTACCCGCAGCCCAACGCGCTCAACCGCGAATTCCCGATCTCCGCCATTGTGCACGACACTCCGCAGCTCCCGCTTGGCGCGTGGGCGATGCCGGGAAAGTACATGGTCAGGCTGGCGGTTGACGGCAAGACTTACACCCAGTCTCTTACGGTGCGCATGGACCCCCGCATCAAGACTCCTGAGGTCGACCTGCGAAAACAATTCGAAATGGAGGCCGGTAGCGTCGATGGCATGAACGAAACCTTTGAGGCTCTTCAGCAGGTTCGCTCCTTGCGTCCGCAACTGGCGGATCGTGCCGGAAAAGCGAAAGGCGCGCTCGCCGACTCGCTGAACGCCCTCGACAAGCAAGTCGCGGAGTTGGAGGGTGCGTCGCAAGGCGCGTTTTTCGGCGTTCCCCCGAGCGGCAAGCGGCCGGAAAATCTCTCCACGCTCAATCAGCATTTCGGACAATTGCTGAACGTGGTAGATAGCGCTGACGCTGCGCCCACGACGCAAGCATCGGCTGTGTATCTGGAGCTGGAAGACTCGCTGGAAAAGCTGCTCGCGCAATGGAAAAAGGTGCGCGATTCGGACCTGCCTGCACTAAACGCCTCACTGAAGAAGGCCCATATCGAAGAGTTGAGCGCGAATAAGGCGGCAGCTGGGGTAGAAGAACCAAACCAAGAAGACGAGCCCTAGTCCGGCCAGTTGACTATGGTCAGACCATGGTCCATAATACAGGAAAGTATCCTCCATGAATGAGATAGCCATCTCAAAGTTTAAGGCGACCTGCCTCCAAGTGCTCGAGCGCGTGCGCAGCACTAAACAGCCCATCCGCGTCACACGTTTTGGTAAGCCTGTGGCAGACATCGTTCCGCCACAGGAACACGCGGCTCCCAAGCGCCGGCTCGGCACCATGGTGGGGTCTGGACGAATCCTAGGGGATATCGTGGGTCCAATCGGCGACGAATCGGATTGGGAAGCTGCTCGCGATCCCAACCCTGACGACCCGGATAAATGAACCTACTTTTGGACACACATATTTGGATCTGGAATCACCTCTCACCCTGGAAGATTTCTTCCGAGGTGAACGGGATCTTGGCTGATTCACAGAATGAACTGTGGCTGTCGCCGGTCAGCGTATGGGAACTGGTCATGTTGGTGGAGAAAAAGCGCCTCGAGCTGGACAAAGACATGGGCGACTGGGTCGAGCAATCAAAACGAGAGTTATTGCTGCGGGAGGCCCCTCTTTCCTGGGAAGTTGCGGATGGCCTTCGCTTCACCAAACTAAAGCAGGGCGATCCGGCGGATCGCTTCCTGGTGGCGACGGCGAAGGTCTATGAGTTGACGCTAGTCACTGCTGACGAGCAATTGTTTAGTGTGCCCGGCGTCAGCATTTTGCAGAATCGCTGCTGATTCGGCCAAGCGGGCTGCTATCTCGACGCTGTAGCGCTTTGTAGCTGGGTGAGCGCCGCCAGCACTTCTTCGCTGTGCTTGTCCGGCTTTACTTCCAGCCACACTTTTTGGACTTTGCCCTGCGGGTCGATCAGAAAAGTGTGCCGCGCGGAGTATTTCGCTTCGTTGTGAGTCATCACGGAATCATACTGCGCGGAAACTTCCTGCTTGGTATCCGCCAACAGCTTGAAGCTGAGTCCTTCTTTGGTGCAAAACTTTTGGTGGGAGTCCTCATCCTGCACGCTGACGCCGACGATCAGCGCGTTCTTCTGCTCGTATTGCGCCAGGTCGCGCTGGAAATTGTGCGCTTCAATCGTGCAGCCGGTAGTGAAATCCTTCGGATAAAAATAGAGCACCACCCACTTGCCCTTGAAGTCGTGCAGGCTGACCGGCTTGCCTTCCTGTGAATTCAACGTGAAGTCCGGCGCGGCAACGCCGACCGCGGGCGCACTGCTCGCTGAGGACGAGAAACCAATCGCCGCCGCAATCGCCACAACCGCAACCACTACAAACGCCATCGAACCAAGCTTCATTTTCCCCTCGTTTCTGCGTACATGCTGACTTGCCTTCTATTCGACGTCCCAAATGGTAGAGCGACGCTGACCGAAATGCCAGCCTTAGAGACCCGCGAGACAAATATTTTACTTTGGCTGCGTGAAGCGCCCGAATCCGAGCCGCACTTGGATGGTATTGATTCCCGGATTTGGCGAGGCGAGGCCGGCATTGGAAATATGCATGAACCGCACTTCCGCGCTCCAGGTGTACTTGCTGCGCAGAAAATGCAAGCCCAACGCGCCCGACGTCGTAAAGTTTACCCGCGACGTCCCCGGCGGGACCTCCGTGTTGGTGAAAAGCGTGCCGCCTCCAAGTTCCACGTAGGGCGTCGCGCGGCGGGCACCGGCAAAATTCCATTTCAGCGCAAACGGATCCAGCCCAATTCCGTATGCCGTGTTGGTCCGCTGCGTCAGCACAAACACCGGCACGACGTCCACCGCATACTCAAATCGGCCGCGCAAGGGGCCAGGGCCGACGGCGTCGGTCAGCACCCACCCATACCGCACACCCAAATTCCACACTCCCGTATCCGACGTGCTTCCGTTGAGCCCGTGCCCGCCGCCCGTCCACGCTTGCAGCTCGTTACCGCCGCCTTGCGGTCCGGACTGCGCCCGAACGCCCCGTGCTTGAAAAATGGCGCAGAGGCCAATTGCAAAACCCAGTCGAAGTAATCGGTGCACGGAGTTGCCTCGAAATTCTGCGAGCGCACACTATACGCCTGCACCGCGCCAATTACCAAGCAGAAGACGCGCCCGAAAGCCGGCCGACGGTGTTGACAGTCGACGATGTTAAGCATAGTGTATGACACTAGTTTAACGAGGTTAATAGCCGACCAATTGGCCGCCACATGCGGCGAGACTGAGAACAAGCGTTATTCATCGTTCTGTAATCCTTCGAGGATAAGTTTTAGGTTACTCGGGCCGCGCAGGACGGCGCGCAAGTCCGGTAAGCTGAGTTGTTGACAAGAAAAGGAAAATAATGCGCCGATGCCGGTCAGAATGTTGTCTCTATTTGTTCGCGGCTCTTGCCACGTTGCTTTGGCCGGCGGGCGGCGTGGTCTTGCGGGCGCAGCAGGCGCCGCCCGCCCAGATTCCGTCGGATGCCCCCGATGCGCCGCCGGATCCGGAGGCAGATCCGTTTCCGGTCATGTTTCCGCATCCGGAGTCGGACCGTTGGTGGATCTCCGGCCAAACCAACTTCATTTCGCAATGGCACCCCGCCTTTCACTCTCCCTACCAGGGCCGCAACAGCCTTTCGCCTGAGGCGCAGGACGCCACTTCTCGCGTTCTTACGCTCTACACGGGTCTGCGGCTCACCAACAATGCCGAGTTGTTATGCGATGTCCAGGAAACTGGCGGTCACGGAATCGGCGAGGCGCTTGGCCTGGCCGGGTTTACAAATCTCGACGTTGTGCGCAATCCCACGCTCAGCAAGGCCCCCTATATCGCGCGTTTGATGTGGCACCAAATAATTCCGCTTGGTTCTGAACGCGAGCCTTCTCTTCGCACGCCACTCTCCCTTTTCAGCAGCTTGCCCTCGCGCCGCCTCGAGATTCGGTTCGGAAAACTTGGCTTGGCCGATTTCTTCGACTTCAACGCTTATGGCACCGACTCGAATTTTCAGTTCCTGAACTGGACCGTCGACAACAGTGGCGCATACGACTACGCCGCGGACACGCGCGGTTTCACATATGCTGCTATGTTTGAGTATCACGACCGGCACTGGGCGGCGCGTTTCGCCGAAGGGCTTATGCCCAAAGTCGCCAACGGCATCCATCTCGACGCCGATCTCGCTCGCGCGCACTCCGAGAACATGGAGCTTGAGATTCACCGTGCAGTGATTCCAAAGAGGGAAGGCGCTCTGCGCCTCCTCGCCTACGTTAATCACGCCAACATGGGCAGCTATCGCCAAGCCGTTGATAATTTCCGCGCGGGCTTGACGCCGCTCCCAGACATCACCGCCCACCGGTTGCAAACCACGATCAAGTACGGTTTCGGCGCAAACTTCGAGCAGCCTTTCAACGACTGGCTAGGTATTTTCGCCCGCTGGGGCTGGAACGAGGGCCGCCACGAATCGTACGCGTACACTGAAGTGGACGAAACCACCTTATTCGGCGTCGGTGCCAGCGGCATTCGCTGGAAGAGGAAATTCGATCACGTCGGCCTGGCCTTCGTCACGAACGGAATCTCTCGCGATCATCAGCAATACCTTGCCCTCGGCGGTCTCGGGTTTCTCCTGGGGGACGGTCGTCTCAACTACGGCCGCGAAAATATCATCGAAGCGTACTACACACTGCACGCATGGCGCGGCGCTTACCCGTCCTTCGGGCTTCAGTACGTCGACCATCCGGGCTACAATCGTGACCGCGGCCCCGTCCTGGTGCCGTCGTTACGCTTGCACTTGGAGTTTTGAGGGTTTCATCCTAGTCGCCTGGAGGATCTCGCCGGACGCTTTTCTCGGGGTGAGCGCCGGAGCGCGAAACCGTGTCGCCCCCTCGTGCCTAGGCTCGAATTGCCTGAGAAAATTTACGCTCACTACCGAGTGCCTTGCCTATTGATCGACAACAATTTGGCCCTTCATTCCTCTGTGGCCAAGCCCGCAAGTGTGACAGCACCTAAATGTGTATTTGCCTTCTGTTTGCGCCACGAACTCGATCGTCGTCGTTTCTCCCTTTTTGAGCTGCCAACAGTCTTGCGCTGACACAAAAACTAGCCCAGGCGTAGCCCCCGGGGCAGCCCCATCGGGCAGCGCCGCGATTTTGAAACCATGATCGTGATCAGCGGCAGTGATCTTGAGTTGGACTTTCGTGCCCCTCTTTATGTGAATAGGCGCGGGAGAGTACTCATACTTCTTGGCGGTAACTTCGATCGCTTGGGTTTCTTGAGTCTGCGCCAAGTTCCGGCCACCCTGCGGGCAGAAAACTGCGGGCGTCAAGAGCGCCATGATGCGCAACAGAGAAAAGGACGCGCTTTTCGTCATCGAGCCTCCTGCTGCCTTCCATCGCCTTGCTGATTTTCCATCCGCTTCTCTCCTGGAATGTAGTCTCGAAATTCTTCGGTCTTCACATCGGTCTAAATAAAGCAAATGCGCCTTTTTTGGCCGAGCTCTTCATCCTCCGCCGTAAGCGTCCCCTGCGGAGTCGTTGTCGGCCCCGCCAATCACCGGACAGCTGTCGAATTCCTTCCAAGATTCTCTGCCCTTCAGAAGCCCGTTGCCATTTTTCATCTTTAGCAGGAACACTCGCTGGATTTGACTGCTGCTTTGTTTCTGTCCCCGGCCGCTCAAGCAAACGTATATTCCAGATTTGTTTTCTTCCAGTACGGTGATAGTAATTTGCGAATGGCCCTGCGGGGTCTCGACGAGAGCTTCTTTGTCGTCGAGCTTCAGCGTTGCATATCCATAATCGCCGAACGTCTTTTTCCCTTTTACTTGTTTTGGTCCGATCGCAGACGGTATCGACGTTACGTCCAGTTTCCCGACTACAAATTCGGCTACCTTTTCCTTTGGATAAGCCTTGTCACTCTTCGCCGCGGCCAGCGGCATGCACATCAGCAGAAATACTCCAGACATTACTTTCATTTTGGCTCCTCTTGTTCAGGCCTGTACAACGAAGCTAGTGTCACCCAAATGCTTTGCATCGTTCTCAGCGCTCTGACAGGTAGACTCTCCGGACACAAAAATATTCCATGTCGTTTTTTCTTCAGCGGACGCGGAATAAATCGGCGGGAAGTTTGGTCACTGCTATCAAAGCGTCCTGATTGTGATGCTCTCGGTTCACGTTGCGCGTAGAGCGATCGCAACGACAGAAAAGGGAAGCGTCTTTAGCGGCTTGGTAGAGCATTCGTCTGACGACGCGTGCCGCCACCGGCGTGTACCGAAAATGAAAGGAAAACTCTGATGTCAAAAATCTTGAGTATGTTCGCGATCCTCTGTGTCGGTCTTTCCGTACTGGCGGGTAGCTCTTATGGTGCTGCGTCTAATGACGAGCATCAAAAGGTACTCGACTCCTCAGCCCAGCCCGTCAATCCAGTTGTGCAGTGGAACAGGACACTTCTCGTGATTGTTCGCACCCCGAAGGCCCAGCCGGCAACAATCCACCCCACCCGCAGCTTCGCAATCATGCACGCCGCGATCTATGATGCGGTGAACGCCATAGACAGGACCCATAAGCCTTATTTGGTTCGCCTCACGGGAGTATCGCGCTTTGCTTCTCAAGACGCAGCGGC
>Ga0307479_10005714_pt1 | contig 11377 bp, 11 predicted proteins | sample atmos_gasesECM4C_FD_203743 | JGI IMG/M metagenome (GOLD analysis project Ga0307479, IMG submission 203743) | Hardwood forest soil microbial communities from Morgan-Monroe State Forest, Indiana, United States - atmos_gasesECM4C_515 | ecosystem: Environmental > Terrestrial > Soil > Temperate... | reverse complement strand
AACATCGCTGATGCGCGGCACCACAAGTTTCTCGTCGTTGCGAATCGCCCGGCGCTCGGCGTTCGAGATAACGTTTTCCATCGCGGAGATGGGTAGACGCTGGCTTACGCCCGATCGTTTATCAATCTTTTTATCTTCGCGGGCGGCGAAAGCAATGCGCTCAATCACCTCTTGAATGTAATTAGGCAGGTGCATCGCATTGCCGTTCCGGCGGGTCCAGGCTTCTTGCCCGGTGATGGCGATGCCTTCATCCACCGTGGCGGGATAGTGCGTGCGAATCTCCGAGCCAATCCGGTCTTTAAGCGGCGTTATGATTTTTCCGCGAGCCGTATAGTCCTCGGGATTCGCGCTGAACACGATGGCGAGATCGAGCGGCAGGCGTACCGGGTAGCCCTTAATCTGCACGTCGCCTTCCTGCATGATGTTGAACAAACCGACTTGAATTTTGCCGGCGAGATCGGGAAGTTCGTTGACGGCGAAGATGCCGCGATTGGCGCGAGGCAGCAAGCCGTAGTGAACCGTGAACTCGCTCGAGAGTTGGTGTCCGCCGCGCGCCGCTTTGATGGGATCGATGTCGCCGATCAGGTCGGCAATGGTGACGTCGGGCGTGGCCAGTTTTTCCACGTAGCGCTCTTCAGGCGCGAGATACGCAATCGGAGTGGCGTCGCCTAGGCGCTCAACCTCTTCGCGGCAGCGGCGGCAGATGGGAGCGTAGGGATTGTCGCGAATCTCGCATCCGGCGAGGTAGGGCATCTGAGGATCGAGCAGAGTCGTCAAGGCGCGCAGGATGCGGCTTTTGGCCTGGCCCCGCAGACCAAGCAGAATAAAATTGTGGCGCGAAAGAACAGCGTTCACGATTTGCGGCACGACGGTATCGTCGTAGCCGACGATTCCCGGGAAGATGCCGGTGTCATCGTGGTGACGCAGGCGGGCCATGAGATTTTCGCGGAGCTCATCTTTCACGCGGCGAGTGCGCAAACGGTTCTCGGAAAAATCGCTGTGGCGCAATTCGCCGAGTGTGCGAGGAAGACTCATGAAGAACCCCCGGGAAGACTACTTGTCTGGATTATACGCGGAAGAATTGGCTCCCCGCTTCCGGCGACATCCGGAAGCCGAGGCTAGTGCACGTTGCCATTGCCGCCGGCCTTTTCGCGGGCGCGCGCGGCGCGATGCAGGTTCGGGATCAGCTGTTCCAGGTACTTGATGAGCAAGGAAAGGCGTCCCGCCTCCGAGCGCAAGGAGAGCAGTTTCTGTTTGAAATCCAGATCGAGGGGCAAGGACGCGGCGAGATAAAAAGAGAGCAGCGAAGGATCGGCTGCGGAAAGATCCTGTTGCGCGCTTGCCATGGCCAGCAGTTCGGAGTGCAACTGGGTAGCGCGGGCAGTATCTTCTTGCGACGGTGTCCCGGGTTCATCGTCGATCAAGCGAACTTCAGCTTGCAGGAAAGAGCGCTCCTGATTCACGCTCAGAACCTCGAAGCGTTTGCGGCCTTCGGCAACCAGGTCGAGGCGGCCGTCGGGATATTCTTTTACGACGGTGACAATTTCAGCGGTGCATCCCACCTCAGCCATACTCTGCTCGCCGGCCCGTATAACGCCGAACACGCGATTCTGGGCCAGGCATTCTCCGATCATTTCTTTGTAACGCGGTTCGAAAATGTGCAAAGGCAGGGGAGTGCCGGGAAACAACACGACATCGAGCGGGAACAGGGGGATGAGGGCGGCCAAGCAGTCTCCGTGGCACGGCGCTCCGCGCGAAACCAGCGGGCTGTTCCTGATTGTACCGCAGCGCTTGACTTCACAACTTGCATAGGAATAAAAGCGCGCTATGGAACTTGCAGGAACAATTGTGGTGGTGACCGGCGCTTCTATGGGGATTGGCGAATCGATCGCCAGGATTTTCGTCGACCAGCAGGCGACCGTGGTGATGCTTTCGCGTGACGCTGGCCGGGTGGAGGCGGCTCGAGGCCGGATCGGTCATGCCGACAGGACTCTGGCCATGGCCTGCGACGTGCGCCATCGCGAAGACATCGACCGCTCGATCGGACTGACCTTGCACCATTTTCAAAGGATCGACGTCTGGGTAAACAACGCCGGGCATGGCCTGCTGGATTCCGTGGCGGAGATGAATGTGGCGGCCTGCCGCGAAATGTTCGATACAAATCTCTTCGGCGCGGTCATGGCGATGCAGGCGGTGATTCCGGTCATGCGGCAGCAGGGCGGGGGTACGATTGTTAATATTTCCAGCGTTGCGGGCCACATTCCGGTGCCGTTTCACGCCGCTTACAGCGCTACTAAATTCGCCATGAACGCCATCGGCAAAGGGGCGGGTGTGGAGTTGAAGAAGGATGGAATACATGTCCTGACGGTTTGCCCAGGATACGTCCGCACGGCGTTCGGCGAGAATGCTGTGCGGGGAAATGATTTGAAGCGGGTGCGTCCGGGATCGGTTCGCGGGGTTACTGCCGAGCGCGTTGCCAGAGCGACGCTCCGCGGTTATCTGAAGCGCAAGAGGGAAGTGATCGTGCCGTGGACGATGCATGTGCCACTGAAGATTTATCAGCTCTTTCCGGGACTAGTGGAGTGGGCGATGGGGCGGATCGCGAAATGATAGAAAGCCTGCCCCGGAACTTATCCCAGCTCCGCCAACATCGCTTCCATTTCCGACTGAGCGTGGAGATTGCCGGTGCGGCGGGCGGAGGCGATGCCGTCCGTAAGCATGGTCTTAGCCTCGGCGGCACGGTCAGCCCGCACCAGGGTTTGCGCCGCCATGAAATATCCGGGAGTGTAGTCGGGATTGCCTTTCAGCAGGATGGAAAACTCCGCCAGCGCGCGATCCAGGTCACCCTGCTTGGAGTACTCCATCGCCAGGCCGTAGCGGGCGAATGTGTCGTTGGGATTCTGTGTAAGGACTTCGTTGAGCGCGGCGATGCGGTCCATAAGGCGGTTCTCAGTTCTCTGTTCCCGGTACTCAGTTGAAACGAGATTACTACAAGCGGCGCTCTCGCTTCTTGATCATCGGGAATTGGCTTCAGGTTGGCACGTTGATAGAATTGGCAGTCCTGAAAATCTCTGTTCTGGGAGGCTGGCCGGTGGCGTGTCCGTTTTTTATGCCGATCGAGAAGTTAGAGAGCGGTTGCTGGTTGCACGTTGGCAGACTTCCCCTGGGATGCGGTTGGAGCGGCCATTGCACGGCACCCGGACACGAGGGCGAAACTCCGTCGCAGGAAGATCTCCAGGAGTTCTGCAACCTCGGCTATGCGGAGCGTTGTGGACGATTGCCGCAGGAGCGAGCATGGGATTCGGTCCGGTTCTCGGCCAGAACGGTGGCCGCCGGAAATAACATTGCTGCAGATCGCATCCAGGTTCGCTACGTGTGCGAGCGCAAGCACCTTCCCGCTGAACACGGTGTGCTCGAGTTTGATGCCTGCGCGGCACGCTGTCTTGACCCGCATCGCGACAGCCGCGTGCAGCGCATGGCCGAGTGCTATGTGGCGTTATATGTCGAGAAGAGGAAACCGCAGGAGTTGACGCAAGCTGCTAGGTAGACAGATTCCGTGGGGCTGACGACGGTCAGCTGGCATGCGCAATTTCCCTGAGGAGACAAGGAAGACCATGAGCGAAGAAATGCTGATGCCGCGTCCGGTAGGGGATTCGCAATCGGAGATGGCGGAGATCGTTCTGCCCAACGACACGAATCCCCTGGGCGCGCTGCTGGGCGGCCGTTTGATGCACTGGATCGATTTGGCGGGGGCGATGGCCGCTCACCGTCATTCGCGCAGCTACGCAGTCACCGCCTCGGTCGACCACATCGACTTCCTGGTCCCGGTGCGGGTGGGTGATCTCGTAATCCTGCGTTCGTCGGTGAATCGCGTCTTTCACACTTCGATGGAAGTGGGAGTAAAAGTGTTCGTGGAAAATTACATCGCCGACAAATCGCAGCACGTCGCCTCGGCCCATCTGACATTCGTTGCCGTCGATGCCGACCGGAGACATGTGAAGGTCGCGCCCGTGATTCCTGAGACTGATGAGCAGCGGCGCCGTTACGACGATGCCGGACGGCGACGCGAGATCCGCCGCGCCGAATTGGAGCGCCGGCGCAAGTCCAAGCGCTGATTCACGGCCGGTGTGACCCAGATCACATCCGACCAATCACAAGAATAGATAGCCTACTTGGTGCGGCAGGTTTCTATGGATAGTGCCCTTCTCGTTCATCGCATTCATTTCGCCTTCACCATTACTTTTCACTACCTCTTCCCGCAACTGACCATGGGCCTCGCGCCTTTGATCGTTGTGCTCAAGACGCTCGCCTTGCGTCGCCAGGATGAAATCTACAATCAAGCGGCGCGTTTCTGGGCAAAGATTTTCGCCATCAATTTCCTGATGGGTGTGGTCACTGGAATTCCCATGGAATTTCAGTTTGGCACCAACTGGTCGCATTTCTCGCGGTACGCCGGAGGCGTAATCGGGCAGACTCTGGCCATGGAAGGGATGTTCTCTTTCTTCCTGGAGTCCGCATTCCTCGGCCTCTTCCTCTATGGAGAAAAACGTCTGGGCCCGCGGGGGCATTGGTGGTCGGCGGTCGCAGTATTTCTCGGCTCGTGGCTCTCGGGTTATTTCATCATCGCCACGGACGCGTGGATGCAACACCCGGTCGGATACTTCAAGGCTCCCGACGGTTCTCTGCAACTCTCAAGCTTCTGGGCGCTCCTGATGAATCCCTGGGCTTTGTGGCAGTACGCCCACAATATGAGCGGAGCCGTGATTACGGGCGCCATTGTGATGGCGGCTGTCGGCGCGTTTTATCTGCTGTGGGGAAAGTTCGAGGCTCACGGCCGAATATTTGTGCGAACTGGCGTGATCGCCGGATTGATCTTCAGTGTGTTGCAACTGTTCCCCACGGGCGACGGCCAGGGACGCATGATTGCGCTGCATCAACCGGTTACGCTCGCCGCGATGGAAGCCCTGTTCGTGGGCCAATCGGGGGCTCCGCTGATCATCCTGGGCCAGCCGAACGTGGACGAGCGCAAGATCGATAATCCAGTTGAAGTTCCACAGGCGCTCAGCTTTCTAACCTACCGCGCATGGAAAGCCAATGTGCAAGGGCTCGATTCCTTCCCGCCCGATCTGTGGCCGCAGAACATCGCGCTCCTTTACTACAGCTACCACATCATGGTTGGGCTAGGGACGTTCTTCATCGCCATCATGCTGGTGGCGGTGTTCCTGCTGTGGCGTGAAAAGCTGTTCTCCGCCCGCTGGATGCTTTGGATTCTCTTGCTGGCCTTGCCGTTTCCTTACATTGCCAATACCGCAGGCTGGATGACGGCGGAACTGGGCCGGCAGCCGTGGCTGGTTTACGGCCTGATGCGCACCGCGGACGGCTATTCGAAGATGGTCTCGGCGGGCAACGGAATGTTTACGCTGCTGGGCTTCCTCGGCATGTATACCGTGCTCGGCATTCTGTTTTTATTTTTGGTGCAGCGAGAAATTGATCACGGGCCGACCGCCACCCCGATTTCGCAGCACTAAGAAGGGTTGTGGAACAGCGGCTTCAGCGCCGCGTAAAGTGGAAATGAACGAGAGGGCATTAGTCCCTGAGGAATGTCGTAATGGAAACCGTTTGGTTCATGATCATCGCTTTGATGATAGCGGCCTACGCTGTCCTTGACGGGTTCGACCTGGGGGCGGGCGCGATCTACTTCGGCGCCGCCCGCACCGCCGATGACCGCCGAAAGATTCTGCGCGCCATCGGCCCCGTGTGGGATGGCAACGAAGTCTGGCTGGTGGCCGCAGGCGGAACTCTCTACTTTGCCTTCCCCTTACTTTATGCCTCAAGCTTCAGCGGCTTCTATCTGCCGCTGATGATGGTCCTGTGGCTCCTCATGTTGCGCGGCATTGGCATTGAACTCCGCGCGCACTTGGAAAATCCAGTTTGGGTGGGCTTCTTCGATCTGGTATTCTGCGGCTCCAGCGTGCTGCTCGCCATCTTTTTCGGCGCGGCTCTGGGCAACGTAGTTCGCGGCGTGCCTTTGGGAGCCGACGGCTATTTCTTCGAACCGCTCTGGACCAACTTCAGGGTGGGCGCCAACACTGGCATTCTCGACTGGTATACCGTTCTCACCGGAGTGATCGCCTTGGTCACCCTGACCGCGCACGGGGCGTTGTATATCGCCGTGAAAACCGAGAACGAACTGAATCAGCGCGTTCGCAGCGTAGCGCTGTGGGCCTGGCGGTTGCAGTTGATCTTAACGATTGTCGGCCTGATCGCAACCTGCTACGTGCGCCCGATGGTGCTCGACAACTACAAACAGCATGCCATCGGATATCTGATTCCCCTCGTCGTCTTCGGGAGCCTCGGCACGATGATCTACGCAATTCGCAAAGAGCTGGACAAACTTGCTTTCGTAGGCTCGGCCCTGTATATCGTTGCAATGCTGGTAGGAGCAGCCTTCGCGCTCTATCCGGTGGTATTGCCCGCCAGTACCGATCCCGCCTACAACCTCACCATCTATAACACCGCCGCTGCACGCCACGGTCTCACCGTCGGCCTCACGTGGTGGATTATTGCAATGATTCTTGCGCTCGCGTATTTCACGTTCCTGTTCCGCATGTTTCGAGGAAAAGTGCGGCTGGAGGGGGAAGGCTACTAAGCTTTCCTGTGCGTCCTCGGAGGCAGTTCTCTGCGGCCTCCGCGTTGAAAGCTTTTTGCTGACCTCGAGAAGAACACAATCGCAGAGTTCGGGGAAGCAGCCGCGGAAAACGGCAGCAGAGAACGCTGAGGTAGTCCTTCTTGCCACGAATCTCCCTGTATAATCGAGCTTTCAGCGCGTCCTCATTTTATTTTCTCGGAGTGTGATCCCTTGAACGCACATATGCCTCCTCATCCCGGCCAACCTCAACAAGGTCCGCAACCGCTCCCCGGAGTCGAAGCCATCATCGCCGTGGCTTCTGGAAAGGGCGGAGTGGGAAAGACCACGCTATCGGTGAATCTCGCTGTAGCACTGGCGAAGATGGGACACAAGGTCGGCCTGCTTGACGCGGATGTCTACGGACCGAACGTCCCGCTGATGCTGGGGATGAGCGGCCAGCCGAAGATGGTCGGCGAAAATCGCATCGAGCCGCTGCAAGCCTATGGGCTGAAGGTCATTTCAGTGGGATTCTTGAATCCGGGCGACAAGCCCATCATCTGGCGCGGCCCCATGCTTCACCAGATCGTGAAACAATTCTTGAGTATGGTGGAGTGGGGACATCTCGATTACATGGTCGTAGATCTACCTCCGGGAACAGGCGACATCGCGCTGTCGCTGGTGCAGAACGTTCCGCTCACCGGCGCGGTGGTGGTTTCAACGCCCTCCGACGTTTCTCTGCAAGACGCCCGCAAGGCCATCGAAATGTTCCGGCAGATGAAAGTGGATCTCGTCGGCGTGGTCGAGAACATGAGCTATTTCGTGTGCCCGCACTGCGACCATGAGATTGATATCTTCTCCCGCGGTGGCGCCGAGAACATGGCAAAGCAGTTTGGCGTTTCGTTTCTAGGAAATATCGCGCTCGATCCCGAAGTGCGCAAGTCCGGCGACGGCGGCAAGCCGGTCGTTCTCGAGGGCGAGAACTCGCCCCATGCCAAGTCAATCTTCGAATTCGCGCAAAGGGTGGTGGCGCGGGTAGGAGAGATTAAGGCGGGAGAAGGCGCAAGCGTGATTCAGATTCAGTAGGCTTTACCCTGTGATCCCCTGTGCCCTCTGTGTTTAGCGTTTTTGCCTTCAAATCGCGACAAGCTCCAAAGCTTGTCCGCGTCGTCGTCATCCAGAATCATCCTAGCCATCATCTCCCCCAGCGCCGGCCCATGCTTGAACCCGTGCCCCGAGCCTCCGCCTAGCACCCACACGTTTTCCACCCGCGGATGCCGATCCAGAATGAAGTGACTGTCCGCAGTCTGCTCGTACTGGCAGACGCGGGTCTCGATCAGCGGCGCACCCTTCATCGCAGGAAACCGGAAGGCAAGATATTCGCGAACGCGCTTGAGCGTCGCCGGACTAACCACGCGCTCGCCGCCGGTGGGATCGAAAGGCCCCCCACGCGTGTCGTCCGCCACTTTGAAGCCGCGACGGCCGCTGCCCGGGATGCCGTAAAAAAATCGCTCAGAGTGATCACCCCACACCGGCATCTGCGAATCGGTAAAGCGGGAATCTCCCGCCGGTGGTCCAAAGAAAAAAATGTCCTGCTTGGTGGGCTGGATGAGATCGCCGACAGTTTCCGGAAACAACTTGCCGAGCCAAGGCCCGCAAGCGAAGACAAAATAATCAGCCTTAACCCCCGCGCCATCGGAAAGAATCAGACGGCGCAAAGGCGCATCTTCCAATCCATCGGCCGAGACCGCTAATTGCCGATATACGCCGCCATCACGGATGAACCCATCGACCACCGCCTGGCAACTCGCCCGCGCATCCAGATATCCGCACTCCGGTTCGAAGATTCCCCAACGCACATCTTCGAAGTTGATTTGCGGCCAGCGCTTCTTCATCTCTGGCGTAGAGAATGTTCGAAACTTGATCCGAGCCTCGCGCAGCATATCGAGCGAGCCGCGCTCGTAGGCGTCGTCGGGGCTGCTGACCATCCAGAGCACGCCGACGCGGTGCAGAAATTGACGATTCCAGCGCCGTTCATATTTCTGCCACAACTTAAGCGCGCGGGCGGCGAGCTTGCTGTAAGGCTGATCCGGACCATAAGTCCCTCGCATGATGCGAGTCTCGCCGCCAGACGACGCCCGCGAATTCCCCGGACCCCAGGCGTCGAGCAAGGTGACGCGGGCTCCCCGTTCGAGAAGATGAAGCGCGGTCCAGCCTCCGAAGGCCCCGGCTCCGATGACTGCGACGTGCGGTTTAGCTTTCATGGATTCGCTTGACGGCAATTGAGAATACCCCGAGAGCGCCAGCCGCGAAAGAGTCACTGCGGTTTCCGCCTGCGTCCTTGACAGGACGGAACGCCGTTCCTAGAATCCAAGCAGGAAGCGCGGTCTGCGACCTCAAGCTAAGTTTTTGCATCTAAAATAGTTAGCCTGGGGATGGCACCGGCCTAGTCCCAGCGACCCTGAAAGCAAATGCCCTCGGACCCCAACATCGGCAAGCGCGAGCGCGAAGTCCTCACCGCCATCGTGGAAACTTTTATTTCCACGGGCGAGCCCGTAGGATCGCGCACGCTCTCGCGGTCAAACCGCGAGGGACTAAGTCCGGCAAGCATTCGCAACGTCATGGCCGACTTATCCGACGCGGGATTCCTTGAGCAGCCTCACGCCTCTGCCGGGCGCATTCCCACTCCCGAGGCCTACCGCTATTACGTCGAACAGATCTCCGGGACCGCGAAGCTCGCGCCTCAAGAAGAGAGTTTGATTTCCGATTCGCTGGCGGGAGTGAGCGACGTGCAGGAATTCATGGAACGCACCTCTCATGTGCTCTCGCTGATTTCGAAAAACGTAGGCGTAACCGTGGCTTCCAGCGGCACCAAGAATGCCCTGGAGCATGTGTACTTTTCGCGCCTGACCGACCAGAAAGTGTTGGCAGTTTTGGTCACGAGGTCTGGATTGGTGCGTGACCGCGTGCTGCGGCTCGATCTTCCGCAAGCCGAACTCGATCTCGCGGCCCGTTACATCAACGAGAATTTTCGCGGCTGGACCATGGAATCGATGCGCGCGGAACTGGCGCGCAGAATCGAGCAGGAGCGCAGCGAATACGATCGTCTGATGAATTCCATCGAGCAACTCTACAAGCAAGGCGCGCTTGCCTCCGATGCCGGCACTCAGGTGGTCTTCGTGGAAGGTGCTGCTAATCTTGTCACCGGCCATCAGGATCGCCAGCGGTTGCAGGAGATGCTGAAGACTTTGGAGGAGAAAGAAAAAGTCGCACAACTCCTGGGAGCCTACCTCGACGTGAAGCAGGAGGCGGTGCGAGTGGTCATCGGGTTGGATGACGCGCTACCCTCCATGCAGAACTTTGTGCTGATCGGAGCGCCCGCGCGGTCGGGAAGCGATATGTTCGGATCGCTCGCGGTAATCGGCCCCACCCGCATGGATTATCAGCACACCATGACGGCGGTTTCCTACATCGCGCGTCTGTTTGACAAAATTTTGAATGAATCGGAGTAATCATAGTTGGATATGGGTAAAACGAACGGTAGGCCGGAAGTAGAGAAAGCGAATCTGGATGTAGGCCACGAGTTGCCCTCTGGAGATGGAACGGAAGGCAGCGCGGAAGTGTCAGCTGCTGAGTCGGCGGCTCCGGATTCGGAATTGCAAAGAACAAAGGCGGAGCGCGATTCGCTGCTCGACCGCCTGGCACGCATGCAAGCCGAGTTCGAAAATGCGCGAAGGCGTACGGTCAAAGAACAGCAGGACTTCCGCGATTACGCCGCAGCCGACGCCATCAAGTCTTTGCTGCCTGTCCTCGATAGCTTCGATCGAGCGCTGCAGGTGAAGTCCGACGCGGCGGAATTCCGTAACGGAGTCGATCTGATCTACAAACAACTTCAGGCTGCCCTCGCGAAGCTGTCGCTGCAACCTATCGCTGCCAAGGGCGAGCCGTTTGATCCGCGCTTACATGAGGCCATCGAGATGGTCGATACCACCGACACTCCCGATCATCAGGTCATCGAAGAATTGCAGCGCGGCTACAAGTTGAAAGACCGGCTGCTGCGGCCGTCGATGGTGAAGGTTGCCAGGAACCCCGGGAAGTAAGTTTCCAACCCTGTTGTATCTACTTGAAGGAAGGCGAAGATTCTGACCACGAACGCAAAACGCGATTATTACGAAGTGCTGGGCGTAAGCCGCACGGTGACTGAAATTGAATTGAAGAGCGCCTACCGCAAGCTCGCCATGCAGTGGCATCCCGATCGCAACCCTAACAATCCGGACGCGGAGGAAAAGTTTAAAGAAGTAACGGAAGCCTACGCCATACTCGCCGATTCCGAAAAGCGTTCTTTATACGATCGCTTCGGCCACGCGGGAGTCGGCGGCGCATCCTCGCCCGGCGGGGGTTTTGACGCTACGGTGTTCCAGGACTTCGGCGAAATATTTGGCGAGTTCTTTGGCTTCGGAGACGCATTCGGAGGCGGCGGGCGTCGCCGCAGCCGCGTGCAGCGCGGCGCGGATTTGCGCGAAGATATCACCATCGAGTTTGAAGAAGCCGCCTTCGGCACGGAGACCAGTGTCACCGTACGGCGTCACGAGGCTTGCGAGGATTGCCGCGGCTCGGGTGCCGCGCCGGGCAAGGGTCCCACTACCTGCAAATCCTGCGCCGGACGAGGACAGGTGCGCTATCAGCAGGGCTTCTTCAGCATCGCCCGCACTTGCCCCTCGTGTCAGGGTACTGGCAGCGTGATTACCGATC
>Ga0307479_10005713_pt1 | contig 11378 bp, 9 predicted proteins | sample atmos_gasesECM4C_FD_203743 | JGI IMG/M metagenome (GOLD analysis project Ga0307479, IMG submission 203743) | Hardwood forest soil microbial communities from Morgan-Monroe State Forest, Indiana, United States - atmos_gasesECM4C_515 | ecosystem: Environmental > Terrestrial > Soil > Temperate... | reverse complement strand
GTACTTCATTGCTGCGCTATCGGGGTGCTCCTAGAATTACTCTGCAGGTTACTCCGCACATTACCCCATGCCGGACCGGGCCGAAATCGCCAAGCGCGTTGCGCAAGCCGAGAAGCTTCTCCAAAGAGGCAAGACGAGCGATGCGTTGAACGAATATCTCCAAGTTCTTCAGGAAGATCCGGAGAATGACAACGTTCGTTCCATGGCCGCCGATCTGTGCCTGTCGATGAGCCGGACGGCGGAAGCGGTCGCGCTTCTGGGAGATCTGTTCGAGCGTCAAGTCGCCCTTGGGGATGCCATGAAGGCCAGTCTCACCTATAAGAAGCTGGTGCGGCATGGGAGTCCCACGTGGCAACAGAAATTCCGCTTCGGCCAGTTGCTGGAGAATTCCAACAAGAAGCTCGCCGTCGGCACCTACGAAAATGCGCTGGACGACCTGGCGAAGCAGCGCAAGATCAAAGAGTCGCTGCCGGTGCTGACTCGCATCGTCACCCTGGAACCCACCTCGGGAAACTACTTGCGCATGGGAGAGCTGTGTTCGCAGCTGGGTGAGAGCAAGGCGTCGGCGGCTTCGTTCTATCAGGCGGGCGAGCTGGCGCAGACAGCGGGCGCGGATGCATCGCAGTACTATGAGCGCGCGTATTCGGAAGACCCGAGCGATCCGCGGATCGCGTTGGCGTACGGAAAGAGCCTCATGGCGCAAGGGCAGGTGGGCGCGGCGATCTTCATTTTTGAGCCGCACGTTATTTCGGGGAATCCGTCGCTGGAATTGCGCGACTACTATAGCCAGGCTTTACTCGCAGCGAACCGGCTGCCGGAGGCCGAGCCGCTGATCTGGCAGCTTTTCGAGCAGAATCCCGGCCGGTTGCCGCAGGTGGTGGCGCTGATCGGGCAGATGATTGAGTGCCAGCAGGATGCCGAGGCCGTGGCCTTGGCGCGAAAGCTGGAAGTGTTCCAGCGGCGGCGGGGGGAGCGGCGTGCATTCGTCGCCACCATGCAGGACTTGATCTCGGGACACCGGTCATCGCCCGAGATGCTGGAGTTTCTGAGCGAGCTGTTCAATTCGTCGAACCGCGAAGGCGACTACTGCCAGACCCTGTTGAAGCTGTTCGATCTGTACGTGAGCACGGGGAACTTCCAGAAAGCCGGGGAGTGCCTGGACCGCGCGGCCGATGTGGACCCCTACGAACACGGTCATCAAAAGCGCCTGGAAAGCTTGCGCGGAAAAATTCCTGTTGACCGGTTCAAAGTCATCGCATCGCGCCTGAGCCAGCTCAATAAGTCAGTGCCCGAGCCGATGCGGGTAGAGGAGCCCACGCTCGGCGCAGCCGCCCTGCAGGACCTGATGCTGCAAGCGGAGATCCTGGTGCAGTACGGCATGCGCTCGAAGGCGGTCGAGCGTCTACAGCGCATCCAGGAGTTGTTTCCGCACGAAGAGGAACGCAACGAAGACTTACAGCGCCTGTACCTGGCTGCTGGAATCACGCCCCGGTATGCGGGGAAGGCTCCGGCGCCGCCCGCACCGATGAATCCGGCTGCCACGGCGGGTGCAGCGGCACCACCGTTAGTCGCGCCCGCGCCCGTGGGCGGCGAGCAGGCTGATGTCAGCAGCTTTACCCGTGTGGCGGAGATTACACGCAAGCTCTATCACCAGAACAACGCCAACTCAGTGCTCGCCACTGCCGCCAGCGAGATGGGCAGCCAGTGGAAGGTGACGCGCTGCGTGGCCGCAATGCGGAAACCGGGTTTGCCCCCGACTGCACTGCAGGAGTATCACGCCGATGGCATCCCCAACGGCGAGTCCGCAGCGCTCGCCGCGGTGGTGACCGCCTGTCAGGACCTTGCCGTCGGCCGCGGGACGGTGAACATCGTCGACACGCTTACGGCACCTGACGTTCAACCCATCCGACGGCCCCTGGCCGAGTTGGGAGTGACTTCATTGCTGGCGTTGCCCCTCGCCGACGGCGATGACCAGATCGGGGTCCTCATCTTCATGCAGAGCTCGGAGCGAAACTGGCACCCGTCTGAGATCGTGGTGCTGAAGACGCTGGCTGAGCAGGTTGTGATCGCGTTGAACAACGCTGGACTGCGGCGGCTGGTCCGAAACCTCTCGGTAACCGACGAGAAATCAGGACTGCTAAAGCGCGCTTCGTATCTCGATCTGGCTCTGGCGGAGGCGCACCGCGCCTCGCAACAGGCCACGCCGGTGACCATGCTGCTCATGCACTTTGGGCGCAGCGCGGCGATGATCAAGGAATGTGGCGAGCCGGCGGTTGAAGCTACCATGGAACAGGTGGGGCAGCTCTTCACCGCGAACATCCGCTCGAACGATCTGGCCTTTCGCTATGACACGACCACGGTCGCAATCATTCTGGGCGACACGGCGGAGAAAGAAGCGCTGCTCGCGGTCGAGAAACTGCGCAAGCTGGTGGCGGATGTGCGTCTGCCGGGGAAAGATCAGGCCATCCCGTTCAGCGCGGGCCTGGCGGAGGCGGTGGTCCGGACCGGGTATGACCCGGTCGACGTTGTCACTGAAGTGATCAACCGCGCGGAACAAGCTCTCCATGATGCCCTGGCGCAGGGCGCCGGAAGTGTAGTGGCGCTGGCCCCGAACCTGGCTTCGGCGGCGGTGGCGTAACAACAGCTCTTAGCTTTCAGCTCTCAGCCGTCAGCCAATGCTGTTGCCATGTTGGCGCGCCGCGAATTCAATTCACATCAGACTCACCTCGAGATCACCATCGAGGCCAGAATGCTGAGAGCTGATGGCTGAAAGCCGACAGCCTCGGTTGAGTTCCCATCTTACCCGCTGATAGACTAACTAGTTTCGCTTCCTACGTCGGACCTCTTCTATAAGGATTCCATGCTGAAACCGGGTGATATTGCCATCGTAAGCGGCGCGCGTACGCCCATGGGGCGGTACTGCGGCAAACTGAAGGACTTCACGGCGCAGGAGTTGGGCGCGGTGGCAGCCAAGGGGGCGATTGAACAGTCAGGGATCGATCCCAAGGAATTCGATCACGTTGTGTTCGGCAACGCCCAGCAAACCTCGGGCGATGCGCTATACGGGGCACGCCACGTCGGACTACGGGCCGGGCTGCCCATCGAGACCCCAGCGCTGACGGTGAACCGGCTGTGCGGATCAGGGATGCAGGCGATTGTCAGCGCCGCGCAAATGATTCAAACCGACGAAGCCAAGATGGTGCTCGCAGGCGGCATGGAGGCGATGTCGCAGGCGCCATTTGTGATCCGCGGCCGCGACGGGTTTACCCTGGCACCGGGCGGGAAGCTGGAAGACTCGCTGATGGTTGCCCTGCTCGATTCCTACTGCGGGCTGTATATGGCCAACACGGCGGAGCTATATGGCGAGCAGCAGGGCATCACCCGCCAGATGCAGGACGAATTTGCCCTGCGCTCACAGCAGGCGGCGGACGCAGCCTACAAAGAGGGCCGTCTGCCGGAGGAAATAGTTCCGGTGCCGCTGAAGAATACGAAGGGCGAACTGTCGGGTGAGAGTTTTACCGAGGACGATCACCGGCGCCCGCAGACTACGATGGAAGGGCTGGCGAAGTTGCGTCCGGCTTTCGGGAAGAGTGGGACCGTGACAGCAGGGAATGCCAGCGGCATCGTCGATGGCGCCGCGGCTGTCGTCGTGATGTCGGTGGAACAAGCGCAAAAGCGGGATCTGAACCCGCTGGGGCGGATCGTGAATTGGGGTGTGGCGGGGGTCGACCCGAAGCTGATGGGGCGCGGCCCGGTCCCGGCCACGAAGCTCGCACTACAGCGTGCGGGGCTCACCCTCGACTATATCGATCTGATCGAAGTGAACGAGGCATTCGCGGCACAGTATTTGGCGGTTGAGAAAGAGTTGGGCCTGGATCGCAACAAAGTCAACGTCAATGGCGGAGCCATCGCGCTGGGACATCCGCTGGGCGCGACCGGAACGCGGCTGGTGATCACGCTGCTTTACGAGCTGAGGCGGCGGAAGAAGAAGTGTGGGCTGGCGGCCGCGTGCATCGGGGGCGGGCAGGGGATTGCGATGGTGGTGGAGAGTTTTCAGTAGATGATGAAGTTTGGCTCAAGTTGCCCCGTGGCAAGTCGGAGGGCGATCTATGGTTGATACAGGTCGTGAGTAGCCACATCGAAACTCATTTCGGAGAAATTGCTTGAGTGCTGCACGAAAAGGAGTCCCCGGATATTCATGTCGACGTCTATGTCGTGTATCCAACGCCGGAGTGGAACTATCACTACTTGATCACCTCGGGAATGAGTGAGAAGCCGATGCCGGTTCCGGACGGAGCTGCTGACGGTCGGTATTCGGAGCTGATTCTTGGCCTGCCGCCAGATTGGCCGCTTTCGATGGAGGCATTCAGCGATGAGGCAAATTATTGGCCGGTGCGACTGTTAAAGGGTCTAGCACGATACGCTCACGAGAATAAGACCTGGCTGTACGCTGGGCACTCGATCCTGTGGTCCGACCCGCCAAAGCCATTTGCTTCGAATACAAGGATGGCAGCAGTCTTACTGATGAGGCCCCGCCTAGTGCCTGAGGAAGCGCAGATCGTGCACGTTCGGAAGAACAAACGCATTCGGCTCTGGGGTTTTATCCGCTCTATGAAGAAGAACTGGAACTAAAGCTCAGGGAGGGGTGGAACAAGCTGGAAGAATTGTTCTCTAAGAACGGTGTCACTGAGTTGCCAGAACTGGATCGTCCTAGTGTAGCCCTAGTTCAGCAGTTCATTAGGAAGAATTTATATGGAAATCAAGAAAGTTGGTGTTCTCGGATGCGGCCTGATGGGTTCCGGCATCGCGCAGGTGGCGGCGACGGCCGGGTTCCACGTCTCTGTGCTCGAGGTTGAGCAGAAGTTTCTCGACAAGGGCTTTGCCGGGATTGAGAAGTCGCTCGCGAAATTTGCTGAGAAGGGCACCATCAAAGAAACACCGCAAGCCATCCGCTCGCGACTAAGAGGCACAACCAGCAAACAGGACCTCGCCGACTGCGACATCGTCGTCGAGGCCATCATCGAGAACGTCGAGGAAAAGAAGAAGATGTACGCGTCGCTCGATCCCGTTGTGAAGAAGGACGCGATCTTTGCCTCGAATACCTCTTCGATCTCAGTGACCGAGTTGCTGACTGCAGTGAAACGGCCGGAGAGGTTCGTCGGTCTGCACTTCTTCAATCCAGTGCCGCTGATGAAGCTGGTGGAGGTCATCAAGACCATCGCCACCGCACCTGAGGTCTATGAGTCGGCTTATGATTTCGCAAAGAAGCTGGGCAAAGTTCCGGTTCGGACGTCGGACAAGACGGGCTTCATCGTGAATCGGCTGCTGGTACCGTACCTGCTGGATGCAATCCGCGCGTACGAAGAAGGCGTGGGCTCGATCGAAGACATCGACAGCGCCATGAAGCTAGGGTGCGGGTACCCGATGGGGCCGTTCACACTGCTTGATTTTGTCGGGCTGGATACGACCTACTACATCACGCACGTAATGTACGACGAGTTCAAGGAGCGGCGTTTCGCGTCGCCGCCGCTGCTGAAGCGACTGGTCATGGCGGGCTGGTACGGCAGGAAAAGCGGGAAGGGCTTCTACGACTACGCCGACCCGGCGAACCCAGTGGCGAATAAGCTCTGACTTTGCGACGAAGGGTCCTTAGTGGCTATGCAGCGTCCCCTTTGGGTGACCAGCGTCATCATTCTGCAGTTGCTGCTCGGAGCGCTCTTTGCCGGGGTCTGCATTTATTTGCTCTTTCTGATTCGTTCACCGGAGATGAGGCAGGGACCGGACGCAGCCGAGGGCATCCTGGGACTCAAGATCGCCGTTGGCATCATTGCCCCTATGGCGATGCTGGTGATCGTCGCCGCCTGGGGTATGTGGAAGGCCAGGCTGTGGGGCTGGTGGTCCGCATTGCTGACCAACCTGGCCCTCGTGGTCATCTTTGTGTACAGCTCGATCGATGACGGGTGGAATAACCTGGACTGGGAGATGGTGGGTATGACAGCGGTTCTCGTGACGCTGATTATTTTTCTGCTTCTGCCTCAAGTGCGACGATTTTATTTGAGACGGAATCAGTCCCACGTGCAATCCTTAGCCACGTGAGCGACTGAGGCATGACGGATTCACGAATCAAGGAATGCATTCATGAGCTTCGAAAACATACTCGTCGAAAAGAAGAACTCGATTGCCTACGTCACCGTCAATCGCCCCAAGGTGCTCAACGCCCTCAACATGGCAACGATGGAAGAACTGCGGGCGGCCTTCACCGACATCAAGAGCGATGCTGCCATTCGGGTCGCCATTCTGACCGGAGCGGGAGAGAAGGCGTTTATCGCGGGCGCGGACATCGGCGAATTGGCCAAACACGACGCTGTCTCCGGTAAGGAGTACACGCATCGCGGGCAGTCGGTGCTCGACCTCATCGAGAACCTGGGAAAGCCGGTGATCGCCTGCATCAACGGATTTGCCCTGGGTGGAGGATGCGAGATTGCCATGGCGTGCACCATGCGGCTGGCGAGTTCCAACGCGAAGCTCGGACAGCCCGAGGTGAAGCTGGGAATCATTCCAGGGTACGGCGGCACGCAGCGGCTGCCTCGGCTCGTGGGCAAAGGAATCGCGATGCAGTTGGTGCTGGCGGGGGAGATGATTACCGCCGAGGAGGCACACCGCATCCGCCTGGTGAATGAAGTCACCGCGGCCGGTGAGCTGATTCCGCGCGCCGAAGCGATTGCACGGAAGATCATCGCCAACGCGCCGCTGGCCATCCAATATGCGATGGAAGCCGTGAATCGCGGGCTGGACCTGCCGCTCGCTGACGGGCTCTATCTCGAAGCGACGCTGTTCGGCATCTGCTGCGCCACGGAAGACAAGACCGAGGGCACGACGGCGTTTCTCGAGAAGCGACCAGCGCAGTTCAAAGGCAACTGACTGCATTTGATCAAAAACGCGTTTTCACCGCAGAGGCACAGGGACACAGAGAAGAGTAATTGGGCTTCGGTTTTCTCCGTGACACTGTGCCAGGGTAGAAACTGACTGAACCGATGCTCAAATCCCTCCATATCGGTCGCTACGTAACCCGGCCACAAGACTTGCGCGCACTCTCGGATTTTCTGGAGGCGATCGGGTTTCAGCAGGTCGCGGGCGGCGACGGCCGCTCGGCAATCTTTTCCGCTCCGGTCGGACTCTTGAGCGTGAACGCGCTGCCCTCGGAATATCCCCAGCAGGTGCTCGATCATCTGAAGGACGTCAACCGGATGATTGTGCTGGAGGTAACGAATCCCGATGACGTGTTCGAGATCGCTCGCAAGAAGAACCTGAAAGTGCTTGCGGACTCGGCTTCACCGAAGACCGGTGAGCGTAGTTTCTCGCTGGCATTGCCGGGGGAGATCATCGTTACCGTACACGGCAAGCCGGAAGTGGCCCCCTCGGCGATGGAAGGGGACCTCAGGGCAGAAGGGAAACGGTTCGCGATTGTGGTGAGTCGTTTCAACGCGTTCATCACCGAGCGTCTTCTGCAAGGGGCGCTCGATGGGCTGCGCCGTACCGGAGCCCGTAACGAAGAGATCGAGATTATGCGCGTGCCGGGAAGTTTCGAACTCCCCTCCGCCGCCCGCATGCTGGCTGAGTCCGGGAAGTACGATGCGCTGATTTGCCTGGGATGCCTTTTGCGCGGCGAAACCGCGCACTACGACGTGATCGTGAACGAATGCGCGCGCGGCATCGGCCAGTCCGCGCAAGACACCGGAGTGCCGCATGCGTTTGGTGTGCTTACCTGCGACACGCTGGAACAGGCCATCGACCGCGCGGGGCTCAAGATGGGGAACAAAGGATTCGAAGCGGCGCTGGCGGCAGTGGAAATGGTCAGTCTGAAAACGGTCGCCAGTCGCAAGTCGCCAGTCGTCAGGAATAAACGGGTCGTTGATCGTCGGTCCTCGGTGGTTGGCAAGAAGTCACATCTCGGTGCGCGTAAGCCACGATTGAAACACTAGCCCGCCCTTTGTAAGTCCGCGCGATAAGCCGGTCCATGTGGTTACTTCATGTGTGTCGTTTCCTGTAGACTGAGGCCAGTATCCCACAACCAAGAACACCCGCTAGCGGCTAAGGACCAGCGACAGTCTTTACTATGGGCACTCGGCGAAAATCCCGCGAACTGGCACTGCAGATGCTCTTTCAGGCCGACATGGGCCGGCAGGGCGCCGACGATGTTCGTCGCACCTTCTGGGCGGAACGAAACGAAGTTGGCGACGACGTCCGCGGTTTTGCCGATGACCTGTTCCGGACAGCGACGGATCGCACCACCGACATCGATGCTTTGATCGAGGGCCACGCCCAGCATTGGCGTATGGAACGCATGGCGGCGGTCGATCGCAATATTCTGCGCGCAGCGGTAGCCGAATTTCTGGGCTATCCGCAGACACCGCGCGCTGTGGTTATCAACGAAGCCATCGAGATCGCGCGCAAATTCTCCAGCCCTGAGTCGGTGCAGTTCATCAACGGAGTGCTCGACAGCGTGGGGCGGGACCTCGAAAAAGCGCGCGCCTGATCCAAGAACAGCCTTTGCCCCGCTCCTCCTCGCAAACGCCGTTCGTCGCATCACAAGTCCCCGATCGCGGAGTGTCTTTTGCAGGTCAGCGTCCCACTCGGAGGCACTTCGCCTTTAGGGTTTTACCGCGACCATGTCAGGATTGCAGAATTGCGGAATGTTGTTACAGAGACTGCCCTTGTTCGTGGCGTTGTCATTGGTGAAGGTGATCTGTGCAAGGTCGCCGCCCGAAACGGTGCTGACCACGTGGACCGAGCCGTCGCTGGCGCCCACGTACAGCAATGTGCCGTCGGAAGTCAGGCTTGCGTCCAAGGGCACCGGGCTTCCGGTCAGAGGGATCGCTGAGACGGTGCCGACGCCGAAGTCGTAGATGAAGATGCTGCTCAGGTTGCTGGCCAGGATGTAGGCCCGTGAGTTATCGGAGCTGATGATCAGCTTCAGGGGAGTAAAGTTGCCCTGGCCAAGATTGGCGAAAGAGAATTCCTGCTCCGGAGGATCGGGAGGGGTCACTTTGAAGGGGCAGGTGGTTGAGTTCGGTTGGGTCAAGGTCGCAGGAGTGGGCGCGATCGTCTTTATCGCGAACACGTCGACGCCGGGTGGATCGAACCCGATGGCATGAACGCCATCCGGCAGAACCTGAAACATGGTAGGCAGCCGTGGTACTGGGATCGAAGCCGCGATTCCATAGGTCGTGTCGCAGGTGTTGAACAGGTTGATCGCGGGGCTTGCTGAGCCTCCAGACAAATAGCCGAGGGACCCATTGGCGTAAGCTGCAACCGCATTGGCAGTCCCGGCGAGTTTCTTCGTGACCAACGGGAGAAGAGGGGAATAGACGTACAGGGTATCGCCTGAATTGGGATCGCTGGCGGAAGCTTTGCCTACAATAAACGCTTTCAACCCTTCCGACGAAAACGCCGCCACGGTCGCGCCCGGGATGAACATCGACGTCACCACCGAAGGTGTTCCGCTGACGTTGAGGATGTAAACCTGGTTCGGAACCGAAACCGCGTCCGAGACAATAATGGTGTTTCCGTCGAGAGAAACGGCAAGCACTTTTCCGGGAATGTTCGTGGATTGAGGGACTGTGGAGTTGCCCGGAGTGAAAATCATCAGACCGTCGCTGCTTCCCAGAAAAGCCTTGCTCCCCCCCGGGGCGAAGACAAACGAATTGGGCGAACTTGGAAGGACGACACTGCTGCCCACCACGTTATTGCTGGTGGTGATGGGATAGAGCAAGGGTTGGCATCCCGTGACGGGCGTACCAGCTGCGGTGTCACATTGTGTCGTTGTGGCATAGGCGGTGGTGTTCACCGCCGGACCGGAAACTGTGCCGATAATCGGAGTGCCTTCGAACTCTCCGCTCCCGGTGGAGGACAGGGTGGAAGAATAGACCGGATTGATCGGGGTGACGCCGGGAGTATTGACGTTGCAACTCGGAGGCTCGCAGGAGGCGACAATGCCGACCGCGCCTGGAGTCTTGGTCGTCGTGACACCCCCGTTGGTGCCAACCGTGCCGATGACCGGGGACAACGAGGTCCAGGTCAGGGGAGGGTTTGTCAATGCGTAACCCAGACGGTCCACGACCGTCGGTGTTACGGTCACGCTGGTCGCGCCATTGCTGGCGAAAGTGGTGTTCGTCTCGGCACTGCCGACCTGCAAGTTAATGGACTGGACCCGGCAAGTCTCGAAATAAGGGTTTCCGCCGATGACCACCGGCAGGCTGCTGACCCCGGAAATTGTGGCGTAAATCTGGGTGATGCCGGGGACGACGGCCGTGACGCGCGCCTGGGTGACTTGGTTCCCGTTGTTGTTGGCGAGCTCCGGGTCGGTCGTCGACACCCGGGCCACGGTCGAATTGGTGAGCTGGAATGTAAATGAGCCGACCGTGTTGGTTACGTCCATGCCCCGGCTAAACGCCTGTGCCTGGAAATCCAGGTAGTTCAGGATCCCGGGTGCCGTGCCCAGGGTGACGCAGTTTCCCGGAGGGATCGGGGTTAGCACAGGGAGCAGGCTGAGGGTGATGGTGTCAATGTGCTCATGGACCCAGACGGTGACCGGCGGGCTGGTGACACCATTTATGGTGGCTGTTACTGTTGCCACACCGACGCTTTGCGGACTGCAAACCAGGCCGGTTGAGTCCCACCGTCCGGCACACGCCAGGCCGCCAGCCGCCGGCACGAAGCTCAGTGCGCTGGGGTTGCTGGAGGTGTAGACGGCGCCCGTGCTGGTCGCGGGGCGGGAGGGCGTGGCGATGAACTGAAGAGTCGCTCCCAGGTCGACACTGGTGCTCGGGGCCGAAAGGCTGACGCTACCCGGCGTCGGCAGCCCATTGAATGGGGTGCTACTCCCGCCGCAGCTGGTCAGAGCGCCTAGAGATAGGGATATAAACAGGATTGCAGGTACAACCCAAGCAAACCGACGCATGCATCCTCCCCGTCCGCCCACCCGCGTGGCTGCGGACGAGTCTGTCGTGATCCTAGAAAACCCTCAGTGTAGAGGTCGGCCCGATTTTGGGCAAGGGGTTCCAACCCGGGCGCCTGCCTTTAGGATGCGCAAAGCGGTGGTTGACGATGCGTGCAGTGAGTTGTTATATTTAAAAGGTTCCGCGAGTTAATTCTAGCTTGCCTGAGTAGCGGGAGGGTTTTGACCCCTGCGCATTCTGTCGTGTGCGTGGTACCTCCAGAAGATGTAAGCGGCTGAGCTTTAGAAGCAACCTACGCTCCCGGAAGTTGGGGAGCTTTCCTCGCTGAAATGCTTCGCGCGCACCTCTCGCCCGTCGGGAGGCTATGCGAAGCAGAGCTGACGAAACGGAGTACCTCCGAAGTTGGGCTTGGTGCCACCG
>Ga0307479_10005712_pt1 | contig 11379 bp, 12 predicted proteins | sample atmos_gasesECM4C_FD_203743 | JGI IMG/M metagenome (GOLD analysis project Ga0307479, IMG submission 203743) | Hardwood forest soil microbial communities from Morgan-Monroe State Forest, Indiana, United States - atmos_gasesECM4C_515 | ecosystem: Environmental > Terrestrial > Soil > Temperate... | reverse complement strand
AACTTCACATTGCGCCACCGCCGCGGCATTCTCCGCCCCTTCGACCTGCGCCCCCTTGCCGATCTGCTCTCGCAAGCTTCGCGCGGTATCTTGCGCGCGCTGCGCCTCTCGCGAACCGATGACCACGTGCTCGCCCGCGCGTAGAAACCGGTTGGCTAGCCCGGTTCCTTCCGGCCCGGTGCCCCCCACAATTGCAATCGTTCGCGGCATGACCTTGCATCTCCCGCTGGGCAACTGTTCAGTTACTCACTCTCATCCTACGGCGTTCACCTTGGCTTGTCGCACTGTGTTATCGTCAAAAACTTCGTACATGGCCTCACCCCATCCCACACCGGCAGAATTTCGTCTCGCCTTGGGGCAATTTGCCACCGGCGTAAGCGTCATTACCGCCCAGCGCACGCCAAACCAAGCCCACGGCATGACCGCAAACTCTTTCACCTCGGTCTCGCTCGATCCCTTGCTGGTTCTCATTTGCGTTGATGAAGATGCGCACCTCCTGCCCCTCGTCAAAAAGCAGAAGCGCTTCGGCGTAAGCATTCTGAAGGAAAATCAGCAAGCCATCTCCGAATATTTCGCGCAAACGAAGGAAAGCGCGGAAATCGAAGCGCGGCTCGGCATTCGTTATCGGTGGACCAAGTCCGGCATACCCTTGCTCGAAGACGCCTTGGCTCATCTAACCTGCGAAGTGGTGTCCTCTCACGTGGCCGGCGATCACACTGTGTTTATCGCCGAAGTCGCGAGCGTGGAAGTCTATGGCGGCGATCCGCTCCTCTACTTCCGCGGCGACTACCGCCATATCGCATCCGAGCCCGAGGCCTAATGCCAATCCGAGTCTCGGTGAACTCGGTGCTCCGCTCTCTGTGCGCTCTTTGTTAAATCTTTTGCTGCTTCGCGCTAATGATGCCCCCCGCCCAGAGGATCCCGCTTGACGCCATACTCCGCTCCCCAACGGTCCGTCATTTGCGAACGAATCTCCCACAGTTCCGGAAAGAACTTGTGCCGCATGCCGTCTTCCAAAATCTCCACGGGGCGTCCCTTTAGCGATTTCGCCGCGAACCCAATGGTCCGGTGAATCAATTGCATGTGCTCATAGCGAAACTTCTGAAACAGCTCATCGAACTCGGCCAGGGCCTCCGCCACCACATAGGCGTCGCTGTGCGTGTATTCCGTGTCGTAAACCTTCTCCAGCGTTAGCCCGTGCTTATCCAAATAGTGTTCCTGGAATGAAGTCCAAATCGGCTGATACATCTTCAACAGCACGCGAAATCCCGGAGACTCTTGTCCGCTGCCATTTCCCAGGCGCAAGCGAATCTCCTGGTATTCCTTGGGCGACATGATTTCGAGCAATGCCACCTGTTGGCCCATCAATCGCTGTACGGTATGCACCCGCCGGAATAGCGTAATCACGCGATTGGTGTTTTCTTGCTGCAGGTAATCATCGATGTCCAGCAACGTGTACGCGATCAATTTCATCCACAGCTCTTCGACTTGGTGCACTACTTGGAATTGCAGTTCGTCATGATTGCAGAGCTCCTCGAACTGCGTTTGGCAGGACAGCAGTGTCTTGGTGTTCAGGTACACCTCGTAATCGAGCGTGCCTTCGCCACCCATGATGGCGTAAAACTGTTCGCGATTCACGACAAGCCCCCTATCCGAATACTGTCGTCAGGGCACGGCTTCAGCGTGCCGCAAAATTGTTTCCTCTTGTTTACTTTTTTCTGAACGCGCCTAAGCGAAGCACAATATCGAGATTAGCGCATTTCAAAACGGACGTGAAACTTAGGAAAGTACCCGCGGACCTTCTTGGCGAAAGGGGGTGCTAGCGTTCCGAGGGTCCCGAAGGGCGAGTCTGTTCCGTGTCGCCGGCTTCCTTGCGATGACTCTTTACTTCCCGCAGGGCATAGACCGGTTTGTTCTGCGACTCATAATATGTGCGCGCGATGAGCTCACCCAGCAGCCCCATGGACACAAACTGCACGCCGCTGACGAACAACGCCACGGCTAGAAGCAGCAGCGGCCCGTGCTGCGTCATCACTTGCACGCTTCGCACAAACTTTTCGTAAGCCAGATAGGCCGCGATGAGCATGCCCACGCTTGCGCCGCCAACCCCAAGCAACCCAAAGAACTGCAGCGGGCGCGTCGAGTAGTCCAGCAAAAATTTCACGATCATCAAATCCAAAAACACGCGGATCGTCCGCCCAATGCCATAATTGCTTTTCCCGCTCTTGCGCTCCAAATCGGTAATCGGCACTTCCGTGATGCGCGCGCCCGTCGAACTCGCCAGCGCCGGAATAAACCGGTGCAATTCCCCATAGAGCTGGATTTCCTGAATGATCTCTCGGCGGTAAGCCTTAAAGGTGGTTCCAAAATCGTGCAGCTCTAAGCCCGACAATTTGGCCATCATCCAGTTCGCCGCGCGGCTGGGCAACTGGCGCATCAACCAATGATCACGCCGGACACAACGCCACCCGCTGACGAGGTCGTAGCCTTCTTCGATTTTTTCCAGAAAGCGAGGAATTTCTTCGGGATCGTGCTGCAAATCCCCATCCATAGAGATAATCACGTCGCCGCGCGCAAAGTCGAACCCCGCCTTCAATGCCGGGGTCTGGCCAAAATTGCGCCGCAGCCGCACCAAATTCACCCGCCGGTCATGCTCGTAAATTTCAGTTAGCACTTTAAAGGAGTTGTCGCGGCTTCCATCGTCAATGAAAATCAACTCGTAACTCTCGCCCAGGGAGTCCATGACCTCCGTGATTTTCATGTACAGCGGCGGAATATTCTCCTGTTCGTTATAGAACGGGACGACCACGGAATACCGGACGCTGCTTTCGCTTCTCATGCTCGGTGAGCCACGCAGCCATAGTCTATCAGGCGTATTGCCTGCGATGCGACAACATTTCGTATCTCCTGGTCCGTAAGTATTTCGATTTCCTTTTGCCGCGAATCCTGCAGCCGCGTGGCTGTGTGCCGCAGGCTTTCGTCAGCATAACCAGGATGACACATCAATTCCGTCGTGCCCTCCGGCAAGCTCCGCAACAACCCCGCCACTCCCTCTTTCGTTAATGCGCCGGTCTGCGCAATGCCGCAAACGTAGTCCGCAGTTGAAATTCCCGCGCGTTCGGCTTTTTGCCGAGCATCCCTCGCCAGCAATTTCAGTCCCCGGGCCTGCACACCTTGTTTCAGCACAACGGCAGCGCGCTGTTCTTCGCCTGCCGAAAGCGCCGCGCGCAGCTTGGGGTCGTCGTGCGAAACGCGAATCGCCCCGATCCCATACTTCTTCGCCAGCCGCAGCGCGACCTCGAACAGCCCTGGGAGCATGTGTACATGCTTGTGGCCATCCAGGTGCGTCGGCGCGATACCTACGTCGCGCACGCGGCGAATCTGCGCTTCCCATTCGCTTTCCACCTCAGGCACCGCCAAGCCTCGAGTCGCCATTTTCAGCAGCAGACTTTCGGGGCCGCCTTCAAACTCACCTTTCGCGTTCACCAGGCTTGGCACGCTTTCCCGCGCAGCTACAGGCGCTCCATCACTCAAATTCAAGTGCACACCGACGCCCAAACGCGGCAGGGTTCGCGCCAACTCCACCGCCTGGCGAAATGCCGCCCCATTCGCCAGCAGCGAAGCGCTCGTCACGATCCCGTTTCGGTGTGCCTCCGCAATGCCCTGGTTGACCCCCTCGGTCCACGCCAAGTCGTCCGCATTCACGATAAGGTTTTTCACCGGACTGTACTGGCCTTGAGGTCAACCTGTCCCTGCGGACAGCTACACAAACGGTGGCTCCAATGCTTGCGTACCATTGACCCTCTCGGTCACCAACTCTAGCATGGCACCTCAGAGGCGAAAATGCCGGTCCAGACCCAAGACAGTACCGCCGCGAATCCCAAGTTCAAGGAAAAACGCCGCGGCAATCGCATGAATTCCCGGGTCCCTGTTCGTTTGGAATGGGATGCTGGAGGCAAGCGCGTTTCGGTGGAAGCCCGCACGCGCATCGTCAACCACTACGGCTGCATGGTGATCCTGGAACACGACCTGGATCTCGAGCACCGCGTGGCGCTTACCAATCTCGCTATGGACTCCAGCAACGCCGCCGTCATCGTCTGGAAGAGTCAACCTCGTCCGGAAGGTGGCTGGGAATATGGCGTAGAACTGGTTGCTCCGGCGATTGACTTCTGGGGTCTGGAGCTATGAACAACAAGCCACTCACTTCGCCAAATATTAAGACAGGCTCGCTGGGCGGTACCACCCGCACTGCAGTGACGCGCCCGCCAACGGCCGAAGAGCGCCGCCGCTCTCAGCGTGTGCTGGTGCGCATGCCCGTATTGATTCACGTCGCGGGCAAGCCGGCGCCCCTGCAGGGCAACACACACACGGTCAGCGCCGGGGGCGCCATGGTCATCCTCAAAGAAGGCATTTCCGAGGGCACCAAAGTCACCGTGGAAAATCCCGCGACCAAATCCAAGGTGGAGGCCAAAGTCGTCCGGCCGCCGCAAATGAATCAGGAAGGTTCGCTGGTGCCCGTGGAGTTCGTCACGCCCTCGCCGACCTTCTGGAACATTTTCTTCCCACCATTTACCAACTAACTGAGCTGTCGCGGATGGGCATCCTGACAACTCCAGGCGAGTCCAAGGATGCCCTCCGGATGTGGAAAATATACTGCGTCGTGCTCGCGGCTTTTCTGGCCTTTATGTATGCCGTCGTATTCGCGGGGGCCTTTCGTCCGCTGCTCATTGCGGATTTCGCGATCACTGTTGTGAGCTTCTCCGGGCTGTACGGGTTCGCATTTCAAAAACGGCTCGGTTCATCTCTAACCGAGCCGTTCCTTCTCGTGAGATCTCCTTTGATTTAACTTTACATCACAAAGTACTCCGCGCTACCATGTGGCCATGCGCATCAAAATGATCCTCCCCGCCCTCACCGAAGCCACCAGCCCGCTCTTCCGCCCCATCAAATACTCCCTGTTTCCTCCACTAGGCCTCGCCACGCTGGCCGCCTACACGTCTCTCAACGACCACGTAACCATCACCGACGAGCACGTCGAAAAACTCCGCACGGACGACACGCCGGATTTGGTCGTCATCCAGGTGTACATCACCTCCGCGCTGCGTGCCTACCGCATCGCCGATGCTTACCGCCGCAAAGGATGCTACGTCGTCCTTGGCGGCTTGCACGTCACTTCCTTGCCCGACGAAGCCGCTGTCCACGCCGACACCATCTTCCTTGGGCCTGGCGAAGACACCTGGCCGCAGTTCCTGCGCGACTTCCGCGCTCGTCAGCCCCGGAAGCGCTACCAATCGCGACAGCGCAGCCTCCTCGAAATTCCTCCCGTGCGCCGCGATCTCATCAAGCGCCATTTGTACCTGGTGCCAAACTCCATCGTGGTTTCCCGCGGATGCCCGTACGTCTGCGACTTCTGCTATAAGGAGGCCTTCTTCCGCGGCGGCAAATCCTTCTACACGCAAACGGTTGACGCCGCGCTCGCCGAAATCGAGCGCCTGCCCGGCAAGCACCTCTATTTTCTCGACGACCATCTTTTCGGCAACGTGCGTTTCGCCAGCGCGCTTTTCGAAGGAATGCGCGGCATGGGGCGGTTGTGGCAAGCCGCAGGCACGGTAAACTCAGTGCTCGCTCCCAACCTTCTCGAGAAGGCCGTCGCCTGCGGTCTGCGCAGTTTATTCGTCGGGTTTGAGACCACCAACCCGGACAATCTTCACGAGCAGCGCAAAGTGCAGAACATCCGACGCGACTACAACGTCGTGGTGAAGCGCCTGCACGATCTCGGAGTCATGGTCAACGGGAGTTTCGTCTTCGGCATGGACCACGACGACGCGACAGCCTTCGATCACACGATCGACTGGGCGGTCAGCCAGGGCATCGAGACCGCCACCTTCCACATCCTCACACCATATCCGAGCACCGCGCTCTACGAGCGCATGGCCCACGATGGCCGCCTGCTGCACAGCAATTGGGATGATTACGACACGCGACATTGCGTCTTCCGTCCCAAGAACCTGCGGCCGAAAGAATTAGAGGAGGGCTACTGGCGCGCCTACGAAAACTTTTATCGCTGGGGCTCCATCTTGCGGGGCGCCGCGACCAAACCCTCGTGGGTGACGCGGCTGCGGCATCTCGCTTATGCCGGCGCCTGGAAAAAGTTCGAGCCACTGTGGGACCTCGTCATTCGCGCCAAGCAAGTCAACCGCGTCCTGCCCTTCCTCGAAGCCGTCCTCGACCACTTCCGGCAGCAGGACCACCCACAAGCAGAATCCAGTTCCAATCTTGGAGTGCCCGCTTTCTGAAGTGGGCTCCATATACAAATAGCCATGGTCCCGGTTTAACGCCGGCTTCATGGCTCCACTCCGCTCGCCTTGTCGGGTCGGCTACGACCGCGCCACCTCGGCACTCTCATTCACAGCAGCGGCAGCTGCGATTATCTTCGTAGGCCCAGTCGTAATCACCACCACTCCAGTCAACACCAGCAAAGTCCCTACAATCGTTCGCACGCCCAGAGGCTCCCCGCCCAAAAAATATCCCACCAGCACAGCCACCACGGGATTCACGTACGCGTACGTCCCCACTTTCGTAGGCGATTCATGGTGAAGCAACCACACATACGCTGTGAATCCCATGATTGACCCGGCTACGATCATGTACGCCAGCGCAAACCACACTGTGCGCGAGACGCCTGCTGGATCAAACCCGCGAAACTCGCCCAGCGCTCCCGCCGTCACCGCCAGAAACACTCCGCCAGCCAGCATCTGCGCTCCCGAACTCATCGTTTTCGACGGGGGCAGACTCAGCTTACGTGACACCACGGACGCTATCGACCAACTAATCGACGCGATGAGCAGCGCCACCGCGCTCATCCTATCGATCGGCTCCCCACCAAAGTTGAGGGAGCGGCTCATCAGCACCGCCACTCCGGCGATGCCGGTCAGCAAGGCCATGCTCAGCCGCAACGTCAGTTTCTGTGTGCGCAAAAAACCAATTTCCGCCAAAGCTATAAATACTGGGATCGTGGCCGCCATCACCGCGGCGATTCCCGAAGGTACGCGCCGCTCGGCCCAGAACAGCAGCCCATAATCGAGCACAAATATCACGATCGCCAGCAAAGAGGCGGAAATCCACTGGCGTCGGTTCGGCAAGCGCTCGCCCCTGGCGACCACCCAAATGCAGAGAACCAGCCCCGCGATGAAGAAACGCATCGCCGCCAGAAGAAACGGCGGCACTTCGCGCACGCCCACGCGAATCGCCAGAAATGTCGATCCCCACACGAAATAAATAATCCCGAAGGCCAACAGTCGCTTCCATGTCGGAGGATGGGTGTTTTCCATAGCGGAATTATGCCGGACGAGGCATCGCCACGCAGCTACCATCCGTTTAATTGAGTTGGCCAGGCGCACCATGGAACTGTACACTCGTGGAAAAAAAGGGCGTGCTAAAGCGGGACTGTGCGGGACCTCGTCAAATCAGCAATCGGGAGCGGCCAATGGGGCTGGAACATTTCGACGTATTAATCATGGGCGCGGGCCTCTCCGGCATAGATGCCGCGTATCACCTGCACAAATTCTGCCCAAGGAAGAGCTACGTCATTCTTGAGCAGCGCGAGCGCATAGGCGGAACTTGGGACCTGTTTCGCTATCCAGGGGTCCGTTCCGACTCAGACATGTTCACCATGAGCTTTTCCTTCCGCCCCTGGACAAGCTCTAAATCCATTGCTCCTGGCGAAGAAATCCTCAATTACGTCACCGCCACCGCGCGAGACGCGGGCATTGACCGCCACATCCGCTTCCGCCATCGCGTTCAGCGCGCGTCGTGGTCCTCCCCAGAAGCGATGTGGACTGTGGAGGCAGCGCGTCAAGCACCAGACGGCCGGGACGAAAGGGTGACGCTAACCTGCAACTTCCTGTTTTCGTGTGCCGGCTACTACCGCTATCACACAGGTTATCTCCCGGAGTTCCCGGAAATCGCCCGCTTCCAGGGCCGACTGGTTCATCCCCAAGCTTGGCCCGAGGATCTGGACTACGCCGGCAAGCGCGTAATCATCATCGGTAGTGGCGCGACCGCCGTAACCCTCCTCCCGGCCATGGCCAAAACGGCAGGGCATGTGACCATGCTGCAGCGATCGCCCACCTATATCGTTTCCATGCCGGAACAAGACGCCATTGCAAATTCGCTCCGGCGTCGATTACCCGCGTCGTGGGCTTATAAGCTCAGCCGTTGGAAGAACGTTGCGTACATGCTGTACGTCTACCAACTGGCGCAGCGCCGACCGAATTTCGTGAAGGCCGGACTTATCAAGAAGATCCGTCAGGAGCTAGGCCCTGCTTATGACGTGGCCACCCATTTCACGCCGCGGTATAACCCCTGGGAGCAACGGCTCTGCCTGGTGCCGGATGGAGACCTGTTCCAGGCCATCAAATCCGGTCGCGCCAGCGTCGTGACCGGTCACATCGAACGCTTCACCGAAAAAGGCATCCGCTTGCAATCGGGAGAGGAATTGGAGGCCGATATTGTGGTCACCGCCACTGGCCTTGTGCTGCAAGCCTTCGGCGGAGCGGACCTGGAAGTCGACGGACTCCGCGTGGACCTTAGCAAAACCCTCGCGTACAAAGGCGTAATGCTATCCGGCGTCCCCAATCTCGCCTCGATTTTCGGGTACGTCAACGCCTCCTGGACACTCAAGGCTGACCTGATCTGCCGCTACGTATGCCGCTTATTGAACCTGATGGACCGAAAAGATATGCGTCAAGTCACGCCTCAGAATCGCGATGAGACAGGAGTCGCGCCTTTCGTAGAGAGATTCTCATCGGGATACGTCCAGCGCGCCGTCGCTACTTGGCCCAGGCAAGGCTCCAAAGCGCCTTGGCGGGTCTATCAGAACTACATTCGCGACCTTTTCAGCCTGAAGTGGAGCCCGGTAAGCAATGCGGCTTTGGAGTTCTCAAATCCGGCGAAAGATTCCTCGAAGCCCGCTTTCCAAAGCGCACGCCAACGGACGGCTTGACCGTCAGCACCGCGATCTTAGGTGTCTTCTCCAGCGAGACTCAACAGCGTTCACCTTCGACATGGTCGTATACGGGAACCCATAAGTGTGTCATCATGGATGCGCCGCGTTTGTCGCTCTTTCGAACCTCTCGGCCCTATATAAGAGGCTCCCAAGTTCACATCTGCGACGCTTTCTCTTTCGAGTGGGCGGGTCATTTTGAGCGATGCCGTTGTCCTACAATATCTTGGGTTTCAAACTGTGGGGCCACTCCGCGAATACGCCTTCACGCTTCGCGGGATCGGTGGTGCATCCTCCGAATATTTTGTCACGATTGCCAACGATGCCTTTGTGACCCATCGCGTGCGCTATCAGGATGCCCCGGACATCTGCTCCGCCCGCCTTCACCGCGAATTCGCCGCCAGTATCGAGCATCCTCCCTCCACTCGCTTTTCTATTACCGACGCAGAACTGGCCGAGTACCATCTTGCCCACTCCCCCAAACCCAAGCCTGGCGCGTTCGCTCAACGGGAGCACAAAGAGTCTTGAAGTCGCCCGCGTCATCTAATCACTGCAAGCTTAGGAGCACTCTTGGCGCAACGCATTGAAGACCAGTTTGGCCATGTCCAGCAGCTCATCCTGATCGCTAAAGACCGCGGCTACCTGCTTTACGACGAAATTAACGACAGTCTGCCCCCGGATGTGCATTCTTCGCATGAAATTGAAGAGCTCTTGGCCCTCTTGGAGCGCAACGGTATTGAGATCTACGAAGACGCTGCCACCGCAGACGCAACGCGCGCTGCCGCGAGCGCACTTGAGGATGCCGAAGCCGCTCGCCACCAGGAGCCCGGAGACGAGGCTGCCCTTGATCTCAGCTTTGATGCGGACACGAAATCCCAGGATCCCGTTCGCCTCTACCTTCGCGAAATGGGTTCCGTCCCCTTGCTCAGCCGCGAAAGTGAAGTAGCCATCGCCAAACGCATTGAGCAGGGGCATTTCGTGGTCATGAAAGCCATCACGCGCTCGCCCATGGTCATCAAGGAAGTGATCGCCGTCGGCGAGGAGTTGCGTAAAGGTGAGCGCTCCATCAAGGAAATCGTTCAGTTCGATGATGAGGAACTCACCGACGAAAAAATCGCCGGCAAAACCAGGCAGACGCTGGGCCAGATCGCGAAAATTGCCGATCTCTACAAAATCGCGCTGAGGCAAAAAGAAAAGCTGGCCAACATCCCCAAATCCAAGGATCGGCCTTGGATTCGCGCGAAATGGGCCGTTGCCCGCACTCGTATACAGATTTCTCTGGCGATACGCGCCATCCCCTTCCATTGGCTGGAAAAGAAACGCCTGGTCGAGCAAATGCGCGCCACGGTCGAGCGTCTGCACGCTATTGAGCGCGAAGCTCGCCGCCTCGAGCGCCGCGCGGACGCCGCCTTGGGCGACATCGCTGTCGAGGCTCGCAAGGAGTTGCGAGCACGCCGCGCCGAGCTCAAACAGATCGAAGAGTCCAGCGAAGTTGGACTGGCCAGCCTCAAACGCACTCTCACGCGCATCCATTTGGGCGAGGCCCAGGCTCAGCAAGCAAAAAAGGAACTGACCGAGGCCAACCTCCGCCTGGTCGTCTCCATCGCCAAGAAATATACTCACCACGGCCTGCAATTTCTCGACTTGATCCAGGAAGGCAATCTCGGGCTCATGAAAGGCGCCGACAAGTTCGACTGGCGGCGCGGCTACAAGTTCTCCACTTACGCTACGTGGTGGATTCGCCAGGCCATCACCCGTGCGATTGCCGATCAGGCCCGCACCATTCGCGTTCCCGTGCACATGATCGAAGTCATCAACAAGCTCGCCAGGTGCATCCGTCAGCTCGTGCAGGAACTTGGCCGCGAGCCCACCTCCGAAGAGCTAGCCCAGCGCATGGGCATGAGCGTGGAAAAGGTGCGCCAGGCCCGCAAAATCGCCCAGACGCCGATCTCTTTCGAAACTCCAATCGGTGAAGAGGAAGACGCTCACCTGGGCGATTTCATCGAAGACAAGACCGTTGTCTCTCCTTCCGACGCGGCCATCAGCCGCAGCCTGCAAGAGACCATGGCCTCCATGTTGAAAAAACTCAGTCCTCGCGAGGAACGCATCATTCGTATGCGCTTCGGTTTTGAGGACGGCAATCAGCGCACCCTCGAGGAAGTCGGCGAGATTTTCGCCGTCACCCGCGAGCGCATTCGCCAGATTGAGGCCAAGGCTCTGCGCAAGCTGCGACATCCGTCACGTTCCAGCTTAGCTCGCACGTTTCTTCGAGATTCGTTATGAGCCGTCTTCTCGATCCAAATTCGTTGTCCATCCGTTCAGATATTCAGTAAGGGAGATTTTATGAAGAATCTTTTTATCGGAAATTTAAGCTT
>Ga0307479_10005711_pt1 | contig 11379 bp, 10 predicted proteins | sample atmos_gasesECM4C_FD_203743 | JGI IMG/M metagenome (GOLD analysis project Ga0307479, IMG submission 203743) | Hardwood forest soil microbial communities from Morgan-Monroe State Forest, Indiana, United States - atmos_gasesECM4C_515 | ecosystem: Environmental > Terrestrial > Soil > Temperate... | reverse complement strand
GCTGTCGGGCGGCGGCCCAAGATCGAGCCGAGGCCCATATCGAGGTTGGGCGCATCCCAGACCAGCAGAACACGCCTGGGCGGTGCTGCGAAGGCGCTCAGACCACCGGCCAGCACCGCCGGTGATTCGAGCGGTTCGGGTGCTGCTGCGGTCTCTTCTATCAGGCTCATGCTCATCGCCCACTCATCGTCGAAGCCAGATCAACTCGGTCACGGCGCTGCCCGCTTCTTGAGCTTTGGTCTCGTACTTGGTGGTCGGGCGTACCGTCGAGATCGGCAGTCGGCTGCCCTGCTGGACGCGAGACAGCCGGGGTTCGGCATCGCCGACCTGGGCGATCTGCTCGGCATAGCCGGGGTGGTCCGTCGCGGCGTGCAGGACACCACCTGTGAGTAATCGGTCGGCGATCAGGCCAATCGTGCCCGGTTGCAGGAACCGGCGTTTGTGGTGGCGTGCCTTCGGCCAGGGATCGGGAAAGAAGACGCGAACCCCGCTCAGCGACCCCGGTGCAATCAGATATTGAAGTACGTCCACGGCGTTCCCGCGGATCAAGCGGATATTGCCCACCTGCTCGCGGTCGATCGCGGACAGCAGCTGCGCCAGGCCCCGGCGGTAGATTTCCACCGCGATCACGTCGATATCCGGCTCGTCCTTGGCCATCGCCAGTGTCGACGTGCCGCTGCCACAGCCGATTTCGAGCACCACCGGCGCCTCGCGGCCAAACCACGCGCGGGTGTCCAGCGGTTCCGCGCGCCGGGGTACCTCAGAAATACCCAGTTTTGGCCACAGCCGTTCCCAGGTCTGGCGCTGGGCGTCGGAAAGGGCAGCACGTCGGGACCGAAAACTCGTCGCCGGAAGATGACGCTGCTCAGAACGATCGAGCGGCTCCGGTGCCGGGGTCACATCCTCTCCGGTTCTCGCCTCCACCGGCGTGTCGGGACGTATCCCCACCCCGGTTTGCGCATGCATTTGTCCATGGTGGCCCATGAACGCCTGATGTTGCCGCCCCTGGTCCGGATTGATACCCAACAGTTGTCTTCGGCTGGTAACAGATAAACGGTGGCTCGCATCTCGGTGACACAGGTGCCACTATTCGGTGGGACCCGATCGGCCGTCCGGCAAATTGACCTGGCCCCGGCGACGACCCCGCATCGGATGGGGGCAACGCCGGCCGGCGGATCGGGCCGATGGGATCGAGCGGGCAGGACATGAAAGGACAGGGTCACCAGATTTTCGTTGACGAGATGACGCGATTTGCTGCCGTGCACGCTGACGCGCGCGTGGCGGCGATCGCCGAGCGAGCTGCCGCACCGCTGCGCGTGGCTGTGCGCGGACGTCGGGGAGTGGGCTGCAGCACGGTGGCGCGCGCCCTGGAGCGCGCCGGGAGCGGGTCGGGGATTGCGGTGTCACCGCCGGGATGCACCGGCGACCGCGGCCCCGACTCAGAGGTCGACGTCATCGTCTACGTCACCGCCGAGGTGATCAAGCCCAAGGACGCTGACGCGATCGCCGCCGCCGAACGGCCGCTGTTGGCGGTGCTGAACAAGGCCGATTTGGCCGGCTCGCTATCGGGCCGGATCGGCGACGGGCCCATCGCGGCCGCGCGGACACTCTGCACGAAACTTTCTGCGCTGGTGGGGGTTCCAATCGAGCCGATGATCGGTTTGCTTGCCGTCGCCGGGCTCGACGGTCTGGACAGCACGTCGTGGGCCGCGCTGGAGATGCTGGCCGCCCATCCCGGCGGGTCCGTTTCCCTCGATGGCTCCTTTGACGGGTTCCTGGCGGCCAACAACCCGGTGCCGGTCGACGTTCGGCTGCACTTGCTGGACACCCTGGACCTGTTCGGCACAGCGCTGGGGATCGCCGCGATCCGCCAGGGCAGGACGGCAGCGCAGGTGCGCGCGCTGCTGCGCCGGATGAGTTGTCTCGACGCCGTCATCGGCAAGCTGTCGGCGGTCGGTGCCGAGGTGCGCTACCAGCGGGTGCTCGACGCCGTCACGGAATTGGAGGCCCTGGCCGTCAGCGACGAGCGGATCAGTGGATTCCTTTCCCGCGACGACACCGTCGTCGCCCGGATGGCCGCCGCCGTTGACGTGGCCGAGGCGGCCGGGCTGGACGTCGGCCCCGTTTTCGCCGACCGTGACGATCCGGCCGCACACCTGCCACGCGCGGCGCGATGGCAGCGCTACAGCCGCGGATCGGTGAGCGATCTGCACCGCGCCTGCGGAGCGGATATCGCCCGAGGATCGCTGCGGCTGTGGTCGCAGACCTGTGGGTCACTGCCCGACGCATCCGGGGAGCCATGGTGAGCGGCGAGGACCGCGACGATCCGGCCGCCCGGGTGGACGCACTGGTGGCGGCGATCGGCCCCCGGCTGGAGGCGCCCGCCATCAACCGCCTCGACGTGGTGCTGGTGGCCGGCCCGTGGATGGCCGGGGTGACCGGGGTGGTGACGGCGCTGCGCGAACGGCTCCCGCAGCACAAGTTCGTCGAGTCCACGGATCTGGGGCCCGGCGACGCGCCGATCGCGGTGCTGTTTGTTGTTTCGGCGGCGGCCCAGCTGACCGAATCCGACTGCGTGCTGCTGGACGCCGCCGCCGAGCACACCGACGTGGTGATCGGCGTGCTGTCCAAGATCGACGTGCACCACAACTGGCGCGAGGTGCTCACCGCCGACCGCGACACGTTGGCCGCACACGCACCGCGCTACGGGCAGGTGCCCTGGGTGGGCGTGGTCGCTGCGCCCGACCTCGGTGAGCCGATCGTCGACGACTTGATCGATACCGTCTCAGCACAACTCGCCGATTCCGATATCGCACGGCGAAACAGGCTGCGGGCATGGGAATCTCGGCTTCAGACGGTTACGCAGCGGTTCGACCGCGACGCCGAGGGCGCCGGTCGGCGGGCACGGGTCGAGGCGTTGCGCGACGAGCGCAGCACGGCTTTACGACAGCGGCGCCAGGCGAAATCCGAGCGGACCATCACACTGCGCGGCCAGATCCAGCAGGCGCGGGTCCAGTTGTCCTACTTCGCGCGCAACCGGTGCACGTCGGTGCGCGGTGAACTGCAAGAGGATGCCGCGGGTCTGTCCCGGCGCAAGATGCCTGAGTTCGAGGCGTATACGCGCAAGCGGGCGGACGAGGTCGTCGCCGAGGTGGGTGAAGGCACCACCGCACACCTCGCGGACGTCGCTGCGGTGATGGGTGTGCCGGTGGCACTGCCCGCCGTCGAGAAGTTGCCGGCGGTTGACATCCCGGCTCCGCCGCTGAAATCGCGGCGACAGGAAACCTGGCTGATGATGCTGTTGGGCGCCGGGTTCGGATTGGGTGTCGCGCTGACGCTGAGCCGGCTGGTGGCCGGATTGGCACCCGGCCTGAACCCGCTGACCAAAATAGCCGGGGCCGTGGCGTGCGTGGCGATCGGCCTGGCGGTCACCTTCTTGGTGGTCAACATCCGCGGCCTGCTGCATGACCGCGCTTTGCTGGAGCGCTGGACGGGCGACGTGACGTCGTCGCTGCGTTCGGTGGTGGAGGAGTTGGTCGCCACCCGTGTGCTGGTCGCCGAGTCGGTGCTGAGCACCGCGCTGCTGGCTCGCGATGAGGCGGAGAACACTCAAGTGTCCGACCAGGTCAGCGCCATCGACAGCGAATTGCGCGAACACGCCATCGCCGCGGCGCGGGCCGCGGCAGTGCGTGACCGCGAGATGCCCACGATAACGGCTGCGCTGGATGCCGTGCGTGCCGAACTGGGAGAACCGGGTATACCGCAACCCGAGAAACCTGCCGATCCCGCGAGCGAGGACGGAGTCGACGGATCGGCTTCGGGGAGCACGGACGGCGACGTCTGGTGACGTTCCGGCAGTTTCTGAATCGTTGTTGTGAGCAGGCTGATACCCGCCCGAGCCTTCCCCAGCAAGGTGATCAGGATAACCTGTAGTTAACACACCACCACGTCAACATTTGTGTGGGCGAATGCATACGCAACGCGTGGACGCCCCGCAAGCACGCAGATGAAGATTCAGGAGAATTCGATGACCTCAGCGACCATTCCGGGTCTGGACACCGCGCCTACCAAGCATCAGGGGCTGCTGTCGTGGGTACAGGAGGTCGCCGAGCTCACCCAGCCGGACCGGGTGGTCTTCGCTGACGGCTCCGACGAAGAGTGGAAGCGGCTGACCGACCAGCTCGTCGAGGCGGGCACGTTCAAGCGGCTGAACCCCAAGAAGCACCCCAACTCCTTCCTGGCGTTGTCCGACCCGTCCGACGTGGCGCGGGTGGAGTCACGGACCTTCATCTGCTCCGAGCGGCAGAGCGACGCCGGACCGACCAACAACTGGATGGACCCCGCCGAGATGCGGTCGATCATGACCGACCTGTACCGCGGCTGCATGCGCGGCCGCACCATGTGGGTGGTGCCGTTCTGCATGGGCCCGCTCGGCGCCGAGGACCCCAAGCTGGGCGTGGAGATCACCGATTCCGAATACGTTGTCGTCTCGATGAAGGTGATGACCCGGATGGGCACGGCCGCGCTGGAGAAGATCGGCGACGACGGGTTCTTCGTCAAGGCGCTGCACTCCATCGGAGCGCCGCTCGAGCCGGGCCAAAAGGATGTGCCGTGGCCCTGCAACGACACCAAATACATCACCCACTTCCCGGAAACCCGCGAGATATGGAGCTACGGCTCCGGCTACGGTGGCAACGCGCTGCTGGGCAAGAAGTGCTACTCCCTGCGCATCGCCTCGGCGATGGCCCACGACGAGGGCTGGCTCGCCGAGCACATGCTGATCCTCAAGCTGATCTCTCCGGAGAACAAGGCGTACTACTTCGCCGCGGCGTTCCCGTCGGCCTGCGGTAAGACCAACCTGGCCATGCTGCAGCCGACCATCCCGGGCTGGCGCGCCGAGACGCTCGGTGACGACATCGCCTGGATGCGGTTCGGCAAGGACGGCCGGTTGTATGCGGTCAATCCCGAGTTCGGTTTCTTCGGGGTGGCACCGGGCACCAACTGGAAGTCCAACCCCAACGCCATGCGCACCATCGCCGCGGGCAACACCGTCTTCACCAACGTCGCACTGACCGACGACAACGACGTGTGGTGGGAAGGCCTGGAGGGCGAGCCGGATCACCTGATCGACTGGAAGGGCCAGGACTGGGTTATTCGCGAGACGGAAACCAAAGCTGCGCATCCGAATTCGCGGTACTGCACGCCGATGTCGCAGTGCCCCATCCTGGCGCCCGAGTGGGACGACCCGCAAGGGGTGCCGATCTCGGGGATCCTATTCGGTGGCCGCCGCAAGACCACGGTGCCGTTGGTGACGCAGGCCCGCGACTGGCAGCACGGCGTATTTATCGGTGCCACCCTGGGCAGCGAGCAGACCGCCGCCGCCGAGGGCAAGGTCGGCACCGTGCGCCGCGACCCGATGGCCATGCTGCCGTTCCTGGGCTACCACGTCGGCGACTACTTCCAGCACTGGCTCGACCTGGGCAAGAACTCCGACGAGTCCAAGCTGCCGAAGGTGTTCTTCGTCAACTGGTTCCGCCGCGGCGAAGGCGGCAAGTTCCTGTGGCCGGGCTTCGGCGAGAACAGCCGTGTGCTGAAGTGGATCGTCGACCGCATCGAGCACGAGGCCGGCGGCCAGGACACCCCGATAGGCACCGTGCCCGCCGTGGAGGATCTCGACCTGGATGGACTCGACATCGACAGCCAGGACGTCGCCCAGGCTTTGGCGGTCGTTCCCGCGGAGTGGCGCGAGGAACTGCCGTTGATCGAGGAGTGGTTCGAGTTCGTCGGCGACAAGCTGCCCACCGGCGTCAAGGACGAGTTCGAGGCGCTCAAGCAGCGGCTGTCCGAATCGAGCTGAGCACCGCTGGGCTCTAGCCGGCCCCCGGAGAGCGGGTAACCGTCTGCCGTCGCAATGACTTCGGCAGGTAGACAGCGCCCGGCCCGCCCACTGCTGCGGTGTCGCCCGGATTGGATATGGCGCAGCGCTTCAGCGACAGGCAACCGCAGCCGATGCATGAGTCCAGGTTGTCGCGAAGCGCCATCAGCCCCGCGATCTGATCATCGAGGCGCGCGCGCCACGTTTTCGACAGCGCGGCCCAGTCGGCCCGCGTCGGGGTGCGGCTGTCGGGAAGTTTCGCCAGGGCGTCGGCAACCTCCTCCAGGCTCAGTCCGACGTTACGGGCGGCCCGGATGAACGCCAGGCGCCGCAACATTTGTCGTTCGAACCGGCGCTGACCGCCGGACGTCCGCGTCGCCGTGATGAGACCCTGACCTTCGTAGAACCGGATTGCCGAAGTGGCGAAGCCGCTGCGATTCGCCATCTCGCTGACGGTGAACAGATCGCGGTTATCCATGTGGCCTGCTCGAATTGGGGACTTGACTTAAAGTTAACTTTAACTATCAGTATGGCCGTATGACTCAATCTAACCCTTATCCCGTCGCGATTGTCACCGGCGCGTCGCGCGGGTTCGGTAAAGCGCTGACCGCCGCCCTGCTCGACCGCGGGTGGGCCGTCGTGGGCGATGCCCGTCGCGGCCACGAACTGGAAACCACTGCCATAGAGCTGAATTCGGGACGGCTGATCGCGTTGCCCGGTGATGTCACCGATGCGTCCCATCGTGACGCATTGGTCGCGGCCGCGATCAATGCGGGACCGCTTCGTCTCCTGGTGAACAACGCAAGCAGGCTGGGGCCCAGTCCGCAACCGCCCCTTGCCGACTACCCGGCAAGCGAGTTGACTGCCGTCTACCAGACGAATTTGTTTGCTCCGCTCGCGCTGATCCAGGCGGCCCTGCCGGCGCTGACCGACAACGGTGGCGTGGTCGTCAACCTGACGTCCGATGCCGCCGCCGAGCCGTATCCGGGCTGGGGCGGATACGGCTCGTCAAAGGCCGCCCTCGACCAGCTGTCGGCGGTTCTGGCGGCCGAGGCCCCGGCGGTGCCGGTTTACGCCTTCGACCCGGGCGACATGCGTACCGAGATGCACCAGGCCGCATTTCCGGGCGAGGACATCTCCGATCGCGCCGAGCCGGAATCGGTCGTGCCCGCGTTGCTGCAGCTACTCGACACCCGGCCCGCTTCCGGTCGGTACCGCGCCGCGGATCTGGCGCTATCCGGAGCGCCGCGATGACCCTCGCGCGCCCGCGGACCCACTTCCACCGGCGCCCGGGCTCCGACGCCACCCAGCCGCCCGAGGCGCGCGGCGTGGCCCGAGACGCGGTCAAGCTGCTGGTCGCCCGGCCGGACGGGATCAGCCACGCCATTTTCGGCGACCTGGGCGATTACCTGCGGCCGGGCGATCTGCTCGTAGTGAACAATTCCGCCACCATGCCGGCCGCCGTCGACGGCCACCGTGCCGGGCGGCCGATCGTGGTCCACTTCTCCACGGCGCGGGCCGAGAAGCTCTGGGTGGTGGAGCTGCGGCCCGCGGCGAATGCGACCGGACATCTCACCGACATCGGGCCTGGCGAACGCATCGAGCTGCCCGGCGGCGCGGCGATCGTCATCGGGTCCTCCTACCCGGAACCCGGGTTCGAAGGTGGACGGTTGTGGACCGCGCGCGTCGTGGTGGAAGGCCCCGAACACAGCGTCGTGTCGTACCTCGCGCGGTACGGCCGGCCCATCAGGTATTCCCACGTGCCCCGGCAGTGGCCGCTTCGCTACTACCAAACCGTGTTCGCCCAGCGTGTCGGCAGCGCCGAAATGCCAAGTGCAGCACGCCCTTTCAGTACCGAATTGGTAACAGCTCTGGTGGCCGGCGGGGTGGTGATCGCGCCGATCACACTGCACGCGGGGGTATCGTCGGCCGAGGCGGGCGAGCCGCCCACTCCCGAGCTTTTCGAGGTGCCGCCCGCTACCGCGCGGTTGGTGAACTCCACGCACGCGGCCGGCGGCAGGGTGATCGCCGTGGGAACCACAGTGACCCGTGCTCTGGAATCGGCCGCAAACGCCGACGGCATGGCGCGGCAGGCGGCCGGCTGGACGGATCTGGTGGTCGACCCGGCCCACCCGTGTCGTGTGGTCGACGGCTTGATCACCGGATGGCACGATGCCGGGGCCTCACACCTGTTGCTGCTGGAGGCCGTCGCCGGCCCGGATCTGGTGGCCGCGGCCTATTGCGAGGCCGTCGACCGCGGCTATCTGTGGCATGAATTCGGCGACAGCGCTCTGCTTTTGCCCGACAGGTAGGGCGACCAACGCCCGCATGACACCCGTCAAGGTGTGCGTCGTACAGTCGGCCCATGCAGATTCGCCCGCACATCGGCGCCAACAAACCTGCCGTGATCCTGCACCCGTCAGGCACGGTCGTGACCTTTGACGACCTGGAAGCCCGCGCCAACCGACTGGCGCACCGGTTCCGCAAGGCGGGTCTACGCGAGGGTGACACCGTCGCCATCCTGATGGAGAACAACGAACACATCCACGCGGTCATGTGGGCGGCACGGCGCAGTGGCCTGTACTACGTGCCGATCAATACGCACCTGACGCGGGCCGAGGCGGCCTACATCATCGACAACAGCAGTGCCAGGGCGATCATCGGGTCGACGGCATTACGCGAAACCTGCGAGGGCCTGGCGCAACATTTACCCGGCGGGCTACCAGGCTTGCTGATGATGGCCGACGGCGATCTTGCAGGCTGGGAGCGTTACCCGGAATGCGTTGCGGATCAACCTGACACCCCGATCGACGACGAACTCGAGGGTGACCTGTTGCAGTACTCGTCGGGCACCACCGGCCGTCCAAAGGGGATCAAACGCGAGTTGCCGCATGTTCCGCCCGCCGAGTCGCCCGGCATGATGTCGGCGCTGGTGGGATTCTGGATGACGCCCGAGTCGATCTATCTGAGCCCGGCGCCGCTTTATCACACGGCGCCGTCGGTGTGGTCGATGAGCGCTCAGGCCGGCGGTATCACGACCGTCGTGATGGAGAAGTTCGACCCGGAGGGCACGCTGGACGCCATCCAGCGCTACCGGGTTACCCACGGCCAGTTCGTGCCCGCCATGTTCACTCGGATGCTGAAACTCCCTCAAGTCGTTCGTGATTCGTACGATCTCTCCAGCCTGCAGCGCGTGATGCACGCCGCGGCGCCCTGCCCGGTGGAGATCAAGAAGCAGATGATCGACTGGTGGGGGCCGATCGTCGACGAGTATTACGCGTCCTCGGAGGCGATCGGATCGACGTTGATCAGCGCCGAGGAGTGGCTGGCGCACCCGGGTTCGGTCGGCAAGCCCATGCTGTCCGAGATACACATCCTCGACGAGGACGGCAACGAGCTACCACCGGGCCAGCCCGGCGAGATCTATTTCGAAGGCGGATATTCGTTCGAGTACCTCAACGATGCGACGAAAACCGCTGCGTCGCGCGAGAAGCACGGCTGGGTGACCGTCGGCGACGTCGGTTACCTCGACGACGAGGGCTACCTGTTCCTGACCGACAGGCGCCACCACATGATCATCTCCGGCGGGGTGAACATCTATCCGCAAGAGACCGAGAATCTTCTGGTCACCCACCCGAAGGTGCTCGACGCGGCGGTGTTCGGCATTCCCGACGACGAGATGGGCCAACGCGTCATGACGGTGGTGCAGACCGTCGACCCGGCTGACGGCACAGACGAATTCGCCGACGAGCTGCTCGGCTGGCTGCGAGACCGCTTGGCGCACTACAAATGTCCGCGGTCAATCGCGTTCGAGATGCAGCTGCCGCGCACCGATACCGGAAAGCTCTACAAGAATGGGCTGATCGAGAAGTATTCGGTGTAGTCATGTTCCGGGTCGTCGACGTGTCCAGCCCGGCCGATGCCGGTCCCGCCTCACCGCCGGGTGTGATCGTCGCCGTCGGATCGGCCGCTAATATCGCGCGGTCCGAATCCTGGCTGGACGCTGCGACTTTCACCCTGACCGAGGATTCGTGTGCCGATCGCCGGGTGATCACCGTCGATTCGGTGCCCGAGACTCTGGCCGAGCTGACCCAGCGCTGTGAACGCTGGCCGCACGCAAGTAGCGTGTGCGACGACGTGCTGCGCGCGGTGGATCCCTGCGGCCCGACGCTGGCCGCCGTGGTGACCGAGTCGTTGGCCTACTCGACGTTGCAGGCAGGTCCGGAGTTCGCGCGCTGGCTCGATGAGCGCGGCCCGGCCCGCATGCCCGAGATCGCCGATCCGGTGCGGGTGCAACGCGACGGCGACACTGTGCGCATCAGGTTCAACCGGCCGCAACGCCACAACGCGTTTTCCACGGATGCGCGCGCCGCACTGCTGGAGGCGCTGACCGTGGCGCAACTGGACCCCTCAGTGACGGGAATCGTGTTGAGTGGCAACGGCCCGTCGTTTTGCAGCGGTGGAGACCTCGCTGAGTTCGGCACCTTCGCCGACCCGGCGAGCGCGCACCTGGCCCGCACCCGGCACAGCCCCGCCCTGTCGCTCGATGCGCTTACCGCCAGGCTTGGGCGCTCCTGCCGCGCCGAGGTTCATGGCCGGGTGATGGGCAGCGGGTTGGAGATGGCGGCTTTTTGCGGATGGATTGAGGCGCGGGATGATTCGGTTTTCGGATTACCCGAATTGACTCTGGGGCTGATCCCCGGCGCCGGCGGTACCGTCAGCATCACGCGCAGGATCGGCCGCTGGCGCACAGCGTATCTCGTGCTGTCCGGTCGTACCGCTGGGGCCGATACCGCACTGGCCTGGGGGCTGGTGGACGCGATTTACGTTGGCGCCCAAGGCGTTGCTCAGTAGCCGGAAAACGTTGTGGTGGTCGTCGACGGCATGTGGGAGACCTGGATCGCGAGAGCGACGTACAAGATCACGAGGATGACCCCGACGACGGCGCCCACGATCGCCGCAATGATGGCCCACTTCTTGGCGCTATCGGCCGCGGCCTGGGCCTCGGCATACCGTCCTTGAGACCACAGCCCAGAGACCTTGGTGGAGTACACGATCGACACAATCCCGAGCGGGAGACAACACAGGACCGTGGTCAGGATCGCCCAGACGAGGTAGTTGTCTGGCTCTCGCTGGCCTGGCCAGCCCGGCTGTTGGCCTTGCCAACCCGGCTGCGGGGCAGGCCAACCCGGCTGTTGGCCTTGCCAATCTGGCTGCTGTCCCTGCCAACCCGGCTGCTGGTGGCCCTGCCATTCTGGGGAACCTTCGTACGGCCCTGGGGGATAACTCATGGCAACTCCCTTTCCGTTTGGCTCCCTCCGGCCCCAACAGACGTTGCTGGTGTGCGAAGTCAGGCAAATATACAGTACCTATCGACATCAGGCCGGGAGATTTCGATTCCCTCCCTTTAGATTCCGCCTCGCGCGACCAGCTGCCCGGCAATCACGTTGCGCTGGATCTCATTGGTGCCTTCGCCGACGATCATCAGCGGCGCGTCGCGGAAG
>Ga0307479_10005710_pt1 | contig 11379 bp, 12 predicted proteins | sample atmos_gasesECM4C_FD_203743 | JGI IMG/M metagenome (GOLD analysis project Ga0307479, IMG submission 203743) | Hardwood forest soil microbial communities from Morgan-Monroe State Forest, Indiana, United States - atmos_gasesECM4C_515 | ecosystem: Environmental > Terrestrial > Soil > Temperate... | reverse complement strand
AACCCGATCCTCGTGACCGGAGCAGCCGGCGCTGTGGGCGGCATCGGCCGCAACCTCACCGAATTCCTGCTCGCAAGGGGGCACAAGGTGCGCGCCTTGGTTCGGCGTGAGGACGAGCGCGCCGAAGTCCTACGGCGCCTCGGCGCAGAGGTCTTAGAGGGCGACCTGAGGGACCTCGCCTCGATGCACCGCGCCATCGAAGGTTGCCGGCGCATCTATTTCGGAATGTCTGTCTCGCCGGCCTACCTGGAAGCCACGGTGAACACCGCCGCGGTGGCGCGCCACCACGGCGTCGAGGCCTTCGTGAACATGTCGCAGATGACGGTCACGCAGATGAGCATCACCGAGACCACCGACAGCCCGCAGCACAAGCTGCACTGGCTGGCGGAGCAGGCTCTGTCGTGGTCGGGTCTGCCGGTCGTCACGGTGCGGCCGACGGTCTTCCTCGAGGGCTTCTTTCTTCAACTCGCCGCCCCCGGCGTGCAGGCCTCCGACGAATTGGCGCTGCCGATGGGCGGCGGCAAGACCTCGCCGATCTCGGCGGTCGACGTGGCGCGCGCGGTAGCGGTGATCCTCGAGAACCCCGCACCGCATATCGGACAAATCTACGATCTGACGGGGCCGGAATCGCACGATCTGGACCACTATGCGCGCCTCTTCTCCGAGGCGCTCGGCAGGTCCATCCGATATCGCGACATCCCACTCCCGTCGTGGAGCGAAAGCCTTCGGCAGGCGAGGCTTCCTGAGCACCTCGTCAACCATCTCTCGGCCATGGCCGAGCTGACCAGGCGGGGGCGTTACGACCGAATGACGGACACCATGTGCAAGCTCACCGGCGAAGCACCGACGAACATGCGCGACTTCGTGAAGCTCCATGCCACTGAGTTCAAGCAGCGTGGACCGGCGCATTCCTGAGGCGCTCAGCACATCCCGGCGGCAATCTCTCAGCCAACCAATCAATCGAAGCCGAATCACCCGGCCGCAGCAAGAAGGAAGTACGGTTTAGCAAATCATCCCATGATTGCGGCCGCTTGCCAGGTAAGGTCGCATGGCCGCGGTAGTAAGCAGGCCGCTTCGGCTTTCAAATATCCCGGCTGGTGCGCTGCAGCATCCGGCCGATGTAGCAAATCTTCAAACGCCTTTCCGTCAACCGGGTACAGGGCCATTGCCGATGCTTGTCACAACCCCGATCTCGTGCCGCGCTGCCATCTGTACGGTATCGCACATACGGAGTAGCATCGGGTGCACGAAGTCGAAAGGGGCTTCTGTGCAAAACCCCCGTTACGTCCGTCTCCAACCCGCACGTGTCTCGAAAGACTCTGGTGTCCATCGTGCACGAACAGAAAACGACCTGCTCGCCGCGTTGCCCGATGCCGAGTGGTCGCGCTGGTTGCCGCAGCTGGAACCCATCGACTTGCCGCTCGGCAAAGTGCTCTACGAGTCCGGTAGCAAGTTGAGCCATGTGTACTTTCCGACGACGTCGATTGTCTCGCTGCTGTACGTAATGGAAGACGGGGCCTCGGCCGAGATTGCGGTGGTCGGGCACGAAGGGATCGTCGGCATGTCGTTGTTCATGGGAGGCGAATCCACGCCCAGCCGCGCGGTGGTGCAAAGCGCCGGCCGGGGGTTCCGGCTGACGGCGAATTTGATGATGCAGGAGTTCAACCGAGCCGGGCCGGTGTTGCACCTGCTGCTGCGCTACACGCAGGCCCTGATCACCCAGATGGCGCAGACCGCGGTGTGCAATCGCCACCACTCGCTGGATCAGCAGCTGTGCCGCTGGCTGCTGTTGAGCCTGGACCGTCTGCCGTCCGACGAACTCGTGATGACGCAGGAGCTGATCGCCAACATGCTGGGAGTACGCCGCGAAGGCGTCACCGAGGCCGCGGGCCATCTGCAGCAGGCCGGGCTGATCCAATACCGGCGCGGCCATATCACAGTGCTGGACCGCAAAAGGCTAGAACAGCGCTCCTGCGAGTGCTACGCCGTGGTCAAGAAGGAGTACTCTCGGCTGCTTCCCGAGAGGTTCGCGACGTAGTTGCGGCTCGCCTATATGTGCGCCACCGCACAGACGACGGTCGGACGTTGCCATCTACTGGGACAAGGATCGCGGCCCCGTCAAGCCGAGCCTCAGGCGCGTTGTGCTTGAGCCACGGAATGAGCTGACATGTTCCCGCTGATAGGACCGCGATGGCGGCCGTGAGCGCTAGATCGTTTGAAGGAGAAATTCATGGGAATTCGGGAAGATTATCAGGCGTTTATGGAAAAGCAGTTGAACGATTGGAAGGCACAAACCGAGCGGTTCAAAGCTGGGGCCGAGCAGGTGGGGGCGCAGGCCAAGGCTCAGTATGAAAAAAATCTCGAGCTGCTGCACGCCAAGCAACAGGAAGCGTGGCAGAACTTCCACAAGCTAAAGGCTGCTAACGAGAACGCTTGGGAGCAGTTAAAGACCCACATGGACAAAGCCGGGGGAGAACTGAAGGACGCAGTCGAACGTATGACTACGATATTCAAGAAATAGAGCCCGTGCCGGAGCTCGTCGGTAGAGGCCCGGCGCAGGCGAGCACATCGAGCTCAGATCACGAAGAGCTCGGCAGGAGGGGTGCGCTAGCGAACGGAAAGAGCGACCGATCCGGAGGATCATGACAGCTATCTTGATCGAAGGGACAGATGCCATGCTTTATACGATTGCCGTGATATTGCTTCTGCTTTGGGCCTTGGGGCTAGGCACCTCGTACACGCTGGGTGGTTTCATACACGTACTTCTGGTGATTGCCATCGTGATGGTTCTGCTCAGAGTCATCAACGGGCGCGCCGTCGTGTGAGCCTTCCAGCCGCTGCCGCTCGATCGATCGCCTCGCCCAGTTTGTGCGGTGCGGCACATAGGGAGTAGCATCGGCGGCATGACGCCGAAGAGTCTTCCGGGCAAGACCGCCGTCCCGATTGTCGTGAGGCGGCCCGCGGCGAGCAGGGCGTTGGCGCCCGCTTTGCCGGACCCTAGAAAGAACGACCTGCTTGCGGCGCTGGCCGATGGCGAGTGGGCGCGCTGGCTGCCGCACCTGGAGTCCGTGGAAATGCCGCTCGGCAAGGTGCTCTACGAGTCCGGCAGCCGATTGAGTCATGTCTATTTTCCGACTACGTCGATCATCTCGCTGCTGTATGTGATGGAAGACGGGACCTCGGCCGAGATCGCGGTAGTCGGGCACGAAGGGATCGTCGGCATCTCGCTGTTCATGGGGGGCGAATCCACGCCCAGCCGGGCGGTGGTGCAAAGCGCCGGACAGGGATTCCGGCTGAAGGCGGCCCTGATGATGCAGGAGTTCAACCGGGCCGGTCCGGTGCTGCACCTGCTGCTGCGCTACACGCAGGCCCTGATCACCCAGATGGCGCAGACCGCCGTGTGCAATCGCCACCATTCGCTGGATCAGCAGCTGTGCCGCTGGCTGCTGCTCAGCCTGGACCGTCTGGCGTCCGACGAACTCGTGATGACGCAGGAGCTGATCGCCAACATGCTGGGGGTGCGCCGCGAAGGCGTCACCGAGGCGGCCGGCCATCTGCAGCAGGCCGGGCTGATCCAGTACCGGCGCGGCCGCATCACGGTGCTGGACCGCAAGAGGCTCGAACAGCGCGCCTGCGAGTGCTATGCCGTGGTCAAGAACGAGTACGGACGGCTGCTTCCCGAGAAGTTCGCGACGTAGTTCGCGACCCGGCAGGATCCTCCCGCACCCGAGGTGGCCGGCGCGCTCAGTAGGTCGTCCATTCCCAGCTGTTGACGGCCCAATGGTCCGGCGTTTTCGCGACGAAATCGATATGCAGGTTGCCTTGCGAGCCGGTCCAGGAGTAGGTCCATTGCAGGACTCCCTGGGAGGCCGTGCTGGAATAGCTGCCGCCGCTTTTCAGTGCGGTCCGTCGCGGTTGGCCGAGCAATTTCTGAACCTCCTCGGACGACATTCCCTGCTTCAGCTCGACCGCCACCTGCTCGACCTGGGCCAGAGTTAAAACCGCAGCGGGGCGCAGCGCCTGTGCGCCCGCGGATGAGACCCAAAGGAGCGCTGGCAACGCGGCCAAGACAAGCGCCAGGAGGGTGCGTCGATTCAATGTCATTTGAAATCCCTTAAGAATCCAATGTGTGCTGCCAACCAATGTTGGCAGTGTTTCGCGCCCCGGTCTGTGCACTCTCGCACAGAGCAAGCGGCTAGCTCTTCTTGCCTGCAAATACAAGGAGCAGACCACCGACCACGATCGCGCCCACGCCAGCCCAAGCAGGGACGTTTACGGTCTCCCTGTCCTTGACCGACAGCGCGATGGGTCCGAGCGTGGCGCTATGGGTTTCCTTGGTGTAGCTGAAGCTTCCATAGGCCAGTCCCAGGCCGCCGGCCATGACCAGCGCAATTGCCGCGATCTTGATCGCATTCATAGACTCATCCTCATCACCAAAAAGTGTCTGCATCACGCAAACTCAACGGTACGTGGGACCTCGGCAGCGGGTCTGTGCGCTGGCGCACGCAGCGCTGGGATCAGTCACCCAGCAGCTCGGCCACGGGATGCAACGGCTCTACGTGATCCGAAACGACCTTGACGATGACAATGATGGGAATGCTGAGCAGCATGCCCCAGACGCCCCACAGCCAGCCCCAGAACAGCAGCGAAATGAACACGGCTGCCGGATTCATGTTCGCGATTCGTCCGGTCATCCAGGTCGTGACGAAGGTTCCGACGACGGTGGCGATCGCCAGCGATGCCCCGGCCGTCGCGAGAGCCATCGCGAACGATCCGAACTGCATGAATGCAGCCATACCCGTTGTGACCGCGGTGACGCAGGGACCCAGGTAAGGAACGATGTGCAGCAGTCCTGCGGCGGCGCCCCAGGCTCCGGCGTTATCGAGGCCGATCCAGCGAAAAGCGATCCAGCTGAGCAGGGCGACCAGCAGGTTGGTCGTCAGCAGCATGAACATGTACTTCTGGATCGAGCGGTTGATGTCGTCCAGAATGTCGACCGTGATCTTTCTCGCCGACAGCGACGCTCCTGTCAGCCGCAACAGCTTCCGCTTGAAGGTATCGGCCCCGAGCAGCAGAAAGAAAGTCAGGAAGACGACCATCGCCATCTGGCCCATCGCGCCGAGGGCGCCCATCGTGTTCGTCCATAAGAAGGTACCCAGTCGGAGCATGGGCTGATCCACGATGACGTGCGTGGCGGGTGCAGCGGTGGAGCCACCCGCTGCCTGGACCGTCGCCTTCTCGACCTCGGTCGCCGCGTCCCGCATCTTTTGCATGTCACCGAACTGGGCGATCCGGATCCGCCCGAGCCCGGCGGCGAATTGTGTCGCCGCTTCAGGCAGCTGTGCGACGATCGTCTGCATCTGCCCGCGCAAGGAATACGTGCCGAAGCCCAGAGCGCCGAGGACGACGGCCATCACGACGACGGTGCCGACCACGCGCGGGATCCGGAGCGCTTCAAGCCAAGCGACCAGCGGATTGAGCGTGTAGTAAAGGACGATCCCGAGCAACAGCGGTACCACGAACGCCTGCGCCCACGACAGCGCGAATACCGACGCGAGCACTGCCAGGATTCCCAGCGCCGGGCCCCGCCTACCCACGCGCATTCGCGTTGGAAAAAGCGTCACCGGCTGAGCGTCGACGGCCGGCCCGAGTTGCGCGGATCGCAGCGAGTCGCTTCCGCCGGTGGAAGCGGGACCGCCGATCGGCTTCATAGGGACGAGGGAGGTGTCACGCATGAATACGCCAGCCCGAGTCGTTCTTCGACGACGGGCCGGCAACGCTTCACGCTACCGGTGACGCGCGCCTCGCGTCTGTGCGCTGACGCACGCAGTGGCCACAGATTCAAGGGGCGCATTCTCCCTGCGTACGCCAACGAACGGAAAGGCCCGGAACATCGGATTAGCCTTGTGCCTTGATCAAGGGATTCCGGTGCCCACCATCCGAAGCCGTCCGCCATCCAATCGCTTGCTCGAGGCGCTGCCGCGCCTTCAATCGCGGCGGATGCTCGACCAATGCGAGGCCGTCGACCTCAAATCTGGCGACATCCTGTACCAACCCGATGCGCGCATTCGCCATACGTACTTTCCGACCGACAGTTTCATTTCGCTGATGATCCCGATCGATGGGACCAGCAACCTTGAAGTTGCATTGATCGGCAACGAAGGCATGCTGGGATCGCCCCTGATCCTGGGGGTGAACGTGTCGCCACTGCGTGCGATCGTCCAGGGCAAGGGGCGTGCGTTGCGAATGAGCGCCGCGGCCTTCGAGCGCGAGCTCGGTCGAAGCGCGGCACTGCGTCGCGGGCTGCATCGTTACCTGCAGGTACGGATGTGCCAGCTGGCGCGGGCCGCCGCATGCACCCGGTTTCACCTGGTCGAGCAACGGCTCGCCCGTTGTCTGCTGATGGCGCAAGACCGTGGCCATTCCGATGATATCCACGCGACGCACGAGGTCCTCGCTTACATGCTTGGCGTTCGACGCGTCGGCGTGACGAAGGCGGCGCACCTGCTTCAGAGGCGCCGGCTGATCCGCTATCACCGCGGAGAAATTTCGATCCTTGACCGCACCGGCATGGAAGCGGCTGCGTGTGGGTGCTACCGGGCCGATCGGGAAATGTACGACGCCGTTTTGGCTGCTCCGGGTTGACGGCCGAAGAGGCAGCTTGGGATAGTCTGTCTCGACTTAGGAGAAAAGCTGTGAAGCTGCAGATGTTCATCGTGCCAGTTCTCGCGGCCGCCGGTTTAGCGAGCGGATGCGCAAGCTGGGATGCGCACGACCGCGGCAACGACTATCAGTGCGGATATTCAGGTCTGACCGAAAACCACGGCCCCTTCGCCCATCGCCAGGACGGGTTCGGGTGCGGCGCCGAGTATGCAGCCGCGGCTGTCGGACAGGAAACCGTTGAATACACCAGCGAGCCCGTTCGAAGCGGCTGGCAGCGCTTCGAAGCCGATGTTCTGTCCCAGCTACCGCTGGACAGGGAACTGTGAGAGTCCAGTCGACGAGGCGCCGGCTTCTGATGCTGCTGGGACTGCTCTGGGTTCCGGTGGTGCACGCCGAGCAGCCGATCAAGGTGCAAGTGGAAGTCGATTTTCTGCTCGGCTACATCGCAGAGTCCGGATGCGAGTTCTATCGCAACGGTACCTGGCACGATCCGAAAGCGGCGCAAGCGCACTTGCGCGGCAAGTACACGTACCTGGCGGCAAGAAGCCTGATCAACAGCGCCGAAGACTTCATCGAAAAGGTGGCCACGCAAAGCAGTTTCAGCGGCGAACCGTATAGGGTGAAGTGCCGGGACGGGGCAACAGCGAGCACCAACGAATGGCTGCGCGCCGAACTTGCGCGTTTTCGCGAATTCAACAAGAAGCCGGCCTCGAGTGTGTCGGAATCGCAGCCGTTACGGTGAGCTTATTTCGGCGCCGGCACCGAGCCGGCGTAGAACACCTGGCACTTTCTACCGCGAAGAAGGTCGCTGCCCTTCTTCAGCAACCTGAGCGCAGGCCCCGCGGCGGACGTGAGGACGCTCGGATTCTCCACCACAGGATGCTGGAAGGAGCCTCGGATCTTCTGCCGTACCTTGGCGCATCCGTTCGTGTCGATCAGCGCCATGGTCACGTCATCGAAGCGGTCGTCGACAAAGTCGAGCCCCCCGTGCAGGGCGATCCGGTTCTCCCTGGTGGCCATCGCTACGTCCTGGGCCTGCGCCACGCCGCGCTCGACGGTCCAATCGGATACGAGCGTACGGATCTCGCTGCTTCCCTGCGTTCCCTGAAAGTTACTCGCGAAGTTGTACCCCTTGGTGACCACCAGGGCGAGGGGCCCGGCAAAGAAGAAGGCACCCAGATCCACGAGGTTGAAGTTCTGACTGGACTCGAAGCGGGAAAACGCCGCATCCAGATCGGTGCCAGCGAGCGCGAGGTCCTTGCCCCGAAGCGAGATCTGTCCCTGCGCAGTCTGCCGCATCATCTTCAGGGTCCGGCCCTGCATCGACAGGTTCACGGAGAAATCCATCCGGCCCGAAGCGAGCGTTTTCGGTGACACCGCCTTGAAGAATTCCTCGATCGGGAACTGCGGCAGAGACCAGCGGAGATGGTAAATCGGCTCACTGCCAGAGAAATCTGCCCGAATGCTGCCCGGACCCTGCGAGCCGAAGACACGGATCGCAATCGGCTTCAGGTCGAAGACCCCATCCTTCGCTTCGGCCGAGAGCTTCAAGTCGACCGCCGTGAGGCCCTCGGTGCGGATCTGTCCGCAAGCGAGTCCGGCGGTGAACGAAAGGTCCCTGACCAGATTCGCGCGTTGGCCGCCCGCAAGCCTCAGCCCGGACACGTCCAGACCGCAGTGTTCGGCTTCGAATCCTTCCCCGGATTGCTTGTCCGCGTAGACGAGGGTCCCGTCTGAAAAGGAGACCTTCGGCCAATACAGGGCGGGCAACGGCGCTTCGGTCGCTTGCGGACTCTCGAAGTTGTATCGACCGTTGAGGTACCTCTCGATCGCGATCCAGGGACCTTTCAGTGCGAACGTTTCAATCAGGACGTTACTTCGAAGCAGAGAAAATGGATCGATCCCCAGCTCGACCGCCTTCGCGGACGCAACCTCCACTGCCCCGTTACGAACGTGCACGTCCTCGAGTGTGACGAGCAGGGACGGGAAGAGGTCGAGTCTCACCCGCCCGCCGATGACGACCTGCATCGCCAAGGCTTCCGAGGCGGTCGCTTCCAACCGGGCTTTGTCGACGCTGGCCCTGACAAGAAGAAACAGGCCCGTTGCGACAACGACGAGAAGAGCAACGAACCCGATAAGGGCGAACAGGATGATCCTGGACGATCTCGACATTGGTCCCTGCGCCAGCGAACGGACTCTCAGCCCGGGAGCGGCGGTGAGCGCCAATCCATGATTACCCGATGAACGGGTGCGTTGTCGCACGCCCAAAAGAGAAACCGGCCCCGAGCCAGGTGAGGCCGGAGCCGGTCCGCGCCGGCGTGAGCCGAGCGTCGAACACATCCAGATGGGCGCTGCGTTCGCCTTGAAACTGCCGGTCAATCATCCTTCTTGATCTGAATCGTGCTCGTGACCGAAGTCACGCCTTCGGTTTCGCGCGCAATGGTCACAGCCCTGTCCGCTTCCTTCTGGGTTCTGGCGCTTCCGCTCAAAACCACGGCGCCCTTGGCATCGGTGTCGACTCCGATGCGCGCCAGGCTGGCCATGTGTTCATCGGCGAGCTTGGCCTTGACCTTGGTCGTTATGACCGAGTCCGCGACGAAGGTCATAGCGTGCGCGCGGTCAGTGTCCGAGTCGCCGGCAAAAACGGCTGCAGGAGTCAAAACGGCAGTGAGTACGAAACAGGTCGAGGCGATTGTGATCTTCATGGTGTGTCTTTTCATTATGTAGGTTCGAGGCCCGCATGATGCGGCATCCATCGCAGATCATCTGTTCGCTGGCACACACACCGCCGATTAAACACCGTCGTGCGGTGCTCAGAGCTGCGGCCGCGGGCGCCGCAAACAGGGGGCTTCAGCCCAGAACGACCGTGACGCGGTGAGCCCGTGCGTCATCGCGCAGCGCGATGCCCTGCTGCGGGGAATCGATCCGGGCTCCATCGAGTTCGATCCGGGTGACCCCACCTCCAACGCCGCGCGGGTTCTCGACGCGGATTTCATAAGTCGTTGCCCCGTGGCGATAGCGGATTACAAAGGCCGGCCAGCCCGGCGGGATGCAGGGATCGACGTGCAGTACCTCGCCACGCTTGCGCAGGCCCAGGATGCCTTCCAGCGCGGCGCGATACATCCAGCCGGCCGCGCCCGTGTACCAGGTCCAGCCGCCGCGCCGGACATGGGGCGGATCCGAGTAGATGTCGGCGGCCACGACGTACGGTTCGACTTTGTAGGCGTACACGCCGGCGCGGCTCGCCGCACGATTGACCGGGTTGAGCATGGCGAAAAGCTCGGCCGCCCGCTCGCCCTGTCCCAGTTGGGCCAGCGCCATCACGCACCAGGCGGCCGCGTGGGTGTATTGGCCGCCGTTTTCGCGAACCCCGGGCAGGTAACCCTTGATGTAGCCGGGATCCCTGGGCGTCTTGTCGAAGGGAGGTGTGAACAGCAGCACGAGATCGTCGCCCGGCCGGACCAGATACGCATCGACGGCCTCCATCGCGCGCCGCGCCCGCACGGGATCAGCGGCTCCGGACAACACACTCCAGCTCTGCGCGATCGAATCGATCCGGCATTCTGCGTCGCCCGCCGACCCCAGCGGTGTTCCGTCATCGAAGTACGCGCGGCGATACCAGGCGCCGTCCCAGGCGTGGGCTTCCGCCGCCGTCTGCAATCTGGCCGCGTGCGCCAGCCACAGCGCCGCCTCGTTGGTCGCGCCGCGCCGCGCCGCAAGCGGCGCGAAGTTTTGAAGCGTCGCGCACAGAAACCAGGCCAGCCACACGCTTTCGCCTTTGCCTTGGTGTCCGACCCGGCTCATGCCGTCGTTCCAGTCGCCGCTGCCGATGAGTGGCAGTCCGTGGATCCCGACCGGCAGACTGCGGTCCAGAGCCCGCGCGCAATGGTCGAACAGCGTGCCAGGCTGCTGCGACAGCGCGGGCGTGAAGTAGGCATCCTGCTGGCCCGGTTCGAGCAGCGAGCCTTCGAGAAACGGCAGCTGCTCATCGAGCACCGCAGCGTCTCCAGTCACCTCGACGTACTGAGCGGCCGCATACGGCAGCCAGAGAAGATCATCTGAACAGCGCGTGCGCACGCCGCGCCCGGTGGGCGGATGCCACCAATGCTGCACGTCGCCCTCGGAAAACTGACGCGCGCCAGCGCGCAGCAGATGCGCGCGTGCGGCCTGGGGCAGCGCCAGCGTCAGCGCCATCGTGTCCTGCAGTTGATCGCGAAAACCGTACGCGCCCCCGGCCTGGTAGAAGGCCGCGCGGGCCCAGAGTCGACAGACGATCGTCTGATACTGCAGCCAGCGATTGAGCATCAGGTCCATCGCGCGGTCCGGCGTTTCCACCTGCACGGTGCCGAGGATGTGGTCCCAGTTCCGCCTGACATCGGAAAGGACCGACTCGGCCGTGACCGCGCGATAGCGCAACACCAGGGCCCGCGCCGACTCACTATCCGCCGCCTGTCCCAGCACGAAAACGAGGTCGAGTTCCTGGCCGGCCTTGAGCTCGATCACCGTCTGCAACGCGCAGCAGGGGTCCAGGCCGGCGCCGGCTCGACTGCCGAGTGCGTTCTTGCCGCTCAGCGCCGCCGGCGCCTCCACGCTGCCGTGACGGCCGAGGAACTCGCTTCGATCGCAGGTGAAGGCGGTCTGGACGCCCCCGAGATCGGCAAAAGCGATGCGTGCGCCGAACTCGTTGTGCAAGGGATTGCGTGCGAACACGGCGCC
>Ga0307479_10005709_pt1 | contig 11379 bp, 6 predicted proteins | sample atmos_gasesECM4C_FD_203743 | JGI IMG/M metagenome (GOLD analysis project Ga0307479, IMG submission 203743) | Hardwood forest soil microbial communities from Morgan-Monroe State Forest, Indiana, United States - atmos_gasesECM4C_515 | ecosystem: Environmental > Terrestrial > Soil > Temperate... | reverse complement strand
GCTTTACAGTGGGTCGGGGTCATCGGTTCGCGAACCTCCGCCCCCGGGAAAGCGTGAACCCAGCCCTCGACCCAATCCTCGACCTCGACCGCAAGCTGCGAAGGCAGCGCGCACCCGGCACCCCCCATCACGCGGACGCCTCCGCCGGCGCTGGCTTCTTGCCCGGCCGCAGCCACGCGCCGAGCCGGCCCATATAGAGGTAGACGACGGGCGTCGTGTACAGAGTGAGTACTTGCGAAATCAACAATCCGCCGACGATGGAGATGCCCAGCGGCCGGCGCAGCTCACTGCCGGTGCCGGTCCCCAGCGCGAGCGGAATGCCGCCCAGGAGCGCCGCCATGGTGGTCATCATGATCGGCCGGAAGCGCAGCAGGCACGCCTGGAAAATGGCGTCGCGCGGGCTCAGGCCCTGCTCGCGCTCCGCCTCGAGCGCGAAGTCGATCATCATGATCGCGTTCTTCTTCACGATGCCGATCAAGAGGATGATCCCGATCAGCGCGATGATGGAGAAGTCGGTGCGGGTGAGCATCAGCGCCAGGAGCGCGCCCACGCCGGCCGACGGCAGCGTGGAGAGAATCGTCACCGGATGGATGTAGCTCTCGTAGAGCACGCCCAGCACGATGTAGACGGTGATCAGCGCAGCCAGGATGAGGATCGGCTCGGAGGCGAGCGATTCCTGGAAGGCCTGCGCGGTGCCGGCGAAGTCGGGCCGCATTCCGGGCGGCGGTCCGATCTCGGCCTCGGTCGTGCGGATGGCGTCCACCGCCTGGCCGAGCGCGACGCCGGGAGCGAGGTTGAAGCTGATGGTGGTGGCGGGGAACTGGCCCTGGTGGTTGATGGAGAGCGGCGTGGTCCCGGCCTCGAAGCGGGCGAACGCGCTCAGCGGCACCTGGTCGCCGGTCTGCGACCTCAAGTAGATGCGGTCGAGCGCGGCCGGCCCCTGCTGATCGCCGGGCCGCACCTCGAGGATCACGCGGTACTGGTTGAGCTGGGTGAAGATGGTGCTCACCTGCCGCTGCCCGTAGGCGTCGTAGAGCGTGTCGTCGATGGTCTGGGGGAGGATGCCGAGCCGCGAGGCGGTGTCGCGGTCGATGGTGAGCTTTTCTTGAAGGCCGCTGGTGGCCTGGTCGCTGGTCACGTCGCGCAGCTCGGGGAGCGCCTGCAGCTTCTCGAGAATCTTGGGCGCGAACTCGGACAGCTCCTCGGGGTTCGCGTCCTCGAGCGTGTACTGGAACTGCGTGCTCGAGGTGCGCGTCTCGATCTGCAGATCCTGCACCGGCTGCAGGTAGAGCTTGATGCCCTCCACCTCGGCCACGCGCGGCAGCAGCCGATCGATGATCTCCTGCGCGTCGGCCTTGCGGTCGCCGCGCGGCTTGAGCGCGATGGAGAGGCGGCCGCTGTTGGTGGTGGCGTTGGTGCCGTCGGCGCCGATGAACGAGGCCACCGAGGCCACGTCGGGATCCTGCAGCACCACGTCGGCGAGCGCGCGCTGCCGGTCCATCATGCGCGCGAACGAAGCCTCCGGCGCCGCCTGCGACACGCCGATGATCAGCCCGGTGTCCTGCTGCGGAAAGAAGCCCTTGGGCACCAGCCAGGCGAGGAGCAGCGTGAACACCAGCGTGGCGATGGTCACCACCAGGGTCAGCGGCTGGTGATCGAGCACCCACTTCACGCCGCGCTCGTAGAAGTGGACGATCTTCTCCCAGCCGCGCTCGGTCCACTCCTGGAAGCGGCCCTGCTTCTCCTCGGCGTGCGGCTTCAAGAGGTGCGCGCACATGGTCGCGGTCAAGGTCAGCGAGAGCAGCGCCGAGACGCCGATGGCGATAGCCAGCGTGACCGCGAACTCGCGGAAGAGCCGGCCGATGATGCCGCCCATGAAGAGCAGCGGGATGAGCACCGCCACCAGCGAGAGCGTCAAGGAGACGATGGTGAAGCCGATCTGCTTGGCGCCTTTGAGCGCGGCGTCGAACGGCTTCTCGCCCTGCTCCACGAAGCGGGAGATGTTCTCGCTCATCACGATGGCGTCGTCGACCACGAAGCCGGTGGAGATGGTGAGCGCCATCAGCGAGAGGTTGTTGAGCGAGTAGCCCCACAGGTACATCATCCCGAAGGTGCCGATGAGCGACAAGGGCACGGCGATGCCGGGAATGAGCGTGGCGCGCAGCGAGCGCAAGAAGACGTAGGTCACCGCCACGACCAATAATATAGTTAGTAACAAAGTAAACTGCACGTCGTCGACCGAGGCGCGCACCGTCTCGGTGCGGTCGGCGAGGATGTTCACGTCGATGCCCTGCGGCAGCGTGGCCTTGAGCTGCGGCAGGAGCGCCTTCACCCGGTCGGCGGTCTGGATGACGTTGGCTCCCGGCTGCCGCTGGACGTTGAGGATGATGGCCCTCTCCCGTCCAGCCCAGCCGGCGAGCTGCGCGTTCTCCACGCCGTCCTGCACCTCCGACACCTCTTGCAGCGTCACCGGCGCGCCGTTCTTGAAGGCGATGATCAGCGTCCGGAAGGAGGCGGCCTTGGCCAGCTGGTCGTTGGTGGCCAGCATGTAGTCGAGGCGCGGCCCGTCGAGGTTGCCCTTGGGCGCATTGACGTTGGCCGCCGCCAGCGCCGCGCGCACGTCCTCCAGCGTGAGCCCGCTGCCGGCCAGCGCGGCGGGATCGACCTGCACCCGCACCGCCGGCTTCTGGCCGCCGTTGATGGTCACCAGGCCCACGCCCGAAACCTGCGAGATCTTCTGCGCCAGGATGGAGTCGGCCGCGTCGTCCACCTGATCGAGCGGCAGCGCGTTGGAGGTCACCGAGAGGGTGAGGATGGGCGTGTCGGCCGGATTGGACTTGCTATACGTCGGTGGCGCCGGCAGCGTGCGCGGCAAGAGGTTCGAGGCGGCATTGATGGCCGCCTGCACGTCCTGCTCGGCCGCGTCGATGTTGCGGTCCAGCTCGAACTGCAGCGTGACCTGCGAAGTCCCGAAGCTGGAGATGGAAGTCATCTGCGACAGCGACGGCATCTGCCCGAACTGCCGCTCCAGCGGCGTGGTCACCGCCGAGGCCATGGTGTCCGCGCTCGCGCCGGGCAAGAGCGTCGAGACCACGATGGTGGGGTAGTCCACTTGCGGCAGCGCCGAGACCGGCAGCTGCTGGTACCCGACGAATCCAGCGAGCAAGAGCCCCACCGTGAGCAGCGACGTCGCCACGGGGCGGCGGATGAATGGCTCGGAGATGCTCATGATCGTGCATGGGTCACTGCGAACCGCTCAACCCCTCTGCCATTGATGGGGCGTATTTCGATCCGGCGCCTGGCGGCGCCTCCACCAGGGTGGAGCTCGCTCCCCCCTGGACCCCCCAACTGCTTCGCGGGTAGCCGACTCATCACCTGCCTCGCTTGGGCGTATCCGCTTTCGGTCCGTCGTCGGCCGCCGGCGTGGCGCCCTCGCGCTGCGGCTTCGCCTGCTGTCCTCCGGCGGGCCGCGCCTGCACCTTGCTGCCGGGGCGGAGCTGGCTCTGCCCGTCGACCACTACCTGCTCGCCCTCGTTGAGGCCGCGCGCCACCACCGCCACCTCGCCCTCGGTGCTCTCGATCTCGATGGGCCGTTGCTGCACCGTCTGGTCCGGCTGGATCACGTAGGCGAACGTCCCTTCCGGCCCGCGCTGCGGCACGGTTGCGGCCACGGTGAGCACGTCCTTGCGCGTGGTGAGCAAGAGGCGCGCCTTGACGAACTGGTTGGGCCACAAGAGCCGCTGCGGATTCTGGAACACCGCCTTGAGCCGGAGCGTCGCGGTGGCGGCGTTGATCTGGTTGTCCACCAGCGTCAGGCGCCCGGTGGCCAGCTTCTGCGCGCCGTCGCGGCTCCACGCCTCCACCGGCAGCGGCCCGCGCGAAAGCTCGGTCATCACCCGTGGCAGGTCGTCCTGCGGCAGGCTGAAGAGCACCGCGATGGGGTCGAGCTGCGTGAGGATCACCAGGCCGCTCTGGTCGGAGGCGTGGACGATGTTGCCGGGATCGACCACCCGCACGCCGGTCACTCCCTCGATGGGCGAGCGGATGAGCGCGTAGTCGAGGTTGAGGCGGGCCGAATCGATCTGCGCCTGGTCGAGCTGCACCGCGCCCACGAGCTGTCCAACCAGCGCCGCCTGGTCGTCGGCTTGCTGCTGCGCGATCAGCTTTTGCTGGGCCAGCTGCTTGTAGCGCTCCAGGTTCACGCGCGCGCCCTCGAGCTGCGCCTGGTCGCGTGCCTTGGCGCCCTCGGCCTGGTGGAGCTGGTTCTGGAAGGGCCGCGGATCGATGCGCGCCAGGAGGTCGCCGCGATGCACCACCTGTCCCTCTCGGAACGTCACCTGGTCGAGGCGGCCGTCCACCTGCGCGTGCACGGTCACGGTGTAGAACGCCGTCACGCTGCCCAGGCCGTCGAGGTAGATGGGCACGTCCTTCTTCTGCACGGTCCCCGCCACCACCGGCACCGCGCGGCCCGCCGCCGCCTGCTGCTCGCGCGCCGCGCCCGCCTTCTTCTCCGCGGTGCGCTTGCGCACGAAGAAGGCGACCGCGGCGATGAGCACCACCGCGGCGACGATCAAGACGATCCTGCGGTCGCGCATCACCGAAAGCTCCTACCTGCGCCCCAGCGCGCGCAAGAGCTGCGCCCGCGCCGTGGCGAGATTGTCGTCTGCCTGCACCGCCTGCGCCGCCGCTTGCGTCAGCGCCACCTGCGCGTCTCCCAGCTCGATGGCGCTGCCCACGCCGACCGCGTACCGCTGCTCGGCCAGGCGGAGCCGCTCCTTGGCGTTGGTCAGCGCCTCCTGCGTGGCGGAGATGCTCGCCTTGGCCGCGCGCACCGCCAGCCGCGCCGCGTCCACGTCGCTGCGCAGCTGCAGCCGGATCAGATCCAGCGCGGCAACCTCGGCCGCCACGTTGGCCTCCGCCTCGCGCACCTGGGCGCGCGTGATTCCTCCTTGGTAGATCCCCCAGCTCAACGAAAGACCCACGCTCCCATTCCAGCCCAGGTTCGAGGGGCTGGTGCCGCCCTGGGTGAAGCCGGCGGTGGCCGAGAGCGCCGGCCAGTACGCGCCCTCGAACGATCGCACCGTCAGCTCGTCGGCCCGCACCAGCTTCTCGATGTTCTCCACCTCGGGCCGCGACTTGTTCGCCTCGTCGAGCAGCGGGCCCACCTCCGAGTCCTCGCCCGGCACCGGCGCGAGCGCTTCGTCGGAGACGTCATAGTCGGTGGCGCCCATCACGCCCATGGCGGCGTTGAGCGCCACCTTGGCGGTCTCGTAGGTATTCTCGGCGTTGATCAGCGCCACCTGCGCGTTGGCGGTGTCGGTGCGGGCCTGGACCAGATCGATCTCCGGATGCGTGCCGGCCGACACGAATCCTTCGGTCTGCTTGAGGTGGCGCTGCTGGTTGGTGAGCGTGTCCTGCGCCACTTGCATCAGGGCCCGGTCGGCGCGCGCCGAGAAGAAAGCTTGCCGCACGGTGAAGTCCACTTGAAGGTCGGTGGCCCGCTCGCTGGCGGCCTGCGCATCGGCCTGCGCCTCGGCCGACTTCCACCGGTACGGCGTTCCGCCGAAGTCCCAGAGCAGCTGCGTGGCGCTGATGCTGTCGGACCAGGAGTTGTAAGTGGTCCACGTCGAGCAGACCGCGGTGGGGTCGGCGGCGGTGGGGCAGAGCCTGCCCGTCAGCGGCGGCGAGCCCGGCCGGGTGATGGCGTTGGCGGTGGTGCGCTGGTAGCCCGCGCTCGCCTGGATCTGCGGGAGCATGGGCGCGAATGCCTCGCGCGCCCGCGCGCTCGCCGCCTCGGTGGTGGCGCGCGCCTGGCGGAGCTGCGGCTGGTTCTCGCGCGCCGAGCGGAGCGCCTCGTCCAGCGTCACCGCGCGGCCCGCGCAGAGGAGCGCGGCAAAGAGGGCCAGGTTCATGCGCCGTCCTCTCGCAGGTTGCGGATCACCTTCCGCAGCGAGTCCCGCAGCGCCGCCTGCTCGCGGCGCGACATCCCTTGCACGATCGCGGCGCGCACGTGAGAGGCGATGGGCTCGATCCGTTCAGCAAGCTTCACTCCCGCGGGAGTGAGCGAGAGCCGCACCGCGCGGCGGTCGCGCGGGTCGGCCACCATGCGCAACAGACCGCGCCTGGCCAGCGACTCCGCCAGCCGCGAGGCGGTGGGCGCATCGAAGCGCTGCCGCCGCGCGATCTCGCCGACGGTGGCGTTGGGCAGCTCGCGGGTCGCGTTGAGGAACCAGAACTGCGGCGGCGTGAGGCGCAGCGGGCGCGCCTTGCGCAGCACCACCTGCTTGATGCTCCGCCGCGCAGCTCCGATGAGGAGGCCGACATATTCTTGCTCTTGCAACATTTGTCACGGCAAGTAACTCCCGCTGCGCGAGCGGTCAAGCGGCCGACACCGAGCGAAACATTTGGCGGAAAATCGAGGTACAACGACGCCGCCCATGCCCATGGCAGAGACCGCGCAGCGCATCAGCAATCCACTCCTCAAGTCGGCCGCGCGCTTTCCCTGGGAGCGCGTGCTGGTGATGGCGGTGGCGGCGGTGGTCGGGCTCTACGGCGGCATCGCCGCGGGCCTCTTCGCCACCGCCATCCGCTTCGTGCAGCTGATCCTCTTTCGCGGCAACGAGGTGGCCCGCACGCTGGCCATGCCGGAATGGCTGCGGCTCTTCCGCCGCCAGCTCGCCGCCGCCCACTGGCACCTGGAGTTCGCCGCGCTGGCCGCGCTCATCGTCCTCGCCGCGGTGGTGCTGGAGTCGCTGGGCGGGCGCAAGCTGCCGCTCTTCGAGGCGCACCGCATGCGCGCGGTCGCGCTGGCCGCCGCGCTCGGCCTCGCGCTCTACTATCCGCTGCTGGTGCTGAAGACCTTCAACGGCACCTTCACCGAGACCGAAGGCGGCCTCTACCAGTTGCTCCTGCAAGCGCCGCGCTGGCTGTGGGTGGTGGGGCCCGCGCTGGGCGCTCTGTTGGCCGGGCTGGTGGTGCGCCACATCAGCCCCGAGAGCGGCGGGCACGGGGTGGTGGAGGTGATCGAAGCGGTTCACGCGCGCGCGCCCATCAAGGGCCGCGTCGCGCTCTGGAAGTCGCTGGCGGCGGGGATGGTGATCGGGTCGGGAGGGAGCGCGGGCCGCGAAGGTCCGGTGGTGCACCTGGGCGGCGCGGTGGCCTCGTCGCTCTCGCGCTTTCTCGCGCTGCCGCGATCGGAGACGTCGATCCTGCTGGCCGCCGGCGCGGGCGCGGGCATCGCCGCGTCGTTCCAGGCGCCGCTGGCCGGCTCGCTCTTCGCGCTGGAGATAGTGCTCGCCGATTTCGACGTGCGGCGCTTCGCGCCGGTGGTGCTCGCCTGCGTGACGGCGGTGGCCACCTCGCGCGCGCTGCTCGGCGGCGGGACCGAGCTGCAGGCGGTGAGCTGGTCGCTCACTCATCCCTCGGAGATCGCGGTCTACCTCTTGCTCGGCGTGGTGGCCGGGCTCTTCGGGCTGCTCTACATCGAGTGCGTGCACGGCGCGGAGCAGCGCTTCGCGCAGGTGAAGCTGCGGCCGGAGCTGAAGGCTGCGCTGGGCGGGCTTCTGGTGGGCCTGCTCGGTCTCGCCGCGCCGCGCGTGTTGGGCACCGGCATCGAGTCGATGAACGCCGCGCTTGCCGGAAAGCTCGCGTTCGGCGCGCTGGCGCTGGCGCTGGTGTGCAAGCTCGTCGCCACCTCGTTCACGCTGGGCGCGGGCTCGCCGGGCGGCAGCTTCTTTCCCGCGGTCTTTCTCGGCGCGATGCTGGGCGGCGCATTCGGCCACCTGGCGCACGCCGTTCTCCCCGGCATCGTCTCGGGTGCCGACGCCTATGCGGCGGTGGGCATGGGCGCGGTGGTGGCGGGCGCGACGCTGGCGCCGCTCACCGGCGTCTTGATGATGTTCGAGCTGACCGGCAGCTACCAGATCGTGCTGCCGCTGCTGGTCGCCTGCGGGACGGCGGCGGCGGTGGTGCAGGGCGCGATCGGCGGATCGATCTATTCGCTGGGCGCGCGGCGGCGCGGCATCTTCCTCTCGCGGCGCGGGCCGGCGCTGAGCGATCTCTCGGTGGCGCAGGCGCTCGATCCCGTCCCGCCCATTCCTGCCGACCTGTCCTGGGCAGAGCTGGTGCAGACGGTGGGGCCCGCGCTGCACCTGGCGTTTCCGGTGGTGGACAATGGCGCTACGCTCGGTCTGCTTTCGGTGCGCGAGACGCGGCGCGCGCTGCTCGACCCGGCGGTCGATCGCTCGGCCACCGCGCGCACCTTCACCCGGCCGGCAAAGCCGCTGCTCCCCGACGACGATCTGGGCACCGCCGTGCAGCGGATGGCCGACGAGGGAGTCTCCGAGGCGCTGGTGATCGACGCCGCCGGCCAGCCGCTGGGGATCGTCACCCGCGAGGGAATCCTCGAGACCTGGCGCCGCGCCACCGTCGCCAAGAGCTAAGAGCAAGTGTGCTTTTGCTTTTGCGTTGCGCGAGAATGAAAAGCCATGGAGCGGTTCAACATCGGGGCCGAGTTGATCGAGCGCAACCTGCGCGAGGGCCGCGGCGAGCGGCCCGCCATCGTCATGGCCGGCAAGACCGTCACCTACCGCCAGATCGCGCAGCTGGTCGACATGGTCTCTTGCGCGTTCCTCTACAGCGGCGTGGAGCCGGAGCAGCGGGTGCTGCTGGTGATGCCCGACTCCCCCGAGCTGGTGGCCTGCTACCTGGCCGCGATGAAGATCGGCGCGGTCGCGGTCCCCTGCAACTCGCTGTTGCGCGCGGCCGATTACGAGTACTTCCTCGAGGAGTCGCGCGCTCGCATGCTGGTCACCGCGCTCTCCGTCCTTCCGCGGATCGAACCCGCGCTGCAGAAGCAGCGCACGGTGCGGCGGGTGGTGGTGGCCGGCGCCCCATCTAATGATGAGCGCAGCTTCGACCGCTGGCTCGGAGAGCCGTCGATGCGGCCGGTGCGCGCCGCCGACACCAGCCGCGACGAGCCGGCGTTCTGGCTCTGGACCAGCGGGTCGACCGGCAAGCCCAAGGCCGCCGTCCACGCGCACCAGGACTGGCCGCACTGCTGCGAGCTGTATGCGCGCAAGATCCTCGACCTGCGCGAGACCGACCGCTGCTTCTCCGCCAGCAAGCTCTTCCACGCCTACGGCCTGGGCAACTCGCTCGCCTTTCCTTTCTGGGTGGGCGCCAGCACGGCGCTGTTGCCCGACCGGCCCACGCCCGACCTCGTCTACCAGACCATCGCCGCGGCGAAGCCGACGCTGTTCTTCGGCGTGCCGACTCTCTACGCGGCCATGCTCGCGCGCACCGACGCGGCCGACGTCTCGAGCCTGCGGCTCTGCGTCTCGGCCGGCGAGCCGCTGCCGGGTGATCTCCTCTCGCGCTGGAAGTCGCGTTTCGGCACCGAGATCCTCGACGGCATCGGCTCGACCGAGGTGCTGCACATCTATCTCTCGCCGCGCCAGGGCGGCGCCCGGCCCGACTCGACCGGCCTGCCGGTGGACGGCTACCAGGTGCGCATCGTCGACGAGGGCGGCGCCGACGTGCGGCGCGGCGAGACCGGCGATCTGATCGTCCGCGGTCCCTCGACGGCGCTGCAGTACTGGAACCGCCTGGAGCAGACGCGCGCAAAGATGCGCGGCGAGTGGTTCTTCTCCGGCGACAAGTTCCGCCAGACCGGGGACGGCGAGTTCCACTACGTGGGCCGCAGCGACGACATGTTCAAGAGCGGCGGCGAGTGGGTCTCGCCGGCCGACGTGGAGGCGGCGCTGATCTCGCACGCCGCGGTGCTGGAGTGCGCAGTGACGCCGCGCGAGGAGGCGGGCCTGCTCAAGCCGCGGGCGCACGTGGTGCTCAAGCAGGGTCAGTCCCCCTCGCCCGAGCTGGCCGAGGAGCTGCGCCTGCACGTGCGCGCGCGCTGCGCCGGGTTCATGGTTCCCAAGGAGATCCGCTTCGTCGCCGAGCTGCCCAAGACCGCCACCGGCAAGATCCAGCGCTTCGTCTTGCGCGCCGAGGGATAGTTGGTAGGGTGCGCCCGCGCGCCCATCTGGCGCGGGGAGAGTCCACCATGACACGGCAAATCGCGGTCCTCTGCGCGGCGGCGCTCTTCGCCGGCTGTGCGCACGAGAAGGCTTCCGAGACCAAGACCGAGCAGCCCGCGGCGCAGGCCGCCGCTCCCGCGGCCAAGGCGGACGGGATCATCCCCATCACCACCTCTTCTCCCGAGGCTGCCGCCGCATACCAGGAGGGCTTCGACTGGCTGTTCACCGGGCACGGCGACCGGGCCCGGGAGCGGTGGCACAGGGCGCTCGAGCTGGATCCGAATCTGCTCCTCGCCCAGGCGTGGCTGCAGGCGATCAGCCCCGGCACCGCGTCGATGCAGAAGGTGGACGCGGCCGCGCAGGCCGGCGCGCAGCTCCCCGAGGCGGAGCGGACCGAGCTGATGTTCATCGCCGCCAGCAAGCACGGCGACGACGAGCGCATCCAGCAGCTGGAGCTGAAGATGCTCTCGCTCGCCCCGCGCGAGCCGCGGGCGCACGTCTACGCTGCCCTCACCGCACTCTTCACCGCCCACCATCCCGAGGAGGCGGCCGGCCATCTGCGCGAGGCCGCCGCGCTCAACCCCAAGGCTACCGCGCCCTGGGCGCTCTTGGCCGCGGTCGCCGACGAGCAGGGCGACAAGGCCGGCGTCGCCGAGGCGCGCAGCAAGGTGGCCCAGATGCATCCCGACGATCCGGCCATGCAGGCCGACTACGCCAATGCGCTCCTCACCGCCGGAAAGCTCGACCAGGCGGAGCAGGTGGCGCGCAAGGCCGCGGCCATGCCCAACGCCGACGACAAGCCGCTGGCCGCGCTGGCCGGCATCGAGCTCTACAAGTCGGAATGGGCGCAAGGCCGGCAGGACCTGGACAAGGCGCGCTCGCTCGCCACCGATCCGGCCCGGCGGCTGGGGCTCGCCGAGTTCGGCATCATGACCCACGTCGCCGAGGGGAAGTACGAGGCGGCGCTGGACGCGGCTTCCGCCCTCGAGGCGCAAGCGCAGGAGGCGAAGGACCCCAACTTCGTGGTGACGGCGGGGATCGATCGCGCGCTGGCCGGAGCCATGCTGGGCAAGTATGCCGAGGCGCGCAAGCACGTCGCCGCCGCCCTGGCGCGCGCCGCGACCGACCCTCTCTCCGACGTGGGCCGCAAGAACCTGACGCGCTTCGGGTGGTTCACGCAGATGTGGGCCGAGGCGCTGGGCAACGACGCGGCGGCGGCGGAGAAGACGCTGGCCGTGCTGGAGAAGGACGCGGCCGACTCTCCCAACGACGCCAACGTGGCCTCCACCGCGGCGTGGGCGCGCGGGCTCTACAAGCTGTCCAAGGGTGACGCCAAGGGCGCGGC
>Ga0307479_10005708_pt1 | contig 11380 bp, 8 predicted proteins | sample atmos_gasesECM4C_FD_203743 | JGI IMG/M metagenome (GOLD analysis project Ga0307479, IMG submission 203743) | Hardwood forest soil microbial communities from Morgan-Monroe State Forest, Indiana, United States - atmos_gasesECM4C_515 | ecosystem: Environmental > Terrestrial > Soil > Temperate... | reverse complement strand
CGCGCCGGGCGTCGCGGAAACGTAAACCACGTTCTGCGCCCGCTCCTCCCACTCCTCGAAGCTCAGCGGCCGGTTGTCGAATGCGCTCGGCAGCCGGAAGCCGTACTCGACCAGCGCCGCCTTGCGCGAGCGGTCGCCGCCGAGCATGCCGCCGATCTGCGGCACCGCGACGTGAGACTCGTCGACGAAGATCACGGTGTCCTGGGGCAGGAAGTCCATCAGCGTGTACGGCGCGTCGCCCGGCTTGCGGCGCGTCAGGTGCAGCGAGTAGTTCTCGATGCCCGCGCACGTTCCCGTCTCGCGCATCATCTCGAGGTCGAAGTTCGTCCTCTGCCGCAAACGCTGCGCTTCGAGCAAGCGCCCGTGGTCCTCGAACCACCTGCACCGCTCGTCGAGCTCCGCCTCGATGTCGTGCATGGCGAGCCGGAGCTTGTCCGCCGGCGTGACGTAGTGAGATGCGGGAAAGATCGTGAACTCCTTGCGCGCGCCCAGGATCTCGCCGGTGACGGCGTCCAGCTCCTGGATGCGCTCGATCTCGTCCCCGAAGAACTCGACGCGAAAGACCTTCTCCTCGTTGGCCGGGACGAGGTCGACGACGTCGCCCCGCACGCGGAATCGCAGGCGCGCCAGATCGTAGTCGTTGCGCTCGTACAGCATCTCCGTCAGCTTTCTCAGGAAGACCTCGCGCCGGATCGACTGGCCCTGCTCGACGTGCAGGGATTCGCCCATGTAGTCCTCGACCGAGCCGATGCCGTAGATGCAGCTCACGCTCGCCACCACCAGGACATCTCGCCTTGTGAGGAGTGACTGGGTCGCCGAATGGCGCATGCGGTCGATGTCATCGTTGCGGCTCGAGTCCTTCTCGATGTATGTGTCCGTGCGCGCGATGTACGCCTCGGGCTGGTAGTAGTCGTAGTAGCTGACGAAGTACTCAACGGCGTTGTCAGGCAGCAGGCGGCGGAACTCGGCGCACAGCTGCGCGGCGAGCGTCTTGTTGGGGCTGAGGACGAGCACCGGTCGCTGCAGCTGCTCCACGGCCCAGGCCATGACGTTGGTCTTGCCGCTCCCGGTCACGCCGGCGAGAACCTGCTGGGTCAGGCCGGAGCGGACTCCCTCGACGAGCTCGGAGATGGCCTGCGGCTGGTCCCCGGCCGGTTTGAAGGGTGCGTCGACACGAAAGCTGGTGGGCATGGCATCGCTAATTCTAAGGCGCACAAACGTTCGAGGGCCCGCAACTTATCGGATGGTCGGGACTAACCGAGGGTTCGCGCTGGAAAGTGCCGGATGGTCCGGACGATCCGAGCTAGGGCAGGGACAGGATCATCGCCTCCACCACCGAGCCCTTCTTCAGCACCTGATCACCCGCCGGCACCCGGACCAGTGCGTGGGCGCCGGCCAGCGACATCAACCGCGATGACGACTGCGAGCCGGTCGTCTCCGCCACGAGCTCTCCCCCCTCGCGGCGGAGCGTGACCCGCTGATACTCGGTCCTGTCAGGCGTGGGCCGCGCGTCGTAGCCGAGGCGAACGGGCAGCGTTGGACGATCCAGCTGTGCAAGGCCCTGCATCTTGCGGAGGGCGGGCCGTACGAAGACCTCGAACGTCACCAAGGACGAAACCGGAAAGCCCGGCAATCCAAAGGCAACCCTGCCCTCGGGCAAGGTCGCGAACGTGAACGGCTTGCCTGGTTTGAGCTTCACGCGGCCGATGTGCACCTCGCCAAGCGATTCGAGCAGCGGCTTGACGAGGTCGTGCGTTCCGACCGAAACGCCGCCCGAGGTGACCAGGGCATCCGCGTCCTTCAGCGCGTCGACGACGAGGCGGCGCAGCGCCTGTGGCTCATCGGGCGCTATGCCCAGGAGCTTCACATCCGCGCCCGCTTCCCGCAAGGCCGCCAGCAGCGCCCAGCGGTTCGAGTCCGGGATCTGCCCAGGGCGGGGCGTATTCCCCACCTCGACGAGCTCATCGCCGGTCGACATCAGCGCGACGCGCGGCCGGCGGCGCACCGGCAGTCGCGCTCGATTCGTGGCGGCGGCGATGCCGATCTCGGCGGCGCTGAGCTGAGTCCCGGCCGAGAGGACGCGGTCGCCGGCGCGCAGGTCGTCACCGACCTTGTGAAAGTTCGTGCCGGGCCTGAGTCCTGCCGGCACGGTGACCGTGTCGCCGGCGAGCTGGACATCCTCGACCATGACGACGACGTCGGCACCCTCAGGCACGACCCCGCCGGTGAGGACCCGCGCCGCGCTGGCCTGCTCGACCGCGCCCTCGAACGGCCGCCCGGCCGCGGACTCGCCGAGCACGCGCAGCGTCCTGCCCGCGTCGGTGGCGCGGACCGCGTAGCCGTCGACCGCGCTCGCCGGAAACGACGGCAGCGGCGCTTCAGCGATCAGGTCTTCGGCCAGCACCCGGCCGAAACAGTCGGCAAGCGCAACCTGATCGATCCCGAGAACCGTGATGTGGTCGAGGACAGTTCTTGCCGCCTCGTCCGCGTCGATCAGGGGATAGGTGGAAGCTCTCAGGGCTTATTCATAGCGCAGCGCGCGCGACGGGTCCTGCATCGCGGCACGCAGCGCGGGCAGCAACCCGCTCACGCTGCTGAGGGCGATCGCGAGCACGATCGCGACCAGGACGATCGGCACATCGGTGCGGAACACGTCGAAGCCGGTGCTCGCAACCGATTGCGTCAGCCGATCCACGGCGGCGTTGCCGAGGCGCCCAAGTCCGACCGCCGCGAGGGCGCCGATCAACCCGCCGGCCAGCCCGATGCCTGTGGCCTCGGCAAGGAATAGAAGCATCACGTCCCGCGAGCGCGCGCCGAGCGCCTTCATCACGCCGATCTCCTTCGTCCGCTCCAGGACGGCGGTGTACATCGTGTTGGCGATGCCCAGGCAGGCGAGCAGCAGCGCGACGATGGCCAGCCCGAGCAGCGCGATGCGCAGCTTGCTGAGCAGGTCTTCGAAGTTGCGGAACTGGTCGCCGAACGTCTGGGTCTGGAAACCTAGGGACTCGACGTTGTTGCGAAGCGGGCCGACGGACACTCCCGAGTCGGCGAGCAGGGTGATGCTCGAGTATTCGCCGCCCCTCCAGCCGTTCGGCCCAGCGAGCGCCGACCAGTACGCGCGCATCACACCGTTCGGCGCGAGTGCACCCGGTGAGCCCGCGGGCATGTAGTCGCTCGAGAAGATGCCCACGACGATGAATGTCAGCGGCGCGGGATGCTTGACCTGGTTTGCGGTCAGCGCCGGAGTGAGCGCGCCCGACGTCGCCGTGAACTTCACCTGCGTGCCGACCGCGCCGGCGGGCGACTTGAAGCCGAGAGCGACGGCCTCGCTGTCGCTCAGAAGGAGCTCGGTCGCCTTGTCCGAGCTCGGGAGGCGGCCGGCGGTCACGGTGGGTAGCGCGCTCGAAGAACCGAGCGGCGGCAGCGAGATCAGCTCGCCAGCCGGCGGCGTCACCGGCGACGTCGTGCCGAGGGCCCTGCCGGCGCTCGTAAACGTACCCGACATCCCCATCTGGCCCCAGGCCGCCCGGACGTGCGGCAGGCGGGACAGCGTCGCCAGGGTCGCCGCGTCCAGGGCGGGCGTGCGGGCGTCGGCGACCGGGTAGACGGCCACCTGGTGGACCTGGCTGGTAGCGAGCGCGGGCGCGTCGAGCGCCTGCTGAAGTCCAGTCGCCAACGCCCCGATCAGGCTCAGGGCTGCGATGCCGATGGCCACACCGGTGGCAGTGAGCGCCGACCGGAGCGGCCGCCGCCCGGCGCCGCCGAGCCCGACCCTGAGGGTGTCGCGCCAGTGCATGCGCGGCGCCGGGTCGATCGGGTCCTGGCTGCGGACGGTCGGTTTGCCCGACTCCAGCTCGATGGCGCGGCCGTCGATCATCCGCACGACGCGGCTCGCGCGCCGCGCGACCTCGGGGTCGTGGGTGACCAGGACCAGGGTCGCGCCCCGGCGGTTCAGGTCCTCGAGCAGCGCCAGGACGCCCTCGCCGGCGGCCGAATCGAGGCTGCCGGTCGGCTCGTCGGCGAGGATCAAGCCGGGCCGGTTGGCCAGCGCGCGCGCAACGGCGACCTTCTGCTGCTCGCCGCCGGACAAGCGCCCGGCCCGCGTCTTCGCCCGCGCCTCCAGGCCGACGAGCGCCAGGAGGTGGCGGGCCCGCTTCAGCCTCTGCTCGGGCTCGACGCCGGCGAGGGTCAGGGGCAGCGCCACGTTGTCCTCCGCCGTCATCGAGGGGATGAGGTTGAACGTCTGGAAGATGGTGCTGACGCGCTGGAGGCGATAGTCGGACAGCTCGCGGTCGGGCAGCTCGCCGAGCGGCAGGCCTGCGCCGTAGACATGACCGGTCGTGGGCCGGTCCAGACCGCCCATCAGCGACAGCAGCGTGCTCTTGCCGCAGCCGCTCGGGCCGACGATGGCCACGAACTCGCACGGCCCGACATCGAGGGTCACGTTCTGGAGGGCGGTGACGTGCATCTGGTCCCGGCGGCCGAACTCCCGCGACACAGCATCGAGGCGCAGTCCCACGGCCTGTCCGAGCAGGTCTTTGAAGTCGTCTTTGAGGTCGTCCGCTCTGTCCGGCTCGGGTTGGGGAGCCTGCTCCAGGGCGGGCTCGATCGCGACCACGCCGGTGGCTTCAACCTTCGCCTCGGCGTGGGCACCATTGCCGCTGTTCTGGTTCACGACGGCTTCGCGGGCCTCCCGGCGCGCGCGCCGACGGCGGCGCTTGGAGCCGCTGGACTCGCCGGGCTGTTGAACGGCTGTGGCCACCCCCGACTCCTTCCTTTCCGCGCAGTCTAAGTGTTGGCTTAACGGTCAGCGACTGGGTTTGGCTACTTGCTCCCCCAGCCAGCTCAGGTAAGCCGACGACCCCCCCTCGATTGGCACCTGGAGGACCTCCGGGAGCTCGTTGGCATGGTGGGTCCGCACGTATTCCTCGACCTTCGGAGCGAGCGATTCCAGCGTCTTGATCAGCAGCAGCGACTCATGGTCGCGCTGGAGCTGGCCGTCCCAGTAATAGAAGGACGCGACCGTTGGGATCACGTTGCAGCACGCCGCGAGGTGTTCGACGATCAGACCCTCGCCGATTCGCTCGGCGTCGTCTCGTCCCCCCGCAGTGACAAGGATCAGAACGGCCTTCTCCGGCATCGCCATAGCCTAATTCTGCGGTCTGCGCGGTCGACGGGGTCTGTCCAGCCATACAGTGCCCGCGAGTAACGCGATCGCACCGAGCACCAGGCCGCCGATGACGTCTGACTCCCAATGCACGTCGAGGTAGAGGCGGTCGAAGGCCATGAGCACGATGATGACGATGGCTCCGATCACCGCCAGCGCTCTGAGGCGCGGCGATGGGGACAGCCTGCGGATGACGAAGGCGAGCAGGCCGTAGACGATGACCGTCCGCATCATGTGACCGCTCGGAAAGCTGTTCTCGGCGCTCGCGCCGGTGAGGAACTGGCTGATGCTCGGGCCGTCTGCTTCAGCGAGCGAGGCGGGCGGTCGCAGGTGATGAAGGTTCAATTTGTAGAAGATCTCGAATGCCTGCGCCGCGAGGAAGACGACGAACACCAGGGCGTCGGAGCCGAAACCCGCCCGCCATAGATAAAAGGTGAGGCCAGCCATAAGGACCCCGGTCACCTCGACGCTCCCGAGCTCGGCGATCGCCTGGAACAGGACATGGAGCGAGGGCTGCCACGCATCGTGCATCGCGACGGCGACCTGCTTGTCGAGACTGGTGAACAGCCCCGCCGTGATCGCGATCGTCAGCGCGATGAAGGCGACGCTCAGGCCGACGACGCCATAGAGACGTGTGGCTAACGCTGGCAACGGGTGCAGAAGACTGTGGTGCGACCGGCGATGCGCACGGCTCGGAGGGGACGGCCGCACGTGAAGCAGGGCTCGCCGGCGCGACCGTAGACGAGGAGCTTTTCCTGCTGGCCGCCGAGCTCGCCCCACGCGTCGCGATAGGTGTCGACCGAGCTGCCGCGGTTGGCGATCGCCGTTCGCAGGGATTCGCGCAGAGACTCGTGGAGTCGAGTGGCGGATCTCCTGCTCACCGTGCCCGCTATTCGATCAGGCCTCAACCGCGCGCGGTGCAGCGATTCGTCCGCGTAGATGTTGCCCACGCCTGCGATCGCTCTCTGGTCCAGAAGGACCGCTTTCAAAGGAGCGGTTCGCTTCCGCAAGCGGCGGTACAGCTCGTCGGCGGCGAAATCCGGATCGATCGGTTCGGGGCCGAGGCGCGGCATCTTCCGTGCGTCGAGCAGCGCGCTCTCGGTACCGAGGAGCAGGCGTCCGAACCGGCGCGGGTCGCGGTAGCGAAGCTGGCGCAGGGGGGTGCGGCGCGAGCCGGCTTGGCCGGGCGCGCCGCCTTGAGGGGGGAATCCCCCCTCAGAACCGTCATCCAGGAAAAGAACGACGTGCGTGTGCTTTTCGAGCGGAGTGCTCTCGTCGACCAGCCGCAGCTGGCCGGTCATCCCCAGATGCACGACCAGCAGCAGGTTGTCCTCCCCATTCATGGGGAGGTGGCGCGAAGCGCCGGAGGGGCTGAGCCCAATCAGGATGTATTTCCCCCGCCGCCCGACCGATTCGATGCGCAGGCCGACGATCGCGTCGACGAACTCCTCGGGCTCGGGATGCCGGACGATGGTCGGAAAAGCGAGCTCGGCGCGCAATATCGTGCGCCCGACCAGGTGCGGGCGCAGGTCGGCGACGATCGTCTCGACTTCCGGCAGCTCAGGCACAGTGGCCATAGTCGCGATTAACGCGACTCTCCAACGACAAAAGATCGAGATAGTCGCGACTAACGCGAAAAGTCGGGTCAGGCACGAACCACCGCGAGCTTTTTCACGTCGGCCCAGTTCGCTCCGACCTTCAGCTCCACCTCGATCCCAGTCTCGAGCTCGTACGCGCCGGTCATGATGCGCGGCACCTTTTCCGCGAACTGATCGACCTCGTTGCGCGGCACCTCGAAGAGGAGCTCGTCGTGCACCTGCAGGAGCATGCGCCCCTCGATCTGATCAGCCTCGATCTCACGATGCAGACGCACCATCGCGATCTTGATGATGTCGGCGGCCAGCGACTGCATCGGAAAGTTGATGGCCATGCGTTCGGCAGCGCCGCGAAGCGTGTAGTTCGGTGAGCGAAGGTCGGGGATGGCGCGACGTCGTCCGGTGGCGCTGACGACGAACCCCTCCTCGCGCGCACGCACGCGCACCCCGTCGAGGTACTCGCGCAGTTTGGCGTACGTCGACCAGTACTGGCCGAGAAACTCACGCGCCACGTCGCCCGTGATGCCGAGCTGCTGCGAAAGGCCGTACTCACCCTGGCCGTAGATCGATCCGAAGTTGGCGACCTTGGCGAGACGGCGCTGGTCCGGCGTCACCGACTCGAACGGCACCTTGAACACCGCCGACGCGGTCGCGGTGTGGATGTCCTGGCCGGCCGCGAAAGCTTCGAGCAGCTTCGGATCCCCGCTCAGATGTGCGGCGATTCGCAACTCGATCTGGGAGTAGTCGGCGGAAACCATGACGTGGTCGGGCCGCCCGGCTTTGAAAGCGCGCCGGATTCGCTGCCCGAGCTCGGTGCGTATCGGGATGTTCATGAGGTTCGGGTTCGAGGACGAAAGCCGCCCCGTCGCCGTGCTCGCCTGGCCGAACGACGTGTGCACCCGACCGCTCAGCGGATCCACTAGCTGGGGGAGCGCGTCGACGTAGGTTGACTTGAGCTTCGACAGCTGTCGGTGCTCGAGGATCTCGGGGATGATCTCGTGCTTGTCGCGAAGGGCCTCGAGCGTGTCCGCGTCGGTGGAGTAGCCGGTCTTGGTCCGCTTGCCGACGGGAAGGCGGAGGTCTTCGAAAAGGACCTTGGCGAGCTGCTGCGGGGCGTTGAGGTTGAACGTCTGCCCCGCGAGCTCCTCGACGCGCGACTCGATCGTCGCGAGCTGCGCCCCGAGCTCGTCCTGCATCTGCTTGAGGTAGGGCACGTCGATTGCGACGCCCTCGGACTCCATGTCCGCCAGCACGCCCGCGAGCGGAAGCTCGATCTCGTGGAACAGGTAGTCCACGCCGAGGTTGCGCATCTCCGCCTCGAGCCGTGGCCTCAGGTTGAGGATCGCCTCGGCCCGTCTTGCGGCAAACTCGGCGGCCTCGTTCTCGGGGACGGCCGACGGCTTCCGCGCTGCCCGACCCGTGCCCAGCAGCTGCTCGGCGCTCACCAGCTCCACGCCCAGGAACTCGCGCGCGAGGTCCTCGAGGCGTGGGTCGCGCGAGCCCGCCCCCAGCAGATACGCGGCGAGGAACGTGCTGAAAGACCAGTCGCGCCTGCCGCCGCCGAGGGAACGAAGAGCCAGCTCAGTCTCCTTCGCGTCGTGACCGGAGATTGGACGGCCCGAGAGCGTCGAAGCGACGGCATCCATCGCCTCGGGGTGCGTTACGTAGAAGGTCTTGCCTCCGCTCGAGACGCCGAGGCCGGAGATCCGCGCACCCCGACCTCCGCCCTCGGTGAATGCGAACACGCCGACGTCGGGCGATCCGTCCAGCAGGCTCGCGGCCTCGGCCGGCTCGGTGACGATCTCCAGGCCCGCTGGCCTCGGCGCGGGCTCGAGGGCGAGGCTCGGCTGGACCGGAACTTGATCCGGCGGCGGGAAGCGGCTCAGCAGCTGGCGGAACTCCAGGTGGTCGAAGACCCTGCGGGCGCGGTCGTAGTCGTAGCGCGTCCAGCGCGCCCTCTCGAGCTCGAGCTCGACCGGCACGTCCTTGACGATCGTGACCATCCGCTTGCCGAGGCGCACCTTGTCGGCGTGGGACGTAAGGGACGTCTTCAACCGGCCTTCGGGCAGCTCGCTTATCCGCTCGAGCAGGGCCTCGACGCTTCCGAAGTCCTGGACCAGCTTGGCGGCTGTTTTGTCGCCCACGCCGGGCACGCCCGGGATGTTGTCCGAGGTGTCGCCCCGCAGCGCCTTGAAGTCGACGAGCTGCGGCGGCTCGAAGCCGTACCGCTGGCGGACCTGGTCGGGGCCGTACACGAAGGTGTCGGTGATGCCGCGTCGGGGCACGAGCGCGTCGACCGATTCGGTCACCAGCTGCAGGCAGTCGAGGTCGCCGGAGACGATGGTCACCGAAAGACCACGTTCCTCGGCGATACGGGCCAGCGTGCCGATGACGTCGTCGGCCTCGAATCCCTCGACGCCGTAGATCGGAATCGAGAAAGAGTCCAGCACCTCCCGCACCATGTCGATCTGCGGGCGCAGGTCGTCCGGCATCGCGCGGCGTCCGGCTTTGTACTCCTCGTACTCCTGGGAGCGAAACGTGGGCTTGCCGAGGTCGAACGCGGCGATTGCGTACTCGGGCCGTGACGCGAGCACGATCGCGAGCATCGACGTGAAGCCGTACACGGCGTTCGTCACCCGGCCGTCCGACGTGCTCATCGGGGGGAGGGCGAAGAACGCCCTGTAGATGAGGCTGTGGGCATCGATCAGAATCACGCGCCCGCGTCTACCCTTCGCCACGTTCGAATCTTACGTTCGCTCAGCAACGTGACCGAAGGGGTGGGTGGCGCGTTCAAACAGCAGGGAGTTGGAGGACCGAAAGGTAGAATGGACCCGAGGATGAAAAACCTCATCGAGGTGTCGGTGGACAGCATTCGCATACACATGCCAACCGCCCAGCACCTCGTGATCCTCAAAGAGAAGGAAGCCGACCGCTACCTGCCGATCTGGATCGGCTCCTTCGAAGCGCAGGCCATCGCTACCAAGATTTCCGGCAACACGCTGGGCCGCCCCCTGACCCACGACCTGATGGCCACCGCATTCTCCGACCTCGGCATCAGCATCAAGCGCATCGTCGTGACGCGGTTGGCCGACCAGGTCTACTACGCGCGTCTGTACGTCAAGCAGAACGGCAGGGACCTCGACTTCGATGCGCGACCCTCAGACGCGATCGCGCTCGCGGTCCGCGTCGAGTGCCCGATCTTCGTCGCCTCCGAGGTGATGGAGACCGCCGGCATCATCCCCGAGGCGGATGAGCTCGACGGTGATAAGGAGAAAGGCGAAAACGCTGTCGTCGACGAAGAGCGACTAGCGGTCTTCCGCGATTTCGTCAACAGCCTGGACCTCCCGGAGCTTCCCGACGAGCCGGGTGCCAAGGACGAGCCCGGCGGCGCGGCGCCCGGAGGACGTCCCGGCCGAGGCTGACAACACGCCGCTGACGGGCGAGCTAGACCTCGCCCTCCGAGTTTCCGTAGCGCTGTTGCTCGGCCTTTGCATCGGCGCGGAGCGCGAGTTTCGCGGACACCCTGCGGGGCTGCGCACATTGGCGTTGATCAGCGCAGGCTCGTGCATGTTCACCGGGCTCGGATTGATCCCGGACTTTCCCAAGTCGGTCGATCCGACACGGATCGCCGCGCAGATCGTCACCGGCGTCGGCTTCCTGGGTGCTGGCAGCATCCTGCGTCAGGGAGAGCTGGTGCGGGGGCTGACGACCGCCGCGTCGATCTGGGTCGCGGCCTCACTTGGCATGGCGGTGGGCTTCGGCTACTACGGGCTTGCGATCTTCGTGACGTTTGTCGTCGTGCTCGTGCTGTTCGCGCTCAAGCCTGTGGAGGAGCGCATCTTCCGCCGGCGCGGACATCGCCGTGAGACCGACCAGCAGCAGGACGAGATCCACTGATGAGCGCAGGAACCATCGCAATCGTCACCGACTCGACCGCGGATCTTCCATCGCAGCTGACGCGCACCCGTTCCATTACCGTCGTTCCCCTCACGCTCAACTTTGAGGGCCGTTCGCTTCTCGACGGCGTCGACATCCGCCCGTCCGAGTTCTATCGCAAGCTGCCCAGCGCGACGACCCATCCGACCACGTCGCAACCCTCCGCGGGTCGTTTCGCTGAGGCGTACGCCGAGCTCCTCACGGATCATTCGGAAGTCATCTCCATTCACATCTCGGAGAAGCTCAGCGGGACGTACGCCTCGGCGGTGCAGGGCGCTGAGATGACGGATTCGAAACGAGTGCACGTCATCGACTCGCAGCTCGTATCGATGTCGCTTGGCCTTCTCACACTCGCCGCGTCGGAGATGGTGTCGCGTGGCGACAGCGCAACGTCGATCGTGGAGCACGTGACCTCGATGCGCGAGCAGGTGCAGACGTATTTCTCTGTGGCGACGCTCGAGTTCCTGCGCCGCGGCGGGCGCATCGGTCGCGCGAGCGCGATGCTCGGCTCGGTGCTGCAGGTGAAGCCGGTGCTGTGCATTCGCGACGGACTCGTGACGCCGCTGGAACGAGTCCGAACGTTCGACCGCGCGCTCAACCGCGTGGTCGAGCTGACGCGCGAGGTCGACAGGGGCAAGGGACTGTGCGTCATCGTCGGGCACGCAGATGCCGAGGCCGATGC
>Ga0307479_10005707_pt1 | contig 11381 bp, 6 predicted proteins | sample atmos_gasesECM4C_FD_203743 | JGI IMG/M metagenome (GOLD analysis project Ga0307479, IMG submission 203743) | Hardwood forest soil microbial communities from Morgan-Monroe State Forest, Indiana, United States - atmos_gasesECM4C_515 | ecosystem: Environmental > Terrestrial > Soil > Temperate... | reverse complement strand
GCCCGAGACCTTGATCTCGACCCCGCCGTTGGCGCACTCGGCGCCGGGGCTGATCTTGGTGACGGTGACGGTGGTTCCGCCGCCGTTGCAAGCGGCGAGCGCGAGGGCAAGGCTGGCGGTGCGCATCTTCACGATTGTCTCCTTGGCGGCGAGAATCCGGGCGGCGCATCGGATGCCAGAGGTTTGCCTTCCTGGCAAGCTGCTAGAATCTCCGGGGTGGTCAGCGCGGCCCGCGCAGAAGCTTCCGCCCGCCTTGCCAGACGGCGACGATGCGCTCGGTGGCGGAGATGTCGACGAGCGGATCGCCCTCGACCAGCAAGAGATCGGCCTGCATCCCCGGGGCGATCCGGCCGAAGTCGGCCGCCTTCTCGAGGAAGCGCGCGGCATCGGCCGTCGCCATTCTCAGCGCGCGCGGCGGCGGGACGCCGAGCGCGACGATCTTCTGCAGCTCGCGATGCAGCGCCGCGCCGTGCAACATCGCCGGCAGGCCCGAGTCGGTACCCGCGAGGAGCATCACGCCCGCGTCGAAGAGCGCGCGCATGTTCGCGCTCATTTGCGCATCCATTCGGGGAAAATCGGCCAGCTCCTCGGGCGAGAAGCCGGGGACCTGGTAGCCGGCCGGGCGATCGGCGAAAGCCTCGGGCATCCCGGGCGGCATCACCTCGCGCTCCAGCGCGTCCAACTGTGGAACGCCGCGCAGCACCTGCCCGATCACTTCCGGGAACCGCACGGTGGTGACGACCGGCACCGCCTGCAGCTTCGCGATCTGTTCGGGCGTCAGCGCGGACTCCCAGGGAACGTGCATCAGCGCCGACGCTCCTGCCTCGACGGCGGCCATCGCGTCCGCCGGCCGGGCAGCGTGCACGATCGCGCGCCGGCCGCGCGCGCGAGTCTGGGCGATCACCGCGGTCATGACCTCGGGCGTGATCTGCGCCGCGCCCTTGGGGATGGAATCCAGCATGATCTTGACGAATGAGATCTCCGGCGAGGCGAGATCCTCGTCCACCGCCGCACGCGCTTCCGCTGGCGTCGACACCTGCGCCACGCGCGCGGCGATGAGGAAACTGGAGACTGGCCAGGGAACGACCGCGCGCAGAAGGCCGACCGGGTGCCCGCCTGGAGCGGTGAACGCGCGGCTGGAAGCAAAGATGCGGGGCCCTGCGATCTCGCCTACGGCGATCCGGGCACGCATTTCGATCGGGTCCTCGTCGCGGGTAGCGGTGAGCACGGTGGTGACACCGGCATAGAGAAGCGCGGCGGCCTGCGCCTCGACGTTGGGGCGCCGCTTGACCCAAGGTGGATTCCCGTCGCCGGCGCCGAGGTGCACGTGGCAGTCGATCAGGCCGGGCAACAGAGTGCGGCCGTTTCCCTCGATGCGCTCGGCACCCGGCGGCAGCTCGATCGAACCGGCCCGCTCGAGGCGCGCGATGCGGGCGCCGTCGGTGAGCACGTCGAGCGTCCCGAGGTCGGCGGCGCCGTCGAAGACGTGGACACCGGAAAAGAGGGTCGGTCGCGCAGCGGGACCGCCGGGCGCGACGAGGATGGGGCGTGCGGTCTTGCAGGCGGCGAGGAGTACGAGCAGGACCGCAGCTCGGACCAGCATGGCGGCAGGATAGCAGCCGCCGGTTCCCTCTACCCATCGGCAGTCGGGGCCGTTGCTGCGGGCTCGTACTGCGCTCCAGCCTCGATTTGACAGTCCTCCTCGAGGGTGCAATCGTACAGGGGGGACCAATGCGAGCCTGGATCGTCGCGTGCTTGCTCGGGATGGGCGCGTGCTCCCACAACTCGGCCCACGCGCCCGCGGTCGCCGCTCGACTGCTGAGAAGGAAATTGCTGCAAGGACTCCGATGCAACCAACCCGGGCGAGACCGACGAGCCGGGTTGCGATTGATCGCCTGCGATTTCCACGCCGCTGAGGGGGCCGCGTTCTAGCGTCTCCTTCTTCGGTCGTGTAGAATTGAATCTCTTCTCGCGGAAGGCCGGGTAGGCGCATTCTCGGCTCCTCGCGATCGACTGAGCAGGCGGGGGAATATGGGGTCCACGAGCAATTCGACCTCCGTCAGGATTCGCTCGGCTATCGCGCTGCTGCTTCTCCAAGGCGTCCTCTCGTGCAAGCACTCCACCAAGACGCAGCCCGGGCCGAGCCAGGTGCACGTGGGGAACCTGCTGGAGGTGGACGCCTCTCCCGGGATCATCGCTGTGCAGGCGCAGATCGGCGGCCTCACGTTCTCGCTGGCGTCGCCCGTCGTCGCGTGGGGAAGTCAGCATGTGGCGCTGGTACCGCTGTTGCCGGTGGGGACCAACCTGACCTTCGCTCCGTCGACTCCGGCGGAGCGCACCGTCGAGATCGTGGCCTCGCCCCTGAACTCGGATCCGCCGGGGACCACCACGCTGGCGCTCCTCGACGAGCTGGCGGGCCTCGAGTCCACCGTGCAGACGAGCAGCGCCGACGCGCAGGGGGCGCTGAGCCTCCTTGCCGCAGCGGCGGGGGGCCTACGCGACGAAGTGCTCATGGCGCAGAAGGGCCCCGTCGCGCTGGGCAGCTTCGGTGGCGCGCCGCTCACGCTCGACGCCAACGCCCTGGCTCTGTTGGACGCGGGGCTGTCCGGTTCGCTCGAGCCGGTGGTTCCGCTGCGCGTGGGAAGCTCCCCGACCCCGCACGTCAGCGCCTCCCGCTCCGCCACTTCGAACGCCGGCCTTCCCTTGGAGATCGGCCTCCTTCCCCTGTCGCTGATCGCCCTCGTGGCGATTGTCAGCGGCACGGAGGCGGCCCTTATCGTGGCCGGAGTCGGCGGGGTCTTTCTGGTGGCCAGCGCGTGCGCAGCGCTGCTCGCCGCGCCCTTGCTGGACGGGCTCTCCAACTCGACTGCCCCCAACAACGCCCGGTTGAACAACGAGATCAGCTTTCTCGACAGCATGGGGGTCAACCTCGGCCCGCTGGCGTCGTCTCTCGCCAACAGCGGGGCGATCTTGTTCGGCGGCGGACCGGACGCGGATCTCGCCAACCACGTGTTCGACACCACCCATAAAGTCTTCCCGCCCTGCGCGGTGGTGTGCGCCCCCGGCCTGGCCTGCGAGGGGACTTTCGGCTGCACGTGCACGCAGATCTCTTGCGTCGGCCTTCACCATTGCTCGCCCGACTTCAGCCGCTGCCTGGGCGATGTGAGCGCACCATGCACTGCCGGCTCCGACTGTCTCTCGCAGCTCTGCATCAACGGCGCCTGCAACACGGGCGGCGGTAGCTGCCTGGATCCCCTGGGCCATAACACGTGCGTGCCAGGAAAGACGTACTGCACCGATAAGGGCACCTGCTGCGCCCCCAACTGTGACTTCACCAGTTGCGGCCAGGACGACGGCTGCGGCATGGGCTCGAAGTGCGGCTGCTCCCCAGGCGCCACGTGCGACGCCACCACCGGAAGCTGCTGCGTTCCCAAGGGCTGCGACGACACGCACTGCGGCCAGAACACGGACAACGGCTGCCACGGAACCTGCGGCTGCACGGGAGCAGCCATCTGCAACCCGTCTGGGTCCTGCTGTGTCTCCAAGTGCGACTTCCACGTCTGCGGCGGCTCTCCCGACCCCTGCACGTCGAAGCAGTGCTGGTGCGCGCGCGGCTACAACTGCCAAGGCGGCATCTGCATGCCCTGTACGCCCTGCGACTTCAATACCTGTGGCGAACCCGATGACTGCAACCCCGGCAGCTTCTGCGGCTGCCGGCCGCCCGCCACGTGTGTGGCGGGTGGGGTCTGCGGCGTCGCCTCGACCGGAGGGACCGACGGCGGCGGCTCGACCGGAGGGACCGACGGTGGCGGCATGTCCGGGACGTTCGACGGCATCTACAACGGCCCGGTGACCGCGACCTCAGCCGGCTGCAGCAATGGTACCCTCGTGTTCACGATCACCAACGGCTTCATCAGGGTAAGCCAGCCGTTCCAAGGAACCGGTAGCGTGCAGTCGGACGGGAGCGCCACCTTCTCCGGGTCCATCGGCACCCCCGCCGGCACCGAAACCCTCAACTTCAACACGACACCGCCTGGATTCGTCGTCAACGGCGCCGCCGCGTCTGGAAGCGGAACGGGAACAGCGGTCGTACCGGGCTATAATAGTTGTGCGCTCACCTGGACCGCGAATCGACAGTGAGAAACTGGAAGCCCTTCGGAAACTCGGCGACCATAGGGCTTTGAAGCTGCAGATTCGGGTCTGATGCGAAAGGCGGATCCCTCGCGTGCCAGGTCGACGCCTCGGCCTTCAGAGGCACCAACCCCGACGCCTCGCCGATGACGAACAGATCCGTCCCTGAGTCAGGGCGCGAACTCCTCGACCGAGAACAGGTAGATTCCGGCGTTGTCGTGACCGCCGATCGCGAAGAGAGAACCGTTGACGGCGGCCGCTCCCGGGAAGGCCCGCGCGGTACTCATCGGATCCTTGGCCGACCAGCTGTTGGCGACCGGATCGTACGCCTCGACCACCGCGTTCGCGCCGCTGCCGGATGTGCCCGTGGTGCCTCCGACCGCGTAGAGGATTCCGCCCACCACGCCGACCGCGGGGCCTTGCCGCGCCGTGGGCATGGGCGTCTTGGTGGTCCAGCTGTTGGACGCGGGATCGTACGCCTCGACGGTGGCGAGGCGAGTCGCGCCGCCGCTGCCGACGCCGCCCACGACATAGATGATGCCGTTGACGACTTCGGCAGCGAGGTCGAACCGCGCCGTCGGCATCGGCGCCTTGGTGGTCCAGGTATTGCTCGTGGGGTCGTAGGCTTCGACGGTCGATCCCCCGGGAGAGCCGCCGATGGCGTAGAGGGTGCCGCTGACCACCGCCGCGGCGAGATTCGATCGCGAGGTGGGCATGGGCAACTTGCTGAACCAGGTGTTCGCGACCGGATCGTACGCCTCGAGGGCGCCGGTGTTCGCCGGGCCGCCATTGCAGTTGCAGCCTCCGCCGACGGCGTACACGATGCCGTTCACCGCGCCCGCCGCCAGGTAGGTTCGCGCGGTGGGCATCGACGCCTTCGTCGTCCAGGCGTCGGCTGCGGGGTCGTAGGCTTCGACCGTCGTGAGCGCGGTGTCGTGGTAGCCGCCCACGGCGTAGATCACGCCGTTGAAGACGGCCGTGGCGAAGCCATACCGGCCGCTGGACATCGACGCCCTCGGCGACCAGTGCGAATCCACAAACGAGGTGGCAGGGCTGGGAGGGCCCACCACGTTGTCGGGCCAGCTGGTGGCGACTTCGTACCAATAGGTCTTGCCCACCGCGAGCGGGCCCGGATCGGTGAACGTGCTCTGCGGCTGGGCGCTGTAGGGCGTGACGGTGCCGATGACGGCGAAGGGGCCCGTCGGCGAATCGGCGCGAAGCACGGCGAAGCCGCTCGCGTTGTTGAACGTGTTGCCAGGGTCCCAGGTGATGTTCGCGCCGGAACCGTTCAGCGAGACGCTGGGCGCCGTGGGCGATCCGGAGAGGCAGCCGTAGTTGGAGCCGTTGGCGAAGTCGCCGCCGCAGCCCGGCAGGGCCACGCAGATTTGCGCGCTCAGGTTGCAGCCCAGGCCGCTCGGACAATTGTCGTTGGTGCTGCAGGGAAGCTTCGCGGGCAGATCCGGGTTGCAGGCGGCCGCGGCGAGAGCAGCGGCGACGAACAGGCGCCTTACCATGCGATCACCGTGGCCAGCGCCAGCACGCCCGAGCCGGCGAAGCAGAGGTCGGCGAGGATCGCGTTCCTCTTGTGCGCATGGGCGAGGTCGTTCTCATCGGCATTGGAGTGGATGCCATTGGTCAGGCTGCTCGCCGCGTTCTTCGACGAGATGCCGAACGCAATCCCCACCACCAGCGCCGCGACCGCGGTGCCGCCCAGAACGTAAGCCGCCTTGTGCGAGGTATCCTGCGGCGCGTAGACGACGGTCGGCACCGCCGCGGCGGGCGCGGAGCGGGACCAGGCTTTCGCGGAGCCGCCTGACGCCGCGGTGCCTTGCGCCGCCGCCTCTTGCTGCTTGACCGCCGCATCCATCTGCGCGAGCAGGTCCCGCGCCTTGCCGGCCTCGGGGCTCTGCGGATCGGCGCGGCTCAAGTAGAGGCGGTAGGAGCGCGCCGCCTCCTTGAACTGCCCCAGCTCGCGGTGGCACTCCGCCACGCTGAGGAGCACGTCGGGCGTCGGCCCGAGCTGGTAGAGCTCCTCGTAGCGTTTGAGCGCTTCTTCGTAGTGACCCAGGTCGAACTGGGCCTGCGCTTCGGCGCGCACGCGGTATGCCGGCCGTTCATCCGCCCGCGAGGCCGCGGCCGCGAGGAGCGTGACGAGAAAAAGGGCGAAGGGACGCATCCGATCCTCCACGAGAATACTGGAATAGTACCCTATCCGACCGAGCGCGTTCGTTCCTTGTTCGACCTTGGGAAGTTCAAGCCGCCGCGCTCACCGCTTGAACTCCACCAGCATGTTGTCATCGGTGATCACCCGCGCCAGCGTGCTCGGCCGCTCCAGCGGCAGCGCCACCAGACTGTCCCGCTTGGCCCACAGCGCGGGCGAGCCCTCGAAGACGGGCTGACCCCGCTCGTCGAGGAAGAGGGCGTAATTCGCGCGGCGCTGCTCCGCCGAGAGGGAGAACGCACTGTCGCTGGCGGCCACGAAGGTGCGGAACTTGGTGAGATGCCGGAAGACCTGGGCCGCGGTGGCCTCGACCTCGGCCGCGCCGGTGCCATTCAGGTAGACGACGCCGCCCGGCAGCAGGTGCTCGCGCGCGAGCCGGAAGAACTCGAGCGAGAGCAGGTTCGTCGCGTTGCTGCGCCAGTGCAGCGTCGTGTTCATCAGGATGAAGTCGAAGCGCTCGTCGGGATGCGCCTTCATCCAGCGGCGGCCGTCGTCGAGCACGAGGCGGAGCTTGGGGCTGGTGAGGAGGGACGCGAGCTCGGGGCGTTCGCGGATGATGTCGAGATAGCCGGGGTTGATCTCGACGACGGTGAGGCTCTCGACCTGCGCGTACCCGGCCATCACCTTCGCCCAGGGTCCAGCCGAGAGGCCGATCTCGAGCATGCGCGCGGGGCGCCGATGCAGCGAGGCGACGAAGTAGGCGCGATCGATCAGGTTGAGGTTGGTGACGGGATCGAAGTTGATGCGGCCGTCGTACTCGCCGTTGCCGCGCACGATGTCGCCGCCCACATGCTTCTCGACGGTGACGATGCCGGAGCGGTTCTGCACGGCGGCGACGAACGGCTCGACCGACCACGCGCGCAGCTGCAGCCGCTCGAGCGCCAGCGGGTGGAACCAGGGCGCGACTGCCACCGAGGCCAGCGCCGCCGCGAGCAGGGATCGCTGCCCGGCGAGCGGCTGCTCTCCGCGCCAGAGGCCCAGCCACACGCCGATCGCCGCGAAGCCGAGCGAGAGCAGCAAGGAGACGAGCTGCAGCGAGAGCGCTTCCATCAGCACGAAGCCGGTCACCAGCGGACCGAGCGTGGCGCCGAGGATGTTGGCGAAGTAGATGAAGCCGGTGGCCTGGCCCGCCGCGCCGGGCCGCCGCAGCGCCGCCTCGTGGCAGAGCACGGGGAGGATTCCGCCCGAGAGCGCGGCGCAGGCGAACACGAAGACGCAGGCGATGGCGGTGAGCGAGAGCGCGTCGCCCAGCAGCGTGGTGAGCGAGAGCACCGGGAGGGCCAGCAGGAAGACCACGCCGGTGAGCAGGAAGCGGCGCGACAGGTAGGACGCGCGATCTTGCGGCCGCGCGCACTGCTGGCCGCCCTCGTGCGCTCCGGCCGCCAGCCCGAAGAGGAAGATCGCCAGCAGGAGGCCGAAGGTGCGCGGGTGCGTGCCGCTCAAGTAGCCGAGCAGGCGGTACCAGACCAGCTCCTGGGAGAGGGAGAGCAAGCCCACCAACGCGGCGAGCACGTAGATCGCTCTCTCGCTGAGCGGGCTGCTGCCGCCTGGAACGCTCGCGCTGGCGAGCGCGATCTCTGGCGCGCTCGCGGCGCCTTCGGTCCGGCTGCGCAGGGCGAGGATGGCGACCGCGCTGCCGGTGATGAGATTGAGCCCTGCGGCGATCCGCACCGCGGCGGCCTGGCCGAAGAGCACGAAGAGGACCGTGACCGTCAGGAGCGCGGCGACCGCGGAGCCGAGCGTGTTGACCGAGTAGAGCAGGCCGACCGAAGCGCCCACGTTGCGGAGGCGGCGATCGAGGTGGCCGACCAGGATGGGGAGCGTCGCGCCCATCAGCACCGTCGGCAGTCCGAGCAAGAGGTACACGTCGGCGGTGAGCTGCCAGAGATCGGCGGGCTGCCTGCGCTCGGCCAGCGAGTGGATGAGATGGATGCTGACCAGGCCGAAGGCGCCGATGCCGAATTCGGCCGCGCAGAAGAGGGCGACCGCGTGCCGTGGCAGGCGCCGCTGCAGGAAGACGCCGAAGAGCGAGCCGACGCCCAATCCGAACATGAACACCGAGACGATGATGGTGACCGATTCGGTGTTGATTCCGAACGCGGCGAAGAGGACGCGCTGCCACACCACCTGGTAGATGAGCGCGGCCCCGCCCGAGAGGAAGAAGAGCGCGGCGAGCGCGAGGTGCTGTCCAACTTCCGGTCTTCGGCTGGGGGGAAAGACGCGCATTTTCGGCTCGACGATACACTTCTCTCGCCGCGGTCGCCGGGAGAGCCACCTGCTCGCCGTCGCCCTGCTGAGCGTCATCACCGAGCGAGCAGCACCCGCTCGAGCGCGGCGCGGTCGCCATAGAGGTCGCGCGTCTCGATCTCCGACCAGCGCTCGTTCCAGGTGTTGAGCCACCCGAAGTAACGCGCCTTGAGCGCGCGCCCCTCGGCCGGCCGCTCGGTCCAGAGGTTTCGCGTCTCGCCCGGGTCGGCCACCACGTCGTAGAGCCGGTCGTCGCCCGCGCCGCCGAGCGCCGACCACGCCTGGTACTTGAGCGCGCCGCGCACCACGCCCCCGCGAAAGCTCGACTCGTCGAGGTTGTTCACCAGGTACGCTGACTCGGACGGCTTCTCGAAGAAGAGGCAGCTCCCGACGTTGAGGGTGGGCCGCGCGTCGCCGGCGAGCCACGCCAGCGTCGGCGCGAGGTCCTTCAGCTCGACCACGCGGTCGTCGGTCTCGCCGTGAAACAGCCGCGCGTTGGTGACGAGGAGCGGCACGTGGCTCGAGCCTTCGTACACGCCGCTGCCGTGCGCGAACCCGGCGTCGGGGTGCTCGCCGAACGACTCGCCGTGATCGCCGACCAGCACGACCACGGTGTCGTCGCGCACGCCGCGCCGCTCGAGCAGCGCGTCGAGATCGCCGACGACCGCGTCCTCGTACGCGACCGCGTCGCGGTACGCCTCGAACGAGTTGAGCCGGTGCGTGTTGCCGAGCGCCTTGGGCAGCTCGTACGGCATGTGCGTGCGCCGCACCCAGAGGAACGCGCCGAACCGCGCTGGGACCGGGCCGAGGAACGCGTCGAGCTCCGACACGAGCGCGCGGTCGTCGCCGCCGGCGTCGAGGCGTTCGAGGTCGCGCTCGTCGGCCACGCGGTCGAAGTGCTCGCGGTCGAGGAGGCTGCGCTGGCGCGCGACCATGAGGTCCGCGTTCTGGAGAAACGCCGTCGCCATCCCCAGCGCGCGCCACCGCTCCGGCACCGAGTCGAGCGCGATGGCGCCCTCTTTGGCGCTGAGGCTGTCCCACGAGAGGATCGGGTAGATGCCGAACAGCATGGCCTCGAGCGACTTCACGCTGAGCGGCTCGTGCGCGTAGGCGCGGGTGAAGGCGACGCCTCGGCGGGCGAGCGAGGCCACGTGCGGGAGCGGGGGCGCGGCGGGCGACGGATAGAACACGTCGGCGCGGACCGATTCGAGTACGACCACGACGACGTTGAAGCGCCGCGCGGCCGCGCCCAGAGCGGACCAACGGGGCGCGAGCGCGGCCGCGGGCGCCCAGTCCTCGGGCGCGGGCACGCCGCCGGGCGCGCTGCCGGCGCGTGCGGGCAGGGCGCGTACCAGGAGCAACGTCAGCGGCGAGTGCGCCACCGAGGGAAACCCGGTCGGGTTCGCGAGCAGTCGCGCCACGCCGCCGGCCGCCGCGAGCGCGAGCGCGCCGGCGAGCACCGCCGTGCGCAGAGCCGGCCGCCGCCGCTCGACCGAGCCGTCGCGCGCGAAGAGGAGCGCCGCGGCCGCCGCCGCGCCGAAGAGCGCCAGCGCCCCCGGCCCCACGTGGCTCCCCATCGCCCCGCCGAGCTCGCGCATCGTCATCCCGACGAGCTGAAACCCCTTGGCGTACGAGCGCAGCACGAAGAACACGAGCGTCCCGGCGACGTTCAAGCCGAGCAGCGCGAAGACACCGGCCCGCGCCGCCCACCGCCCGGCCGCTCCCGCGCGCGACAGCGCCGCCAGCGCGACCAGCGCCACGAGCTCGAAGCACAGCGAGTACACGAACCCCTGCGCGATGCTCACGAGCACGCCGCGGCTGTCGCGCGCCGCGAACGCGATCTCGCTCCAGGTGAAGCCGGCCCCGCCGGTGACGGTCACCGCGAGGCGCAGGCCGACGAGGAGCGCGGCGCAGAGGACCAGCCCTGCCGAGGGAAAACGGCGCGTCACGGTACGAGCCGCATCGGCTTTCCAGAGGCGACCGATCTGTCGAGACGATCGCACCTGGCTCCCACTGTTGCACGCGCCGATCGCGCGGCAAAAATCTCTTCCTCGACGAACAGGCGCTGGCAGGATCGGCGAAGCTTGTCGCTCGTGACACTACTCAACATCATCCCAGTCGTGAAAACCGGGAAACTGCAGCCACTGGCGCACCCAATCGTAGAAGTGCAGGCCGTCCTGAACCATGTCGTCGTAGTTGCAGTTGAATGGGTCCACTGAGCACGCCGCGCTCGCGGCGCCGCAACTCGCGCCGTCCAGGCAACTCGTCGCGCCCGGCGGACAGTTGCAGCTGAACCCCGCGTTGGCGCCCGTTGCGCACTGCAAGCCATTGCCGTCGATCTCGCGTTCGGCGTGACAGTTGCTGTCGTGATAGAAGACTTTGTAGTTGGGATTTTGCTGACCGATGTCCTCGGCCAGGACGTCGAGATTATTGGCCGTCAACGCCGAGGCACAGCTGCCCTGGGCGTTTGCCGTTGCACCCAGCGCGCAGAAGGACTGATCCATCGCCACATCTGCATAGTCATCCGTGAGGGCCTGGCGCACCTGTGGCAATCGCTGAGCATTGGATCTTGCGACAAGATCGGTCCCCCATGGGGCAGAGGAGTTAGCCGGGACGGGACAAGTGACGCCAATGACTGTTCCAGAAGGTCCCGGCTTCCAGGCGCCCCAGAGCAGTCCGACCGCCGGCCACTCCGGGATGAACTCCGAATCAAAAGGGGGGCCCGAGTTCGCCATCGTGTATCTCAACTGCGGCCAAACCTGTGCGACCCGTTGAGAGTCGC
>Ga0307479_10005705_pt1 | contig 11386 bp, 15 predicted proteins | sample atmos_gasesECM4C_FD_203743 | JGI IMG/M metagenome (GOLD analysis project Ga0307479, IMG submission 203743) | Hardwood forest soil microbial communities from Morgan-Monroe State Forest, Indiana, United States - atmos_gasesECM4C_515 | ecosystem: Environmental > Terrestrial > Soil > Temperate... | reverse complement strand
ATCACCAGCACGGCCATGATGGCCTGCACCGCCGCGACCGTGAAAAACGCCGCTTCGATACCGAGGCCGTTGTGTCGAAGGCCGACAGCGAACAGTCCAGCGGCGAACCCGAGCACGGGTCGGATCGACCAGGAATCGGGCAGCAGCCGCCGGTCCGCGAGCAAGAGTCCCGCCACAAACCAGGTTGGCCCGCTGTCGAGCTGGAACAGCGCGTCCCAACGAAACGTGTAGATGGCAAGCCCCGCGCCGGCGGCGAACGCGACGAGCACGACCAGGCTCACCCGGCGTGAGTACGCGAGCCACGCGACGCCGACAGCGACCGCCAGCAGCGATGTGGCGAAGACCGGGCCGGGCACGTTGCCCACGTACAGGCGGATCGGATCGATCGGCGCCGACGCCGGGCTGAAGAACCGGTACCAGGTCGCAATTGGATCACCGAATGGCGCGCCGTTGGCCGGGTTGACGTACGCGAAGGGCCGTCCCCTCGTCAGCAGTGCCACGGCCGCGTAGGCAAGCAGCCCAGACTGCGCACGGATCGCGGGCATGTATCGGACGCGCAGAACTTCGAGCACCACCGCAAGCACCGCGGTCTCCGCGGCGACGACGAGCCCTGCTCCAGCACCGATCAACGCCACGCCGAAGACGGCCGCGAGCAATGGAGTGGCGACTGAGCTGCGAAACTGACGGCGGAAGAACCAGTATCCGATCAGCACGCCGATGCTTCCGGCGGCGAGCGCAACCCCGAGCATCTGCGCGGCTGGAACTTTGAAGATGACGATTCCCGCCACGACCGCGGGCAGCAGGGCAAGTCCCGTGACGAGATCGTCGGGGAGCGATGCGGGTTTGAATGCGGCCCTGTCCAGCCAGGCACCAACGCGAGCCAGCACCCTCGGATTGTAGGCAAACCGACCCGGCCCTCATGCGTTTGAGAGTGTCAACAGGAGGGCTTGGGTGATAATCGACAGGCTCGTGTCGCGTCTTGGCCCACGTCTCGCTGCGACCTCCTTTGCGTTGTGGGTGATCGCGATTGCATCGATCGTTGCACTCGCGAATGCGCTGCCCGATTCGACCTGGGTGGCGGTTGGCTCACTGCCACATCAGGGACGCACCGCAGTCTTCGCGCTCGCCGTCGATCCATCCAACAACCAGGTGCTGCTCGCCGGCAACTCAGAAGGTTCGTTGCTCAGGAGCGCCAACGGCGGCGCCACGTGGACCGTTGTGCACGCCGGGAAATCGGTCGTCACGACGATTGCTTACAGCCAGTACACGTCGGGCCTCGTGCTCGCGGGAACGCGCGGCGGCGGCGCGTTCATCAGTCGCGATGGTGGAACTTCATGGTCGCCCGCTGTCGGACTCGAGGGTCGCATCGTCCACGTCTTTGCTTTTTCGCTGACCATCGTCGCAGCGGGGACTGACAGGGGCGTCTACATCAGTCAGGACGGCGGCTCGTGGAGCCAGTCCACCCTGTCGAACCGCAGCATCGACGCGATCGCGGTCGAAGCCATCCACGCACCAGTCCGTCTTGTTGCCGGCAGCGACGCCCAGGTCTCGGGATCGCTCCCCCTTTACGAGAGCCTCGATTCGGGAGCGTCGTGGACGACGCTCACGCCGTCCATCGCGGGGGCGACAATCGTCAAGCTGGCTTCAGGACCGCTGCCACCGACCGGCAACGTGCGTCCGCTGGTTGTGGGCACCAACACCGGTCTCTTTATCTCGAACGACAACGGCGCGAACTTCGCTCCCCTGAGTGGAGGCGCCCTATTGCCGGCCACCGATTACACGCAAGTGGCGTTCATATCCGATCACTTCGACAGGTTCTACGCCGCCAGCGACGGCGGCGGTTCGAAGTCAGGCGGGCTATGGCGCACTGACGACGGCGGTCAGAGCTTCAGGTCCCTGCAGCCGCCGCAACCATCTGTCACGGCCCTCGCCGTTTCCAACGACGAAAACCCAGTTCTATACGTCGCGATCTTTCAGCCTGGGACACACGTCGCTTCGCTCTGGGCCTACCACGACACGGGGGGATCGCCGCAAGGCTCTTCGTCGTCGCAGAGTCCCATCGCGAGCGGGGCGCGCGCAGCACATCCGAGCAGCATATCGGCGCTGCAGCAGATCCTCGATGCCCCTCAGCTGCCGTACGTCGGCCTCGGGCTCGGCGCGCTTGCGGTCGTGCTGACCGCGGTGGTCGCCCACATGCGAAGTCGCTACAGATAGACCGAATAGACTGGCCCAAAGTGGCCACGATGCACGAACGACTTCGCGAGCTCGGCATCTCGCTACCGGCGCCACCCCCACCGGCCGCATCGTATGTGCAGACCAGGCTCGTGCCGATCGGCGACGGACGTTCGCTGCTCTACATCGCCGGGCAGATCTGTCGCGACGGCAACGACGTCATGACCGGACGATGCCCAGACGAGGTTTCGGTCGAGGAGGCGAACCGCAGGGCGCGCCTGTGCGGTCTTGCCGTGCTGGCCCAGATCCAGGAGTCGGTCGGACTCGACAAGGTGGTCGACCTGACCCAGGTGATCGGATTCGTGCGGTCGGTCGACGGTTTCACTGAGCAGTCGAAGGTCGTCAACGGAGCGTCTGAGCTGTTCGTCGAGGTTTTCGGGCCGACTGGCAAGCACACTCGCGCCGCGGTCGGCGCGAACGCGCTGCCTCTCGGTGCGACGGTCGAGATCGCGGCGGTGGCGGTTGTCCGCACCGGCTGAAAAGGCCAGCTGGCTGCGCCGCCCAGGCGCACTGCTGCTGGGAAGTCTCGTCTACCTCGCGCTGATATTCGGCGTCATGCTCTGGCGCGGCATCTCGATCGAGCCGGAGTGGGTGGTGCTCGCCCTCCTGGTCATCGCCATCCCGCTCGGGCGGGGCCTCACGTTCATCGTCGACTGGGGCCCTTTCCTTTTGTTGTTTCTCGCCTACGAAGAGATGCGCGGCTTCGCCGCCAAGACAGGGTTTCTGCCGCACGACCTCTCAGGTCTGGAGCGCTTTGTCTTTGGCGGCAACATTCCGACGCTCGTGCTGCAGCACGCGTTCTACCGGCCGGGAGTCGTCAGCGCTCTGGATGTCGTCGGTCTGTTCTTTTATTTCATGCATTTCCCACTGCCGATCCTGGTCGGATTTGTCTTCTGGCTGCGCAGCCGGGATCACTATCACCGCTACATCGCGGCGCTGCTTCTCATGTCTTTCATCGCGTTTGCGACGTACCTGTTCTGGCCGAGCGCGCCGCCGTGGTATCAGCTCCACGACGTCGTGAAGATCAACAACCAGACCGTCCATGCGTTATGGGACAACCGCTATTCCGTGTCGGCGATCTACGCGAGCTTCAATCCGAACCAATTCGCCGCGTTCCCATCGCTGCACGCAGCGTTCCCGGCGCTGGCGGCCGTTTACGCCTGGTCGAGGTACCGCTGGCTGTCGATTGCCCTCATCGGCTGGACGGGTGGCGTCGTGCTGTCGATCGTTTACCTGGGCGAGCACTACGTCGTCGACGCGCTTGACGGATTCCTCTATGTGGCCGTCGCCAGCCTGCTCGTCGAAGGATTCGTGCGCTTGCGCGCCCGGCGCGTTACGCCTGCCAAACCTTCCGCATGATGGTTCGGGAGAGCTTGTCGGGGTCGTGGTGCGACGGGATGCGCACGTTGACGACGTCCGACGCGATGAAACGAACCTCCGGATGACGGGTCGAGTCGACCGGCCGGAAGATCACGGCGGCCTGGCCGCCGGTCGGCGCGTGGGCGGTGTTGGAGTTGACGAGCACGAAGTCGAACAGGTTGGCGCCCACGTGCTCGTGGATCACTCGCAGGTAGTCGTCGACTCCGTAGCCGTCGGTTTCGCCGGGCTGCGCGGCGAGGTTGCAGATGTAGAGCTTCAGCGCGGGGGAGGCTTTGATCGCCTCGACCATGCCCTCGACGAGAAGGTTGGGAAGGATCGACGTGTAGAGCGACCCTGGCCCGACGATGATCAGCTCGGCGTTGAGGATCGCCTGCGCCGCTTCGGGGTTCACCTGCACGCCATCTGGCTTGAGGAAGACGTGACTGATCGGTTGGTGCTGTTTCGGAATCGTCGACTCGCCTTCGACTGAGCGCCCGTTGATCGATGCGACGAGCGTCACGTCCTGCAGCGTCGACGGCACGATGGTGCCCTTCACCGCGAGGACCTTGCCCGACTCACGCAGCGCCTGCTCGAAGTTTCCCGTGACGTCGGCCATCGCCATGATGAAGAGGTTTCCGAACGCGTGGCCGTTGAGCGATCCCTCTTTGAAGCGATGGTCGAAGAGCTGCTTCATCAATGGCTCGGCGTCGGCCAGCGCCACGAGGCACTGGCGGAAGTCGCCGGGCGGAAGGATTCGATACTCGTCGCGCAGCCGGCCTGACGATCCACCGTCGTCGGCCACGGTGACGATCGCGGAAAGGTTCGACGTGTATGTCTTCAAGCCGCGCAGAAGCGAGCTCAGCCCCGTCCCGCCACCGATCGCGACGACCCGTGGACCGCGCCCGCGCAGGCGAAATGCATGGATTACCTCGACGACGCTGGCCGAGCTGTTGCCGGGCACGAAGGGACCGAGCACCGACTGCGTGAGCTTCACGTAGCTCAGGACGAGCAATCCGACACCAACCAGCAGAAAGATGAACGCGCGGACGACGTAGGGGAGCGGCTGCAGCGTGATGTAGTAGAAGATCCCCGGCAACCGCGCGGTCTGGTAGATCTCCTTCAATGCGTACGCAACGCCGAGGACGAGCACCAGCTCGGAGGCCATCAAGAGCAGCAGCCAGCGCTTGATCTGAAGCCCGGGCGTGAGCCAGCGGAGCCAGCTTGCAGACGAAGGAAGCCTTTTGGCCATCTACCCCGCCTGGAACAACGATTGGAAAACGTGCAAAGTTACTCTGGTACTACGCTTCAACTGAAGTATGCGGAAGTTGCGTAGCCTCCGTCGCCTCATTAGGGTCGTGACTTTAGGTCTCGTCGTTGCGGCTGTCGCGACCGAGCTGTCCAAGCCGGCCGACGAGAGGACCTGGCAGGGTCGGGTCGGGGGCGTCGTGCCGTACGACTTCCGGCCGCCAACCTGGCAGAGGATCCGAGATGCGTACTGGAACCCCAATTCCGACCGCCTGTTCAGCGACCGTGTTTTCGGTGTGGGCTGGGCGATCAACCTCTACAGGGCCAAAACGCTGCTGGAGGAGACATTCCAGGGGCTGATGGGGGGAGGTCCGGAGACGGTTTCGATCCGGATGGCCGTTCGGGCCGAGCGCGGCGGCAAGCCGGACGTCGTCATCACCCGCGAGTAGCCCGGCGCCGGCCGCTACTTAGAATGGTTCGCCCCGGCCAGGCGCGCTGGCCAAGTTGGGGAGTGGCGCAACGGTAGCGCAGCTGACTCTGGATCAGAAGGTTGAAGGTTCGAATCCTTCCTCCCCAGCCAACGCCATGTTGGATCTCCAGGGTTCGGGCACCAAGACGACCGCGAAGTTCACGACGTCGGGAGACTGGAATCTCGACTGGTCTTATGACTGCACCGCTGGACTTACTAGGAACGGCGTCATCCCGTCGGGTTACCACTGTTCATTCATCGTTCATGTCTTGACGCCCGACGGCCATCGCTCGCTGGAGAACCAGGGCGTCAGTCAGCTAGCCGTGAAGGATCAGGGCGAAGAGAACTACCACACCGGTGGCACCTTCTATTTGACGGTCGACGTCTGCTGCTCGGATAACACGTGGACGCTAAAGGTCACCGGTTAGATCTTTCGGTCCCATCGCGTCCAGCCGGTCCGTACTTCCAGAACGAGCGCCAGAAGCAGTTAGGCGACAAAAACCTCGCGCTCCCGCTTTGCCGGATGCTCGTCGCCGTAGAGGATGAACGTCTCGGGCGTGAGCTTGACAGTAGCGAGCGGGCGCGTCGCTGACGGTCGACCCGAAATCATCTGGTCGTGCCCGTACAGAGTCACGATGTCACCCTTGGTGTCAACCAAGAAGAAGTTGGCTTGCACCTCGTAGTCGCCAGTCGGTGTGTGTACGAATGCCTTCATCTGAAATACTCCCCGTCGTAGTTGATAGTGGCCGATGGAATCAGTCTTTGGACGTCATCGACCGCTCGTCGTATGAGTTGTGCGGGGTCGTCTGGGAACACTCGATTCCTACCCAAACTGTTGAGCCGCATCATCCAATAGCTGGATCGCAGCACGCCCTGCGGATAGTCGCCCTTTGGAATATGTGCGAGGTCCTGCTTCGCAATCGCGAACATCTCTTCTCTTCTCACTGCCAGCCCCAATCAACCGGCGACCAGCCCAGCTGCGGAGGCGGCACGTCGGTCACGAGCCAGCCACGGTATGGATTCCAGTCCGCACGGAGAACCATCTGCCGCATCGGCTTCAACTCGCCGAGCAGATAGCCGCCCAGGAAGGCCACGCCGCACGCGAACAGCGCAAACTCCCCCTTCTGTTTCGAGGTGACCCCAAGTGCGCCGAGTGCTGCCGCGCCGCCAGCCTGAAGGCCGTAGCGAAGAACTTGAACCACCTCGGCCTGTACGGCCTGTCTTGCGATCTGGCCGGCAAGGTTGCCGACAGTGTTCAGCACAAACCGGTGCGCGTCGAGGTGGTCTTCGCTGAGCGGGTTGTACGCGACGACGATCTCGTCCAGACCCGCAGCCAACCTGACCAACGTGGCGCCTTGCCCCAGCCCTGTAACCAGGTGCTGCACAACGTCAGCGTGCGTCGGGGCGATCAGAAACGAATAGCTTGGGGACGGCCGCAGCTTCAACGTCATCTCGTAGCTCATCTCTTACCTCTCTATGTCTCGTCTGACTCTTGGCTCGACTCTGCTAGGTCGTTTGGGCTTCGACTGGAGCTAAGACTAGTTGTTCAAGCGAAGCCTAGGCACAAGATGTGCCGCCTGTCTTGTGTGCGGGGAACAAATTTTCGAGGTCTTGGCTTGTGTCGCGGCTACTTGCACAGCCATGCGCCAGAAGCCAGCAGCCGATTCTTCACCCGGCGCTCTATGCGCTTCGGATTGCCGCTCGCCAAGGCTCCCAGGTCGTCCACGCGACCGTCTGCTAGTGAGCCCCTGGCCCTGGAGGTCCGAGGTTGCCTGTCCACCAATGAACGCCGCCGTGATGTGAGCAGGTACCGCTGCGGTCCTGGCTGTATGACCACGTGCCGTCGGCGCACACGGCGGTCGCGCCTGCAGCTGTAGCCGCCGCATACGGATCTCGAGGAGCAGGCGCGACGGACGATGCAGGCGCCACGTTCGGAGTCGCGGAGGGGAGTGCGCTCGGAGGAACTTCCGTTGGGGACTGCGCCGCAAGCAGCTGCGGTGTGGCGTCGGCGACGGTCGGAGCACTGGTGTCGCCGCAGGAGGCAACCGAAAGCATGGCGAGAGTGAGCGCGACGAGAAGTCGCCTGGGGTTTGCCATGATTGAATCGACGATCGCTCGGCGGGCATAACAAACACAGCAACTTCAGACGGGTGCACGCGCACCGCCATTGGCGGCGTATTCAGGCTTTGGTGCTGAGTCAGGAACGCGGAGATGCTGCTGGCGATGCCCTGTCAGCTCGCCGCTCTCTTCACAAGCTTGGCGATCCTTTCTTCGACGGCGGGGGTGATCCTCCTCACTGCAAAGGAGGTTGGCCAAATATCACCCTCGTCGAGGTTTGCGTCTTGTTGAAAACCGAGCGTGGCGTACCTCGACTTGAATTTCTGGCCGCTCTGGAAGAAGCAGACGACCTTGCCGTCCTTGGCGTAAGCGGGCATCCCGTACCAGGTTTTCGGAGTTAGAGTCGGCGCGCCGGCTTTGACGATGGCGTGGAGCCGCTTGGCCATGGTGCGATCCGGTTCCTGCATCTCGGCGATCTTCGCGAGGACATCGCTTTCCCCGTCCGCCTCACCCGAGCGAGCGCGCCTCCGCTCGTCGAAGGTCTCCTTCATCGCGGCTCGTTCCTCGGCCGTCAACAGCTGGGACGCATTGCCGGCGCGGCGGACCGACGTCTGCGCGCCCTTTTTTGAGCTCATGTTGTCTCTCCTCCAGGTTGCATGATTCAAACGATTATGGGATCCGACGGCATGGTCCTGGCTTCGTACCATGGAAGCGGTTTTATGGACATCCGCGATCTCGTGAGGCTGCGCAAGGCGAAGGACCGGATGGACCGCGAGTTCGACCAACCGCTCGATGTGCCGGCGCTCGCGCGGTCGGCCGCGATGTCGACGGGCCACTTTTCCCGCAGCTTCAAAGCTGCCTTCGGCGAGGGCCCGTACAGCTACCTCATGACTCGCAGGATCGAGCGGGCCAAGGCGCTGCTCAGGCGAGGCGACATGTCCGTCACCGATGCGTGCTTCGCAGTTGGTTGTACGTCCCTCGGCTCCTTCAGCTCGCGCTTCACCGAGCTGGTCGGCGAGGCGCCAAGCGCCTACCGGGCGCGCAGCCACGCACCTTCCGAGTTCATCCCTCCCTGCATCATCATGGTGATGACAAAACCGATCAGAAATGAAGAAGCGGTTGCGTCTCACCGCTCCTAAGGTGGTCGCATGAACAACCTGAAACTCCACAACTGCTTCATCGCCGTCCACGACCACGACGAGGCGCTCGCCTTCTATCGAGATCTCCTTGGGCTCGAGGTGCGCGCCGACGTCAAGTACGAAGGCATGCGCTGGACCACTGTCGGTCCGAAGGGCCAGCCCGACGTCAACATCGTCCTGGAGCCGCCGCTGGCTGACCCGAACGCATCAACGGCCGACCGCCAGGTCATGAAGGAGATGCTCGCGAAGGGATTCCTTCGCGGCGTCAACTTCAACACCGACGACGTCGATGCGACCTTCGAGCACATACGGGCCGGAGGAGGCGAGGTGCTGCAGGAGCCGATGGATCAGGCCTACGGCGCACGGGACTGCGCGTTCCGAGACCCGTCCGGCAACATGATTCGGTTCCAGCAGCCAAACACCTGAGCGTTTTCTTTCGCGCCGCTTACCTGTTCGGCTTCAAGCCGTGGGACTCAGGCGTCCCGCCTCCGGAGCTGGTGAAGTTCGTCGACGACAATCCAGCCGGCAGGTCGCTCGACCTCGGATGCGGTACGGGCACCAACACGATCTACCTCGCGCAGAAGGGCTGGGACGCGACCGGCATCGACTTCGTGCCCCGAGCGATCAACACGGCGAAGAAGAAGGCTGCGGCCGCCCGCGTCTCGCCGCGGTTGATCGTCGGCGACGTCACGCGTCTGGCAGACCTCGGAATCGGCGACGGCTACAACCTGCTGCTGGACCTCGGCTGTTTCCACAGCATCCCCGACGCAGGGCGCGACGACTACGTAAGGGGGGCGAGCGCGGTCGCTCCCGGCGGCGCGACCATGCTGCTCTTCGGTTTCACGCGCGGCGAAAAGACGACCCGGCTCGGACCTCGCGGCCTTGCCCCCAATGAGGTGCGGGACCGATTCACCAACGGATGGGAGCTCGTCAGCGAGCTGTGGGGCCGGCCGATCGCCGGCTACGACGCCGCCTGGTATGTGCTCCGGCCCCGCTAGCCGCCTACGATTGGCCCGCGAGCCATGCGGTTCCTGGTGGGCATCATCGCGGCTTCGTGTCTCCTTCTCACCGCCTGCCGCACGATGCCCGACCTCGCACATGGGCCGGCGCCGAGCTCCGCACCGGAGACCGCCCTGGTGGGTTGCCCCGATGGGCTGCCGTCCCAGCCTGGCCTCACCGACTTCGGCGCCTACATCGGGACCTGGCAGGCCAACCATGCGCGCATTCCGCAGTCGACCGACTACGTGATCGCGGCCGATCTGGGACGCGTTGGCGTGCAGTGCGACGCCGCGAACTATGTCGTGGCCGAGGACTTCACGCTGACGTTCCAGGTGCCCGGCGGTAGGGCTGTGCAGTTCGCGCTCACCGACCTCCCCGCCGACTCGCGGAGGATCTTCGACCACACGCATCCGGCCTGCCGCACCTTGCAGTACCAGTCGAACAAGCTGTCCGCGCAGCTGCCGGGCGACGACCACGCCGGCCTGGTCGACATCACGCTGCGCAGTCCGTCCAGGACCTACAACCTCTCAGCGATCTCGATCGTTGAAATCCGGATCGCGACCTCGTCCGGAGACGACTCGCGACCGTGTTAGAAACGTGAGCGACGACTGGCCGCTCGGCGCCGCCGAGCTGAAGGTTCTTGACCTCGGGCGCGAGGTCGCGTTCTACGAATCGTTCGGCCTCGAGCGCTTGAGCGGTGGAAACGATCACGCTCTGTTAGGGGTTGATGGCGCTGCGATCCTGAAGCTCACCTCCCTGCCCGGCGGACGTGAGCGTCCGCGCCACACCGCAGGGCTGTACCACTTCGCGATCCTTCTGCCGGACGAGGGAGAGCTCGGCGGATTCCTGCGGCGCGCGTTGGAGGAGCGGCTCCCGCTGACCGGGACGGCCGATCACTTCGTCAGCCAGGCGCTCTATTTCGACGACCCGGAGGGCAACGGCATAGAGGTCTACGCCGACCGGCCTCGGCGCGAGTGGCAGTACCCCAACGGACGCCTCAGCATCGGCATCGAGGACCTCGACTTCGAGCGACTGCTCCGGGTGGCCGGCAGACCCGCGCCGAAGTTCTCAGGCGACACCGTGCTCGGCCACATGCATCTCAACGTGAGCGACCTGGACGCCAGCCAGGCCTTCTACGAGTCCCTCGGGATGGAGCTGATGGCGGAAGCCGGGCACGTCATGCGGTTCCTGAGCTGGAACGGCTACCACCATCACCTGGGCATCAACGTCCTCGAGGGTCAGGGCGCCGCCGCGGTCGAGGCCGATGTGCGCGGCCTGCGCCGGTTCCAGGTCCGAAGGATCGATGCCCCGCTGGTCGATCCCAACGGCATCACCGTCACGCCGACGCTTTAGATTCCCAACGGGCCGCCGTCGATCTGTCGGGTAACTCACCTTGTGCGTAAATGGCTTGTCCTTGAAAAATCGTCGTGTAGGCTATTCTGCCGGCAGTGTCGAACCTCCTCGTCGTACTCGCGCTCGCCATCGAGGCGGGGTTCGCGGGCCTTGCGCTCCGCACGGCGCTGGCCTGGGCGCGAGAGCCTGACCGGCGCCATGGCTTCCTCGCCCTCGGGCTGCTGGCGCTCGCCCTCGACATCATCATCTCGCCTGGCCTGTCCGCGGGTGGTGTAGCCGGTCAGCTTGCGACTGACGTCGGCGTGGTCCTCTTCCTCCTTTCGGGGTACGGCCTCTTGATGTTTCGCGATTCGTTTGTCCCGCTCGGCCCGCGCACACGAAACCTGATCTTTGCCCTGATGGTCGTGGCCGCCGCCACGGCGACTGCGGTGAAGCTTCCGGGAAACCCGGAGTCGGTGCACAGCCCGATCCAGACGGCCGCGCTCGTCGCGATCATCGGCCTTTGGGCTTACTGCATCTTCGACCCGATCGT
>Ga0307479_10005704_pt1 | contig 11387 bp, 9 predicted proteins | sample atmos_gasesECM4C_FD_203743 | JGI IMG/M metagenome (GOLD analysis project Ga0307479, IMG submission 203743) | Hardwood forest soil microbial communities from Morgan-Monroe State Forest, Indiana, United States - atmos_gasesECM4C_515 | ecosystem: Environmental > Terrestrial > Soil > Temperate... | reverse complement strand
GAGGATTTCCGCCGGCTCCCAACACGCTGCCCGTATTCAATGGAAATTGCTGACAATTTGGTCCGGGGGCGCCGGGCGGAATCGGCATCATGGACGCACATCCTGCTGTCGCATTCAAGATATAGACCGGTCCGCCGTCGTTATTGCCTGCATTTGCAGCCACGCCATTGGGAAAAACGGCTCCCACCACATTTCCCGCGACCGTAATCTTGTCATTAAAGCTCAAGCTCCAAGCGTTTGCCACGCCGAGATACAAGTCGCCATTGGTATGGATTCGGCCATTGAAGCTAAGGGTCGGACTAGAAAAGAAGCCCAAGTCTCCATTCGAGAAAAAGCCAAACTGGAAAACCGGAATAAGAGCGACCTCGACGTTTCGCGTCATGGTAACTTCATCACCCATCCACCTGCGTGCGGTTACGTTGAGCGCCGCGGAAATGATCTGGGCGTTCAAGCCGGCATACGGCCCTGAGGGGATCAGTTCGGGCGTAATTTTGAGCTGGCCAGCATTTGGGTTGCCGGGAGGGATGAGATTCGGAACGACGGTGTAGACAGGATATGACACGGTGGGATCACCAGAAGGGGCCTGCCCGTTCAATGCAGTGAAGTCAGCGGCTGTGGGATTCAGATTACCCGCCACCATGTTCGCCATTTGGGCGGTCATCTGTTCCATGCCACCTTCAGCCGCCCGGTAGGCCATATCGTTCTGTAGATCATGGCTTCCCACCCTTGCCTCAGTGTTGACCATCATCAGCAAACCAATCGAAATCGCCGACAACAGTGCCATCAGCAGCAAGGCTGCAATCAATGTGAATCCCCGCGAGCCAGCTTTTGTCTTGTTTCTTCGCATGTTGAAACCCCCGTCTACCGTCTTAGCCTCTATCATTGCCATGGATTATTCGCCCAGCTTAAGTTCCGCAAACTGATCGAAGTGTTCAGGTTAAGGCTCTGATATCCCTTAGTGCCTTGGAGGGGGCTTCGGATGGTTAAATTTTCAATGTTAACTTTTTGAACCATAGTGTTTGGGTTGGCGCCAAGGGCGCCCCATGCGGCGGCGGTCTTTACACGCGTGTGGAGGACGCCAAGTTGATCGTAAGTATCGTAGGAAAAATTGAGTCCGACAACGTTTTCAGCTACCGGCATGGGTTGATGTCCGCTGACCTGCCGCATCAAGCGCGGAGTTGCAGTCACGGGATCACGGTCCAGGTAATAGGTGACAAGCCAAATTCGATAAGCCGGTCCTGGAGCAAGGCCGGCAACCGGCGGTCCCGGGGTGTAGAGCATTTGATTTAGATCTGCTGATGTGGCAGCGTTCTGGTTCAATTGCATCGTATCGGGGCTGACGAATGCGACGGTGTAAGGATTGCCTCCAACAGGCGCTGCCGTCACCTCGCCGACTGCACTGGTCGCCGAGTTCTTGAACCAAATCAGATCTCCCGCTGACAGCCCCAATGGCGCGGGGCTATTCATCTGAGGCGGTGGATATACCGGCAACGGAGGCGAAGAGCAACCAGTGTTCGGCACCGCTGGCATGGTAAACACCACCGTGTTCGCATTTGGGATGGAAGTCACGTTGTAGCAATTCAGATAGAGAGGCGCGGAATCTGTGTAAGCGACGGTGATGGTGTCGCTCGGAGTTACGTTTGGGGGTATCGTGATACCAGTACCAAAGCCGGGTATCACCGCAAAGAGTTGCTTGCCGGGGAAATTGACGGCCGCATTATTCCCTACGCCTAAATGGCAGGCGCCCAGGATATCGCATCCATAAGCCGGAGAAGTACCGGTTCCGCTGGCGAGGCCTATTGGAGCGGACGGAGACGGAAACCCGGCGCCCGCCATACTTATGTCCTTGACCATCAAGTTAGAGGCCGCGCGAACGTCTTCCTGCATGGTTGCCCTTTGAGACACCGTCCAGGTCGCATTCAGGGCGCTGACGTACAGCTGCACTGCCACTCCCAGTAAGAGTAAGCCGAGCGCCATCGATACCAACAGTTCGACCAAGGTGAACCCGCGAGCGTGATTTTTGCGTGTAGGCATAATGTTTTTCTAACGGAACTGCGAGATCAAGCTGCTCAGTGTGTATTGCTTTGGCGTGGGGATACCGGGGACGGTGTATTGAATCGTGACATTGATGGTGCGCAGATTTGCCACCGGAACCCCGCCAATCGTGGCCGGTGTGATCGCGATGGTTCGCTGGTAATTGGTCAATGGAACAATCACGTCCGGGGGAGATGACCCCGTGATGAGTCCGCTGGGCCCAGGCCGGGTAAACACTTCGGCAGGAGCGTCGTCGGCGGTTCCAATAATGCCGTCAGGACCAGGCTGGTTTATCGGTTGCAGAGGGGCGTTCACAAAAATACCGCCGCTGGACACATTTTGGACGCTAGCCCAGGGTATTTGGCCTGAGTCTCGGGCCGTGGCAATACTCTCAACCGTCTCGTTCGCCAATTGCTTGGCGATCATGTCTTGCTGAGAAGCCTGAGTAGCGGCCATGGCAACGCCGAAAACGCTGAGCAAGCCCACGAGCCCGACAGTCAGAACCACAATGGAAATCATGACTTCAATCAGAGTGAATCCCTGTTGGCAACGAAAACCGTATCGACCCAGGCCCATTTTTTCTCGCTTCATCTTTGACTCCAGACATTTCCCGCGCCAAGTGTCCATCCGCGTATTCGTCCTGTGGTTCCCCAAACCGTGATTGCTTTCGAACTGGGTAGTAATCCAGGTTGCGCAACGTAGATAACGCCGTTGTTAATATTTCCTACTGCGTCCTGCGCGGAACCATCAGGTTGAAAATAGATCGATGTGCCGCCGCCGGCAGGCTGGCCGAAGTCGACCGGATTTATACCTGTTCCGAAACCGTCCGGACCTGGATTTGGAAGCCCCGCGATTGCGGTAAACGCAACATTGGTGGGCAGTGTGGTAGTGGAGACCAGTATGCCTCCGGGCAATGCACCGTCCTTACTCAACGTAATTGTGTTTGGCGCCGTAAAGGCCACAACCCAGGTTCGCCGCTCTGCGACCGCTTCCTCGCGGGCCCTGCGAATAGTCTGCAAGGTCGAATTGAACCCACTCGTCACGGCCGCTCCCTGCTCCGCGGAACGAAACGTCATCAGCGCAAAGCCCGTCACCGTCAAGCCAATGACTACCACGATCATCAGCTCCACGAACGAGAAACCACGCATGGTGCGTAAGCGCATTCGTCCTTTCGCTGCGGAGTTCTGTGGAACTCGAATCTTTTCCATTTGCTGTGCCTGTCCTCAACCGCGCTGCCAGCCCAGGGATTGAGCCGACCATTACTGTTAATCAATTAGGGGAGGGCAGCGTGCTATTCGGCGTTGCGAATTAAGTCCGCATGCAGCTCAATCGTAGGGGCACGTCTGGAGAGCGTCAAAGTACTAAAGTATTAGTGGCGGGTGTTGGACTTTCGTAATCTATTTTGGGGGAGGAAAGGACAGTTTGAGGCACAATCAGCGAATACTTTCCAAAAAACTAGAGCGAGCAGATCTTATGCTCCGCGCGCCTTGGCAGCGCCTTTAACGGGTTTGTTCATCGGCTTACGAAAAGTCGGTTGGTAGATACATGAACGGAGATCATAGTGCTGAGCAAGACACGTACCACAGAGGTGCAGTTGATGAATCTTGCAGAGTACGACGGGAGCTTCGAGTCCACAAAGATCGCAGCCACCACGACTCTTGCGCGGGCCCAGGCCTTCGTTTGCGGGATCTGAGGCCTGCATCGATCTAGCCTTTACGTATGTCCCACCCGCCATGATCATGGCACCCATAGAAAATAGAGTTGCTCCCATGGCGAGGAGGTCGGGTGATGGCGTCTTGCCAAAGGCGGCAGGCAAAATACACAAACCAGTGGCTGATATGAGTATCCCGATCCCAATAGCCCAGTTTCCCAATCGTGATGACATAAAAGGAGATCCTTGCGGAGCAAAGGCTTGAGATGGCTGACGCGAGCGCAAAGCGACGACCAGCAATGTCTTAGCCACCATAGTGCGTAACCGTGAGCCGCTCCAGATTACGAAAGTCACCCCATCTTGATTGGTGAGTTCGAGTAACAGAGGTAACTTGTTACGTTGCTTCTCGAAACTCTAAGATTTCGATTGTATGGGGCTCAAATCGCTACTTTTGTGCGCGGACGCGAAGACGGTCCAGATACTATCCCGGGTTCTGTTGGACATGGGTATGGACGTGGAACTTTGTGGTGATCCGTCCACTGCTCGCGAGTCTCTTTCCGTGCATCACTTCGACTCTATTTTGGTGGACTACCAGAATGAAGGCGCCACTAGTTTTCTTTCTCAAATTCGATCCGATCCGACTCAGGGAGACGCTGTCGCAATTGCTATTCTTGAAAGCAGGAACGATGCGCCTGAAGCCTTTGCAGGAGGCGCCGACTACGTGTTGTTCAAGCGAATTTCTCAGGAGAGAACGAATCATAAAGCCGAGTCGACATCGACTCGTACCGAGAGAAGGCTTACACCACGAATTCCCGTAGAAGCAAATGCTTCGATCGCCTATGCAAGCACTGAGAACGATGTCATTCGAGTTCTTGACCTCAGCATCAATGGGATAGCAATTTATTCGCCCAAAAGCCTGCCCAGGGATTGCAAAGTGTATTTCCAGTTCTCTCTTCCTGGCGAGCCAGCCACGATTAGACTTTCCTGCGAAGTAATCTGGCAAAACGATTCCGGGAACGTGGGCATGCGGTTCGCGGACGTCCCAAAAGCTTCACGGCGAGTCCTGGATTGTTGGATAAAAAACAGAGTCGGCGACCAATTGCAGGTCGCGCGCTCCCCCGCAGATGAACCGTCGAGCGATCTGCGGCAGAAGTTGGTCACACAACTTGGGTTGATTGCTGCGCCTCCTTCAGATCGGAGGCATCAGCAGCGTCATCAATGTGTTCTGGGAGCGCAAGTCTCGCGTGCGGGAACCACGGTGCAGCAGCGTTGTGTGATAAGCGACATCAGTAGCGGCGGATGCTACGTCCAAACAAGCGAGCCATTGCCGGTCGGCACATCCGTTGAAATGGCTATAAGGACCCAAGAACTAAACTTGAGGATTCTGGGAAACGTCCAAAGCGTGCATCGGGGCTTGGGAATGGGTGTGCATTTCAATTCGGGCACCTTGCCAAAGGAACTGAAGCAACTTATATCCGATGTAGAAAACCAAGTTGCGGTGTAACCTCGTCAATTTATCTTGGCGCTTTCTTGCAATGAAACCGCTTTCTTAAAATATTCAAGCGACATCTTTAATCCCGTTTCAAGATCAATCTTGGGCTCCCATTTAAGCAGAGTCCTTGCTTTGGTGATGTCGGGACGCCGCTGTTTCGGATCATCCTGAGGCAAAGCTTCGTAGCGAATGGAGCTCGTTGAGCCGGTCACTGCAAGTACACGCTTGGCGCACTCCAGAATCGTAAATTCCGACGGGTTCCCAATGTTTACCGGGAGGTGCTCGGATGATTTTGCCAAACGCAAAAAACCATCGATTTCATCGTCGACGTAACAGAAGCTTCTGGTCTGGCGGCCATCGCCATATACGGTTAAATCCTCGCCGCGCAGAGCCTCTTTCATGAAATTGGGGATCACGCGGCCATCGTTTAATTGCATTCGCGGGCCATATGTGTTGAAAATTCTTACGATTCGAGTGTCCAGCTTGTAATAACGATGGTAGGCCATCGTGGCCGCTTCGGTGAACCGCTTAGCTTCGTCATAAACTGACCGAGGGCCGATGGGATTGACATTTCCCCAGTAGGTTTCTTTTTGAGGGTGCTCCAGCGGATCGCCATAGCACTCCGACGTGGAAGAGACTAGATACTTCGCTCCATATTTTCGAGCCACTTCAAGAGCGTTGAACGTCCCCATCGAACCCACTTGCAGAGTTTCGATTCCACGGGTCATGTAATCGACCGGGCTGGCCGGGCAGGCAAAATGAAAGACGTAGTCCACTTGTCCGCAATCGAACGGCTGGTTGATATCGATTTCGACCAACTCGAATCGTGCTTCATTACGCAAGTGCTCGAGGTTGTGGCGTCTTCCAGTAAGAAGATTATCGGCAGCGACGACTGAGAAGCCGTCGGCTAGCAAGGCGTCGCATAAGTGGGAGCCTAAGAATCCCGCACCGCCTGTGACTAGGGCGCGCTGCTTGGTCATGGTTAGTTGAGTTTCCTCGCGGGAACGGGAACTGACTGGTTCTCGGGCGTAGCGACGGCCCTTCCAATGCTGTAATAAGTGAAGCCATGTGCGGTCATCACCGCAGGATCGTACAAATTACGGCCATCGATAACGATCGGATACTTTACCGCAGTGTGCAACCGTGCAAGATCGAGCGTCGCAAATTCCTCCCACTCGGTCAGTATCAATACAGCATCGGCTTCGTTGGCAGCCTCATAGGGGCTATTGGCATACTCGACGGTAGTATTCAGAACTTCCTTCGCTCGAGCATGCGCGGCAGGGTCATAGGCACGTATCTGGCAACCCTCTTGCTGCAGCGACTGAACCAGCAAAATAGCCGGAGATTCGCGGACGTCGTCTGTCCCGCCTTTGAAAGCAAGCCCCAACACCGCCAGACGCTTGCCCCGCAGGGTCCAGAGCGCATTACGAACCGTACGGATGAAACGGCGCCGTTGCTCTTCGTTGATGCGGATTACTTCATCGAGCAGGCGGAAGTCGTAGCCGCATTCACGCGCGACTGCACGGAAGGCCATCAAGTCTTTGGGGAAGCACGAGCCGCCGTATCCAATGCCGGGGTTCAAAAAGCGCGGACCGATGCGGCTGTCAGTTCCAATCCCCTGACAAACTTGCTGGACATTTCCTCCCACAGTCTCACAGATTGAAGCTACTGCGTTAATGAAGGAAATTTTCATTGCCAGGAAGGCGTTCGAAGCATGCTTTATCAGTTCGGCACTCTTTGCACTGGTTGTGATCAATGGGGGAGGAATGTCGGCACGATCTGGACGGGGAATCGCATCTTGCCTTTTGTAGTAGCTGCCGTCAGTTAAAGGAGCATAGATCTCGGCGAGGACCGCAGCGCATCGAGCATTGTCGGCTCCCACAACAATCCGATCGGGATAAAGAAAATCCGTAACCGCCGTGCCTTCTCTTAAGAATTCCGGATTTGAAGCGACGTCAAATTCATCCGGGGCGGTCGCATTCCGTAAGATTATTTTGCGAATCCAATTGCTGGTGTAGACAGGGACAGTGCTTTTTTCCACGATTACCTTATAGCCATTGATGGCGCCAGAAATACTTCGTGCTACGGACTCCACATAAGAGAGGTCGGCTTCTCCCTGTTCCGTTGGTGGTGTGCCCACTGCAATGAAGATCGCAGCGCTGGTGCGAACGGCCTCGTCCAGGTCATCCGAAAAGGTCAGGCTATTGCCGCGATGCCGCTGCAACAATTCGGGAAGAAAATTCTCGTGAATCGGAACTTCACCTGCCCGCAAAGCAGCCAGTTTCTCTTGGTCATTGTCGACCAGGATCACTTCGTGACCGAGATCGGCGAAACAAGCTCCAGCCACCAAGCCCACGTATCCAGATCCCACGACTGCAATTTTCAATCATCGCCTCCGGCAGGGCGCTAATCCGCGCGCCCAAAAACCTCACTTTAGCAGCTTTCTTCGTGAGGACGCGAGTTTAGGACTTGGTTCTAAGGAGTTTCTTCAAAATGGGAAGTGGAAAACTAGACATTAATCCAGACTCCCGGTAAAGCTCCGCCCCTTTCTTTCGGATCCCAATGTAATGACAGTAATCAGGAGCGCGATGTTGGCCATCTCAAACGATGCCAGCGCCCAACTGTATCCGAAGCGATTTCGCAACGCATACTCGATTGTTCCGGTGCCTGCCGCGAACAGAATTCCCAATTGGTACGCAAAACCGGGGATAAGGCCTCGGACCGTGTCCGGCGACAATTCATTCAGGTGGGCTGGGATAATTCCCCACGCCCCCTGGACTCCCGCTTGCATCGCAAACGCACCCACGGCCAACACCGCCAGCGAACCGCCGAAGGCCCACGCTGGAATCGCCAGCAACGAAACCCCCAACGCGGCAATCATGCTATATCGGCGTCCTAGCCGCTCTGAGAGCTGACCGAAAGTTATCGAGCCAAGAACGGCGCCGACGTTGTATAGGATTGCCACGTACGAAACGACTGCAGCCGTGAGCCGATGTGCCGACTTCAAAAAGTCCGGATAAAGGTCTTGCGTTCCATGGGACAAAAACATCATGAAAGTCATGAGCAGGGTGAGATAAGCCAAAATCTTCCAGTGGCTGCGAGTTGTTCGCATGATCGCGCCGAATGAAGGTTCGTGGCGCTGCTCCCATGCTTCAGACTCTGGAACCTTGTAGCGGACATATATCGTCAGCAAGGCCGGCAGGCCTCCGATCCAGAACATGGCTCGCCATCCCCAAAGTGGCAGCACGAACCGAGCCGCGACGGCGGCTAACAAGTAGCCGATCGAATAACCGCTTTGCAGGATTCCAGACAATATTCCCCGCCACTTCGGCGGAGCGCTTTCCATGGCAAGCGATGCCCCGACGCCCCATTCGCCACCCATCCCAATCCCGTAAATCGCCCGCAGAAGTAGAAATACTCCGTAGCTCGGTGCGAAGCCGCACAGGAGTTCGATCATCGAAAAGAAAATTATGTTTGCCATGAAGGGCTTCCGGCGTCCGTATCGGTCCGCGAGCAAACCGAACAGCAACGCACCCAGAGGCCGCAAGGCTAGAGTCGCCGTGATTGTCCAAATGATGGCGCTTTTCGAGACATGAAAATGAACTGCCAGGGTATCCACGAGAAACACGAGCACGAAGAAGTCAAAAGCATCGAGGGTCCAACCTAAGAAGCTGGCAATTACCGTGTGCCACTGTTCCGCGGAAGAACGCGTTGGGGTTGAAGAAGAAAGACGCGCGGGTTCGATCGGCGAACTCATTCTTGCCATTCCAATGCGGTGAGCCGATTAAAGATCGTCATCAGAACACGATCAGCACGACGGATGCAAACGCAAGTGGCTGGATTCTAGTAACCTGATTAGACATCCATGTCGGGCGATCGCTACCCTGCGATCGCTAGCTAGGATCGTGTCGTATTGACAAGGCGGAGATTTCGCAGGAAACTCCGCTCAAATAGCATGGAACGTTTACCGCTCCCGATGGATGGCGCGGACTAACGGTTACGGACGTTGATCGCGCGGGACATTAGTATGCGAAACCGCCTGAGGCTCCGGCTCGATGCCTACGATTACTCTCTGCTCGGCGGGACTCATAAAGAGCTGCCCGAGAAGGATCCCTCGGAGCACAGCGTTGAATCTCCTTTCTCACGGTTGGCAAGTGCCCTTCCTATTGGCGGAGGCGCCCCCTCGGCTGATCTCGCTCTAGACCTCGTCCTGAATGAAATCGCCGAACTAGCACGAGTATCCACTAATGCCACGGGTGTCGCGATCGCGTTAACTCGTTCGGGTGAACTGGTCTGTCGGGCTACAACCGGAAGCGCGCCGGACATGGGCGTGCGCTTGAATCCCCACGCCGGCCTTTCGGGACTCTGCTTGCAGACGAAGTCAGTGCAGCTTTGTGATGACACTGAAAGCGATTCGCGCGTGGACTCCGAGGCTTGCCGCGGTCTTAGAGCACGCTCCATCCTGGTGGTTCCGATCCGGAAGAAAGAAACTGTGTTGGGACTTCTTGAAGCATTCGCTCCAGACGCAGATCATTTCAGAGAGCATGACATTGGAACTCTGGAGAGTTTCTGCAAGCAGATTGTTAACGAGATTGACCATTCAATCAAAGCTTCGTCGGTTCCGAAATTGCCAGTCTCTGTTGCCGCAGAGGATACCAAGCTCGCGCCCGTAAATGCCCGTCGTTTCGGATCCACGCTCCGAGCGTCCGATCGGTCGACACTTCTCCTGGCCTGCGCCGTTATTGTGACTGCGCTAGTTTTGGGATGGGTGCTCGGGCGGACCGATAAGCACCGGTTGTCGGGACCCACCCTCGCGCGAACTGACGCGAAGGTCACGCTACCGCATCCAAAAGACCCTGCAGACAATAAAAGCGTCCAAAAACGAAGTCCCGAGAATAGTGTCACCGGTACAGCTGATAGTACTGGGCAAAGTGGTCCTCTGCAGACGGAAGCTGGAAAGCCGCAAGTTAAGAAAATTGCCTCCGGATTGTCTGAGTCGAAGAACTCATCCACTGCAAGCTCTGACGGGGGCTTAGTTGTATATCAAAACGGACGGGTACTGTTTCGCGAAGGCGACGGGCAGGGCCACAAACTCAGTAAAGCCGAGTCCGACTCGCCGCAAGAACAACCTGGTCGAATAGTCCCTGCCGGAAAGACAACGCTTCTGACGCAAGACGCCCCTAATGACTATTTAGCCTATCGCGTGGAACCGCAATATCCCGAAGCGGCGAGACAAGAGCACATACAAGGAGCTGTCTTACTTCGAGTAATGGTTGGCAAAGACGGTGGTGTACAGCAGGTTCAGCTTCTAAGCGGGGATCCGAAGTTAGCGGCGGCTGCGTCCACTGCGGTTGTGCAATGGCGATTTAAGCCGCTTCTTCGTTCGGGTCAGCCGGTGGAGTTTGAAACTCAGATAACGGTCGATTTCAAGCTTCCGTGAATAGCCGGGTACTAAGTGATCGTCCTGGTGAATGAGTGCCGCACTGACACACGTCAATTCCCCACGTACCTTGCGTAAAGACTTCGTGCTACTGCCGGATCGACTGTTCCCTTAATGATCGCGCGGCCATCCGGAAAAAGCGTCAATTCATAGGGATCGCGCCAAAACTTCAAGACAAACTCATTGTGGCGGACTGATCCATGGGGCATGAGGGTTTCACCCATTTCGGCTAGGTTAACCGGGCGATGCCGCTCATGAATTTGGACCGAGTTTCGCCCGCACAGCGTAATATGCGGACGATCCTCGCCCCTGCGATGCACGAAATCGCGGTCGCCGCAAGTTCGACAATGCGCGCGAGGTTGCTGAGCGGAAATCTCCGCCTGCCCATTTTTCCACACATCAAAAGACAACAGAGTCCGGCGAACTAGGTCTTCAGCACCAACCAGGACCTTCATCGCTTCCGTAGCGGCGATCGACGAGATCAGATTGACGGCCGAGTTCAACACACCGGCGGTTTCGCAAGTTTCGATGGCGCCCTTTGGAGGCTCCGGGAAAACGCAGGAGAGACAGGCTGTCGTCCCAGGGACAACATTCATTGTTGCGCCGTAACTGCCCACGGCTGCGGTATAGATCCATGGGATGGAATTCTCGATCGCAAAATCATTGATCAAGTACCGTGTCTCGAAATTATCTGTTCCATCCAGAATGAGCTGAGTATTGTCTAAAAGTTCCTCGACGTTCGCGGGGATCAAATCTGCGACACGCGGATC
>Ga0307479_10005700_pt1 | contig 11391 bp, 8 predicted proteins | sample atmos_gasesECM4C_FD_203743 | JGI IMG/M metagenome (GOLD analysis project Ga0307479, IMG submission 203743) | Hardwood forest soil microbial communities from Morgan-Monroe State Forest, Indiana, United States - atmos_gasesECM4C_515 | ecosystem: Environmental > Terrestrial > Soil > Temperate... | reverse complement strand
CTTGCCGCATGCTAAAATCATCGGCTCCTGACCATGCCCACCGTTTTCGCCGCTACCGACGTTGAAACGCTGCCCAAGGCGCAAGCTGAGGCTTTCCCCAAGGTACGCACCGACGTCCTGGTCATCGGAGCCGGCCCCACTGGCCTGGCCTGCGCCATCGAGGCGCAGAAGATCGGCCTCAGGGTCGTCGTCCTCGACAAAGGCTGCCTGGTGAATTCACTCTTTCACTATCCGGCGGGAATGCTGTTTTTTACCACCCCTGAATTACTCGAAATCGGCGAGATCCCCTTCACCACCGCGCACCAGAAGCCCACGCGCGAAGAGGCTCTCGAGTACTACCGCAAGGTCACCGAGCACTATCATCTCGACGTTCGCCAGTACGAGTGGGTGAAAACCGTGATGGGCGAAGACGGAAAATTCAGCATCACCGCCACCGACCGCGCCGGCCGCCCGCACGACTATCGCACCCGCAAGGTCATCGCTTCCACCGGCTACTACGATCTGGCCAATCAACTTGGCCTTCCGGGTGAAGAGTTGCCCAAGGTTTCGCACTACTATGCCGAGGCCCATCCCTACTACGACACGGACGTGCTGGTGATCGGCGGCAAGAACTCTGCTGCCATCGCGGCGCTCGATTTGTGGCGTCACGGCGCGCGCGTCACGCTGGTGTATCGCGGCGCGCAAATCCACCACCACGTGAAATATTGGATCAAACCCGATCTCGAGAACCGCATCAAGAACGGCGACATCGAAGCCTACTTTAGTAGCTCCCTCCAGGAAATCGGCGTCGACTACGTCGTGGTTCACACCCCTCGCGGCCCCATCCGCCTGAAGAATGATTTCGTTCTCGCCCTGATTGGCTACCATCCCGACTACGATTTTCTGCGCAGCATGGGTATCGAGCTGTCGGAGGACCAATGCCGTCCAGTCTGCGACCCGGTCTCTCTGGAAAGCAACGTGCCGGGAATTTATGTGGCAGGCGTGATCGTCGCCGGATCGCGGACCAACGAAATCTTCATCGAGAATGGCCGCTTCCACGGCAAGCAGATCGCCGCCGACCTGAAGCTCAAGCTGCGCCCGGAGTCTTCCTCTACTTCAGCAGATACTCCTTAACAAACATCACGGTCGCATAGAACTGATAATCCCGGTTCTTCTTCTTGGCAAACCCGTGCCCCTCATCTTTGCCCAGCAGCCACCATACCGGCGTCCCATTCTTCCGCACGACCTGCACCATCTGTGCCGATTCGCTGGCCGGAACCCGCGGATCGTTCTGCCCCGCAATCACAAACAGTGGCTTGGTAATGTTCCTGGCGTTGTTGGCCGGCGCAATCTTCTCCAGGAACTCTCGCATCTTCGGATCGCGCTCATCGCCGTACTCCACCCGCCGCAAATCCTGCCGGTAACCGGACGTGTGCTCTAAAAACGTAACCAAGTTCGACGGCCCGACCACATCCACCGAACAGCAAATGCGGTCGTTGTAGTTCGTCGCCACGGCCAAAGTCATGAACCCGCCATAACTGCCGCCTGTAATCATGACCTTCCCGGAATCCAGATCAGGTTGCGTCTGAATCCAATCGAGCAGGGTGTTAATGTCTTTGTACGATCCTTCGCGCAGGAAGCCGTTGTCGAGCTTCTGAAATGTTTTGCCATATCCTGTCGAACCGCGAACATTGGGATAGATGACGGCGATGCCCAGTTCGTTGATGTAGTAATTATCGCGACCCACAAAGTCCGGCCGGGTCTGTCCCTCTGGTCCCCCATGAATGGCGACGATCACCGGACGCTTGCCGGCGAACTTCGCCGGCGGCTTGTAAAGAAAGCCCGAGATCGAGCGGTCATCCCATGATTTCCAGTGGATCAACTGCGGCTCCGCAAATCCCGAAGTGTTCAGCCCACCTGTTTCAGAGTAAGTCCAGCGCTCCAGCTTGCCGCTGGCCATATCGAGCGAGTAGGCATCAAAGGGCTGGCTGGCCGTGCTCAAGGCGAAGCCCACTTCGCGGCTGTTGTCACGCCACGTAATGCCAAACATCACACCAACCGGAATTCTGGGCACGGGAATTTCTTTGTTCGTCTTCGTGTCGAGCACGTGCAGCACGCTGATTCCGTCCTCATTCGCCACGAACGCGATCCAGCGCCCGTCTTTTGACAGATCAAATTCATCCACGTCCCATTTGAGCTGCGGAGTCAACACCGCAGTTTTGTGCGCCGCGAGATCGAGATAAACCAGCCGTTGAAATTCCGAGTCCTGGTCGCTGGTCAAATAAGCGCCCTTACCATCCTTGGCAAAGCGCGCGTTGCTGTAGGCCACAGTTTCGGTGGCCTTCGGAGTCAGCAAGTCTTTCTTTCCCGACGCCACATCCACCAGCCACACGTAGCTCTCGGCCGCCGACACAGAGTTCATTACCAGCAATTGCTTGCCATCGGGCGACCAGTCAGAGACGCTCCATCCACCGCCCTCCATCTGCGCCACCATGCGCGCACTCGCCGGATCGGCTGCCCCAACTATCCAGAGGTCCACATCCTTTCCGCTGCGCTTGGTCGAGCCGTAGGCGATGCGGTCGCCTTGATACGACCAGCGCGGTTCCGTATTGCGCGATTTGCCGTCGGTGAGCAGCGCGATGTCACCGGTGGCGAAGTCGTAGCGATAAAGTTGAAAGAACTCGCCCCCACCTACGTCTTTCATGAATAAAAAAGAATTGCCATGGACCGGCTCATAAAGCGCATTGCCCACGCGGTCGGGATAAAAAGTGAGTTGACTGCGGGCGCCACCGGGAAATTTCACCTTGTGCACCTGCGCCGTATCCGCGAAGCGGGTCTCGATCAGCATCTCGCGGCGGCCCGGGTGCCAACTGGCAAAGGTGGCGGAGCGGAACTCGCTATAGCGTCCCGCAGCCTCGGCGATTGAGGCTGGAATCTTCGGGACTCCCTCGACCACCAGATTTTCGTTGGGAACAACTTCATCGCTCTGCGCCGGCAAAAAAGCCGGCACAAGCAGAATCGCGACGACCAGAAACAGTTTCCTCATCTTTCACCTTCCCAGAACCAGCATCCACAAGCGATGGCATCTTAGGACGATGGAGGAAGCAAGGTCAACCGAAGCAGCAGAAGGATAAGGGTTTCCTTCGTGTACCTTAGTGCCCTTGGTGATTGAAAGATTTTCTCCCCAAAAGAAAACCCCGGGCAGTTTCGCCCGGGGTCCTGAAGAAAAGAGAAACCGAACTAGCCGCGCAGCTTGCGCCACGCTCCGCCCGCGATCCCGCACAGCCCGGTGATCATCAGTGAAATCGATCCCGGCTCGGGCACCGCAGAAGTGACCCCTGATTCCGAGTTCGCAGTGATGTAGATGATCTGGCCCTTGCTGTTCAGAATTTCCGCGTAGAGTGCCGTGCCGGCCCCAACGCCGTTGGCGGTGACGGTTATGCTGCCGTTGGCCGGCAACGCCGTGCCCAGGTCAACGTACCCAAAGAAAAGCGTAGACGCACTGCACGAACCGCAGAAGCCGGTCTGTTGCAGATTGGTGACGATGGCTCCGGTCGCGCCGCCTTCCGGAAAGCTGGTCAAACTGGTGAAGCCGATTCCATTCAAGGTGCCGGTCAGCGGTGTCGCGGACGCGGCCAGGATAACTACATCCGCCCCGCCCGCACCGTTGTGGGTAGAAACCGTGAACATGTTGCTGTTGAGCAGAAGTCCAGCGCCCGGGCTGCCGATGGCGGTTCCAGAACCTCCGATAAACGCGCCGTCATGTACACCTTTGGCGCAAGTGTATGACGCGAAAGCGTTACAGGTGTCCGCTAACGCTGTCCCGGAAAGAATTAACAGTAAGGGGATGGAAATTGCGATAATTTTCGACGATAGACGCATGGGCAGGCTGGCCCTCCAGTAAAGGTGTAGTGCACGCTTTGTGCCAGTCATAGAGTTACTCCGGTAACCATCAGATTCTTATTCTATCTTACTCTCCACTAAGCACTTGAACGATCTTTTGCACCCTTCGGCCGGGCGATCGCATTTCCCTCGACTGAAAACATCTGCACATTTGAAGCCTTACCGTGGCTAAAGCGCTGTCCGTGGGCGGGCATGGGATGCGCTAACCTGTAGCAGCAGTTGGCACATTAATACCTGCACGACTGATATGGTAGGTGCCGTTGGTGCATCGCAATCCGGTACTTAACATATTCATCGAGACAACATTTTTCGAACCATTATTTATCGAAGCAATGGAACCCCAACCGGAACGCAGTCTCCCGTCTGTCTCGCTGGCGTCGTACCTGCACCTGCTGCGCGGCAACCGCAATTTCCGCCGCCTGTGGCTGGCGCAGATTGTCAGCGAGATCGGCGACTGGTTCTACACTCTCTCCATCTACACGCTCTTGCTACAGTTGACCGGACACGCCAGTTCAGTCGCTCTGGCACTCGTTCTGCAAGTTCTGCCGCAGACCTTCGTCGGCCCGATGGCTGGCGTGGTGAACGATCGCTTACGCCGCAAGCACGTCATGATCGCCGCCGACCTGGTGCGCTTCGCCGTGGTCCTCGCCATGTTGCTGGTGCGTTCACGCTCCATGGTATGGCTGGTCTATCCGCTGCTGCTGGCCGAGACCATCATGGCAGCATTCTTCGAACCAGCGCGCAATGCCGTGATCCCGAACATCGCCGCCAAGGGCGAAGTGCTGATCGCCAACACACTTTCCTCGGCGACGTGGTCGGTGAACCTTCTGATTGGCGCTTCCGTAGGCGGCGTGGTCGCCGCTTTCTTCGGACGCGACGCCGTCTTCGTTCTCAACGCGCTGTCATTTCTCGCCTCGGCGTTGTTGATCGCCGGAATGGGCTTCGCCGAGCCGCATGCCGAATCCGCAGCCCCGCTGCGACCGCGCGATCTGGTCGACTACTCGCCTGTACTCGAAGGCATTCGCTACGTGCGCAACCATCGCACGCTGCTGCCTACGGTTTTTGCGAAGGCCGGGGAACTTATGATTGGCCCCAGTTGGGTTATCTTCACCGTGATGGGCACGCATGAGTTCGCAGTGCACTGGCACAATGTCGACCCCGCCCGCGGCGCGATGTTGGGCATGAGCGTCCTTCTCGGCGGACGTGGCTTGGGAGCGCTCGTCGGCCCACTAATATCGGCGCGCTGGGCAGGCCGCAGCGACCGCCGCCTGCAACTTGGCATTCTCTTTGGCTATCTCGTGATCGCCGCGGGATACGGATCTCTCGGCAGCGCCCGCACCGTATGGCTGGCCGCGGCCTGCGCCCTGCTCGCGCACATGGGCGGATCAACCGTCTGGGTCTTCTCGACCACACTGCTGCAGCTTCACACCGACGACCGCTTCCGCGGCCGCGTCTTCTCCGCCGACCTGGGTTTCTCCATGCTCACCATCGCCGCCGGCGCTTATCTATGTGGACGCCTGCTCGACGCCGGAGTCGCCGCGCGCACAGTCGCAACATACACGGGAGCGGTCATGCTGATTCCGGCGACGCTGTGGGCTTTGGCGATGCGGGTGGGCAGAGCGCGGTCCGGGAAGGGCACGACTTCAGTCGTGCCGTTAAGTCGTTGAAAATCTCAGCGCTTCAGCGCCTGAGGTAAGCTTTCGCGAGGGAAGTCGCCAACCGTGTAGCCACGGGAAGAGCGGCGCTTTCAGCTATCAGCGCCGTGTAAAGCGTTTTAGAAGAATCGGGATCTAGCCCCCGAGCCGGTCGATCTTCGCAGCCATGATGAAATCGCTCTCGGTCAACCCGTCGACCTTGTGCGTCCACATCGTGATCTCGGCCTTCCCCCAGGCCAGCAGAATATCCGGATGATGCCCCTGCTTCTCCGCCAGCGCCCCCACGCGGTTCACAAACTTGAGCGCCTGCTTGAAGTCAGGAAAGGTAAAGGCGCGAGTGAGATGATGCTGCTTGACCACGCTCCACTTGGGAACCTGCTTGTGCAGCGCCTTGAGTTCCTTGCCCCTAAGCGCCGGCACGCCGCCGGTGCAGGGAATGCATTTTTTGTCAGCTAGTGGTTTGGCCATGATCGAAACTTTTTCCGAGGCTGCCCAGTCGAAGGGACCGGGAAGGGCACGACTTCCAGTCGCGCCGTTAAAGCGCCAATAGACAAGGGCTTCAGCCCCTGAGGGTTAACATTCAGATCCTAGAACGGAATATCCTCATCTGTGATCGGCCCCGACCCCGCGGTGGCGTGCTCGGGCTCTGGCGTGCGCTGGTCGAAGTTGTTGCCGCCGCCGGCTGAGGCGCTGGATGACGAACCGCGCGAACTGCTGTAGTCTCCGCCGCCAGCGCCGCTGCCTTCGCCGCGTCCTCCGAGCAATACCAGGTCGTTGACGACAATTTCGGTCATGTATTTTTTCTGGCCGCTGGTCTTATCGTCCCAGGAGTGGGTTCGCAGACTGCCCTCGATATAAACTTTGCCGCCCTTCTTCAGATACTCACCGCAAATTTCGGCGGTGCGCGCCCAGGCGGTGATGTTGTGCCACTCGGTGCGGTCCTGCCAGTTGCCGTCTTTGTCTTTGAAGCGTTCGTTGGTGGCCAGGGTGAACTTGGCCACGGGGGTGCCCTGCGGCGTGTATTTCAGTTCGGGATCCTTGCCCAGGTTGCCGACCAGAATAACTTTGTTGACGCTCTTACCTGCCATGGGGAACTCCTTTGGAGGGGATCAGTATACTCGATGCGCGGGCGTGGAAAAGCGGCGGGACGACAGAATCTCTCTGGGAAGTCCATTCTGGGACAAGAGCAGTGGGCAGTGGCCAGTGGTCAGTGGCCAGAAAGCCCTTCAGATTCAATGTGTTTTTTCTGGCCACTGGCCACTGAACACTGGCCACTGTTTTAAATCAACAACTTCCACCAGAAATCAACGACTTAGCCGGAAGTTAACGCTAGTGCCGTTTCCCGGCGATTCTAGAGGCTCGTGGCTTCCGGGGGATGTCCGGGTCCACCCGGACCGAGAAAGTCGCTGTACGGGCTTCCTAGGTGCCCTAGCGTCGATTTTACAGCTGGCCCACATCGCCGTTCTGCACCTCGGAGTTCGGGTTCTGGTGCCTGTGGCATATAGCTGCCAGCAAACACTGGAGCCAACCTACTCATTCTGCTCGCCTTGTGGTAGCTTTTCTCCCGTGGACCCACAGAAGCCTTCCAAGAAACGTATCGCCGTCATCCCGGGAGACGGCATCGGACAGGAAGTCATCCCTCAAGCCCTCAAGGTCATCCGGGCATTGGGGGCCGAGGTCGAGTTCAGCGAGTTCGACTGGAGCGCAGACCGCTATCTTCGCGACGGCACGACTGTTCCTGACGACGGCTTCGCCATGCTTGGCCGAGACTTCGATGCGATCTTAGCCGGAGCCTTTGGCGATCCCCGCGTCAAGTCGAACATCCACGCCAAAGAGATTCTGCTCGGCATGCGCTTCAAGATGGATCTATACGCCAACGTGCGGCCGGTGCGGCTGCTCGATGCGGCGCTGTGTCCGCTGAAGGGTGTCGTGCCGAAGGATGTGGATTTCGTGGTGATCCGTGAGAACACGGAAGGGGTGTACACCGACGCGGGCGGCGTGTTCAAGCAGGGCACGCCGGATGAGATTGCGATTCAGGAAGACATCAATACGCGCAAAGGCGTCGAGCGGATAATCCGCTACGCGTTTGAATATTGCGAGCGCAATACAAAAATCGACGGAACAAAGCGCTCGCGAGTGTTGATGTGCGATAAATCAAACGCCATGACGCACGCCGGCGGCTTGTGGCAGCGCGTGTTCAAAGAAGTGAGCGGCGAGCATCCACAGATCGCGGCGCAGCACATGTATGTGGACGCGTTGTGCATGCAGATGGTGCGCGATCCGCGCGGCTTCGACGTAATCGTCACCAATAACATGTTCGGCGACATCATCACCGACCTCGCCGCCGGCCTGCAGGGCGGCCTGGGTATGGCCGCCAGCGGAAACATTCATCCCGGGCAGACGTCGATGTTCGAGCCGGTGCACGGCTCGGCGCCGTCGATCGCGGGGAAAAATGTGGCGAACCCCTTTGGCGCGATTCTGACTGCGGCCATGATGCTGGGGCACTTGGGATTGACGCGCGAGGCTGAGAAGATTGAAGCCGCCGTTCTGGAAGCGGTGCGGCAGAAGAAGACTACGCAGGACATTGGGGGCACGCTAGGGACGCGCGAAGCTGGGGAGTGGGTGGCGGAGCACGTGTCATCCTGAATGCGAATCGCTGCGCAGTCTAAGGATCCCTGCGCCGTTTGCGGCGGCACGCTGCCTCAGGGCATTTTCCCGCGGGCTCTTGGGCAGGAGCTAAAGGAAAGGATCAAAGAACGAAACTGCGCTGTGGGAACTCCCACCCAGGTCTGTGGTAGCTTGAGCTGGTACGGGTCCTTCGACTCCGCAAGCGCCCTCGCTTAGCTCAGGCGTTTGCTGCGCTCAGGATGACAGCTTGAAGAGGTTATTTTGTCCCACCATTCTCGCGTTGTGTTTCTGTCTTGCCGCTTTGCTGGCAATTGCTGGGTCTCAGCTAGATCAAAGTCAAGATCAAAGTCAAAAGCAAAGTCAAGAGCAAAGTCAAGAGCAAAGTCAAAAGCAGTCAGACAGGAGTGTCCGACCCACACAAGCAAACCCAACACAAGAAAATCCAAAGCAAGATCAAAAGCCGGCCGGCGGGGACGCCAGCGCTACCAAACCAGACGCCCGCGCTGCAAAACCAGAAGTCAAGATCACGCCGCGGGAGGCGGAGGAACTTTTTCATTCGGTTGACGAGATCCTTGCCTTCGATAGCAAGAAAACCGGATTGCCGGTGAAGAAGCCGGTCAAGCGGCGTTTGACCAGCCGCGATGAAGTGGTTGGCTACCTTACCAAGCACATGAAGGACGAAGATGTGAAGCGGCTGCAGCGCTCGGAACTGGTGCTGAAAAAGTTTGGGTTGTTGCCGCGAGACTTTGATCTGGAAAAGCTGATGGTGTCTTTGCTGCGCGAGCAGGTGGCGGGTTACTACGATCCGAAGACGAAGACCGTGAACCTGCTGGACTGGGTGCCGATGGAAGAGCAGGAGCCGGTAATGGCGCATGAACTCACGCACGCGCTGCAAGATCAGGCCATCAATCTCAACCGCTGGATGAAAAAGGGTGAGAAGGATTTAGGGGAGATCAAGAAGGATCCTAGTCCGGAAGATATTGAGAACGATGAGATCGATACGGCGCGCGAGGCCGTGGTCGAGGGACAGGCGGAAGCGGTGATGCTGGAGTATGAACTCGCCCCTGCGGGACGGTCGATTGCCGATTCGCCCGATCTGGTGGAAGCTATGGAACAGCAGATGGCGAGCGGGACTGACGACTCGAAGGTCTTCAAAGATGCGCCGATCTTTCTGCGCGAGTCGCTGACGTTCCCCTACAGCTATGGGCTGAAGTTCGAGGTCACGCTGCTGGAGAAGGGCGGCAAGGAGAAGGCGTTTGCCGGCGTGCTGGCGAATCCTCCGCATACAACGCGGCAGATCATGCAACCGGAAACGTATTTATCTGGAGAGACGATTGAGCCTATGCGCGTGCCGGAGTTCAAGCGCGACTTCAAGGATTACTTGAAGTTTGATATTGGGGCGATGGGCGAGTTCGATGTGGCGGTACTGATTGAGCAATACGCGGGGAAAAAGCTGTCGAAGCGCCTGTATCCGGAGTGGCGGGGCGGATATTACTATGCGGCGCGCCCGAAGGGCGATCCACACGCGCCGCTGGGGCTGCTCTACGTGTCGCGCTGGTCGAGCGCGGAGAAGGCGGCGGAATTTGCAGGGATTTACGCGCGGTCGCTGCAGCAGAGATACAGGAAAGTTGAGGAAATCAAGAACGCGGGCGAAGTCGCGGAAGATCAAGAGCGCAAAGTTCCGCTGTTGCAAGGGCGGCATGCTTGGAAAACAGACGAGGGTGCCGTGGTGATTGAGGAGAAGGACGATACCGTGCTGGTGAGCGAGAGCTTGGATGCGGGGACGACCGAGACTCTGGAGAAGGAAGTGTTTGGGAAGTAACAGGCAGATTGTCGATTGTCGATTTCCAATCGCCGAATGAAAAACCTGAGCGTTGAGTTCCGGTTTCCAATCGGCAATTGGAAATCGGCAATCGACAATTCTCAACTTCCCTGAAACTCAATCTCTCCTAGAAGATTTCTCTGGACCTTGCTTGTCCGGGCTCTCTCCCAAGAAGTGGCGCACGGTTGCCGCGACGGTGAACTGTTTGCCGTCGCGCTCGATGGTCAGCCGGCGCGGTTTGCCGGGTTCGCCTCCGAGCATCAGCCACACTTGTCCCATGCTGTTGCCGGGGACGGGAACGCCGTCGACCGCTGCGAGATGGTCTCCTTTCTGAACCTCAGGCACCGAAGGCTTGCCCTCGTAGTCGGCGACGCCGAGGATGGTGAAGCGTCCATCGTCTTCGGGGCGAAGGATGAGGCCGATTACGTCGAACTCGGGGAAGTTAAAGAGGCGACCGATATCGAAATAGACGTTCGAGTGCGCGTAGTCGAGGCCGACGCGGTAGTTTGCCAGAACGTCCGCGCCGAGCAGGCCGGCGGTGGGAATGCCGGCACGTTTTGCGAAGAAGGCCATCCAGTCCCGGGGAAACTCGGCTACCGGCACATTGGTGAGGAACAGTGGACCGTATTCGACGCGGTCGACGCGCATAAGCTTCCAGGCGGGTTCGCTGTCGAACCCCCACATGTTGGCCGGGCCTACTGCGCCGGTCATATGCGGCCAGGAGGGATGAGCGGCGGCCAAGGTGTCGAAAACTTCCGGCGCTATCAGGCTGATGGATGCGCCGACGTCGAGTGCGAGGTTGTACTTCTTTTTTTCGATCTGGCTGGGAATTTGGATGAGGCCATTTTCCTGGTTGACAAGTACTTTGGCTTTGCTCCCGTTGAACTTGAGAGTTCCAGGCGGAGCGAGGGTGAATTTGTGATCCGGAAAACTGATGAGCACGTCGTAGTTGCGCAGGATGGTGGAGGGAAGGTTGATCTCGGCGGACATGCCGGGCGCTATAACGGCAGCAGCGGCCACAGGCTTGAGCGGGATTTTCGCCTGTTTGATTGAGGTGAGCGGGATCTTCATACCGTCGATGGTGATTTCGGGCGGCGGTGGAGCAGAGCAGGATTTGTCGTCACAGCTGACCGCGAGTCCCATCAACGTGGCCACACGGCGGGAAAGATAGAGATCGGGATTGCCATTGTCGACCCAAGCGCGGATGCGACTAGTCGATCCGCCGGCCAGCGGGATGTCCACGTCGATGACCACGCGGTAGTGATCAAGCGTGATGGGGACGGTGACGGATTTGGGCGAGCTTTGTGCGAACGAGGCTGTGGCGAGAATGAGGACGACCAGTCCCTGGCATCGCATGGGACGATTGTAACGTGGGAAAAGCTTGAACCACAGAGGGCACCGGGT
>Ga0307479_10005697_pt1 | contig 11395 bp, 8 predicted proteins | sample atmos_gasesECM4C_FD_203743 | JGI IMG/M metagenome (GOLD analysis project Ga0307479, IMG submission 203743) | Hardwood forest soil microbial communities from Morgan-Monroe State Forest, Indiana, United States - atmos_gasesECM4C_515 | ecosystem: Environmental > Terrestrial > Soil > Temperate... | reverse complement strand
CCAGCCCAACTTCGGCCAGAACGTCTACATCTTCGACCCCACCATGGAGCAAAGTCAGATCCAGGCGACGGTCGACGCCATTGCAAACCAACAGGTCTCCAACCAGTTCGGAACGCAGCGCTACGCGTTGTTATTCGAGCCTGGCACCTACGGATCCAGTGCCGCCCCCCTCAACTTCCAGGTTGGCTACTACACTGCCGTGGCCGGCCTCGGCGCCTCTCCGAACGACGTTGTGATTAACGGGTCCATCGACGTGTATAACCAGTGCTTCTCCGGCAGCTGTATCGCGTTAGTGAACTTCTGGCGGTCGTTGTCGAACCTGACCATCAACGTGACCAACCCAACCTTCGGGTGCCACACTGGAGAATTTTGGGCTGTATCGCAGGCCGCGCCGATGCGCCGGGTCAAAATCAACGGGCTCACCACCCTCATGGACTATTGTACTGGTCCGTCTTTCGCGAGTGGCGGCTTCATCGCCGATTCAGAGTTCGACAATTCCACCGTAATCAACGGCTCGCAGCAGCAATGGCTGGTCCGCAACAGCAAGCTCGATGGCTGGACCAACGGCGTTTGGAACCAGGTGTTCTCTGGCGTCGTGGGTGCTCCCGCCCAGTGTTTCCCCGTCCAGTCATCGTGCGGTGGGCCGTACACCACGATAGCGACCAGCCCCGTGACGCGAGAAGCTCCCTACCCGTATATCGACTCCGATGGAGCCTACAACGTCTTCGTCCCCTCGGCGCAGGCCAACTCGGTGGGTACGACGTGGGCCAGCGGCGCTACGCCGGGCTTCTCCATTCCCATCAAAAGATTCTTCATTGCCCAGCCCACGGACTCTGCCGAGGAGATCAACGAAGCATTAGATTCCGGCAAGAACCTAATCCTCACCCCGGGTGTCTATAACCTGGAGCGGACCATCAAGGTCACGCGCCCCCACACGGTTGTGCTTGGCCTCGGATTCCCTACACTGATCCCTGAGAACGGAAGCGTGTCCATGAAAGTCTCCCAAGGGGAGGGGATGCTGATTTCAGGGATCATCTTCGACGCAGGCACCATGACCTCTCCGGCGCTTCTGCAGGTGGGAAGCGGCCGGAGCAGTGACAATGAAGAAGCCCCCGACCCGACAGCGCTTCACGATGTGTTCTTTCGTATCGGCGGCGCAGCCGCCGGCAGCGCGACCATCAGTTTGGTCGTCAACAGCGACAACGTGATCCTCGACGACATCTGGGCATGGCGGGCGGACCACGGCAACGGTGTGGGTTGGAACAGCAACACTGCCGACACGGGCGTCATCGTCAACGGTGACAACGTGACTGCCTACGGGCTTTTCGTCGAGCACTACCAGAAGTACGAGGTGATCTGGAACGGGAATGGCGGCATGGACATCTTCTTCCAGAATGAGATGCCCTACGACCCGCCCAGCCAGGCGGCGTGGATGGAGGCTCCCGGGGTCAATGGTTGGGCGGCCTTCAAAGTGGACAGCGCTGTTCGGAGCTTCAGCGGATACGGTATGGGCAGCTACAGCTTCTTCAACAAGGGCGTAAGCATCTACGCCGCGAACGCATTCGAGGTCCCCACTACGCTCCCGGCGTCAAGCCTGCATGATCTGTTCACGATCTTCCTCTCCACCGCGGGCTCAGGTGGCATCCTGAACGTGATCAACAACGCAGGTGGTTCGTCGACCATTGCCAATCCGGACGCCCCGGTCACGGTGGTGAGCTACCCTTAACGGCTTCACTCTCCTCCGCGGCATCTGATTACGGGCCATCAAGCCTCTGTCTGCGAAGCCAGAGGTTGATGGCCCTGTCAGCGCGGAGGCATTCCTCGTCGGGCCATCACCAGTTTCACCTCTGCCCGGGAAATTCGTGACTGTTTTTACAAGGGGGAACGCTCAGAATCCCGTGCCGTGCCGATCCTCCTTCATGCACTCTGCGTACATTCGGTGAAACGCATGCACACCCTTCTCCTGCTTAACGCTGAACCGTCCGCGCGAATAGCTGCGTGACCGAAGACTTTTCTGCACTGCCTCGCAAATCCCCAGGTCCTCAATCTGAATCTGATCGCTGAATTCAACCGAAGCCTTCGCCGCCGGACCGCCGTGATCCTCTTCCGGCAAATACCACTCGAAGATCGCCAGCGACCGCTCCGGCTCGACCGGCAGCACGATATTCAGCGAAACGTTGTCGGGATAACAGTTCAGCATCCAGTTGGGAAAAATCCAGAAGTAGTCCGTGCTCAATTCCTCTCCCGCTCCCTGATACCGCCGCGGCGACGCATCGCTTGGCTGCGCGCCTCGGATCGGACTGAACTGCCGTACATGCCGCGCGTGAGGCTCGACTACATATGCGCCGTAATCCAATTCACGATTCAGTCCCGGGTGCACGCTGGGCAGGTGATATCCCTCGAGATAGTTGTCCACGTACGTCTTCCAGTTACATCTCATATCGTACTTCCGCCGCTCGAACAATTTCATGCGCACGAACGGGAACTTCTCCGCCTGCATCGGTAGCTCGCCCAGACTCTGGCGCAGTGGCGGTGCCTCCGGCTCCAGATTGGCAAACACCAGATTGAACCACTCCTCGGTTTGCACCGGCGCCAGCGCAAAGTCCTCCTGGCGAAATCCCTCGACGTCCTCGATCTCGGTCGCGCTGATCAACGCGCCGTCGAGTCCGTAGGTCCACCCGTGATATCCACAGCGAAACAGCTTGCGCGATCCGCATCCCTCGGCCGGAGGCCCTGCGCGGTGCCGGCACACGTTGTAGAACCCGCGCAGCTTGCCATCCAGCCCGCGAACAAACACGAGTGGCTCGCCTACAAGCTCGGTGGTGAAAAAGTCGCCGGGGTTCGCGACCTGGCTCGCGTGACCCACCAGCTGCCACGTCCGAGCAAAGATTTTCTCTTTCTCCGCCGCGAACACGGTCGGATCCCTATAAAGAAACGATGGGAGTGTCCAGGCCTTAGCGACGTCGGGATCGATCTGGAAGGAGTCTAACGGGCTGGCCATGGGACGCAAGAGCCAACATTCTACGCCCTGACAATAAATCCGCTACCGCGCTTTACTCTGACTGTGACTCTGCACCTGACTCTGCGCCTCAGGAGCGGGGGTTGCTGGGGACGTACATCCAAAGAAAATTTCAGTCTCGCTGGCGGTTTTCTCGGCCTGGCTCAAGTCGGGCGACATCTTGCGCCCGAGTTCCTCGGCACCTTCGGCTTCCCTCTGCCGGCCATCTCGCCGCAAGGCGCGCGCCAGCAGCACGTAGCCGACCTGTCCCGGCTCAACATTTACAGCGCGGGCCAGTTGCTCCGCCGCCTCACCTGAATTTCCGTTGCGCTCCGCCAGCATTCCACTGCCAACCAGAGCTGACGGGTCGCTGGGATTGAGTTGCAGTGCGTTCTCATAGCTAAGCTTGGCCTGATCGTAATTCTTGACTTGAGCATTGGCCGAGCCAATCTGGCTCCATGCCGTGGCGCGCAGTTGCGGCTCCGTGCTCCGGTTCAAGACTTTCTGGTACATATCCAGCGCATCCGGCACGTGGCCATAACGCTGTAAATAGATGCCCATACTGAGAACCTGAGGGAGCGGATACCGGTGCAGCGCCTCGGCCGCCTCGAACTCCGGGATCGCCTCCTCGACGCGCCCCTGCTGGTCGAGCACCATGGCCAGGTTGTCGTGCGCCATGTAGTTCGCTTGAGTGACGGTGAGGGTATATCTCCATAGCGTTTCGCCATCTCTCCAATAACCCAATTGGTGGTAGCTGAGTCCTCCCAAAGCGGTAACGATGACGGCTGCCAGCGCGGCAAGCCTCAGCTTCGAAATTCTCTTCTCTTCGCTGATTTCCCACGCCGCCCACACCAGGGCAATCAAAGAGCCGATGATCGGAACGTATAAGTATCGGTCGGCCATGGCTTGCTCTCCAACGGTCACGATCCCAATCATGGGCACCAGAACTCCGAGAAACCAGAACCATCCCACCGCGAGGTAACGCCGCTGTCGCCAGCGCAGAACAACCGCTGTCAGCCCCAGCAGCACAGCCGCGCTGAGAGCGATCTGCGAAAGTGGGATCGAGCTTCCCGGATGCGGATACAGCGGCGCCAGGTGCCGAGGCCATAGCAGATTTGCCAGATACCGGTCGTAAGAAACCAGCGCGTTTTCCAGGCGCGCCAGGAGCGAGACCTGGGCGAAGCTTCGCACCGAACCACCTGACCGCTGCGCCGCCATCGTGACCACAGCGCCTGCCAGCGCCACCGCAAAAAGCGGGACCTTTTCCGCCACCAGAAATGTGAGGGACCGTCCTTCCGCCCTGGCCGAATCCGCCTTGGCGAACATCCTCTGAAGCGGCCAATAGTCCCACAGCAGCAATACGAAGGGCAGTGTGATAACTTGCGGCTTCGCCATCATCCCCAGCACGAAGCACAGTGCAACCGTGGCATAGCGCCCAACTCCACCTCGCCTTGCATACCGGCCGTAAGCCCACATCGCTAGCAGAAAAAAGAACATGCTGAGCACATTCTTGCGCTCCGCGGCCCAAGCCACCGATTCCACGTTGACGGGATGAAACGCAAACAGGGCCGCAACCAGCAGACTCGGCCAGGTCAGCGCTGTTGCGTCCTCTAGCAGCAAGAACAACAGCACCCCATTCGCCGCATGAAACAAGAGGCTGACGTAATGATGCCCCGCCGGGTTCAGCCCAAACACCTGGCAGTCGACCGCATGCGAAAGCCACGTCAAGGGATGCCAGTTACCGGCGTGGAACGTAGTGAACGACCATTTCACGGTGGCCCAGGTGAGCCCTGCTCGAACCGGAGGGTTGCTGATGATGTAGGGAACGTCATCGAGCACCACGAACCCGTCGTGAACGATGGGATTGTAAAACACAAGCGTCAAGGCAAACAGCGCCAGGCAGAGGATCGCCCTCTGCTTGTTGGGGACCGCAAATCTGCTCTGGGGCAGAGATATTGTCGCGGATTCAAGTTTGGTAGCGGCTGAAGGCAAATCCTGATTCCTCGCTATCAGGCAAAGACAATAAATTCTAAGGGAATGTGGTTGCGGTCATGCATTACGCGCGTAACCGATGCTTCCGACCGTTCATTGGCGTGCTCGATTCGCCATGTTAGGTTGAGTCAGCATACGTCATGAAGGTGTTCTCGAATCTGCCGCGGGCTCTCGTTTGCTGTTTAGTAACCGCCCTTGCCGTGCTCGGTGCCGTGCGGCTGGATTTTCGCCAGCCGTTTATCGGCTACGGGCTGGGGGGTGCCTTTCTGTTGTTCCTCGCCGCCCGGCAGGGTCGAGTGCGTACCGCTATCGTAAGCGGACTGGGCGTGGCCTTTGCGTTCGCCATTGTCTGGAGGCGATTTGAGGATCTGCCGGCGTTGCTGGTGCAGATCATGGGAGCGCTTGGACTATCGAGCCTGTTGGTGCTTGGCTGCTTGGTGGCGTGGAGAGGCCGCGCACGCGAAGCAGGGGCCTACCGGGCAATGCTTCCAGCGGCGGCGTTAACCTTCATGATTCTGGCGGCGATGTACTCGCTCAACATGGCTTCTCTGCTGCGCGCCACCACCCTCGACGTCTACACTTACGGTTTCGACGGTTGTCTGGGATTTCAACCCAGCTTCGAGCTCGGACGCATCACCTATGGGCACCCCTGGGTTTTCTTGGTGGTGAAAATGAGCTACGAGGCAATTGTAATCGCGATGGCGGCTATATATGCGGGATATATGAGGCGGCGAGAAACGCCGATCTGGGAACTGATCGAAATGTTGTTCGCGCCCGCTATCGTAGGTTACCTCTTTTTCAGCGTGTTTCCGGTGTGCGGGCCGCGCTACGTGTTTGCATCATTTCCCAACGCATACTTGCCCCATTCCGTCATGCCTCGGCTGATCCTGCACCGTGTTCCGGTGCCGGGCATGTTTCCCCGCAACGGTGTGCCTTCTTTGCACATGACGTGGGCTCTCCTGATCTGGCTGAATACCCGCGGCCTGCCGCGTTGGGCGCGAACGGCGGCGCTGGTCCTGGTGCTGGCCACGGCTTTTGACACCCTCGGGACCGGCGAGCACTATCTCTTCGATCTTATCGCTGCGCTGCCGTTCACCCTGTGCATGCAGGCCTGCCTGGTGCGCACCGTCCGCTTCGGCCAGCGCGAAAGGTGGCTGCCGGCGCTGGTTGGAGCCCTGCTGTTCCTGACCTGGCTCGCGATCGGACGCTATGGCTTTTCTTGGATGGTGACCAGCCGGCTCTTGACTTGGTCGCTGGTGGCTGCATCGTCATTCGCTTCGGTCTTTTGGGCGACTCGCCTGCCCGCGCTGATTCCAGAGATGGAGGACCATAGGGAGTCCTCAGAACTGCACACCCTGGCGGCGGCTGCGGCCAGATAACGCTCGCACTGGCGATCTCATCGGCTGGCCGAAGGTGAGCTGTTTGCTCTCTCCGGGATGTACCAACGCGCGCGTAAGTCGATCCCGCCGCGCTTGCAATCCTGCCTTGGCCCTGCGTTCCATTTTGTCGGACGTCCGGCGTTGACACAAATTGTCACTAGCGACGACGAACATTGTCCACAACGCCTATGCAGGGGAGGAGCAGGGAGAAACTGAGGTTAGGACTCAGGCTGAAAATAAAGGCCTTGACCGAAGTGCGGGTAGAAACCAAGGTAACTAGCGTGTCTGGCCCAGCAAGTGCAAATATGAAGCACGACTGCGTCATCCGTGACCAGCATATTAACAAGAGAATCACACGAGGGGAAAAAAGAGATGCGGAAACAGAAGGGTTTCTCACTGATTGAGCTGCTGATCGTGGTGGCAATCATCCTGATCATCGCAGCTATCGCGATTCCAAACTTGCTGCGCGCCCGCATGGCGGCCAATGAGTCGTCTGCTGTCGGCTCCGTCCGTACCATCAATACCGGTATGGTCACCTACAACACCAGTTATCCGACGATCGGTTTCGCAAGCGCCCTGGCCAACCTTGGCGGGGCAGCTGGTGCGGCTTGCTCACCCGCTACCAATACCGCTTGCCTGATCGACAGCGTTCTGTCGGCCGGCACCAAGAGCGGATACATCTTCACGGCTCAGGCTGGAGTAGCGGCGGTCCCGCAGACCACCTACTACGCGACGGCGACTCCGGTCACTGCGAACCAGACCGGTATCCGCAGCTTCTGCGCTTATGAAGATGCTGTGGTGCGCTACGACTCCACCGGCGCGCTGGCTGGCAGCGAAGTCGCTTGCCAGAAACTGTCTCCCCTGAATTAGTCACGTGATTTGATTTGGCGAAGTACCTGGGGGAGGGTACAAGCCAGAGAGCAGCGAACGAGAGTTCGCTGCTCTTTGTTTTTTGTTTTTTGTTTTTCTCGGTTAATTCCACCTTCCCGCATTCTGCCAAGGCAGCCCGAACCAGAGTCGCCGTAGAGATTACTTCCGTCATAGACGAATCGAAATCGCACCTCTGCTGCGATCACTGCACCCTATAATCACAAGCGGTGGAGGGTACCATGGCGAGTGCGCCTGTACGGGTCAAACAGTCTGACCAGCTGCTCGCGCGCTCTTGGGCACCCTTTGCTTCGCCGGAGAGGCGCGCTTTTGTCCTCTCTCTCCTGCTGGTCGCGTTTACCTTAGTGCTCTACAACCGCGCCACTCATTTCTCATTCATTAATTACGACGACCGCAGCTATGTTTACGAAAATGTCCACGTTCGGGCAGGCCTCTCTCGAACCACGATCTGGTGGGCCCTCACTTCTTTAGACGAAGCCAACTGGCATCCTCTGACCTGGATGTCGCATGCGCTCGATTGCCAGCTATTCCATTTGAATCCAGCCGGGCACCATTTCACCAGCATCCTGCTGCATGGGATGAATGGAGTGCTGCTCTTTCTGTTGCTGGCGCGCAGCACGGGAAGGGTGGGACGAAGCTTCTTCGTGGCCACGCTATTCGCGCTGCATCCGATGAACGTCGAGTCGGTGGCCTGGATCGCAGAACGCAAGAACGTCTTAAGCACCACATTTTTCTTCCTGACACTTGGGGCTTATGCTTGGTATGCCCTCAAGCCCGGGTGGAAGCGTTATCTGGCGGTCGCAGGACTGCTGGCATGTGGACTTGCGTCCAAACCGATGCTGGTCACCACTCCCTTCGTGCTGCTCCTGCTCGACTATTGGCCGCTTGGAAGAATCGAGGGTTGGACCACCGCCTCCGATACAATGGCGATCAGGCAGTCTCGGATTGGCAGGCTGATCCTCGAAAAATTACCATTACTGGTTTTGGTAGCAGCCAGCTCGGTGGTCACATTGCGTGCTCAACGGGCTGCCGGGGCATTGGGCCTGTCCCCTCCATTCTCCGAGCGTCTGAAGAATGGAATCTACTGTTACGCAGCCTACCTATGGAAGGCCATTTGGCCGGAAAATCTGACATTGTTTTATACCTACGCCGGGCACTCGCTGTTGCTGTGGAAGGTTTGCCTGGCCGCGGCGCTGTTGATAGCAATCACTTGGTTTGCGTTGAAATGGCGCAACCGCGGCTATCTGTTGGTCGGATGGCTCTGGTTTCTGGGCACGCTGGTTCCTGTGATCGGAGTGGTACAAGTGGGCAATCAAGCCATGGCCGACAGGTATGCCTATATTCCTTTAATCGGCGTTTTTGTAATGGTTGCCTGGGTTGCGGCGGACATCGCTGAGACAAGAAACTTAGGGCTTGGCCGGTGCGTGGTCCCGGCGTTTTGTGTTGCGCTGGCGCTGTCGATCACTACTTATCGGCAGATCGGATACTGGCGAGATAGCGTCACCGTTTGGACTCACGCTCTCCAAGTCACGGAGCACAATTACGTGGCCGAGGATGATCTCGGCGAAGCGTTGGTACATCTTCATCGCGCAGATGAAGCCTATCCACTATTTCTCCAGGCGGCCCGGGATAATCCGATCGATCCCGCTGCCCGATTGAACATTGGCACGTACCTGTTCCAACACGGGCACCAGGCAGAAGCGGTACAACAGTATGAGCTTGCCATCCGTTACGGAGCGGAACCCGGGTTGGTCGCCATGACGTATGCCAACCTGGGATCGGCGTTCTGCGGTATCGGAGATTTTGAGAAGGCACGAGCCAGTTACGAACAGGCGTTGCGACTCAGCCCTTTTCAAGTCGCAGGCTTGAAGGGGATGGCTTTTGTGTCGCACAGGCAAGGAAAACTTGAGGACGCCGTTGGCTACCTTCGACGAGCTCTGGAACTGGAACCTAGTGGCGAGGGTTATCTGGAGTTGGCCAGACTCCTGGCACAGGCCAACCGTCGCCCTGAGGCTCTCGTGGCCTACCAGCAGGCCCTGAGGCTAACGCCAAACCTGGTCGAGGTGCAGCACCCAGCGGGAGACCTGGCAGGACACCCTTGAGATCCAACCCAGAGGTCCGTCGCGGATGGATGACGGAATCGGCTGCTTTCCCAAGATTTGCGCCTGGACCCCTTGCGGCATGACACTTTGTGTCATGCTCCCGCGGCAGAGCCATCCTCGTCCCCTGTTGCCGGTTCGTTCGAGGCACCTTAACGCATTGATCTACAAGACAATTGAAGGATTACCGAGGTGTGGCGATGAGACGGGGAATGGCGTTGAAACTGCTATGACATAACTGACATTTTGGCCGCGATGAACATTTGGTAACACTTAAGCAGGAAGGTTCTACATGCGCTACGCGAAGGGATTCTCACTGATCGAGTTGCTGATTGTCGTAGCGATCATTCTCATCATCGCCGCCATCGCGATCCCCAACCTCCTGCAGGCGAGGCTAGCCGCCAATGAATCGTCTGCGGCCGGATCGGTGCACAGTATAACAAGCGCCGAAATCACCTACTTCAACACCTACCCAAGCGTCGGCTACGCCACCAAAATCGGGCAGTTAGGGGGACCCGGCCCCTGCACCCCGTCCTCAACTGGGGCATGTCTGATCGATGACTTTCTTGCCACCGCGACTCCAGGCGGCACGGGCAAAAACGGCTATTACTATCTGGCAACGGGCGTTATCACCGGAGGAGCGCACTACAACGACGCATATGTCATTGGCACGGCACCCATCGTTGTGCACTCAACCGGGAACCGGGACTTCTGCTCTATCAACGACGGCGTTCTGCGGTCGCAAATGGGCAGCACGGGCGACACACCAGCCTCCGACGTGGCCACCTGCGTGGCCTATCCGGTGGCGCAGTAGCAATTCTCAATGTCTCATTTCAGACTGAGAATCGTTCGCCCTGCGCTCTGTTTCCATTCTCCCGTTCCTGATTCCGACGCCTTGATCCCCGACATGGTCGTGACCGTCGTAACCTCTGCCCTCATCCTCCAGCCCGTCATCTTGCGTATAATTTCCTTGAAAAACAACTCCTGCAGTAGTTCCTGAAGCCGAATGCCAGCGATTGAGATCCTCGGACTCGAAAAAACCTACAAGGTCGGATTCTGGCGCCAACGTCCCAAGCGCGCCCTGGAGCCTCTGAATCTGACCGTGGAAGAAGGCGAGATTTTCGGTTTCCTCGGCCCTAACGGGGCCGGCAAGACCACCACCCTGAAGCTCCTGATGGGCCTGGTCTTTCCCACCGGCGGCGCGGCCCGGATCCTGGGACGTGAATGGACCGACGCTGAAGTCAAGGCCCAGATCGGCTTTCTGCCCGAGCAACCGTACTTTTACGACTACCTCACCGCACAGGAATTGCTCGACTATTACGGACAACTCTCGGGCGTTGCCGCGCAGGACCGCAAACGGCGCATCCCGGAAGTTCTCGCGCGAGTAGGCTTGACCGATGTCAAGGGAGTGCAGCTGCGCAAGTTTTCCAAAGGAATGCTGCAGCGCGCCGGAATCGCGCAAGCGATTCTGCACAATCCCAAACTCGTATTTTTGGACGAACCGATGTCCGGCCTTGATCCGCTCGGCCGCCGCGAAGTTCGCGACCTGATGGAGCAGCTCAAGCAGGAAGGCAAGACAGTTTTCTTTTCCACCCACATTCTCTCCGACGCTGAGGCCCTCTGTGATCGCGTTGCTATCATCCACAAAGGTGCATTGCGCGGCGTGGGCGCGGTCGAGGATTTAACCTCAACCGTTCAGGGCAAGGTCGAAGTCGTCTGGCAAGGCACTCAGATTCCAGCCTCGATGAAGGCTCTGGGCGCCGAATGCCACGTCACGGGCGAGACCGTGCGCGCCGTTATCACCGAAAATCAGCAGGACGCAGCCATCGACGCATTGCGCCGCGAGCACATCCGTCTGACCGCCATCACGCCGTTGCGCACGTCGCTCGAAGCCTACTTCGTCGAGAAATTGCAGCATTCTCAGACTGCGGTGGGAACTGCAATGGGAAACGGAAGATGAGCCCACGCATCGTCCATATTGCCTCGAACACTTTCCGCGAAGCCGTTCGCGACCGCGTCCTCTATAACCTGATCGCTTT
>Ga0307479_10005696_pt1 | contig 11398 bp, 11 predicted proteins | sample atmos_gasesECM4C_FD_203743 | JGI IMG/M metagenome (GOLD analysis project Ga0307479, IMG submission 203743) | Hardwood forest soil microbial communities from Morgan-Monroe State Forest, Indiana, United States - atmos_gasesECM4C_515 | ecosystem: Environmental > Terrestrial > Soil > Temperate... | reverse complement strand
CTCGAAAAAATGGTTGTCTGAGTCGAACGGGTCTCCCGTCTTCGCCATCATTGGTCTGATGGGACGCTCGTGCCAGAGCGTCATCGTCTTTCTTGTGCTTTGATACTCGCTTTGAGTGCTTCCATCAGATTCTTGGTCGGCTTGATCTCTGGAACTCGTAGCTCGATGACTTCTTCCTTGCCCTTCATCTTCGCCTCGACCAGCTTCATCAATGATTCCTGATACCTGTCGCGGTATTCTTTGAAGTTGAAGGGTTTCTTCATTATCTTGATCAGTTGGCCAGCAAGCTCTAGTTCGTCTTTCTCAACCTCTAGTGGTTTCTTGAGTTCCGGAAAGTCTCTCGGGGTCCGCACTTCGTCCGCATAATGGAGTGTGGTCATCAGTATGGCTCCTTCGTAGGAGCGAAGCGCGATCAGGTGTTCTTTCTCATGCATGACGACTCGGCCGACGGCGACTTTGTTATTCTGCTCTAGGGCTTCTCGCATGAGATAGTAGGGTTTCTCCCCGTGCTCGTCGGGTATCAGGTAGTAGCTGTTGTCGAAGTATACGGCGTCAAGCTTGTCCGCGTCTACGAACTGGAAGACTTCGACGAGGCGACCCGATTGTAGTTCTAGGGCTTCCAGTTCTTTTGGTGTGATGATTATGTATTTTCCTTTCTGGACTTCGTAGCCACGCACCACCTCGTCCCATTGTATCTCACGGTTCTCTTTGGGGCAGATGCGTCTGAATGAGAGCGGGACCTTGTCTTTTGGACACATTAGGCGGAGGCCGGTCTTGTGTTCTGAGATGGCTCCGTAGGTCTTGACCGGTATGCTGACTAGGCCGAAGCTGATGGCGCCTTTCCATATTGGTCTGGGAGGCAACTTGTCATCTTCCGAGAGTCGCGGAGAACAGGACTTTTCTAGTCTACTCGGATAAGAGCATTGCTAGACTGCTGACGTGGATTGGGCGAGAGGTGGATTTTCTTTGAAGAAGGTGGAGGAGATTGCCGAGGTTGATGGCCGGAAGATCGGTCTCTCCAATCTTGACAAGCTGATGTGGAAGAAGGAGGGAGTAACGAAGGCTGACGTTATCCAGTATTATTTGGGCGTGGCTGAGAAGATGATTCCTCTCATCAAGAACCGGCCTTTGATGTTGAACCGTTTTCCTCACGGGGTTCCTGGAAAGTCGTTCGTCCAGAAAGACTGGCCTAATCATCCGGGCTGGGTAGAGATCGTAAAGGTCCGATCTGAGAGTCTCAACAAGTCTGTCCGACACGTAGTATGTAATGAGAAGGCGACGTTGGTCTGGCTGGCTGACATGGCGTGTCTGGAGATTAACCAGTTTCTCTCGTCGGCTCCAAAGACTGATTGGCATGATCTGGTCTTGGTCGATCTTGATCCGTATCCGCCTGCGGAGTTTGAGGATGCGGTGGAGATTGCCCGCGCGGTTCACTCTGCGCTGGTAGAGATGAGGCTGCGTCACATGATCAAGACTTCAGGCGCTGACGGCTTCCACTTCCTTATCCCAGTGGTTCCGAAGTATTCGGTCGAGACGATTCGGAGGTTCGTGCTCCTGTTGGGGATATTGCTGGAGGACCTTGCGCCGAAGAAGGTGTCCACGTCTCGGAATCGTGCTCAGAGGATTGGGAAGGTGTATGTTGATTTCTTCCAGAATGGGTTGCAGAAGACTGTGGCTGCTCCCTTTACTCTCCGGCCTGAGCCTGGTGCGCCGGTCTCGTTTCCGCTTGATTCGTCACGGCTGAATACTCGTTTTCAGCCTTCCGACTTTAACATCCAGACTGTTCCGGGGTTGTTGAAGCGTGGTGGTGTTCCCGCGTTCGATCCTAGTCCGAATCAGTTGTTGGAGCCGGCGTTTGCTGAGATGGGTGTGAAGCTGTAGGGTAGGCTTGGTGGTGGGCCCGGAGAGATTTGAACTCTGTCGACTGGACGTCGTCCGGGTTCACGACCCCACGATTATCAGTCGTGTGCTCCTTGGCGTTGCCTGTTGCAACATAACCGTGCTGAGCTACGGGCCCACTGGATTTTTCGGCTGAGACTGGGACGGGTATTAACATTTCCGGGATTCCGTGCTGGTTGGCTAAAGTCTTAAGATGTGTTTGCCGGGATGGGCGTTTTTGGGGCCGGTAGTTCAGCCTGGTATACTGACGCTTGTCAGGCCGTAGAACGTTCGGTTCGCATAGGCGCTCTGCCTGGGATGACCGAAAGGCCGCGGGTTCAAATCCCGCCCGGTCCACCAATGCCCGGCTGTAAAGTGTGAAGGAGTTTTTTGTTCTGAGGTACCCCCGGGGGGGTCGCATTTTAGATAAGAGAAAAGAAAAGATAACAAGAAAAAATAGTTAGCAGAAAAACAAAGATAACGAAAGATGAGTAGTTAGTAGAAGAGCCAGAGACCGATATCACTAGTCGTAAGCGTGGCAACGACGGGAAACGTAAGAGCCATAAGGGCTGACCGCTGTCTGGTCCTACGGAATGGTCAGCAAATACACCAAAGAGCATCCTGCCGACGTCTTTCCATGGGATAATGCTAGGGGGCAGGTGTCGAAGTGCTGCTTCTGCAAAGCGGACTGCACTTGGGTCATGTGTTCGAAGTGTGCTGATCTGATCTCGAAGGGTCTTCCACCGCAGAAACCGACCTACCGCCCGCGCAAGCAGGGACTGTATCGTCGTCACACCTTCGGCGGAGAAGTACGTTAGGGCCGAGAGTTAACAATAGAAAGATTCAGCACTACCACAGAAATACGATGGGCGTCTGTTTCAACCGGCTCCTGTAACGCTGGGTCTCCTGTAACGATCGGGGGAGGCTGACTTCGGACGCTTCGACAACATCCTCGCATGCCTCCTCCAAAGCAGGAAGACGCTCAGGACGGCGACTGCGGTAAAAACGCCAAACAGGGCAAAGGACAGTGGCGGATTAGTCCCGAAAAAGACCAGAGACGGGGACGCGCCATATGCCTGGACCTGGCCCACAAATCCCTGAGAGGCGCGAACTGACCCGGCAAGATAGAATTCGCCGGATCCTGCGGTTATCAGAAAATCGTCCAGTCCGGTGAGTCTCCCCGCTGGGAGAGCGGGGTCTTCATGGTCCAGAGGCTGTCTCCATTCTGGTCATACTTCTCGATGAAGCCATACCTACCAGCAGATGAGGACAAATAGACTCCCGAAGAATCTGCAGTGAGCAGGGCGCCCAACGGTTCAGACCGATCCGGAGACTCGAACGTCACATTCCAGACAACGTTCCCCGTAAGGTCGTATTTGCTTAGAAAAGATGTGTGCGGACAGAGAGGGCACTCACCAATACTGTCAGCAAAATAGACCCCACTCGTATCCGCGGAGATCGAGAGTGGATTCATGAGCAGCGGAATTCCAACCTGATGTAGCCATAGCTCGCGACCGCCAAGACTATAGCCCACAACGTAGAGGGTGGTCAGAACAAAGACTCCGGAAGAACCCGCGTAAATGCCCGAAACATAGTCGGACGAACTCGAGAATTCCTCCGTCCAGACCAAGCTTCCGTTAGGATCATACCTTCGAAGAAACATAATGTTTGTTCCCGTGAAGCTCTGGTTGGTTAAGGGATGGTCCGAAGACCCAGCAACGTAAACGCCATTGGCCGACGCTGAAATCGCTGACAGGACAATCCCCCGATTCATGGTTAGACTCCACAATGGTCTACCATCAAGATCAGATTTGACAATGGAAGCGTTTGAAGCGCCTCCCAGTCCGTAGACACCATCTGATCCCAGAGCAATCCCTGTAGGATAGAATCGGGGAATGTTCCCGACCGTGCTTGTCCATGCGATGCTTCCATCAGCCCTGTATTGCCTTACGATTGGGACGAATGATACAAGATGATTGGCACCTACGGTGTAGTTGACAACTCCAACGACGTAAACACCGTCGTTGCTACTTGCCGTGCCGATTACTCCGCTAGTCAGGTTCGAGCTCCCGAACTGGCTTGTCCACAGAAGGGGGGGACTCCAAACTATAACACCCTGTGCAGAGCCATAGACAAGGAGAACGATGACTGCAAACGGTGTTAGCGCTGCGATGAAAACGGCTATAAACGCTACCCCTTTCAATCAACAAACCTTCTCAACAAGTTCTCTAAGCAAGAGTTTCTTAATTCTTTCTAAGTTCTCTTAGGCTAGAACAACTTGCACTCGACAGTCCCTTCATTCAACTACTGACCACCTATGTCCCAATTTCACGCAGTCCCATCGACTACGCCTGTCCAACTTCTGAAGATCTCCCGCAACGGATTTATCGTCGCTGAAAGGAAGCCGATCTGAACAGTGTCTTCCCAGAAGCGGCGAAGGCTGGCCGCGATCATGTTCACTGATATTGTTGGGTACACTCTGCTGGGGCAGAAGAACGAATCACTTTCCCTGTCGCTGTTAGAAGAGCAGAGAAAACTGGTAAGAGAAATCCTGAATCGTCACAATGGTAGAGAGGTCAAAACGATTGGCGATGCGTTCCTCATCGAATTCCCAAGCGCCCTTGACGCTGTCAGATGCGCTTTCGAGATCCAAGGCAAAGCTAGAGAACACAACGCCCCACTCGCTGAAGAAAAACAGGTCCATCTAAGAATAGGAATCCACCTAGGCGATGTAGTCGAATCTGAAGGAGACATCTCAGGAGACGCTGTAAACGTCGCTTCCAGGATTGGACCTTTCGCAGAAAATGGAGGCATAAGCCTCAGCCGACAAGTCTACGATCAGGTCCAGAACAAGTTCGAGCTACCCCTCGTGACTCTCGGCGCGAAGACCCTCAAGAATGTCGCCACGCCGGTCGAACTGTACAAGGTCATACTACCCTGGCAACAAGAGAGGATTCCATCACCAGCTCAACTCGATAAGAAGCGGATTGCTGTCCTCCCATTCGCAAACATCAGTCCCAATCCTAGCGACGAGTATTTCTCGGACGGGATGACTGAGGAACTTATCGCGACACTCTCGAGAATCAAGAGTCTGGGCGTTATCGCACGAACGTCGATAATCAGGTACAAGGGCCTGACCAAGCCAGTCGTCGAGATCGGTCGAGAGCTCAATGTTGGAACGGTCCTCGAGGGCAGCGTTCGAGTCGCAGGCAAGAAACTCCGAATAACAGCACAGCTCATCGACGCTGGGACGGAAGAGCACCTCTGGGCAGAGACCTATGACCGTAGCCTCGAAGATGCGTTCGCAATACAGACGGACATAGCAAAGAGAATCACGAAAGCCCTGAGAGTCCGGGTCCCACAGAGCGAGACGCTTCGACTTGAGAGGAAGGCAACCGGAATACCTGACGCTTACTCTCTCTATCTCAAGGGTCGACACTCGCTAAACATTAGAACGGAGAAAGGGCTGAAAGCCGCCATCGAACACTTCGAGGCTTCGATAAAGCACGATCAAAAATTCGCACTGGCGTATACTGGGTTGGCTGATGCTTACTCGATTCTCGCTTCCTACTCCCTGGAATACGTTCCACCAAAGGAAGGGTTCCCGAAGGCGAAGACGGCCGCAGAGAAAGCATTGTCATTGGACGATCATCTCGCGGAGGCTCACTCATCCCTCGGCCTGGTCAAGTTCTACTACGAATGGGACTGGGACGGCGCCGAAGCAGAATTCAAGAAAGCTCTAGAACTGAACCCAGGCTATGCCCAAGCCCACCAGTACTACGCGGACTTCGTCAAGTCATTCGGAAGATTCGACGAAGCCCTGCAAGAGATGAGGAAAGCACTGGTTCTAGACCCGTTATCATACTCGATCAACACGGGAATCGGTCACGTACTATACCTCTCAAGACAGTACGACCTGGCTATAGACCAGTACCGAAAAGTTGTCGAGTCGGACCCCTCCTTCGTCCCAGCACGGCTCTGGTTCGGCAGACCCTACCTACAGAAAGGCATGTTCAAGGAAGCCATCGAACAGGTCGAAGAGGCAGTCAAACTATCACAAGAGACTACCGTCTCGCTTGCAACGCTCGCGCAGGCATTTGCAGCGGCCGGTCGAATAGCTGACGCGAAGAAACTGCTGGACAAGCTCTTGATGAGAGGTGCTGAGCAGTATGTGCCATCGTACTGGATCGCGCTCGTATACACAAGCATGGGAAACAAAGACGAGGCAATGAAGTATCTGGAGAGAGCGTTCCTTGAGAGATCAAGTTGGCTTGTCTGGGCAAACGTCGAGCCGAGATTCGACTCATTACGATCAGATGAACGATTTGCGTCTCTTCTAGCCCGCATCGGGTTCAAACCTGCTGAGAGAGTAACCTAGCATGAAGTCAAGGACGAGTCCTGCCCCAAAGGGCAAGTCTCCTTCTCAAGAGATAGACGCTATTATCAAGGGTATAGATGATTGGCGGGGAGAGAAATTATCACTCTTGCGTGCTTTGATCAGGAAAGCCGACCCCGGCTTGGTCGAAGAAGTGAAGTGGAAGAAACCAAGCAAACCGGAGGGAGTCTCGGTCTGGTCCCACGATGGAATAATCTGCATAGGAGAAGCGCTCAAGAATGCTGTTAGGCTGACGTTTCCCAACGGCGCTCAGTTGAAGGATCCAAGAAAACTCTTCAACGCGCGCTTAGATAGCAAATCAGTTCGCGCCATTGACATCCAAGAGAATGAGAGCATCAATGATGTCGCACTGAAGAATCTCGTCCGAGAAGCCGCGTCGCTGAACCGGACGAGGGCGAACTCTGTCTAGGAAACTGGCCGGGCAGATTCAACCCACCAAGCCTCTGCCCCGGGCTAGGGAAACCATCCCTAGCAAGCCGGAACGAGAGTACTGAAACTCTCTTTAGTCAAGTCATAAGTCGAACAATAACGAGCTATCATGATGGCAGGAGCAAGATGCCCGCGATGCGGCGCTGGAATCGGAACTGGATCATCTTTCTGCCCCTATTGCGGCGCACAACTAGGCCAAGCCATGGGCCAACCTATCGGACCGATGGGACAACCAATGGCACAGAGCATGGGATCCAACTATGGAGCAGCGGGCGTTCCAGGAAGACTTGTCCCGCAGTTTAGTGGAAACTCGTACATCATCGACCAGAAGATTCTGGCAATAAGAGACACATTCGGCATAAAGGACCGTAACGGCAGCCTGCTCGCCTACGTGAAACAGCAACTGCTTAGCTTCGGTCCAAAATTCTGGTACGAGGACACGAACGGTCAGAAACTCGGCGAGATCCATGGCAAAGTTCTCACCATCCGCCCGACTTACGAGATCTACAACGCGCAGGGACAGATGGTCGCCCAGGTGAAAAAGAAGCTGGTCTCGATGCTAGGCGAGAAATGGTGGATGGAAAACTCGTCTGGGCAGGAGATTGCGAAGATGAAGGGAAACATCTGGGAACACGACTATAACATCCAAGACATGTCCGGCCAGCCAATTGCTCAGATTCACAAGAAGTGGGTCTCAGTCAGAGACTCTTACTGCATCGAGATACTCAACCCGTCCATAGACCCATACATGATAATCTCCTACGCGATTAGCCTAGACCACACCGAGAAGAAAGAGAAGCACTAGACCGAACGAGGAACATTCACTCATCTTTTTCAGTTTGGAATCATGGTTTTCAGCCATGGAATCGTCCAGGTCCGTTTGTTGCATGTGTTCGTCCGTTGACGCGATCTAATGATTCGCGGTCAAATCTCTGATTCATTGGAGTTTTTCCACGACGAATCTGAACCAGTAGTCACGGTTCAGCATCTTGTCAAAAGATACGGACAGTTCGTTGCTGTTAACGATCTTTCCTTCTCAATTAAGGAAGGGGAGATTTTTGGAATCATTGGACCTAACGGTGCTGGCAAGACCACCGCCGTGGAGTGCATCTCCGGGCTTCGAGTGCCGGATTCCGGTTCAATCAGTATCCACGGCCTCTCGCCGCTGAAGGACAGGAACGTGATAACAGGATTTCTCGGCGTTCAGCTTCAAGAGAGCACGATGCCTCCGCGCCTCAAAGTGGGGGAAGCGTTGAGGCTCTTCGCCTCTTTCTATCCGAACCCAGCGGACCCGGATGGCTTGCTCGAGACCCTTGGGATTAGCAACCTTAAGAATTCCACTTACAAGAAATTGTCTGGTGGTCAGAAGCAGAGGCTGTCCATAGCGCTCGCCCTAGTCGGAAACCCCAAGATTGCCATTCTGGATGAACTGACCACTGGGCTCGACCCGGAGGCGAGGCGCGAGACGTGGACACTAATCGAGAGCATCAGGGACCGCGGGGCAACCGTGATACTCGTTACTCACTTCATGGACGAAGCTGAGAGACTCTGCGACCGTCTCGCCCTCATCAACCACGGCAAGCTCGTAGTGCTGGACACGCCCGAAGCCATCGCGGCACAGGCGGGAGGAAAGAGGGTGCGCTTTGTTCCGTCCAAACCCGTCGACGACAAGACGATGTATGCAATACCTGGCGTGAAAGAGATAGAGAGAAAGGAAGCCTACGTTACCGTCATCGGTACCGGCGACCTCGCAGCCTCCGTCATAGACTCTCTCACGAGGATCGGAGTGCACGTCTCTGACATTGAGGCGAGAGGAGGAAATCTTGACGACGCGTTCGTGAAGCTGACCAGGGACGACACTTCTAAGGTTCAGGAAAGACCTCAATCATGACTTCGACACTAGGCGACTCGAAGGACGGCCGATTCCAAGGCCACTTTGCGGAACTTCTCAAGGTCGAGGGAAAGCTCTCCCTGCGAGAACCCTCAGGGTTGGCGATGGGCATCGGTTTTCCAATCATCCTGCTCGTGATATTCGGCATCATCGGAATAGCAGTCCCAGGGAACGTCGCTGGCACAGGCCACACAGTCTTGGACATTTACGTTCCAGTAATCATGGTTGTTGGATTTATTTCCCTGGGAATCAGTTCTCTCCCTGTCACCCTGGTGAGGTATCGGGAGATGGGTTGGCTCCGAAGAATTTCGGCGACCCCAACGCCTCCTTCAAGACTGCTGGCAGCTCAACTGACTCTCAACCTTGTGCTTGCCTTGGCGACAATCTTGATTGTCATCTTTGGAAGCGAACTAGTCTTCGGGGCGACTCTTGACGTAGGTATTCCGTATTTTGTTCTCTCAATCGTTCTCTCGATTTCGGTGATGTTTTCTCTTGGCATGGTAGTTGCAGCCTTGGCTCCATCACCGACGATTGCAAGCGCCTTGTCTGGAGGGTTATTCTTTCTCTCGCTCTTCCTCTCGGGTCTCTGGATTCAGCCTGCCACGGTAGGTGGGCCATTGGCGACGATCATGTACTATTCTCCATCCGGCGCGGCCGCTCAGGCCTTACTCTATTCGGTCTTCAATGCCGCTCCGCCAGTTACCGCTGTAGTCACGATGGTCGTTTACACGGGTCTCTTCGCGTTCATAGCCACGCGCTACTTTCGATGGGAGTAACACGTTTCCGTGCACGAGCCCCCCCGGCTCGCTATCAATAAGGGATCTAGGACTGTCTTACTTTCTTGTTAGTCGAACTCTTGCAAATTCCTTTGAAACTCCTTTCTCGACATTGTCGATTCGCCACTCCCACGCGTCCTCCTTGGGATTGTACGCGAAAACGTTGCGTAAGTCTATGTCCCCCTTCTCACCTCTAAACTCGAAGGGAAGCTCGTTCCCAATAGGAGACGCCACCCCTATTGACAGCGTGGTTAGACCGCCAATAACGTCAAGCCATACGCACGAGTACCGTGGTCCGTGCTCGTTCCAGGCGACGAACACTATCGCTTCGTATTCCGGTCTTCCGTTCTTGTCCCTTTCACGGGAAACTTCGTGAATGCGAATGTAATGACGGGCAAGCACCCAATCCGCCTCGACATCATGGACAACGGACTTGTGGGCGATTGTTCCACGCAACACCCAATTATCCACCATTCTCTCCATAAGAGGTTGTTCGATCATTGAAGCCACGCCTGTTGCGCCGGACGACATATCAAGTCATTATTAGCGCTTGAACTCTCCGAACAAGAATCCGAGCGAGGTTCTTGCCTACCTCAACCAATCCTCTCGAACATGAGAAGGCGGTACAAAGACTTCGCCCGAGCTTCGGTCGGTCACACACTGGATCTCTGCACTTCAAAGTCGAACGCTAGTACGAACTCCGACGTCATATCTGATAGAAGGATGAAACTGTACCAGATCGGGAAACGACTGAACAACCGATACTGAATTCGCGATCTCGAAGGTCACATTTTTCATTTGAACGGCGCGGTCGCGCAAAAGGGCTCAATTGGGGGCGATCTAATTAGCTTCGGATGCCCCTTGAGTCTCTATACTTAGTTTCAGTCCATTCACTTCAGCAATTCTAGAAGTTGTCTTGGCCAAATCCGGCCGAGTTACCTTGTCGCTGAGGAAAATCAGTCCATGCTCCCACTGTGTAGTAATTAAGCAATGGCTGCTTTCAACGGTTTCCCTACTCACGACTGCGCGATTTCGTGGCCGGGTAAGATTTCTCAATTGACTCTCCCAAAGGGGCGGTTCGTCTATTGATACAATGAAAGGTATGATCGACTCCATGTACCATTCATGGAAGTAGGTTTTGAAGAGGTCCTCCAGAACTGCATCCGTGTGAGTAGAGGCGACCAGAATTCGTACTCTCGCCTCACGCCTTTGGATGGAAAAAATCTTCTCGAGCCGAGATCTTGAGCTCATGGTAGGCATTAGGATCTGAGACGAGTCTGCGCGAGACTGGAGAATTCTTTTCATTTCCTCGTGAGTACTCTCTTTCTCGCTAGCAACTGCGAAATAGATTGCGTGTCCACGAGGAACGTTTGCTCTGATAAAATCAGTGACGATGCGACGAACTCTCACATGATTTCCCGAATCGAATGTATCGAGGGTCGCAACCACCAATGGTTTGTTTTTGGGCCAGTCAACCGTATAGTATGTTAGATCTCTACGAGTACCTTCTTTGAAAATTAGTCTGAGTTCTAGTTGCTTGTCTTTCAAAGCGAGCGTTTCCTGACTAGGGTCCTAGACTCAGGGTCTAGCATAAACCCGTTAAACAAGCGCACACATCCGGTTATGGCCGGGCGATGACTCATCCCGAAGGCTAGACTGCTTGCTGAGTATAGTGCACTCGTTATTTGGACAATAGCGGCCATCGCGGTTGTTCTCCTCGCACCCGGTTTCGTCTATGTGGTAGCCGTCTTCACTTTTGGGGCTATCATAGCAGCCTCATTATTGATCGCCTGGGCCGCGGAAGCCTCTGAAGCCTCGATCAGCAGAGGACTCGCACTGGCGATCGTGGCCATCGTGCAGACCATACCTGAATACTTTGTCGAAGGAACCATTGCATGGAAGGCAGGAAAAGAACCCGGCATATGGCTGCACAACGTAATCGCTAACTTCACCGGCGCCAATCGACTTCTCACCGGCTTCGGCTGGCCCCTCATCCTTCTCACACTAATCGTACAGCGAAGGCGGAAT
>Ga0307479_10005695_pt1 | contig 11398 bp, 6 predicted proteins | sample atmos_gasesECM4C_FD_203743 | JGI IMG/M metagenome (GOLD analysis project Ga0307479, IMG submission 203743) | Hardwood forest soil microbial communities from Morgan-Monroe State Forest, Indiana, United States - atmos_gasesECM4C_515 | ecosystem: Environmental > Terrestrial > Soil > Temperate... | reverse complement strand
CCACGAAACAAAATACGTGTTGATGCCGTCCATGCTCGGCTGATCGAAAGACGCTACCGCTTCATCCAGTCGCGCCAGCATCTCCTCGCCCGACAGCGTGTACTCCGAATGCTCCGTACCAAGCCGCTCCGCCGTCCGCCGCGCCTTCTCGGCTTCGCTGAACTCCACATCCGGAAACGCCACGGTAAACGTGTGAATACCACGCTGCGCCCGGCTGGCCAACGCTGCGATCGCAGTTGAGTCGAGTCCGCTGCTGAGAAACACGCCAACCGGCACGTCGGCAATCAAGTGGCTCGCAACAGCCTGTTCAAGCAGCGAACGGACGCGCGAGGCCGATGTCGCCGCGTCTCCCGCACTTCCTGGCGCTGTTTTTCGCTCTCTCTCTTTCGCCCCATTCCAATAAAGTTTCGGAGCAACCGTCCGAACCGCTCCTTCGCCGACTTGAACATCAAGATAGTGGCCCGGCGGTAGCGAAAAAACTCCTTCAACCAAAGTGACCGGCTCGCTCACAGATCCAAATAAGAGGTACGACGAAAGCGCATCCGAAGAAAGCCGCGTCGGTACCGCGCCGCTAGCTAAAAGCGCCCGCACCTCCGACGCAAAAAATAAAGCTCCCTCGACGATCGCGCAATACAGCGGCTTGATTCCCATCCGGTCGCGAACGATAAAAGCCCGCGCCGCCCGACCGCCCGGCCCCTGCGGCATCTCCACAATCGCAAACGTAAACATCCCCTGCAACCGCTCCACGCACTTCTCGCCCCACCTTTCAAACGCATGCACGATCACTTCAGTATCCGAATTCGTGCGGAAGGCATGCCCAGCGGATTCGAGTTCCTTGCGCAGCTCGCGAAAATTATAAATCTCGCCGTTATAGACAACCGCCAGCGTCTCGGTTTCGTTCCACACCGGCTGGCTCCCGCCGGGAAGATCAATGATGCTCAGCCGGCGGCTTCCTGCAACCACAGGCGGCGCGATCAGAATGCCTTCCGCGTCGGGCCCGCGATGAACGATCGCAGCCATCATTCGCCGCACGAGCGCCTCGCCGCGCTCTCGCGACCCCACTCCAACGATGCCGCAAATTCCACACATGCCAGCCAGCGCCCCTAATTTACGCCCGCAATCTAACGCACCAACAGAATACCCTCGCCAGCCCCGCTATGCCATATTCCAGCAGCGAGAAGGGCCCCTCCCAATCCAACTAAATCCAAGCCGTTCTCTGTTTTCCGCGAAAGCTGTGCAGCAGGCGGGTCACTCCCCAGTCAGTTTCTTATATTGCGCATCACTCAAAGGCACCACCGAAAGCCGCCCCTGGCGAACTAGCGGTGACGTAGCGAACAGCGGATCGGATTTAATTTGCGCCAGCGACACCGGCTTCGCCAGCGCCTTGCCAGCCTTGATTTCTACCTCCGGATTCTTCGGATTGGACGCATCTACCGACAGCACAGAAGCCGTCCCCACCGCCGTCTTCTGATCGCCAGTCTCGTAGATCACAAGCCGCGTCCCCGGCTTCATCTCCCGAAGATTCCTCAGCGCGACGGGATTCGAAACGCCATCCCAAACAGTTTCCTTATCCTTCTGAAGATCCGCAAACGAGTATTCCGAAGGCTCCGTCTTGAGCAGATAATTTGAAGCGCCGTCCTGTTTCATCGTTGCCATTTTATCCTCCGCGCCCCATTATCCATGGGCTTTTGCGCCGCACACATTCGGTCTCCCCACTGGAACTTCAAGCCCCATGGTACAGGTATGGTAGTACACAGAGTCATACATCCGTAAGATACGTACTGTCCTTCACCTGTCCTTTCTCTGTACTATCGTCCAGTTGTTCGCCTGTCCCAAAGTCCTACACTGTTTAAGGTATTGTCGCGCCAGGGTTAGGGGGTAACCATGGTCCGCAAGTCGCAATTATTTATTCTGATTTTTAGCACGCTCGGCCTCTCGCTTCTCTCCACTTCCGCATGGGCTAGTCCCGCAACGCTTAAATGCAATTCGAATCGCGATCAGGTCTGGGTCTACGATTCGCTGAATAGCTTTAATGTCGACGCGAAATTGAAGTGCGGACAGGGTGTCGAAATTATCGAGCGCCTTCCGAATTACGTCAAAATCCGCGCACAAAATGGCGTCGAAGGTTACGTCCCGGACGCCGCCGTCGCCGGTCTCCCCAGCTTTCAGCCTTATCGAGATTCCGCGCACGACGTCGGTTTGGCCGCAAAACAATTGCAAGCCGTCGAGGTTGCGAGAGCGGCAGCCCACGCCGCCTCTCTAGCACCCGCCGATGTGAACTACTCAAAAGTCTCGCCAGCCTCGGCTTCTGGATCGTCAAACTCCGTTACCCCGGCAGCCGGACAGAAAACCAGCGCTAGCATTTCGATGGCACCGGCCCCCGCACTCGGCGCACTGAAACCGGTCTCAACCACATCATTGGCAGCGAAGCCCGCATCTTTACCCGTACTCGCGGCAGCACCAGCTGTAGCCATTTCGCCCGCGATTCCAGCGCCGCCACCCGCAAAACCCGGTGCCGAATCGTCCACCACCGCCGCAAAAACGCCTTCGCCGTCCGTTATGAATTCCGATCTTGCTTCCGACTCGACAACTCCCGTCGAGCAATCGAACACGTCATGCCAGACCTACTTCTCAGCCTACGGCCTCACGCCCAGCCAAACGAAGTGGATCGCCAAGAATCGTGAAAAAGCCTTCGCACAAATTTGCCCAGCCCCCGATCCTTCCAAGGTCGACTTCGTGATGATCTTCACTCACGACGTGGATTTCTTCAGCGGAACGATGCCCGACCCGGTTCACAAAAGCGGCGGCTTCTCCGATTTCACGCCGATGACGTCCATGGACACCGCCCTGATTCCACAATCGCAGGCTGACAGCGCCCGCCGCGAGTACGTCTGGATTTTCCAGTTCGAAAAAGGAACGTTCGATCCGTCAAGCTTCTCCGCAAAGCGACGCTATCAATACTCAAAGATGGAAACGGGTTCGCTGGGGTCGAAAGCGGGCGTCAAGACAATCGAGGATGCTTTCCGATTCGTCTCCGGCGCGAGCCACTGATCGCAATCTGTAAACGCAAGCAACTGCGCGCATAGTCGCCTGATTTTGCCGCCTCTCCTTACTGCCCGCTGCAACGCCGGTACATTTCCTCCGTCTGATCCAGCGGCCCTTCCCACGAAAGACTCTCCACAAACGCGCGACATCCCGCTCGCCGATTTTCGCGCAACATCGGATCCCGAAGCATTTTCCCCAGCGCATTCTCGAGCGCCGCAAGGTCGTGCGGAATCACCTCGCCCGCCGCTCCCACAAACGGCGCAATGCCGCAACGATCCGTTACAATCACGGGTGTGCCGCAAGCTGCAGCCTCCCCCGCCGTATTCCCAAAATTTTCGTTCTGGGAAGGCAGCACGAACACATTCGCGTCACGATAGGCCGACCATTTCGCGTCATCGTAGAGCGGCCCTTCAAACAGAACTTGGTCCCGAATTCCAAGCCGGTCGGCCATGGATCGAAGCTTCGCCAGAAATCCATCCCTTTCCTCAGGGCCGGCCAGCACGAGCATCGCATCCTGGCCGCGACCAGAATTCGCGCGCCAGTTCGCGAATGCCTCCAGCAGCATGTCAGGACTTTTCTTTGACACCAGCCGTCCCAAAAACAAAATCACCGTCGCATCGTTCGAAATTCCCCGCGGCCGTCGGAATTTCCCCGCCTCAGGCTCCCTCGGAGGCAGCTCAATTCCATTTCGCCGCACTTCAACACGCGCCGCATCAATGCCTCCGCCTATCAGCTCCCGCTTCTCCTGCTCCGACGTCGCCACCAGATACCGCCCGCCTCGAATGAACCGGTCGCCAAGCAAATCCAGGTACATCCGTTTCAGTCGCAGGTTGCGCACAATCGGCGGATACATTCCCATCGGCTCAATCACATACGGTACCACTTGCCGCCTGCAGTAATAGCTCGCCGCCGGTCCCAGCAAATCGTACAGCCCGTAGAGATGCACCACGTCGTAATGGCAAATGGAACCTCGGCAAAACGCAAACACTCCCGGATTCAGCGTCACCGCGCGATATTGCCCTGTCGTACTGAGGTAGATCGCCTCCACATTCTCGCTGCGAGCTGTCCAACCCCAGCGGCAGCGCTCCGCCCCAGCTTGAGAGCCATTTCCCTTCCCAAACCCGAGATCCGCCGTCAGCACCGTCACCTGATGGCCTCGTTTGGCGAGTCCCGTCGCGAGAGCCCGCACCTTGAACACGGGTCCGCCCCTTTCCTGAAATGGGAAATAGGACTGGACGACCTTCAAAATGCGCATGTGGCCTGTCGTATCGGACATGAAACGTAAGATCTCAACGTGGGCCGGGCAGTTTCACCCTGCAGAGAAGCGAGAATACTACTTCGAGCCACCCTAATCCAGATTAGGAGCCCGCGCGTGAGCAGTCCCGGTACGGAGATTAAGAGCGGATACAACTCGGAAGCGAACGCCTTGCGAAGGAGCGGAAGAAGAAGAGTGAATAGGCCCCACCGTCGTTCGATATCAGAGGGGTAGGAAAAAAGGAGCGACGGTAGGTGGCCGGGGGAAGGAAGCTGGCCCAGCCCTCAATCCCCGAAGGGATTCTCAGCTTTCCTCCCCCTGACGCAAACACCTATCGCACGCAAGACGCCAAAGCATATGTCTGAAACTAAAGGCTTTCAGAATCACCTGAGGTGTAAAAAATCCAACCCTCCCGGTAAATTCTCCGAAGGAAAACTTTTGGAACTGCCTTCGCCCTCTTTCGCGTGAAAAATTCCTTTCGACAATCGCGTTGCTGCCTTGACCGCAATCGCTGCACTTGCTATGTTTGAAGATTACTCTGGGCGCAATCTACTCAGTGTCTGTTGTCCTCGACTGTAGAGGGCAGCACTGTAACCGGTCATTAACATGGGCCTCAAGAAAATCGTCATTCGCGGCGCGCGGCAGCACAATCTCAAGAATATCAGCCTCGAGATTCCCCGTAACTCGCTGACCGTCATCACCGGCCTTTCCGGTTCGGGCAAATCCTCGCTCGCCTTTGACACCCTGTACGCCGAGGGCCAGCGCCGCTATGTCGAATCCCTCTCGGCCTACGCGCGCCAGTTCCTCGATCAAATGGAGCGCCCCGACGTCGATTCGGTCGAAGGCCTTTCGCCGTCCATTGCCATCGAGCAGAAAACCACCACGCGCTCGCCCCGTTCCACGGTCGGCACGATCACCGAGATTTACGACTATCTCCGCGTGGTTTACAGCGCGATCGGCACTCCGCATTGCCCGAAGTGCGGCAAACCCATCACCCGCCAATCCACGGAGCAAATCGTGCAGTCAGTTCTCGCCCTCAAGCCCGATGACCGCATCATGGTCCTTGCCCCGGTGGTTCGCGGGCGCAAAGGCGAATACAAAAAAGAACTCGAGAAATACGCCAAGGAAGGTTACGTCCGCGCGCGTGTGGATGGCGACCTCGTCAATCTCGACGAACCGATTCCGCTCGATCGCCGCAAGAATCACACCATTGAAATCGTCGTGGACCGGCTGCTCCTCAAAAACGGCATCGCGCAGCGTCTCGAGGAATCCATCGAAACAGCCCTGCGCCTCACCGGCGGCCTGGTCACCATTTCAGTTGTGGGCGGCGACGAGCACGTTTACTCCGAAAAACTCGCCTGCCCCGATTGCGGCATCTCCGTCCCCCAACTCGAGCCCCGCTCGTTCAGCTTCAATTCACCGTACGGCGCCTGCCCCGAATGTCACGGCCTGGGCTCCAAATACGATTTCGATCCATCCAAAGTGATCGTCGATTGGTCGAAGCCGCTTTTCGAAGGTGGGCTCGGTCCTGGCTCAGGCTCCACTTTCGTTCAGCGCACCATGAAACTCGCAGCCGCCGCGCATGGCTTCGATCTCGATACTCCCTTCGAGCAATTTCCGCGCAAAGTTCAAAATCTGATTCTTCATGGCAATCCCACGGACGGCACCGGAGTGAAAGGCCTCAATTTTGAGGGTGTTCTCACGCATCTCGAAAAAAGCCTCGAAGAATCGAATTCCGATACCTACCGCGAATGGCTCACGCAATACATGTCGCCCGCCCCATGCGCGGCTTGCAACGAACGCCGCCTGCGCCCCGAAAGCCTGGCTGTAAAAATCGCCGGCCTTTCGATCGCCGATTTCACCGCACTCCCGCTCACCGAAGCGCGCGCTGCCGTCGACAAAATTCGCGGCCACCTCACGCTCCGCCAGCGAAAAATCGCCGCTCGCCCGCTTACCGAAATCGCCGAGCGCCTCGATTTTCTTCTCAACGTGGGACTCGGTTATCTCACTCTCGACCGTTCAGCCGCCACGCTATCGGGCGGTGAAGCGCAACGCATCCGCCTCGCGACGCAAATCGGTTCGCGCCTACGCGGCGTCCTCTATGTGCTCGACGAGCCTTCCATCGGCCTGCACGCACGCGACAACGGACGCTTGCTCAGCACCCTCGAAACCCTGCGCGACCTCGGCAATACGGTGCTAGTAGTCGAGCACGACGAAGAAACGATTCGCCGCGCCAACTATGTAGTCGATCTCGGCCCCGGCGCTGGTACCGCTGGCGGACATCTCGTCGCCGCAGGACCGCCCGAGGAAATCGCCGCCAATTCCGCATCGCTCACCGGTCAATATCTTTCCGGCCGCGCGAAAATTCCCGTGCCCGATCACCGCCGCCCCACAAATGGGAAAGCGATCACAATCCTAGGCGCCCACGGAAACAACCTAAAAAATATCGACGTCACATTTCCCCTCGGCCTTCTCACCGTCGTCACCGGCGTCTCCGGCTCGGGCAAATCCACGCTCATCAATGACATTTTGTATCGCGCTCTGGCCGCCAAGCTCTATCGCTCCATGGAAAAGCCCGGCGAACATCGAGCCATCACCGGTATCGAGCACATAGACAAAGTCGTTCAAATTGACCAAGCCCCCATCGGCCGCACTCCGCGCTCGAATCCCGCCACCTACACGGGCGTCTTCGCTCCGATTCGCGAGCTGTACGCTATGCTTCCGGAATCGCGCGAACGCGGCTACCGTCCCGGGCGTTTTAGCTTCAATGTGAAAGGCGGTCGTTGCGAAGCCTGCCAGGGTGACGGCCAGCGCCGCATCGAAATGAATTTCCTGCCGGACGTGTACGTCACTTGCGAAGTCTGTCGCGGCAAACGTTACAACGCCGAGACCCTCGCCGTCCGCTACAAAGGCCTCACGATTTCCGATCTACTTGATTTACCCATCGAGGAAGCCCTGAAGGCCCTCGAAAATATCCCCGCGATTCAGCAAAAGCTACAGACGCTCGTCGACGTTGGCCTCGGCTACATCCAACTCGGCCAGTCCGCAACCACACTTTCCGGCGGCGAAGCCCAGCGCACCAAGCTAGCCCGCGAACTTTCGCGCCGCCAAACCGGCCGCACGCTGTATATTCTCGACGAGCCAACCACCGGGCTGCACTTTGACGACGTGAAAAAACTGCTCGACGTGCTGAACCGCCTGGTCTCGCTCGGGAATACCGTGCTGATCATCGAGCACCATCTCGACGTCATCAAACAAGCCGACTGGATCATTGACCTCGGCCCCGAAGGCGGCAACGAAGGCGGCCGCATCGTCGCCCAAGGCACGCCCGAGCAAGTCGCGCGCGTAAAAAAATCTTTCACCGGCCAGATCCTGGCTCGTGCGCTGAACGGTGAGAATGAAAATGGAAACGGCAAGGCGACTCAAAGCACGAGCACTCAAGCCGATGCAAACGCGACCGTCTGACTTGTATGATCCCCGACGATAACAATCCTCTCCTTCCCGAGTCGTTTCTCGACCCGCCCGCTCCCCTGCCCGCAGCGTCGCCCGACCCGGAAATGCAGGCCGCGGCAACAACATCGCCTTTACTCGTCCAGCCCGAGGCAAGACCACCCATCTTTCAGCAGTATCCTGAAGATCTGCGTGCGCCATGGGGTTGGCTCGACCTGCTATTGCTTGTGGCAGTTGCGCTACTCGGGACATTCGTGATCAGCATCGTTCTCGTCGGCATCTTCGCAGCCTTCGGAATGACGCCCACCAGCCTGCAGAACTCCTCCAACAACAAGAGCCTCTTTCTAATCGTCAATCAAGCAATTCTCTCGCTCGGGTTACTTGCTTATCTCGCCGTCCAAATAAGGGTGCGATTTCAATCGCCGTTCTGGCGAACCATCGGCTGGCGCCCACTCCATACCGGCACAATTCCGCGACGCATTGTTTACCTCAGCCTGGTTCTCGGCGGCTTCAGCATTTCCTTGCTGGTCCAACTCGCTTCAGCAGCGCTCCAAACAAAAGCAAAGCTCCCCATCCAGGAATATTTCCAGGACCCACGGAGCGCCCTTCTCCTGATGCTCATGAGCATCCTGCTCGCCCCACTCGTCGAAGAAACCATCTTCCGCGGCTATCTCTATCCGGTTCTCGCGCGAAGCTTCGGCGTCGGCGCAGGAGTAGTCATCACAGGCACTCTCTTCGGCCTCCTCCACGCCCCTCAACTCTGGGGCGGCTGGGGCCAAATCTCGCTCCTGATTGGCGTAGGAATTATTTTCACCGCCGCTCGCGCGATTTCGCGCACGGTCGTCGCCAGCTACATTCTCCACGTCAGCTACAACTCATTCCTGTTTATCGCATTCCTCGTCGCATCCCACGGCCTCCGCCATTTCCCCGTAGGCCAATAATCTCAGTAGGGGCACGGCATGCCGTGCCCGCTCGACCGGTTGGAAAGATCGCCCCACCTTACTTCCAATCCGGCAGAAGATCTTGCGCTTGGACTTTTGCTAACCAGCGAACATCGTTGACGCAATAACTTTTCACCGAATCAGCTAGAATAGAAAAATCGGCTTTAGCGTCAGAAGGCATTCTCGCGCACAGGAGCACGGCCGCTTGTACACCGTCGAAGCAATCCGCTGGACGTCCGAAGGCGTCGTCATCCTCGACCAACTCCGCCTCCCGCGCGAAGTCACCTACCACACCTACACCGATTATCGCGACGTAGCCAAAGCGATAAAGGACATGATCATCCGCGGCGCCCCGGCCATCGGCGTCGCTGCCGCGATGGGCGTAGCTCTCGGCGTCGAACACTCGCCGGCGCAAACTCTCCCGGAACTGCGCGCCGAATTCGCCACCATCTGCGACACGCTGGCCCACACCCGTCCCACCGCAGTCGATCTCTTCTGGGCCATCAATCGCTTCAAAGCCCGTTTCGAAGAATTAGCCGCCGCCGCTGCATCCGCGAAAAACGGCGCGTCCGGCCTCGCTCACCTGCGAGCCGCCCTCATCGAAGAAGCGCAGAAAGTTCACCAGGAGCGGCGCGAAGCCGATCGCCGCATCGGAAAATTTGGCGCCGACCTCCTCGCCAAATCCGGCCGCGTCATGACTCAGTGCAACGCCGGCGCGCTTGCCACCGGCGGCATCGGCACTGCTCTCGGCGTGATCCGCGTGGCGGTCGAAGAAGGCCATCAGATTGACGTGCTCGTTCCCGAAACACGCCCATACCTGCAAGGCGCCCGCCTCACCGCCTGGGAATTGCAGCAGGACCGAATTCCGCTCACGCTCATCACCGACAACATGGTGGGCCATTTCCTGAAAACCGGCGGCGTGAGCGCCGTCGTAGTCGGCGCCGATCGCATCGCCCGCAATGGCGACACCGCCAATAAAATCGGCACGTACGGCATGGCCGTCCTCGCGCGCGAGAATAATGTCCCCTTCTACGTAGCGGCTCCGATCTCCACCATCGACATGTCGCTTGCGTCCGGCGACCAGATTCCTATCGAGGAGCGCTCATCAGCCGAAGTGACGCACCTCGCAGGCACGCAACTTGCGCCGACAGATGTAAAAGCCGCGCATCCCGCTTTCGACGTCACGCCCGCCCGCTACATCACTGCCATAATCACAGAGCAGGGCGTTGCTCGCGCCCCGTTCGACGAACCCCTCCGCAAATTCACCGCAACTCCGTAGTTCGCGACAAGTCCAGCCGTCCGCGCCTATGGCAAGGTTCGCCGTGTTCCCCAAAGATTTGAGCCCCATGGGAACTTTCAGCTCCGCCCCAACGTACCAATCACCGTGGCGGGCGCATGCCCGCAAACCCAAATGATCACCGACCAATTGCGACAGGTTGTGCGACGTCTCGGCCGCGCCCCGCTCTTCACGGCCATCACATTGATCACTCTCGCCGCAGGCATCGGCGCGAACACCGTGATCTTCAGCGTCCTCGAAGGAGTCCTGCTGAAACCGCTGCCCTATCCCCACCCCGAAGAGCTGATCGGCGTGTGGCACACCGCTCCGGGCGTCGGCATCAAGGATCTCAATATATCTCCGTCCATTTATTTCATCGATCGCGAGCAGAACACCACATTTCAGGACATCGGCGCGTATAACGATGATTCGATCAGCGTCACCGGCACAGGCGAACCCGAACAAGTCCACGGCATCGACGTGACCGATGGAACGTTGCCGCTTCTCGGCGCCAAGCCGGCGTTGGGGCGCCTTTTCACACGCGAAGATGATTCGCCGGGCACACCCGAAACCGCTCTTCTCTCTTACGGCTACTGGCGGCAGAAATTCGGCGGCGACCCGAACGTCATCGGCCGCTCCATCACGCTGGACGGAAAACCACGCGAAATTATCGGCGTGCTGCAGCAGAATTTTCATTTTCTTGACGAAGGTGATCCCGCCATTTTTCTTGCCTTTAAATGGGATCGCAACAAAACCAAGCTCGGCAATTTCAGTTATCGCGCGCTCGCGCGCCTGAAGCCCGGCGTAACGATGTCTCAGGCCAGCGCCGATGTAGCGCGGATGATTCCTATCTCTATACGTAGTTTCCCGGCGCCAGAAGGCTTCAGCGTTTCGCTTTTTGACAAAGCCCAATTCGGGCCAAACCTGCGGCCGCTCAAACAGGACGTAGTCGGCGACATCGGCAACGTGCTGTGGGTGCTGATGGGCTCGATTGCCGTGGTCTTGTTGATCGCCTGCGCGAACGTGGCCAACCTGCTGCTCGTGCGCGTCGAGGGACGGCGCCAGGAACTGGCCGTTCGTGCCGCGCTCGGCGCCGGATGGAAACGAATCGCCGCAGACTTGCTGTTTGAAAGCGTGATCCTCGGACTGCTCGGTAGCGCGCTGGGTCTGGCGCTGGCTTATGCCGCGCTCCGCGTTCTCGTCGCGATGGCGCCCACCGGCCTTCCGCGCATTCACGAAATCGGAATCGATTTTCCCGTGCTGCTGTTCACTTTGGCGATCGCGTTGTTTTCGAGCGTTCTCTTTGCCTCGATTCCAATATTCAAGTACGCCGGTTCGCGGTTGAACACCGGCCTTCGCGAAGGTGGACGCGCGCTGAGCCAGAGCCGCGAGCAGCATCGCGCCCGCAACATTCTCGTGGTGGTGCAGGTG
>Ga0307479_10005694_pt1 | contig 11398 bp, 11 predicted proteins | sample atmos_gasesECM4C_FD_203743 | JGI IMG/M metagenome (GOLD analysis project Ga0307479, IMG submission 203743) | Hardwood forest soil microbial communities from Morgan-Monroe State Forest, Indiana, United States - atmos_gasesECM4C_515 | ecosystem: Environmental > Terrestrial > Soil > Temperate... | reverse complement strand
AGAAGTCGAAATCGGATTCGAGTCCGGCACGCCCGTTTCCGTGAACGGCACGAAACTCGGTCCCGTCGATCTGCTCAACACGCTCAATGAAATTGCCGCGAAACACGGCATCGGCCGCACCGACCTCGTTGAAAATCGCCTCGTTGGAATGAAATCGCGCGGCGCGTATGAAACTCCCGGCGGAACCCTCCTCGTCAAGGCCCATCAGGAACTCGAACGCCTCACCATCGACCGCGAAACCGCGCATTTCCAGCAAGCGCTCTCGCTGCGCTACGCCGAGCTGGTTTACTACGGTTTGTGGTTCGCCCCGCTGCGCGAAGCGCTTGACGGGTTTTTCAACGTCGCGCAGCAGCGCGTCACCGGAGCCGTCGGCCTGCAACTATGGAAGGGCACGCTCAATGTTACGAAGCGCGTTTCGCCTTTCTCGCTGTATCGCGCCGACCTTGCCAGCTTCACCATGGGCCGCTACAACCCCAAGGACGCCGAAGGTTTCATCAACCTTTTTGCGCTGCCCGTTACAGTCCGGCCAAAGGCCAAAGCAGAGGGCGGCAAACAGTAATTTGCACTTGTAGTGGCGCGGCATGCTGCGCCACTACAAAGAAAATCTTACCCGCGGATAATTCTCCGGCGCTGGCCCGGAAAGAAACGATGACCGAACGCAAAGACGACCGGTTGTGGGGTGGACGCTTCGAGCGTGAGCCGAATGCTCAGTTCGATGCGTTCCAGCGGTCGTTTGCGTTTGACCGGCGTCTCTTGCCTTACGAGATTGCCGTCGATCGCGCCTGGGCGAAGGCGCTCGAGCCCATCGGAATTTTCACTGCGGCGGAAGTGAAGCAAACGCTTGCAGCGCTCGACAAAGTTGCGAAACGCGCCAAGACCGATTCCGCGTGGCTCGAATCGTTCGGCGCCACAGCCGAGGACGTGCATCATTTCGTTGAAAAGGCGCTCGTCGAAGAACTCGGCCCGCTCGGCTGGAAATTGCACACCGGCCGCAGCCGCAACGAACTGGTGGCCACCGATTTTCGCCTTTTTGTTATCGATGCGGCCGGGCAAATCCAGCATGCCCTGGAAGCCATCCTGAATGCGTTCCTGCTGCAGGCGAAAGCCAACCGCAATGTGCCGATGGCGGGCATGACGCACATGCAGCACGCCCAGCCCATTTTGCTCTCGCACTTCCTGCTGGCGCATGCCGAAGCCTTCGCGCGCGACATGACTCGCCTGCAACACGCTGCGGCGAGCGCGGACGCGTGTCCCATGGGTTCCGGCGCGCTCGCCGGAAATTCGTTCGCCGTCGATCGCAACGCGATTGCACGCGAACTCGGCTTTTCCCGCATCACCGGGAACAGCGTGGACGCCGTCAGCGACCGGGATTTCGCGCTCGACTATCTTTTTGCACTTACCGGCATCGCCACGCATCTTTCGCGCCTGGCCGAAGACTTCGTGCTTTTCTCGTCGCAGGAATTCTCTTACGTCATTCTCCCGGACGAATACTCCACCGGCAGCAGCCTGATGCCGCAGAAAAAAAACCCCGACGCCTGGGAACTGATCCGTGGAAAGACGGGACGCATCACCGGCGCGCTGCTCGGTTTGCTCACCACGCTGAAAGGTCTGCCCACGAGCTATCAGCGCGACTTGCAGGAAGACAAGGAAGCGCTTTTCTCCGCGCACGATCAAATGGCGGACATGATTGCGATTGCCGCGGGCGCCGTCGCATCCACAAAGTTCAACGCCGGCCGGCTGGCCGCCGCGGCGGCGAACCCCGCGCTGCTCGCCACCGAAGCCGCCGACTATCTCGTGCACAAAGGCATTCCCTTCCGGCAGGCGCACGATATCGTCGGCAAGGTGTTGCGCGAAGCCGAGAAACAAAACGTAGCGTGGACCGCGCTGCCCCTCAAAGCCCTCAAGAAAATATCACCCGCATTTGACGCTGATTTTGCCGGCAGCCTGAGCCTTGACGCGGCGCTCGCGTCGAAAAAAGTTCGCGGCGGCACCGCGCCTGAAAGCGTAGGAGCCGCCATTGCCGACTTGGAAGGACGTCTCAACAAAAAAACGACCAAAACAGGAGCCAAGCCATGAAAGCAAGCCAAGCAACGAAACAGCAGTTATCCCTCGCCGCTGTCGCGGAGGATCGGAGGTCCCTTCCGGGGGCGGCGCGCTAGTCATACGGACGTCCCGTTGATAAAGCACGCACTTTCGGAAGCCTCCTTGCCGCGCGGATTCCGCTTCGCCGCGACCGCCTGCGGCCTGAAGAAAACCGGCGCGCTCGACCTCGCGGTCATTTCGAGCGACGTGCCGGCTTCGGCCGCCGCCGTCTTCACGCAAAATCTCGTCGTCGCCGCGCCGGTCCTCATTTCCAAAGAACATTTGCGCGCGTCGAAGGGCCGCATGCGAGCGGTGGTGGTGAACGCGGGCAACGCGAACTGCGCCACCGGCGAAGCAGGCCACGCTGCCGCCGTGCGCACCGTCGCGGAAGCCGCAAAAAGGCTTGGGTGCACACCGCAGGAATTGTTTGTCTGCTCCACGGGCGTCATCGGTGTGCCCTTGCCGCTGGATAAAATTCTTCGCGCGTTGCCGGTGATCGCGCGCTTTCGCCGTCCCTCGGCGCGTTCCTTCGCGGAAACTTCGCTCGCGATCTGCACCACGGACACGCGTCCGAAAACCGCGGCCGCTTCGTTCAAAATGGGCGGGAAGCGAATTCATTTCGTGGGCTGCGCCAAGGGGGCGGGAATGATTCATCCGAACATGGCGACGGTGCTGGCGTTTGTGGCCACGGATGCGGCGATTGCTCCGTCTCTGCTGCAAAAAACTCTGAAAGACGTTACAGGCCGCACGTTCAACGCGATCAGCGTCGATGGCGACACTTCGACGAACGACACATTGCTGGTTCTCGCCAACGGCGAAGCCGGCGCGCCTTCGATCAAAGCGGGCACTTCGGCCCATCGCGCATTCACGGCCGCGCTGGAAGAAGTTTGCCGCTCGCTCGCGTTGCAAATCGTGGCGGACGGCGAAGGCGCGCAGCGCGTCATCGAAATCGAAGTGCGCAACGCGAAAACGGAAGCGGCAGCCAAGCGCATCGCGGAGACCATTGCGACTTCCCCCCTCGTGAAAACCGCATTCGCGGGCGGCGACCCGAACTGGGGGCGCATCTTTGCAGCCGCCGGGCGCTCCGGAGTGAAGTTTGATACCGCTCTGGTCGACATTAAAATGGCGGGCATTCCCGTGCTGCGGCGAGGACAGCCGCTCGATTTCAACGAACGCGCCGCCAGCAACAAACTGCTTGCCGAACACGTTCCGCTGATTGTGGATCTGCACGCGGGCAAAGCCATGGCCCGCTACTGGACCTGCGACTTTACGGCGGAGTACGTTCGCATCAATGCGTCCTACCGCACGTAACCCACGCGAGCGGAGCGAGCCGTCCGCAATATAGGGGCGCAGCATCTCGGCAACCAACCCGCAACCCACCACCTTTCATCCTGAGCGGCAGCGACCGAAGGTTCCGACCTTGTCGGAAAGGATCTCTCTTCTTTTCACGCCACTAACGCCCAGCCGAAGCATGTAGTATCATCGCTTGGTATACAATTATCAGTAAATAGCGCAGGCCCTTTGCGACAACCGCCCGACAAACAGCTTATTCTCGATTCCCTCGCCGCTATCGCGCGCGGCGGTGGTCGCCCGCCCTCGCGCTCCGAATTCTTCTCCCTCTCCGGAATCTCCGAGCACTCCGTCTTACAGTTCTTCCCCAGCTGGAACGCCGCCCTCCGCGCCGCCGGACTTCAGCCTTACACCCTAAACTTACGCCTCGAGGACCGCGAACTACTCGAAGATTGGGGCTACGCTGTTCGCAGAAACCACAAAATCCCCACCCGTCGTATCTACCGTCATCTGGGAAAATTCGATAATCGCACGTTCGAGCGCCGCTTCGGCCCCTGGTCGCAACTTCCCGAGGTTTTTCGCAATTTTGCGCAGAGCAAACCGGAATGGGCCGATGTCCTGGCCCTTTTGCCGGCTCCCGCGCCTAAGCCTTCGCCGAAACACGTACCAAACCCGCCGCCGAACTCTTTTCCGAGCCCCGCATCACACTCCGCATCAAACAAGAACTACGCGGCGAACCGCCAATCGCCATCTACGTCTCCGCCCAGCAAAGTTCGCTATCCGCCCTTGGACCACCGGCCAATCTACGGCCAGCCCATGGATTTTCGCGGCCTCCGCCACGAGCCAGTCAACGAACAAGGCGTTGTGCTGCTCTTCGGCATGGTCGCCAAAGAACTCGGCTACACCGTCGAAGCCGTGCAATCCGGCTTCCCTGACTGCGAAGCCAAGCGCCAGATCGCTCCGCAACGTTGGCAGCGCGTCCACCTCGAATTTGAATTTGAAAGCCGCAACTTCCGCGACCACGGCCACTCCCTCACCGGCTGCGACGTCATCGTCTGCTGGCGCCACAACTGGCCCGACTGCCCGCCCCAAATCGAAATCCTCGAACTCTCCTCCCTAATCAAATCCCTCCCCACCTCCGCAGCCTAACCACGCGACTGACCGCCTTTTCGTTCCGGGCTTACTGCCGTAGCACAACGGAAATCGGGGGAAATCGGGGACAGGAACGTGTGAAAAAATCGATCCGAGGAATTTGTTGGGTGACCCAAAATGTATCCCAACATCGCAAACGTCGTTTATACGCGCTCTAACCGATAAATTCTTGAAAGCCGATTTCGTCGAAATCGCGAATCTGCATTTTTTCACACGTTCCAGACGGTACGTTTTCTGATCTTGGTTAAACATGCCTCGTTTGGCTTTTAATGATTGAAAGTTGAAAAGTTAGGGAAACTTCCCGTTTGTCCCGCGGCTCAGACCGGCGACCCTAAGGAACCAAAGACGAAGGGTGAATCGCGCGGACGTTCGTGAAGCGCTCGAAATCAACCGCATTAAACGTAAGCACGCTCTCAACCGCGTACACGCTCATGATGGCCGCCAGCCGCGCGTCATAAACCTTGACGCCATGCACCTTGTGAGCCGCTACGAGCTGCTTCCATGCGCTGTAGATCGCCGGGACGTCCGGCAGCAGCGTCAGTGATTTTTCAATGTTGCTGACTTCCTGCAGCGCCTCTTCTGGCGAGAGTCCCAGCCCGTTCCTATCGGCCGGACGCGTGGCCACATTCCAGAATTCAGCAATGTTTTGCGCGCAAAAAAAGACCGCATCCTTTTGCCGGATTAGCTTCGAAACTGCGTGAGTAGCTTGAGAGCAGAGTGGGTGATTCGGTTGGACACTGCGGAGCAGAATATTCGTGTCCACCAGAACGCGCATCAGTCGTTGCGGCCTTCATACATCGCTTCGCGGCTTACCGCATAATCAGAGAGTAGCGGCGTGAGACGATGCCCGGCCGACCACGCCTCAAACGCTGCCGCGCGCTCTTCCGCCGACGAACTCTCCTGCGCCTTTACAAGCACCGCCGCTTCCACCATGGAAAGCAGGTATTCCTCCAGCGTCATTCCGCTGGCCCGCGCCTGCGTTAAGAGCCCTGCTTCGACTTCCGGCTTCAGTTTCAGCGTAACCGTCATCGCTTCCTCTATTTTCAGTATAGCAATTTTAGGACGGTGCCGACGATTCCGGAACTCTTTGCCCGGCCAGGTTCTGTGACTTTCCTGCCACAGAACCATTTTTGAGATAAGTTCTGGCACTCTCACCAATCACGAACTGGCAATGCGATGGGATGTTGGCGCAAGATGAGCCTACGCGGGAGGCGACATGATTAGGCTCGGCGTATTGGTGTTCGTTTTTCTTGGCGGTTTCCTTCCATTGGCGGGTGCGCAAACCGCCGGACCGGAAAAAGGATGGCTCATAATCGACGGCGGCGGGGTTCCCGACGAGGTTAAGAAGCGCTTTGTGGCGTTGGCTGGCGGACCGGATGCCAATATTGTATTCATTCCGACTGCGTTGTCCGACGAGGAAATGACCGCTCAGGGTTTCTTTCGAGGGCAAGGAAAAGGATTGGCAGGGTCCTGGGGGATAAACCACATCACGATGCTGCACACCAGGGACAAAGCGCGCGCGAACTCAGAGTACTTCATTGATGCCTTACGGAAGGCTTCTGGAGTTTTGATTTGGGGCGGACGGCAGTGGAGACTTGCTGACGCTTACCTGGACACTGCCGTCGAACGCGAGATCAAGGAACTGCTCGCCCGGGGTGGTGTCGTGTGCGGAACCTCCGCTGGCGCGACGATTCAAGGTTCATTCCTGGTCCGGGGTGATCCCAAGGGCAACGAAATTATGATGTCACCCGGCCATGAGAGGGGCTTTGGATTGCTCTCGAACTCCGCCATCGACCAGCACGTGAATACGCGCGGACGCGAACATGATCTTGTGACGGTCATTGAGAAGCATCCCGAATTGCTCGGTCTTGGGATTGACGAGGGTGCAGCGATAGTGGTGCATGGCGACTCGTTCGAGGTAATCGGTGGCCAAGTGGCTATCTATGATGGAAAAGTGCATGATGGCGCGCCCTATTATTTCTTATCGCCTAAGCAAACACTCAATTTGAAAACACATGTTGTTGAACACGTTGCAGAATCGCACCCGGTTTCTACTTCCTCTGTGGCAACAGGAAAGACTCAGGACGGCAAGAACATTTATCCGCTCATCTTGACGGTCACGTCTGCGCAGCGCTATACGGGTCAGTGGGGAACTAAAACATCCGGTGCGGGTCTGCTTTCGCCCAAGGACGATCCAAACGCAGCTCCAGAACACATCATCATTGAATGCGACACCGGCGTGTTTAGCCGCGCCGGAAACAACGTCTACCCTGCCCGTATATCCAAGCCCCACCAGCTCAAGATTGCGGCGCGCGAGATCGGCAGCGACAAGGTGCACGAGGCCACCTGCAAGTTCTAATTGACTGGATCGGCTCGCACAGGAATACAGTTTTCTAGCTATGGAACAATATCCAGATAAAGCATTGCGATTTCTCCAAGACGGTAAGCGACATACGCCGAAAGAGATTTGGTGCGCCATTGGTTGCGGTAACAGGCCGTATGGTGAAGTACTTGGCCCGCTTGATGGGGATGGTAAACTCGAAATTTTTGACGAGCGCAACCAATGGAATCAGGAGCGCGGCGAGTTCGCTTGGAGTTGCGAGAGCGTGCGATTGAAGCGGGACTACATTGGAGTTGTGTCCGCCTGAGCTCGAAGAGACGTGGGGATTTTCTCTCCACTATTTTCTAATTTCAATTTTCTAGTTTCTATCAGTTCTTCGAATTCCCCCGCCATTTCGTCCGCGCCCCACCTTCGCCCTTTTCCTCCGCACCAATTTGATTTCCACTCTGCGGTCCAACGCGTGCGCCACGCGGATCAACGTGCCAATCGTTAGATTCGGCGGTTCATTCTCCATCGCGGAAATCTTCGGCGCGCTCATTTCCGCCAGCGCCGCCAGTTTCGTCTGACTAAGCTTTTCCTCCGCCCGCAGCTTGGCGATCTGCGCTCCCAGTTGCAGATTTTCAAGCTCTCCCTCCACCAACTCCCGCAGCTTCGGCGGGTGGCGCACCCTACGTGGGCGGCTCCTAGCCCTGAAGCGGCTAACCTTGCTGGTCTACCCCCATCGGCGGTACTCTCGCCGGGTGCCGCATCCCTGCGTTTTTCAGGGTGCGGGTTTTGACTTCCACTCCGAACTTTTGAACACCCCAACGCTGAACCCTGGGCATGCAGCGTTTGACTGCCTATAGTGATATCACTATAATGGAGACCGTTCGTGGACGACGTATCCGTTTTAAAGCCGGTCGTCTGGGTAGGATCAAGTCGCGAAGATTTACGCGCCTTTCCCGGCCCCGTTCAGGATCATCTCGGTTATGCCCTCTACGTCGCGCGACTTGGCGGGAAGCACCACACCGCTAAGGTACTTCGCGGGTTCGGCAGTGCCGGCGTCCTCGAAGTCGTAAAGGATTTTCGCGGTGATACATTTCGCGCCGTTTACACACTCCGCTATGCGGGCGCGGTCTACGTGCTGCACGCTTTTCAGAAGAAATCCAAAGCGGGCCGCGAAACGCCGCATCGAGACATCGCGATGATCAAAAGAAGGATCCTCCAGGCCGAAGAAATAGCCAGGGAGAGGGAAGCGTGAGGAAGCATCGCTACGAAACCGGAAGTGGCAACGTCTTCAGGGACCTCGGCGTCCCCAATGCCGAGGAGCACCTCATCAAAGCCCAACTGGTGTACAAGATCGATCGCATTCTAAAGAGCCGTGGTCTCAAACAATCGCAAGCCGCCTCGGTACTCGGTATCAAGCAGCCCGACGTCTCGAAAATGCTGCGCGGCGAATTTCGCCAGTTTTCTGTCGAGCGCCTCCTCCGCTTCCTCGTCGCCCTTGGCCACGACGTCCAAATTACAATCAAGCCGCAACGCCCCGGAGCGCCGCCCGCCGCCCTCCACATTTCCTGAGCGGTGCCACCGGAGGCGGTTTTCTTCTAACTTCCAACTTCTATCCTCTGCGTTATTCCCACTTCCAATTCGCGAATTGTTCGCGCAGGGCGATTTTCTTGAATTTGCCGACGGAGGTGCGGGGGATGGCGTCGAGGAAGGCGAAGGCGTCGGGGAGCTGCCACTTGGCGAAGGATTGCGCGAGGAAGGCGCGCAATTCTTCGGGCGTCGCTTGCGCGCCATCTCTCAAGACGACGGCAGCGAGCGGGCGCTCCTGCCATTTGGGGTGCGGGATGCCGACGACGCAAGCTTCCTTCACGGCGGGGTGACCCATTAAGGTGTTTTCGAGGTCGACGGAGCTGATCCACTCGCCGCCGGACTTTACGAGGTCTTTGGCGCGGTCGACGATCTTGACGTAGCCGTCCTCGTCCATGGTGGCGACGTCACCGGTGCGGAACCAGCCGTCCGTGGTCCAGCGATGCGCTTGGTCAGGAGCTTCGTGGTAGCTGGCGGCGACCCACGGGCCGCGGATTTCAATCTCTCCCGAAGTGGCCCCATCCCAAGGGGCTTCTTCTGACTTCCCTTCGGGACCTTCCGGGCGCATCAAGCGAATCTCGACGAAGGGCGCAGGCCAGCCCTGTTTGGCGCGGACTTCATACCTTTTGTCTTCCGGCCAGTCGTGCATGTGGGGCCGGAGTCCGCCGGAAGTGCCGATGGGGGTGGTCTCGGTCATGCCCCAGAGATGCTTGATCTGCAAATTGAATTGGTCGAGGCGGCGGATGAGCTCGAGCGGAGGGGCAGTGCCTCCACAGACAACGCGGATGGGAGCATCGAATTTCCAACGGCCGGGATTTTTCTCGAGCGATTCGAGGACGGCGATCCAGACGGTGGGAACACCGCAAGCGATGGTTACGCGCTCGCTGACCATGAGGTCAAGAACGCTTTCCGGATCGACACATGGACCAGGGAGAACCAAGCGTGCGCCAAGCATGGTGCAAGCGTAAGGGAGGCCCCAGGCGTTGGCATGAAACATGGGAGCGACGGGCAGGACGGTGTCGAAATGGGTCATGCCGAAAACTTCACCGAGGCCGCAAGCGAAGGAGTGCAACACCAGCGCGCGGTGGGAATAGACGACGCCTTTGGAATGACCGGTGGTGCCGGAGGTGAAGCACATGGCGGCGCCGTCGTTTTCATCGATCCGCGGATAGCGAAAATCATCGCCGGCTGCGGCGAGCAGCTCTTCGTAATTCAAGAAACCTTGCGGCATGGTGTTGCAACCGAAAGGCACGACGATCACTCGTTCGAATGAAAAAGTTTCGCGGAATTTTTCGTAGAGCGGGAGGAGCACATCGTCAATGAGCAGGAAGCGGTCTCCGGCATGCCTGGCGATGGCGGCAATTTCGTGGGGATGGAGCCGAAGATTCAAGGTATGCAGAATGCCGCCGGCGCATGGCACACCGAAAAAGGCTTCGAGGTGGCCGGAGTGATTCCACATCATAGAGGCCACGCGGTCACCGGGCTGCAAGCCGAGTTTCGTCAAGGCTGCTGCGAGCCGGCGCGCGCGCCGGTAAAATTCGCCGTAGCAGGTGCGCGCGATGGACTTGTCCGGTTTGCGGGAAACAATCTCGACGCGCGAAAAGATTTTTCCGGAGCGCTCCAGAATGGTGGGCAGCGTCAGCGGAAAGTCCATCATGGTGCCGCGCATAAGGCCTCTTGGGCGGGGAGGAAATCGGGCGAATCGTATCATTAAATCCGCTGCAAAGGGGAAGGGCGCAGCAGAGCGGCCCGGGTCAATGCACGTGCCGCTTCGGGACAATTTCAGTTGCAAAAGGGGTCAATTTCCGGGAGGATGCAACAGACCGCTGAAGCTATGGCTCGCGCCTGCGGTGGCCCGGAATTACGGGCCGCTGGTACGCGATAGCTGTCTCTTCAGCGCGCACGGCGACTCGCATTTCAGGTTCCGGGCAGAAGGAGCAAGAGGTGAAGAAGCTCTATATCGGTAACCTTCCGTTTTCGGCGACGGAAGACCAGCTCAACGAGTGGTTTTCGCAGATCGGTGTAACTCCCTCGGGCGTCAATCTGATTCGCGATCGCTTTACGGGACAGTCGCGCGGGTTCGCCTTCGTTGAAGTGACGAACGACGAAGACGCGGATCGCGCGGTGAACTCGCTGAACGGTCAGAATTTCGGCGGGCGAAATCTCGTGGTGAATGAAGCACGTCCCCAGGCAGAGCGCGGCGGTGGTGGTGGTGGCGGCGGGCGCGGCGGGTACGGAGGCGGACGCGGCGGTGGCGGCGGCGGTGGGCGTGGCGGCCATGGCGGCGGTGGCGGGCGCGGCGGAGATCGCGGCGATCGTGGCAATCGCTGGTAAGCAGGCTCTTGGAAACTGAAAACGCGACGCTCCCAGTTTCGTGAGGGGGCGCATTGGTCCCTCTCGGCGCGTCCTGTGCGGCATCTCTGTGTCAACCAACCATTCCTTGTTGCGGCACTCACATTTGCCGGTTCGGCTCGTCCAATCCTAAGAGACTAGACGGCGAAATTTGCCACCAGCGGACAAGTCTTCGCGTACGGGCGTCGCGCTGGCGAACGTGTGCGAGTGTGTGTTGTATCCCGCGCCACGTAACCGCCATGGTACTTCGTCAGCGGGAATACAACGAGACTATGGACCGTGACGAACACGCTCCCCGCTCCGGCGTCCCTGGCCCGTATCGCGAAACAATTCGTCTCGTAACGTGTTTGAAACACTAGGCAAGGAAAATAGGCGGCCGGCTGGTTTATGAAGTATATGAATAGGCCGGAGAACAGCAGCAGTTCCCTAGAGATGGGATGCGCTGCGGTGGGCTGGAGAACCTTATGGGCCGCGCGCGCATCCAAAGGGTTGAGGGAAGCGGTTTAGTAGCTAGGTTGACCCTGACTGGTACGGGGTCGAGCAAGAAATGACCACTTGGCACAAACGCGATTGGGAACAATTTTACGAGCTGGCACGGCGCCCATGGCG
>Ga0307479_10005693_pt1 | contig 11400 bp, 11 predicted proteins | sample atmos_gasesECM4C_FD_203743 | JGI IMG/M metagenome (GOLD analysis project Ga0307479, IMG submission 203743) | Hardwood forest soil microbial communities from Morgan-Monroe State Forest, Indiana, United States - atmos_gasesECM4C_515 | ecosystem: Environmental > Terrestrial > Soil > Temperate... | reverse complement strand
GATCTCCACCAAGTCCGGGTTCGACGAGGCCAAGGCGCGCGAGTTCCAGCGGCAGGCGGCGGCGGGCGGCTTCGGCGGCGGCCGCGGCTTTGGCGGCGCCGCCGCGGACTTCGATGCCTCCGACCTGGAGTCGATGTTCGGCGACGTCTTCTCCCGCCGCGGCGCAGGCCGCACGCGGCGGGCCGCAGCCGAGCCCGCGCCGGGCGACGACGCCGAGGCCACCATCGAGGTGGACCTGCGCGACGCGGTGCTCGGCGCCGAGCGCGAGATCGGCGTGACGCGCCCCGCCCGCTGCCCCGAGTGCAAGGGCAGCGGCGCGCGGCCGGGCAGCAAGCCGCAGACCTGCCCGCAGTGCGGAGGCTCGGGCGAGGTGAAGATGGGCGGCTTCTTCTCCACCACCTGCCCGCGCTGCGGAGGCAGCGGCGAGATTCGCGACCCCTGCCCCCGCTGCGGCGGCAGCGGCACCGTCACCGAGACGGCGCGCCTGAAGGTGAAGATTCCTCCCGGCGTCGAGACCGGCTCGCGCGTGCGCCTGCCCGGACAGGGCGGACCCGGCGAGCGCGGCGGTGAGCCCGGCGACCTCTACCTGCGCATCACCGTCCGCGAGCACCCGATGGTGCGCATGCAGGGGCGCGACCTGCTCCTCGACCTGCCCATCACGCCGCTGGAAGCGCTCGCCGGCGCCGAGGTCACCGCGCCCACGTTCGAAGGGCCGGTCAAGCTGAAGATCCCTCCCGGCTCGCAGAGCGGACGCAAGCTGCGGCTGCGCGGCCGCGGCCTGCCGGCGCTGAAAGGCGGCGTCACCGGAGCGCCGCGCGGCGACCTCTACGCGGTGCTGCAGGTCGTGCTCCCCGAGGATTCCCCATCGGGACGTGAGGCCGCGACCGCGCTGCAGAAGCTCTACAAATCCGACGTGCGCAAGGACGTGGTGCTGTAGAAGGACGCCATGGGAATCCTGGACATGATCGGTCTCGGCGGGCCGGAGGGAAAGGTCCGGCGCCTGGCCAAGAAGTCGCAGGAGAAGTTCGGGCCGCCCGAGAACCGGCAGGGCGCCATCGAGGAGCTGGGCGAGCTCAAGACCGAGCCGGCCATCGAGACGCTCTTGCTGCGCTACACCTTCCGCGTCGACCCCGGCATCACCGACGACGAGGAGAAGGCGCGGGTGCTGGCGCTGCTCGTCCAGTGTGGTGAGACGGCGCTCGGGCCGGTGAAGAAGTTCATCCTCGGGCGCGACGAGATCTCCTGGCCGCTGCGCGCGCTGTCCGATCTGTTGACCGAGGCCGAGGTGGTGAAGTTCCTGGTCGAGGTGGCGCGGAAAGTGGGCAGCGAGTACAGCCGCGTGCCGGAAAAGAAGGTGCTCCTGCTCCACGCGCTGATGACGCACCAGGCGCCGGCGGAAATTACACCAGCTGTACTTCCCTTCCTGGAGGACATGGACGACGAGGTGCAGATCGCCGCGGCGGAAGTGATCACGCGGCAGAAGCACGAGTCGGGCCGCGAGCCGCTGATTCAGCATTTTCTGAAGGCTCATGAAGGTTCGAACGCTCGCGTGCGCGAGGCGCTGGCCGGCCTGCTCGCCGATTCGGGCTGGGACGTGAAGGGCTACACCCCCAAGATCGAGGCCGCGCTGCCGCCCTCGTACAAGCTCGACTCCAAGGGCCACGTGCTGCGCAAATGATCGAGGTGGTGCTGCTGCACGGCGGCCCAGGCGCAATCGGAGGGATGGGCCAGCTGGCGCGCGAGCTCTCGGACGACTTCCACGTGCTCGCGCCCAAGCAGCGCCGCGCCGGGGGGAAACCCCTCACGGTGGCGCGCCACGTCGCCGACCTGGCCCAGGTCGCACCACCTGACGCTCGCATCGTGGGCTGGTCGTGGGGAGCAATGCTCGCCCTCTCGTTCGCGACCCGGCACCCCGAACGAGTCCGCTCGCTCGCGCTGGTGGGCTGCGGGACCTACGACGAGAACTCTCGGGCGTCGTACCATCGAGCGGTCGACGCGCGGCTGGGTCCAGCCGGCCGGCGGCGCGTGGAAGAGCTGCGCCGGCAGATGGCGGGCGACCCCGCGTCCGCTGATCGCACGATGGCGGAGTTGGGCCTGCTTCTGACCTCGGCGCAGTCGGTGGAGCTGATCGAGCCTCCGGAGCCGGTGGAATGCGACGCGCGGGCGCACGACGAGACCTGGCTCGACGCGCTCCGCCTGCAGCGCGAGGGGGTTGAACCGGCGGCCTTCGCGGCCATCCGCGTTCCGGTGCTGATGCTGCACGGCGACTCCGACCCGCATCCGGGACCGCTCATGCACGACCAGCTGCGCCGCCACCTGCCTCAGCTCGAGTACCTCGAGCTGCCGCGCTGCGGACACCTGCCCTGGCTGGAGCGGCATGCGCGCGAGCCGTTTCTGCGTGCGCTGCGGGAGTGGCTGTCCCGCTGACTGCTCTCTTGCCTGCCCGCGCTGGGTCCAAGGGCCACGTACAGCGCAAGGTGTAGACTCGCGCGCGGTGGACGCGAGCCTCATCGCCGTGCTGGCCGGATTGGCCGTGGCAGTGGGGACCGTCGCGCTCGCGGCGGCGCTCCAGTCGCGTTCCGATGCCGATGGGTTCCGGCCGAGCTCCTGGGGCTCCGCCGCCGCTGAGCTCGGGCTGATGGTCTCGAGCGGCAACTCCGGCTCGCTCACCAGCTATCCGCTCCACACCGCGCTGGAGCTTTCCGGCTCGATCCACGATTGCGGCGTGCGCGTGCAGCGCCTGGAAACGGATCCCGGACAGCGGGATTGGCGGGTCGAGACGCGCATCACCGTCACCGCCGCCCGGCAGGGGACTCGAGAACCGTCCCCGCATGCGGACGCGCGGTCGGCGTTCGCTGCGCTGCGCGCGCGGCACGTGACCCTCTCCAACGGCGCGCTCTGCTACGAGGAGAGCGGGAAACTCGACGACGCGGAGGTGGTGCGGGTGGTGCGCGACATGCTGGCCATCTGCGGCGTGGAGGGAAGGCAGGCGCTGGAGGAGCTGGCTGCCCAAGGATTCTCGGAAGCACGCCCCGAGGCCTTGGGCTTTCTCACTTCGCTCCATCCTTACTCAGCCTGCACGGCGGCCATCTCGGCCGCGCTCGCCGGGGGCGACGAGGAGATGAAGCGCATCGCCGTCACCGCCATCGCCCGCGCAAAGGACGCGGCATTCCTCGATCGAGTGGTGGGGCTGGCCGAGGGCAGCGGCGATCCTCTCGCCGAGGCGGTTGCTCATGCACTGGGGGAGATCGGAGGGCCCCGCGAGGAACCGGTGTTGCTCGGCCTCCTGACACGTCATGCGACCCCTGTGCGGCGCGCGGCCGCCGTCGCGCTGGGGAACGTCGGAACCATCGGCGCGGTCGAGCCGCTCTTGCCCTTCACAAAATGGATCCTCACTCCCGACCTCGAGACCGCTGCGCAGGAAGCGATTGCGCGGATCCAGGCGCGGCTGGGAAATCCGGAAGCCGGCCGGATCTCGCTGACTGCAGAGGGTCCGGCCGGCGAGTTGAGTCTCAGCGGCGACGAGGGCGGCCTCTCGCTCGCACGGGGTGGCCGCGCGAAGGAATGACTTGGCGCCTGCTCGCCCGCCCCCATCGCGAGCGGCCGGTCGAGGATTCCACACCGCTCGCCCGGTGAGCAGCTTGCCATTCGCATGCCGCTCGCGCTGCTCGTCGCATCGATGCTGGGAGAGCGCATCGCGCATCGGGCGCAGCAGGCGGCCGGGCATCGCTCGGTGCGCGAAATCTCGCCTCACGCGAACGACGACTGCTCCGGGTTCGCGCGCGCCGTCTATGGCCGCGAGGGAATCGACCTCTCGGCGCTGCCGCCGCTCCCCGGCGAGAACGGCGTCGCCAACATCCATCGCCTGGCCCGCGCGCGCCGCGCATTGCGAAGAGCGCCGCGGCCCGGCGACCTGGTCTTCTTCCGCGACACCCTCCCGCGCCGCAAGGGCCTCACCCATGTCGGAGTGGTCGAGGCGGTGCGGGGCAGCGAAGTGATCTTCGTCCACCGCGCGGGCAAAGGCATCGTCCGCTCGCGGCTCGACCTGCGCCACACGCACTCCACGGCCGACAACGACTTCATCAAGCGCGGGGGTCAGGGACCGCGGCTGGCCGGCGAGCTGCTCGCGGGCTTCGCCTCGCCCGATCGGCTCAGCGCCAGTTCTGCTCGTGCCACTGCGCGATGGAGAGGTCGGGATACTCGTCGAACTTCGGCCCGCGCCCCGGCATCGGCGCCCAGGCAGGCTTGTACCGCGTCATGATGAACACTTGCGACGGCGCCGCCGGCAGCTCGGTGTCGATGGCGCCGGCGTTGGGCCACACGCCCTCGGGCCAGCGGTCGTCGAGCACGTAGAGGTGCGTCCCGCACTCCTTGCAGAACCAGCGCTGCGCTTCCGACACGCGCGTCTTGCCGCGCGAGCGCACGCGCGCATGGTATTCGCGCAGGTGCCGCTTGCCGCTCACGCGCAGCGTCTTGCGCTTGCCCATCACGTTGGCGGCGAAAGCGCAGCCGGCCGTCTTCCGACAGATGGAGCAGAAGCAATACATGAAAGGCACCGGCGTATCGCTCTGCACCGAGTACTTCACCTTTCCGCACTGGCACGAACCCTGGAGGCGCATGGGCTCAGCGTAACTCCAACCAGAGCCGCCAGGCGACGAAGACGAGCGCGAGGAAGATGATCCAGGTGCGCGGCGATATCCCTTCCGGCTGGCTCGACGGCGGCGGCACGCCTCGGCGCTCGAGCTCCTCGCGCATCAGAGGAACGTCGTCAGTCTCACCGAACAGACTGAGAAACCAGATCGAGCGCTGGATGGCCTTGGTGGACATCGCCGCGATGCGCTTGCGCCGCAGCTCTTCCTTCATCGCAGCTTCTGGCGGACCGCGCCCGCCACCATCTCGATGGCGATGTCGTTGTTGCCGCCGTGGGGGATGATGATGTCGGCGTAGCGCTTGGAAGGCTCGACGAAGCCGTAGTGCATGGGCCGCACGGTGCGGAAGTACTGCTCGATGACGCCGTCGAAATCGCGGCCGCGCTCCTTGATGTCGCGGGAGAGCCGGCGGATGACGCGCACGTCGGCGTCGGAGTCGACGAACACCTTCACGTCCAGCTCCCGCCGCACCTGCTCCAGCGCCAGCACCAGGATTCCCTCCAGGATGATGGCGTCGCCCGGCTGCACGCGCACGGTGTCGGGCGTGCGGGTGTGCTGCGCGAAGGAGTAGACCGGCTTGTCCACCGCGCGCCCCGCCTGCAGCTCACGCAGGTGCGCGACCAGGAGCTCGGTGTCGAAGGCGTCGGGATGGTCGAAGTTGAAGGCCCGGCGCTCCTCGAGCGGCGTGTCGGCCAGGTCGCGGTAGTACGCGTCCTGATCGAGGAAGGCCACCGCGTGCCCCTGCAGGCGCTCGACCAGCCGACGCGCCACGGTGGTCTTGCCGCTCGCCGTGCCGCCGGCGATGCCGATGGTCAGAGGACGCACGGCGCGAACAGGTACCATGATTTTTTCCGGCTTGCCTCGATCGATCCCGCGGGCGAGGATGCCCGGCAAGGATGGCCACCGACTCCGCCGAGCTGTCGCAGATCGCCTCCGAGGCCCAGGACATTGCCAAGAGCGCGGGGCAGTCGCCGGGGACGGCGCACCTCTTGCTCGCCATCTTCACCGTGCCCGGAGCGGCCGATGCGCTCTTGCGCGAGCGGAGCTGCGGCGAGGACCAGGTGCTGGGGGAGCTGGCCGCGCTGGGCAGCGCCCCGCCCGAGGCGGCCGACTCGTTCGCGCAGGCGATGACCAAGGCGCGCCAGCTGGCCGACGACTGCGGCAGCGCCGCCGCCGACGGCCTGCACCTCCTGGTGGCGTTGACGCGGCTGTCGAAGAGCGCGGCGGCGGTTTTGCTGGAACGAACGGCCGCACCGCTCGCGTCTTTGCGCACCACCGCGCTGGGGACCATCACCAGCGCCGTTCCCCGGCGCAAGGAAGCGCCGCCCGCTCCCGAGCCGACGCCGCGGGCGGCGGTGGTGACAAGGCCGCTGCCCCAGCCGTCGCGGGTGATCACCGTGCCGCCCGAGGCGGAAGCGAAGCCGCCGCCGGTGCGCGAGCCCGAACCGCCGCGCGCGCTCTCGCGCTGGGAGCTGAGCCCGCGCGAGTACCCGTGGCTCACGGCGCACGCCCGCAATCTCTCCGCGGCGGCGGTGGAGGGAAAGCTCGATCCGGCGCTGGGCCGCGAGCGCGAGATCGATCAGCTGCTCGACGTGCTCGGCAAGCGCCGCGCCAACAATCCGGTGCTGGTGGGAGAGCCGGGCGTGGGCAAGACGGCCATCGTGGAGGGCCTCGCGCAGCGGATGGTGCACGCGGAAGATCGCGTCGTGGTGGAGCTGGACATGAGCGGGCTGGTGGCGGGAACGCAGCTGCGCGGCTCGTTCAGCGAGCGCCTGATGGGCATCAAGGACGAGGTCAAGCGCGCCGAGGGCCGGGTGGTGGTCTTCGTCGACGAGCTGCACATGCTCATCGGCGCCGGCGCGGCAGGCGAGGGGCCGCAGGACGCCGCCAACGAGCTGAAGGCGGCGCTGGCGCGCGGCGACTTCCCCTGCATCGGCGCCACCACCCACGATGAATATACCAAGTATATTCAGCAGGACGCTGCGCTGGAGCGGCGTTTCGTGCCGGTGCTGGTGCGCGAGCCCTCGCCCAAGGACGCGCTGGAGATCCTGCGCGGCGCCGCCGCCCGGTACGAGCAACACCATCAAGTGCGCTTCTTGCCCGAGGCGCTGGAGGCGGCCGCGACGCTGACCGCGCGCCACGTCCGCGACCGCTGCCTGCCCGACAAGGCGTTCGCGGCCATCGACCTGGCCGGCTCGCGCGCGCGCCGCGAAGCGCGCGGCGAGGTGTCGCGCGAGGACGTGGCCCGTGCCGTGGCGCGGATGGCCGGCGTTCCCGAGGAGCGGCTGCTGCAGCCCGACGGCGAGCGCTTCCTCGCGCTCGAGGCGCGGCTCGCCGCGCGCATCGTCGGACACCAGCAGGCGCTGGGCGTGATCGCGCGCGCCATCCGCCGCAACTATGCCGGCTTCTCCGCGCAGCGGCCGCTGGCCTCGTTCCTCTTCTGCGGGCCCTCCGGCGTGGGCAAGACCGAGACCGCCAAGGTGCTGGCGGAGGAGATGTTCGACGGCACGCTGGTGCGCATCGATCTGTCCGAGTACGCCGAGCCGCACACCGCCGCGCGCCTTACGGGCGCCCCTCCCGGCTACGTCGGCTACGGCGAGGGCGGCCAGCTCACCGAGGCGGTGCGGCGCAAGCCCGCCTGCGTGGTGCTGCTCGACGAGGTGGAGAAGGCGCACCCGGCGGTGCTTCAGTTGCTTTTACAAGTATTGGACGAGGGCCAGCTCACCGACGGGCGCGGCCGCCGCATCGACTTCACCTCGGCGGTGCTGGTCCTGACCAGCAACCTCGGCGCGGGCGCGTTCGCCGAGAGCGCGCGGACGATGGGATTCGGCGCCGCTCCCGATCCGTCGGCGCAGAAGACCGAGCCGCCCGGTCCCGCCGAAAATCCGCTGGCTCGCAAGGCGCTGGAGCAAGCGCGCGCGGCTTTTCCGCCCGAGCTCTGGGCGCGGCTCGACGAGCGGCTGGTGTTCGCGCCGCTGGCACGAGAGGAAGTGGCCCGCATCGCCGAGCTGCTCATCGAGGACAGCTCGCGCCGTCTCTGGGAAGAGCGCCGCATCGCCTTCCGCGCCGGGCCGGGGCTGGTCGAGGCGCTGATCGCGGCGGGCGGATACCAGGCGTCGTTGGGAGCGCGGCCGATGCGGCAGATCATCCAGCGGCTGGTGGAGTCGCCGCTCGCCGACCAGATCCTCGCCGGACGCGTGCAGAGCGGCGAGAAGCTGCTCGCCTGCGCCACCGACGCCGGCGTGGAGTTCCGCCGCGAATGAAGCGGTTGAAGACGGCGGCCGTGATCGGAGCATCCGGAAGGGTCGGAAGCGCGCTGGTGCGCGAGCTGCCTCACGCGGGCGTGCGCATCGTGCCGGCGGCGCAAGCCGACGTGGTCCTGCTCGCCGTGCCCGATCGGGCCGTCGCCGAGGTTGCCGCATCGCTGAGGCCGCGCAGGGACCAGCTGATCGCGCACCTCGCAGGCGCGCTGTCGCTGGAAGCGCTCGCGCCGGCACGGCGCAGGGGGTCGATGCACCCGCTGCGGGCCTTCACCAAGGGCGATGATTTCCGGGGGGCCGCCGCCGGGATCGCCGGCTCCGATGCGATCGCGCGCGCGCAGCTCTCGCAGCTGGCCCGGCGGCTGGGAATGCGGCCGCTGTCGGCGCCGGAGCGGTCGCGCGCCCTCTATCACGCGGCCGCGGTGCTGGCGGCCGGCGCGCAGGTGGCCCTCTTCGCCGAGGCTGTCCGCGCCTTCCGTCTGGCGACCGGCGCGACCGCAGCGAAAGCGCGCGCCGCGCTGCTGCCCCTGGCCATCGGCGCGCTGACCAAGGGCTCCGTGACGGGCCCGGCCGTCCGCGGCGACCGCGACACCATCTCCGCGCACCGCAAAGCACTGCCCAGGGATCTGCTTCCGCTCTACGATCTGCTCACCGAGGCAATGTCAAAACACGCCGGGCGGGAGCGTTCCCGGCACCGGCCCTAGCGACCCGATCATCGCGTCCACGTCGTCCACCACTTCGGGCGGCGCGCCCAGCGGCCAGCTGGCGATGGCCAGCGCGATGCGGTCGCCGGCGCGGACCACCGCCACCCGCCCGCGCGTCTCGTCGGCCACGGTGAAGGAGAACCCGTAGGCCTCGCCGCCGCGCGCCAGCACCCGCTCCACGTCCTCGACGTGCACCTGCGCCTCGTGGGCCAGGTTCTCCATCAGCATGCGGGCGAGCAGGCGCAAGTCCTGGATGCCGTCGGCGCTCTGCACCACCAGTTGCGCGCCGCTCTCCTGCGAGAGCGCCAGCAGCGGGACCGGCTCCCCGTCGGGGCCGCGCACGCCGCTGCGGAACATCCAGCGGTCGCTCCCCGGCCGCTCCAGAGCAAACCGGCTGTCCCGGTCCTGCCACATGCGCGGCGGCTGCAAGCCGTGTTCCGGCTGCTTGGGCGCGCGGCCCAGCGGCGAAGTGACGCGCGCCGGCTGGAGCGAGAAGGCAAGCGCAAGCACGGCGGCGGCGACTGCGATCTGCATCAACGGACGGTCGCCACGACCAACTGCAAAAGCAACAGCACAGTCACTGCGGTTGCCCGGCTTGCCGGCGCAACAGCTCGTTCTCGAAGGCCAGGCCCGCCTGCGCGGCCGCCAGCTCGAGGATGTCGAGCTCCTCGATGGCGCGGTTGGAGTGGCCGTTGTCGGCGTAGACCAGCGCGATGACCCGCTGCCCGCCCAGCACCGGAAATACCGCGCACTGTCCGGAGCGCGGCTTGCCCAGCACCGAGGCGAGGCTCTGGGGAAACGCCGCCTCGTCGAAGGGCAGCGCCCGCACCTGCCCGTCGTCGAGGCTTTCGGTGAGCGCGTTCTTGTCGCTGAGCGCCAGCTTGAGCCCGCGGGTGACTTGCGCGAGCGGTTTTCCCTCTCCGTTGTTGCCGAAGGCGCCCAGCGCCACCAGACCGTCGCGCCGCACCAGGAAGAGCACCGCCCGCTCCACCGACTCGCTGATGATGTTCATCAGGCTGAGCGAGATGGTGGTGGAAATGAGGCCGCTGCGCAGATCGCCCACGATGCGCCGCAGCTTCTGGAAGCTGTCGTTGAGGCGGTCGGCGCGCGCGCCGCCGGTGATCAGGTCGCGCCGGTTGTCGGCCAGCGAGCGGAAGGCGGCGATCAAGAGCGGCAGCTCGCCTGGCACCGCGCTCATCGCTCCCGCCTGGTACACCTGCAAGACCGGCACGCCGCCGTCGACGATGGCGAGGATCGACGCCCGCGGCCGCGCCCGCCGCAGCGCTGCCACCGCGTCCAGCGCCACCCCTGCCCCGCGCAGGTCGAGCAGCACGATGGGCGGAGGCTCTCCCGGCGGCGGCGTCCCCGCCTCGCGCAAGCCCACCCGCGCCACGTTCACCTCCGGAAGCGACTGCGCCAGCTTCTCGGCGATGTGCTTGTCGGCCGACACCACTTGCAGGCGCACCTTCTCCTGCGCGGCCTCGGGCGCGCTCCGGGCGGGCAGCGTCGCGACGCCCTGGGCCGGAGTGGGGGATCGCGCGGCGACCGGCGGCAGCTCCTGGGCGGGAGTGGGCGTGGCCCTTTGCGGCGAGGCCGGCGCGGGCGGCGGCGGGGACGGCCCCTCGCGCGGCCCTCCGCGGTTGCGCTCGTCGAAGATGCGCAGCGCATCGAGCAGCACCATCTGCGTGTCGAGGTTGAGGTGGCGGATGACGTCGCCGGGCACCACCGCGATGTCGTCGATGGGCCGCACCTCGTCGAGCGTGAAGTGGAAGGTGCCCTGCGTCCAGGTGACCAGCTCGTAGACGGTCTTCTCGATCTGCTGCTCGATGGCCCGGTACATCACTTCCGGCGCGAGCGCGCCGCCGGAGATCAGCACCTGGCCCAGCGACCGCCGCGGCTGCTCCGCCTCCTGGGCTTTCAAGGCCGCGTTCAGCGTGGCGCGATCGAGCACGCCCTCGCTGACCAGCAGATCGCCGAGCCGCTTCGACGACGGCCCCCAGGCGTTGACGATGCGCCCCTGGTGGAAGGCGATGGTCGCCACCGTCCCGCCGCTCTGCAACTCGAGCGTGCCGGTGCGCCCTCCCAGGTGGATGAACTGGAGGGCGTCGGCGACCGAGACGTCCTCCAGATTTCCCGAGAGGCTCATCCATGCCTCACTGCCTGCGGACCAGCTTGACCAGGCTCTCCAGCGTCTTCAGCTTGCGGTCGGCGGTGGAGTAGACCCTCGCCGCAAAAAGGGCGCTCGCCGCGTGCGCCGCGATCAGGTCGAGCAGGTCGCGGTCTTCGGGCTTGAGCGACGCCTTGTGATCGAACAACTTGAGCAGCACCAGCGCGCCCACGGTGGTGCCCTGCACGGTGAGCGGCACGCAGGCCAGCGCATCCGAGCCGGCAATGGGCCCGATGCGCAGCACGCCGTCGGAGAGCGTGGCGTCCACCGCCGGATCGCCGCCCGAGTAGGCGCCGTTCTGGTAGAGCCCGCTTTGGTCGCCCTCCATGCCCTGGGAGAAGGCGATCTCGCAGTCGCCGCTCTCGTCGGTCTTCCAGAAGAGCAAGACGAAGCGCTCGGCGCCGAGCAGGTTGATGGCGATCTCGGCGATGGTGGCCTGCACCTCGGCGGGATCGAGCGTGGCGTGGAGCTGGTAGGTGGCCACGTAGAGATTCATCAGCCGGCCCACCTGGTGTTCGTACTCGGCCAGCTTGGCCGACAGCTCCTGGCGGTCGGACTGCACGTCGGCGAGCTGCGCCTCCAGCTCCTGCGCGGTGGGCTGCGGCCGCGACTCCAGCTGC